>Ga0105049_10000154_pt1 | contig 68079 bp, 56 predicted proteins | sample MAT06_FD_78087 | JGI IMG/M metagenome (GOLD analysis project Ga0105049, IMG submission 78087) | Freshwater microbial communities from Lake Fryxell liftoff mats and glacier meltwater in Antarctica - MAT-06 | ecosystem: Environmental > Aquatic > Freshwater > Ice > Liftoff microbial mat | place...
AAGCGGCAGTCCAGGCGTCACGGCTTCAAGATAGACGTTGATAAAATCGCAGCGTGAAGAATCAACAGTTGCATAGCCACGACCCGGTTGAATGAAACCGACACTTGTGGTGCCTTTTTGTCGTTTGGACCGTCATAATTTCGAAATGATGGAGCGCTTTTTAGGTCTGCGATATATACAACGCCTTAATTGGACATACTTACTGGACCTGATAGCTGGAGTTTTGACTCAGGCTCCTAGTGCAAAGCATCAATTTGCCCACCCACACTTGCCAAGTGACAATGCCGAATCTTCCATGATTGCTGCTAATGCTATAAAAGACAGAAATTCCTGGAGAACAAAAAATGAGCAAGCGCGCTTTAATCGTTATCGACGTACAGAACGACTATTTCCCTGGCGGTGATTGGGAATTAAGTGGTATGAACGCTGCCGCTGAAAACGCCGCTAAGTTGCTTGCCTCAGCTCGTGACAACGGAGACTTAGTGGTGCATGTGCGCCACGAATTTCCTACGACCGATGCGCCATTTTTCCGCCCGGGCTCAAAAGGCGCAGAAATAAACGAGATGGTGCGGCCCCAGGACAAAGAGGCGGTTGTGGTCAAACACCAGATCAATTCTTTCCGCGAAACTAATTTAAAAGCTTTGCTTGACGAAAATAAAGTTGAAGAAGTGGTTATATGCGGCGCTATGAGCCACATGTGTATAGATGCTGCTACTCGTGCAGCCAACGATTTCGGCTATAAAGTCAATGTCATTGACGATGCTTGCGCTACTCGTGATGCCGAATTCAACGGCATCAAAGTTCCGGCCGCTCAGGTTCACGCGGCTTACATGGCGGCATTAGGCTTTGCGTATGCCACCATGCACTCCACCAGTGAATATCTGAGCAACGCTAAGAATCCGGTTAAAACCGCTTAGCGAGCGCCCATTTCGTTATTGCGCACGGCAGCATCATCAGACATTTTCGTCAAAATTGATGGCGACCAGGCGCTTTCACTTTCGTGACCTTTAGCCGTTGCCGCACCGATTCCACCTTTACCGGGCAAAAGCAAATTGGTCCAGCTGAAAATTTCAGTCACAGCCGATGGGGCCATTGAATGAAGAAAGTTCAACGCCTTGGCTTGAATGGAAATCACCAGATGCGGATCACCATACTTACAGGCTTCGACAATTTGTTTGGCGGCGCACTTAGCGTCGATGCTTGTCAGCGCCAGTGAATCAAAGATCGAAAACAGCGCATATTCAACTTTGTTGTGACCTTTCATCTCCGCATTGCGCGCGCTTCCGGTGCGCATCAAGCCCGGGCAAACGGTGGTGACAAAAATATTGTCTTTGGCCAATTCGCTGCGCAGACCTTCCGAAAATCCGACAAGGGCGTGTTTGCTGGCGCTGTAAGGAAGCAAATGTGGCACACTTACTTTGCCGGCGATGGAAGAAATATTGACGATGCGACCGCGATTGCGCTTCTTCATTGTCGGCACAACCGCATTGACTGCATAAAGTGGACCCCAGAAGTGAGTGTTCATCGACTTTGCATAATCTTCGTTATTCTGAAATTCAAAAGCACCGGCTTGTATCACACCAGCGATATTCATCAGCACATCGATGTCGCCGCATTGTTCTTGCACGGCGGCCACTGTATCTCTCACTTGCTCTTCGTTAGTTACGTCGCAAACGAAAGTAAACAAACGATCTGATGGAATATTGAGAAAGTCTCTCGCACGTTCGAGTTCTTCACCATCACGGGCAGCCAGGGCGACGGTCGCTCCTTGATCGCCGACAATGCGAGCAATTTCAAGTGCCAGCCCGCGCGATCCGCCCATAAGCAAAACGGTTTGATGATTCAAATCCATCTTTTTAAACTGACGAATTAAATTTGCTGTGGCCATGCCGGCGCTAGCCAGCCCCATTCCCAATCCAATCATGCCCCACATACTGCTCTTTTTAGCCACGTCATTTTCCCCTTTACTAATGTGCGTTAAGTTACAACGCATTAACGTCTGCGATTCTATATTTCACCGACTGAGTGAAGTGCTAAAGGTTCCTGGCAAATTTGCTCGATTAAAGGTGTTCGTGGCTTCCTGGTACCCCATGGTCACTTGACCTGTTTATTAATGGATTCACTTACTGGACCGGCGCCACAGCGGAGCGAGAAATGAGATTAAACGACTTCGACCCAGCGTCTATAAAAGTTAAATTTCAATACCTTGGCAAGGCATTCCCGAACGGTAGTCTGCACAACGTAAATCAAAGCGCACTATCTATGGTGCCCAACAACGCACGCTGCTTTTTTAGAAAAGTGTCAATCTTTTAAAGAAACAGACCGGTCTACTAATTATTGAAAAAAAAGATTACTTCTGTTCGGTGGTGCCCATGGCGAGCTTGGCGCGCAGACGGTCGCCGGCGGACGAAGCCGCGGCCTTCTCGGCGAGTTCGGCGCGAGCCTGGTCGGTGGTAGAACCCTTGCTCATGTCGTTCTTGGCGCGAGCGATTTCGAGCTCCTTGTCGATTTCAGCAGAGGCCGAGCCGGCGGCGGAGATCTCGGTCTTCATGTCGTGGCGGCCTCGGTGGCAACGGCCTTCTGCTCGGTGATGGCAACTTCGGTCTCGGCGTATTCGGCTTCGATGGCGGAGACGACGTCGGCCGGAGCCTTCTGGGCATCAGCCTGCTTGAACTCGGTTCGAGGCCGGTCAGCTTTTCGGTGAGGCCGTTGAGCTTCTTCTGCGCGATTACGGCGCCGGCCTTGGTGGTGGCTACGGAGTTGCGCTGCGCCGGAATGCGGGCGGTGAGCAGCTTGTACTGGTCTTGCTCCTTCTCGAGGGCGGTAGTGCCGGCGTCGATGGCCTTGCCGCTGCGAATGCGGAAGAGCTGGCGGAAAGACGGCGAGAAGGCGAGGGCGGCAACGAGAGTGATGGCACCGAGGATAAGGGCGATGGAGACGGTGGACATGGTGATTTCCTAACCGAAAAGGTTAGCCGTTTGAGTCTGCAAACGGCTTGAGGAGAGAAGAAACAGCGTGACCAAGGTGCTCACGCTGCTGACGCAACGTCGCGGGCCAATGCAACACCGACAGATAGAACAGCACCGAGGAGCAAAGGCACAGCGATGAATCGCGAAATGCTCATGTGATCTCCTGGTTAAGTTGTTGCATCTCAGTCATCTCAATTTGGCAGTTCTTAGTTCCACAGCAAGCCAGTGTCGTTCGCAAAGCGTTGCTGAGCGGGAAAGACGGTTTAGGCGGTTGGCTGGTTAGCTAGTGGAAAAAAGTCTTGGAAGAGAAGTGATGAAAGAGATAACTAGTTCTAGTGAAATGGACAGCTAAAACGTGCGAAACGACATGTAACGAGACTGCCCACCAAGTTCTTTGACAACTCATTACAATTCGACAGCGGCGGGCACGGGCGGGCTTTGCCAGGCATAGTCTCAATTTACTTTGTAACGAACGGCAGTTTTACGTCACTTTTACAAATCAATCTGTGGTGAAAACACGCCTTTTGTCGGCCTCGCTGGCTAGCAGAGCAACGCTAGCTTTCAAGGCTCGTAGACAAGCTAAATGCAAGAGAAGAAAGCATAATATTGTGGGCGAGTCTGGTTCTACGGCTGGAGTATATTTGTTGTGAAACAGTCGAGTGCTTTAACTGTCACACTGATTTTAATCACCACCGCTGTTGGCGGTGCCACCATCTGGGTAGCCTGCAATTTTGTCGATTCGTTGCACAACTCGGTGCAGGCCACAAAAAAAATTCACATTACTGAAGATACTAAAATTCCAGAGCGGGGCAAGTTCGACGCTATCAGCCCGCAATTTTCTCAACAGATTGAATCAATGACGAGCAGCCAGAACGGGCCAACCAAAACTCAGGTGCTGGCCCTGAATCGGAGCGAGCTTCTATACGATCAAGCGATGAAAGCAATCAGTACAGAAAATTACGCTGAAGCGTGCGATCTGCTGACTAAAGTTTTAAAACTAATACCGGTAGAAAGTAAGAATTATTCTCAATGGTTTGCCGACGGAAAGAGTCGAGACAAAAAAATATATTTGGCCATGACCTATCAACTCAGATCATTTTGCTACTTGAATCGACATCAATATCAAGAAGCGATTGCAGATTTGGATCAGGCCATTGCCTTAAGACCGGCTTACGGTCCCAATTTTACCAATCGCGGTAAAGCTCACCTGCTGTTGGGCCATCGCGAACAAGGCAAAGCCGATTTAAAGCGCGCCAAACACTTGCCGGTTGGGCGCGACGGGTCCGCCAATGAACATGCCCTTGATGAACTTGCCGACCATTATTGAATAGACCACAATAATTAGCGCCGATAAATATTATCGCCATCTCACACTTATCGGACGTATACACTCGAATCATTGTGCATATGCAAACGCGCATAAGCAGCCGCTAATCACCGTTGACGCCACCAGGCGCACCACGTATAACACCACATCTGTCTCTATATACAGCCACCGCACATGCCACCACCGCTGCGCATATACAGGGGTGATACCAGAATATCAGACACCAAGCCCAGTCAGCGTTTACAGGCACGACAACTTCTTTTCAAGCCCCGGTGCCTACGCTATATATAGCAGTGCATACACTACCGGTAGCGGCTTTACTTTGACATTTTATCTAAGGCGCTAAGCTATACCGAGTAACGGTTTTCAGACTTTGAACAGATTTTGAACAGCAAATAGACTGTTGCGCGCGAGGCACTACCGGTAGTAGATTATTCATAACGAAATCTTGCGCAGAGGTCCTCAAAAACCTCTCATAAAATAAAAAAGTTGCTAATCACAAATCTTGGTTTGTGAGTGACACACCTGTCGGTGCAACTTTGGCTTCATTCACACCACAGGGCCTTCCCGTATGGCCTGACCGCTGTTTGTTTGTTTGTTTATTTTGATTGGTTTTGTTGAATCAAAAATACAACGCTCTATATAAACGAAGCGATCTCCCTCAATCGCTTTCCCTCCGAAAGAACTGACCTTCACCTCTCCTCTCTCCACCTCCACACCACTCACGCCCGCCTTGCATTTTCATTGACACCGCAATCACAAGAACCAGGAAGGAACCACACACACATGCTGACAGTTGAGAACAAAGAGAATTCCTCTATAGATAATTCTCCCAACGGTAATACCCAAGAAAAAACGGACGTCAGACCTTCTACACCTAGCTCGACACCAATCGCCATGACAAATTCGTCGTCTACCTCTGCCCCTAAACCATTGCCTGCTAACGTGATTGCGGCCCTTAAAGAAGACTACACGAGCCGTTATTGGGAATCGACCCAGGAAACACTCGTTGGCCTTTACGGCAACAGAGACCCTTTGACCGGCCAACCGATTGAAGGCGTCAACGACATTATTCATAGAGTGGCAACCTCTGTGGCAGTGGCCGAACTGAAGTATCTGCTCACCCCAGCAGAACTAGTGGAATTGACACTGGCAGATGCTCTTGCTCATCCAAAAGTGCAGCAATGGTCACAAGTATTTGCCGACAATATCGGCAACCAGCGCTTCTGGGCCAACACCCCGGCCAACATCAACGCTGACCCTGAAGTATCTTTGAAAGTGCTTCAATACTGGGCTTTCGGCAAGTTGGCCAATTTGAAAGAAGACGACATCTGGCTGCGTTCAGAAGAATTGCGCAATGCCGTCACCGTTGGCAAAATCACCAATCTGTCAGAGCACGAAGTGGCTATGGGTCACCTCTCCACCTTCCTGCGCGGCAAGGGCTGCTTAGCTGCCTGTGGAGTGGCCTTTGTCATCGACAGCCTGGAAGGCATCCAGGAGGCCGCTCGCATTGAAGCTTTGGCCGCCAAGGCGGCAATGGGCATGGGCCTCAACACATCCTCATTGCGCCCCTGGGCATCGATCATTTCCAATGGTGCCGCTGCTTCCGGTCCAGACCGCTTCTATGAGAAGACCATTGCCAAAGCAGTGGAAGCCGTCGCTCAGGGCGGAAGACGCGGAGGCGCACTCATTGAGCTGCGCAACTCCGATCACCCGGACATTCTTTTCTTCATCGACAAGAAAAAATTGATTCCACCACCGACAATTTCTCAAATCTACAAACAACTGCGCAGCGAACAAAAGCAGCAGTCGGGCGAAGATTCTATGAGCTACAAAAAACGTTTGCTCAAACTGGCCGAACAAAAATACGGCGAGCAATATGCCAGCTACATCGACAGACAAAATTATCTAAAAAACACCAACGTCACTGTTTTGGCCATGCCTGGCTTCATGGAAGCTGTTGAAGCAAAAAGATTTTATCCTGCTTCATTCAACAATCAGCACTGGACAGGCCCAGTTTACGATCCACGCAAACCCGTGATGGACAGCCGGGGCATGATGACTGTAAACAAACTGACTAAAGAACCGACTTATGAAGAGTACTCCGTCGACACCGTAAAACATCCTGAAGCCATTGACGCTGCGCGCAAACTGAGCAACGCCATGGTGGAAATTACCGACAAATACGTTAAAGCCCACGGTTACTTCTACGCACCAGATGTCTTCCAGCGCGTTGTTGAAGGCATGCGTGATTCAGGCGAACCAGGCATCGGCTTCTACGAAACCATCAATGCCGGAAATGCCAATAATCACGCCTACGATCTCAACACCTGCAATCCATGCGGCGAACAATTCCTACCGGCTGGTCCTGGAAAAGACGGTCGCACCTACATGGGCAATTGCAACCTCTCATCCTTACATGCAGCTCACTCCGATTTCTGGAATCCAGACGGCAGTTACAACATGAGCGCTATGCGGGCCGTTGTGCGCGTGCAGCAGAGATTCATGGACAATGTTTCCGACGTCTCCTGGTATCCAATTCCATTGCAGAACATGACCGCTCGCCTCGAGCGCCGTAACGGCGGCGGCTTTGCCGGCATCGCTGAATTCCTTTCAAGATTAGGTGTGGAATTCGGATCACCTGTAAGCCACCAGGCAACTGAAGAACTCTTCCGCCAGTACAACAAAGCTTCACTGGAAGCTTCAATTGAAATGGCCAAAGATCGCGGTGTTTACCCACTCTGGGAAGGCAGCCGCTTCCAGAAAAAAGGACTGCGCGTGCGCAACAGCTGCTTAACCAACAACGCCCCAACCGGCACATTGGCTCAGGCACTGCAAACCAGCTGGGGAGTCGATCCACACAACGGCATCGTCTTCTCACGCAAAGTGCGCTCCAGATTTGTTGATTTCGTCGCACCGGGCTTTAAAGAATTGATGGTGAAGCACGGCGCCTGGCCAGCAGAAGAAGAAGCACAAAAAACATTGATGAAGAAAATTCGCGACAACCACAAATCATGCCGTGGTATCGCCGAAGTTCCTGAAGCAGTGCAACACGCTTTCCCGATTCGAGTAGAAGTTTCTCCAGAAGGCTACATCAAGCATCTGGCCGCCATTCATGATGGTGCCAATGAGTTTCCTGAAGTCTTCAACTCGGTATCCAATACTTGCTCGATTCCACTAGATTCAAGCGAACAAGAGGTACATGACTCTGTCATTCTGGCTTGGAAGCTTGGTGTCAAAGACATCACCTTTTATCCGGACGGCAGCCGCCTTTCGCAACCTGTTGAAAAAATCGCCAGCAACGACTATGACCGCGAATCTGACCTGCTCGCTCAGTTAGGGCACCAGGAGCGCCGCAACATTCACGTTGACGAAACCATCGGACAAAACTACAAAGTACGCGTCGGCTCGCCCGATGGCGGCTCCACCCTGCACGTGAGCTTGAACCATGAAAAAAATCATCCCGGCGAACTCGTTGAAGTCTATGCTCGCATGGGTAAACCAGGCGCTGTCGAAGCTGGTTTGTTCGAAGCAGTTGGCCGCCTCGCCTCTTCCTTCTTGCAATATGCAGCCGAGTTTGGTGAGGAAGAACGCTCGAAAGCCGAGATGACAATCGTTCATCAACTGGTCAACATTCAATCGGGATATCCTGCTTTCTTCAAATTCTCCGACTCTGACAAAGCAGTTGTAGTGCAGTCTCCATGCGACGGCCTGGCCAAAGCAATTCAGCACTATCGCAAAAATCATAGTCAAGATCACGAAGAATTGGCAATTGCCGAAGAAGCGCTCAATCACGGCTCCGTACCTGCTGGTGCCATTCAGAACGCTCAGCAAGCGAACATTGGTGTCGAAATTAGCGGTGCTGCATCCGGCGCAAGAGCTCACGCTCCATGCGGCAAATGCGGCGGCGCGGAATGGCTCAAAATTGACGGATGTAATGTCTGCCAATCATGCGGCTATAGCAAGTGTGGCTAATCGGCTAGCAATAGCTGAGAGGTCCGGTGTCTGGAGATAGCTGCGGGCGCGACTATCTCCCCCGCCTCAAAAAGATTAAGGGGCTATCGACTGAACAAGTGACAGAGAGCCCCCCACAAATGACAAAGCCCTGGTAGCGATACCGGGGTTTTTGTTTTTTTTAAACAGGCGACGAGTAAATAGCTTAAGTATTAAAATACTGTTTTTAGAATGACTTTGACATTATATGATCGTGATTCAATCGCCGAAAAGGCAATTGGTACGTGGAAGTTCTTCCGATATCGGAAGAAAATGGAGCGCAATGGAACCGAAAATCGACCACATTCAGATAACCGTAAGAGACATGAAAGTAGCCGTGCCGTTTTACGACAAACTTCTCCCTCTACTGGGTTTTGATCCGAAGATGAGGTCGGCCGCCGTACTAGAAGAGCATGAGTTTCACGTGGTGGAGTGGCAACACCCAAAATTGTGTTTGCCATCACCTCGCCACGAACCGCTTTTACAGAAGACACAATCAATCGCAGAAAAACTGGGGCTTTACACCATCTGGCTTTTAAAGCTGAATCTCGCGCAGAAGTTAATCGACTCCACGCTGAACTAATTGCCATCGGAGCTAACATAGTAAGTGCTCCGCGCGAATACCCGGAGTATGTTCCACCCGGTTACTATGCTCTTTTCTTTAAAGACCTGGAAGGCATCAAATATGAAATCGTCTGCCATGAGCTCACCTCGTAGTGAAAATCTTCACCATCGGATTCACAAAAAAATCGGCCGGTCAATTTTTCGAATCCATTCGAAAGGCAGGCATCAGACGCCTTATTAACCTTCGTCTCAATAATTCCTCACAGCTTGCAGCCTTTGCAGTGAACACGAAGCTGAGCACTGTCACCGAATTCTGGTCTTAGAATATCTGCAAAGCAAGTGGGGCGACATTACCTTCTGCCATCTCTAAAAGGGCCTGACAGGCGAAACAACAGTGTGCTTTTGCACAGTGATTAATGTCGCCTGAAAAATTATTGTCATTGCAACCGCTCACTGAGTTAAAAGCATATGACAAATTTTCCACCCACTTTGCTTTCAGAAAGACTACAGTCAACGCACATCAATCACGGTTGGTGGTGCACCGACTGTACTGATCAACTAATTGCCCAAGATGAACAGCATGATCGCACCGGCGAATGGCTGGAGGCTTTGAGCAGCTGGTCCTTCATCGCTGGTCGGCTGACCGGCACTCTTTTAATTGATATTGCCAGTGGTATCGTCGGCCTGTTTATGGCGCTCGCCTGGATTTTTATGTGCTTACATGATGGATTCGCTACTGACGCTCGCGAGCACGAGCAACAGCTTCACGAGCGCGACGGCCTGACCAGAGAAATAAGAGACGACATGAACCGGGTCTACGATGAAACTTTGCGCGATCGGCAAGATGTACTTAAAAGAGTTGATCAGGCAAAAGCAATCATGGCGCAAACCTCTGGGTGCTCAGACAGCGAAAGTCTCTCCGCATTCAAGCAAGCGTCTAGAGATCTTAACCATAACTATGCTCGGTTAAAAGGCATTGAACTGGAAGTTCTACCCGAACTTGAAGGCAATTTGCGTTGCCATCGCTCCGTCTAAATGCGACCAACTTTCCTCAATCATTTGCCCGAATATGGTCGTTATATACGGAAACCCATGTGAGCCGCGTTCATCACCGGCCAATCTTCTACCCTTGGACAATGAGTCAGACCAGGGGTGTACCAGACCACGAGATCCTGATTCTCTATCGAATCTGTACCGCTCCATTTCGCCAGACCAAGCCCGCCTTTGCTTGAGACCGGATAATCACCGGCAGAATGCATTTCGCCCGGCCGATAACGAGTAGACCAGAGATTGTGGTCTAAAAACGGTGTCCTTAAACGATTATATGATTGCGGGTGACAATATGGAACCGCTGCCATACCCGGTTGCAGCAGGTAGCCTGGAATGTGACCGAGATTTCGCTGAGCGGTTGGATTGACGATTTCCCAGCAACGATCTGACTCAGGATTGACATCGCGTCTGGCTTCTTCCTCACTGCGCAAAAGTGTCTTTTGCAATGTGAAAGTGTTTTGCTGCAAAAATCCTCGCCCTTCATTGAGCGGGCGAACATTCATTTCATACAGACTATTAGCTCTTCCATCTACGTCAAAATCGAGACGGAAAGAAAAGAATTGCTGGTGATTGATGCCGACAATATTGGGCGCAATCAAAGTGTCATAGCGGTCTTCACCTTTAGACACTATGTTGTCTTCTTCGTCAGGGCTTTCGTCGCAAACCTGACAGGCTTTAGCCACTACCCCTTGAGCAAGCACATCACCATTGAGTGTGACTTTGACGTCCATGGAGCCGTCTTGGTTGAAAATATATTAGGTGAAGTAATCGTAGTTACCCAACGTAAACAAATGACCAATCACTAACTGACGGGCGCGGCGAGTGACTGTGCGGTTGGCGTCGTCATCTTCGTGATCCCACAAGATGCCGCCGTCTTGCTCCCAGATAGCAACGGCATCGTGTTTTATGTCGAGCACGCCGACACTATTAACGTAAGGCACATCAAGGGTGGTGGCATACTCCGGCACTTCCTGACCGGGGCGCAAACTCGTCGTCAGGCGGCCCCGGCCGTATTCGCCTTCGTCAATGGGAGCGCGCCAGACCCAGTTGGGTCCGGGGGCACCATATGGCACCGCCACTTCACCGACACTGGCCCGATAGAGAATCGGCCGCAATTTCCCTATAAGCGCGCAACAAACGAGCACCACTTGGATTTTCGATATCTACCGGATTGCCCACTACGAACATCTCGAAATGCACGTCGTCGGCATTCTTGATACCACGCCGTTCCAGCCCACGCTTCCAGAGCGCATCGGCATTAATCAGGTCTGTGCCAAGACTGGTATCTTCCTCAAGCTGCATCGGCTGCACGCCTTCTTGAAGATTCCAGGAGACAAGCTTGTTGGCTTTAAGATCGATTAGCGCTTCGTGTGTCTGGTTTGTATTGATGTCGTACAGTAATGCAAAAGCTTCGCGCTTTATTTCATGACCCGGTCGATAAGCCAGTATTTCGCCTTTAGGCGGCTCATTGCGACTGATGTAAACTAAAGAGACATCTTTTCCGAGTTTGGCGGCGTCTTTCAGCACTTTTTACGCAGCTGCCAATTACGCATGTGGATTCCCCTGACTAATGATGCCGACAATGTAGCACAACTGTCGAGTTGGATAGCTGTTGACCAATCATTCGCCAGAGACCCGAGCATTGTTGTCAATCAGCCGTCGGCGATTGCAACTTTGACATTTTCTGATCGCAAACTGCATGGTTTAGGTTTCGTTTGGTCTAGTTCGCAGCAGGGAACATTGTGCCATCCAAACAACCAGGAACAGCGGTTTTAAGTGACAATTTCATCGGCACACATGAGTCTGAGGGCATTCACACTACTTGTGTGTTCGCTTTTCTTGTGCTTGCCCGCGAAGTCTGCACCGGCGGTACTGCTGAAACAAAAATCCGAAATGATGGGATTTACCAATCTGCTTTACAGCAAAGACGGTATTCGCCTTGAGTTGCTTGACCTAAATCAAGTAATCCTGATGCGTCCGCCACGCTGGCAGATTCAATATGGCAATGCCAACACTAAGGTTTACTGGGAAGGCGCGGCGCTCGATTTCAAAACAAATTTTACAACTTCTTGCAGCATGTTCAGGCCAGGTGATCCCAGCACCATGAAAGTGACCACTGCCACAAGCGATAAAATTAAAGGTCTCGATTGTAAAAAATATTTATTAGTCGGACAAAATTACGGCAGCTCCAAAGAACTGCACACCTGGCAGAGGTTAATGGTGCGAGAAGGTAAACTCTGGATGATCGAGGCTACGGGGCTCCCCCTGGCAAACAGCCGCGTTCTGAACAAATGTTTTGGTGCATCGGTGGCTCCTGGAGTGCCTATGCGCATGGTTGTAATCAATAATACCGGCACCGAAAATATTGAATTTGACGTGGGCAAGTGCGAACACAAAGAGGCATCACCTGCTGATTTTAAAGTTCCCTCCACTTACAAAAAAGTGGATAAGCAAGAAAAAGTCAACAACTTCAAAGGCACCACCGAAGAATTCGCCGAAATTTTCAAGTAGTTATTTGAGCACATCAGATTCAGTCATACGCAGCAAATCGCGCAGATGATGCGACATTAGAGACGAGACGGAGGAAATGTCAGTAATGATATTGATCTGATCACTCAAGTCATCGATAGTCATAGAATTGCGAGCAGATTCCACACCACACACCAGGTCGATTTTGGCCTGCTCGTGCTTCGAACCGTGGCGTTCAAGCCATTTACGACTGATCCAATAATCCTCTAAAATCTCCACTCTTGTGCGATCAGGATGGTCGAAAGAGTTGCTGTGCAAAAATCGCCACACACTTTCCGGATAAGTGGTGCGCCGGTCGGTGGGCCGTCCGAACAATTCCGCCACCACTGTGGAATTTCCGCCCCCTTTAGTTTTTCCACCATTGCTTTGCTTGAGTGAATACATAGACATGCTGGTAGAGACAACGCCGCTAAACATCTGATTTAAGTTGCCTGGCAACGGATTAGCGTTCTTGGGAAATCCAAGAATTGATCCCACAGTGTTGAGTGTGCCTGAGGTCATGAAGTTAACGGCATTGTTTGTTTCAACGGCGCGATCTCTTTTTTCAATTAAATTCTGCCGCAGGGCCTCGAGATTGTTGCGCTCTTTTTCTGCCTCGCCCTGGAGGCTGGCTACATCAAGGTAGCTTTCCAGCACGGTTTTGACAATCTTCTCGCGAATTTCTTCTTTGCGCTCGGCGCTCAAATTGGCACCGTTGTCACGTATTTCATGGAGCAGGGGCAAAATATCTAAAGCTTCGGCCAGTTCTCTGGTTGGTGCGGCCAATTGATCAAGTGAGAGAGCGACGAATAAATCACGCTTGGGCCGCTGCACTAAATTGCTGCCGACACCGGCACTGGGCGAATTTTCCGGATTCTTCATGCCACCGGGAAATTTATCGCGGGCAAAGGCAAACGTGCCTTTCTTTTTTGCCGGTACAACCGCCAGAGTGGGCGTTGTTTCGGCCCATACCGGAGGCGATAGCAGGCAAGATAAAACGGCAATGGCCAGGCAATTGCCGTTCGTTCTTCGAAAATCAAACACTGCGCGAATATCTTTGACCCCGCACCAATACGAAGACCACAGTTTAAACTATGGACGAGGGAATCAAGGGAAACTTGTTGGCGGAAGAAAGTCATTTTTGAGTTAGTAAATGCGCCTTTACTTTTGCTTTACAGTTTTTACGACAGAAAAAAATTTGCTAAACAAATCGCTGCTTCAATAGGTTGGGATACAAGAAGCAGCCGAGGTCCAACTATGTCACTCGCCGCCAATAGAAGCTCAAAAATTACCCAGATCATTGTTTTGTATAAAATGGGCTCGGTACCGAGCACCGAAGATCTCAAATATGTTTTGAGCGAAGCAATAAAGGCGCGAAAGCCTGTGGAACTACCCTTTAAGCAGGCCGATAACGCTCAGGAATTTGCCGTTCGCGTGCATGCCGGCACAGCGACAACTGCTTCAAAGTGGACTCTGGTACGCTTTGATGATCACGGCACGACCACCTTATGGACGAAAGAGAGCAATGAAGTGCCTGTCATTCAAAGTAAAATTAGAGTGGACTCTACTCAGCCTATAGACTCCAGTAGCCACGACTCCGCTACTTTTCATCTTTGAATTGTTTTGAATTTTTGCATTCTCCCTCTAGTGTGATTGGTATACTTGTCTGGTTTGTCGACGTGACAATCTGTGTGCCCGGCTACTGAAGGAGAAGCAATGAATTTTTCAGTTCATATGAAAAACCGTTGCCCTGAGTGGCTTTTACCAATAGTATTTGTAGCCGTAGCTTTGCAGTTGGGTCAAGCCGCTTTAGCTGAGCCAGTGTCTGCTGTGAGCAAAGTGACAAAACTTGCCTCAAGCAAAGCCGCAAAGCATGACGCATTAGCTAAAGGTATCTCTGCCGTCCAGGCTGTCGAATTAATCAAAAGACGAGCCGATGTGAAAAAGTTTCTCTCCCTATTCCCCCAGGGCAAATCGACCAAACTCAATGGTCTTGCCGTGGTCGAAGCGGAGCCGGACGAGGACGGCAGCTCATGGACTGTGCATGTCTTTGAGCAACTGCCGGATCATACTGCCACCATGGGGTGGTTCTCGGTCGATAGAAAAACCGGGGCGGTAAAAACGATTATCTGATTTTCTGCTTGAAACACAGAGATGGCGGGCATCCCGAAGTAGACGGTACCCTAATAATTACTGACCCCGCACGCATTTGCTACACTCAGTAGTAGTACGGTTGAGAGAAAAAGGCCCGTGATCCCACAACGCAAATAACGACGAGGTCGTTATTTGCGCCATGGGCAGGCCTGATTCTGTTAGGGGTTTAGCTCTTCTTGGTTGACCCACCAGCCTGCATTTCGGCCAGCTGAGCGATGAAACTCTTCTGCACGGCACCATGCACCAGCTTGAGGCGCAGGTAGAGCAGACGCTCTTTGGCACCGCTCATCACCAGGCCGAATCCGCCCGCGAGGATGATTGGCTGATCTTCGTCGACCTTGTCGCCGGCGTTGATCTTCTTCATGCCGGCGAACAGATTGGTGGCCTTCTCCGGTTCCGGATAGAGCACACTGAGCAAGTCGATGAGCATGCTGCCCTGAGGGGAGCTGGCGTCACCGATGGTCTCGATGGCGTGCACCACTTCATAGAGGCAACCCTCGTAGAAGTATTCGCTGCCACGGGTCGGCGAGAGGATGAAATCGCCCACGACGCCCGACAGAAGGCCTTTGCCTTCGAGTTCCAGAACCACTTCCGTGATCACCGGAGTTTTGTTTGCGTTTGTCATAATAAATCTCCTTCTAACTTTGGTTTAGAAAAATGCAGCCGCGAAGTCACACCTTGCTTCCAAGGCACAACAACGCGGCTGCTGTTAGCTCAGGCCAGTTCACCGCCCTTGAGGATGACGCGCAGGCCGGTGTAACGGGCCTTGATCGCACGCATGCCATCCAGCGTCGACATCACTTCGATGTTGGCGACGAAGGGCTCGACCAGACAGAGGTCGACTTTGAGAGCGAGGCTGTGAGGCGTCTTCTCAATAGCCGCGCGGATGGAGGCCGTGATCTTCTCCAGGTTCTCCGCGCTGTAGCTTCCATAGACCATGTCGAACGGCTGCATAGAAACGAGGGCTGGGGCAGCGGCACCATTGGTGGTGTCGGCCTTGGCTTCTCCGTTCCCTTCCGTCGGAGCGCCGACATTCTTCTGGGTAATCGAAGCCACAACGGCGCCTTTACCCTTCGGAGCAGGAACCGGCGTAGCCGCGATTTCAGCTTCCATCTCCGCCATGCTGAGAAACACCAGCGGCTTGACGTCGACGGTGAAGTCGAGGTGATCGGCGCCTTCCACATGGAAAATGTGGACGACGTCGCCGGCGACGATGGTGCCCTTGAGCAGCTCGTTGTCGAGCATGTCGATGATGTAGGTCTTGATGCCGCCATTGAGCTTCGGCACCGAACCCGTGGTCTCGAGCAACCACTTGCGAGCGTCGGCGTCGACGTCGATCGTGATCTTGCCCATCTTCTCCGTGCTGGCCACCAGTTCGGCGACCTTCAGTTCGCAGATTTCGGCAATGTGCTCATCGGAGAGCCGATGGAAGATGCAGAACTCACCGTTCTCTTCCACGCGAGCGCGGAATTCGGGCGGTGCGAAGTGACGCAGGTGATCGTTGATGATCTTGTCGGCTTCTTCCACAGTGACGATGGTCTTCTCGCCACCATTGCGGAAACCGATGCCGCGCTTTTCGCCAGCTTCCTCCACCGCCGCCGAACCGATGTTGGCAGTGATGATGAAGAGGCACTGGCTGAAGTCGACCACTTCTCCGTTACCCAGAGTGTAGCGGCCGGTGCGGAAGATGCTCAGCAGGATTTCGTTGAACTCCTTGCAGGCCTTCTCCCACTCGTCGATCAGAACCACCGTAACCGGAGTCTTGGAACCCAGGCGCGAACGAGTGAGGTTGTGCTGGCTGAGCTGAGCGTAGCCGTCGACCTCATCGGCCAGCGGAGCGACGTAGTCCCTATCCTTGCGGTTGGTGTAACCAACGAGGTTGGGGCTGGCGCCGGTGAGCTTGCTGAGGTTGTGCTTCTCCATGTACTCGCTGCCGTCGATGTTGAGCACCGCCAGGCGATTGCCATGGAAGAACTCGCCGAAACGGAAACCGAGTTCGGACTTGCCGGAGGTGGTGGGGCCAGGGGCGACGATCACGTAGTAAGGCTGGGTGCCGGTGCGCAGCTTGGAGAGCGTACGGCGGAAAGCACGGCGAGCGGCCTTGTTGGCGTTGGGCTGACCCTTGATGACCTTGTCGATGAAGCTGCCGAACCGCAGTTCGGGAGCGTTGACAATGCTGACGTCGAGGGCACGCGCTGCGGGCTTGACGTCGTTGCTGATGGTTGCGCTGTTCGTAGTCATAATATTTGCTCCTTGTTTTGGCGCGGCATGAATTGCCGGACCGGTTGAGAAAAAATCACAACTTGCCCCTCGGACACACTCGCTCAGCTGCATGCTTCTACACACGACACCCCACTTATCAGCTCTGCGAGCTAATAAATGTTCTTAAGTAAGAGATGGGTGTTGAGTTAAAAGGTTTGCAGCTGTATGAATGGTTCCAAGAAGTAGAAGGTGGTGATACAGAGCACCCTAACGAGAAACACAGCCAGAACAAAGGTTTCAGGAACTATTATGGAAACATCAAATGGGCCTGCCGTGGTGATCACCCCACGGCATAGGCACAGGGTTAATGGCGTAGCTCGCGCATACAGAATTACCAGAGCTGACCGATAGCTGAAAGCTCTGCTGGTGTCGGATAAGCTCGCATCAAATAGCGCACCGGATATTGATCCACATCGACGAGATTATCTCCCATCACTTCTTTGACGCGCTCAAAAGTAGCTGATGCCAGGGTGTTCATGGCGCCACCATGACCATCATCAGGACCATGACCGTCACTATAAGAGACAAATTTGACATAATCGGTCTCAGGCACAAGGGCATGCTGAACCTGCGGAATCACTGTCCAGGTGTGAACCGTATCTTCACTTTCGCGTTTTTCATAATCAAGAATTGGCAAACTTTCCACGTCCATAGATGAGAGCAAAAGGGCTTTCTGACTACCATAAATGTCACTGAGATATGCTGTCTCAAGCTGGCGCAAGAGCGGATTTAACGGGTGTAACAGCGGCGGCGCATAACGCCTCCAACCGCTTTCATCTTTTTCAATCAGCACAGGCGGAAGTGATTGCAAAAGATTTTGCGCTTCAGCAAGCATCTGATAAAGCGCCGTCAGACCTCGCGTATCTTCAGAACCAGTGATCAACAGCTGATTATTATCGGGAATGGCTATGATGTAATCGCCTTCCACCTTAAATTGCTTGACCAATCTAAATCGAGAGCCAGCACCATAGCAAAAGCATCAGCAATAACAACGAAAGGAGCAAAGTCAGGAGTGACATCAACATTGGGATCGTCCAATTCCTTAGCCATTCCCAGAGCCAAATTCATATTTGTGCGGAAAACAGACCAGCGATCGATCAGGTGCGGCATCAGCCGCAAGCCAGCGTCTTCATAATTGGCGGGAAAAGCCGATTCGCCATAGAGACTGCGCACTTTACTGAGCAGCTGAGGACGCTCACTACTATCAAGCGAGCAATATTCAGCAAAATAATGACCAAGCAACATTCTTTGCATCGGTTTACCCTGCTCGTCCGACTCGACCAGAGCAAAAGCATCACTGTCATACTTGAGGCTGCCACTAAGCCCGTCCGGTTTAATTGACTCGGCCATTAGTGCAGCAAATTGCTCATAGCTGGGGCGATTAGTGACCATGATTTCCCTCAGTTTTCTTCCGATATCGGAAGAACATGTCAGTCTAGCAGGAGTCTGCGGGAGCTGCGCGAAGTACAACGCCGCCATTTTATCATCACTTTCTTTCCTCAAAAAATTTGCCGTTGATGTCAAAAGGAGCGGAACTAATGAATTCTTTTCAAGTCATCGAGACCCTCAGCATTAGACGCACTGCCAGAGGTTCTTTTGTACGATTTAGCAAATTCAGCACGACTATGTCTGGTCTGCAACCTCGAGGATCGGGGCAATCTTGAACGCTGTCCTACTGACGGCTTTCCGCTCATATTGCTGGGAAAGCAGGTTAAATCTGCCGACCACGTGCCCGGATTCACACTTGAAAAAGAGGTGGGCAAGGGTGCCACCGGCAAAATCTACAAGGCGATCGAAAGCTCAACACAGCGAGTCTATGCGATAAAAATTATGCACGACCTTCTAGCGAAGGAACAGGAGACCGCTGCCCGATTTAACCAGGAGGCCGCCTTAACCCGACGACTAAATTCGCCTCATACCGTGGGAGCAACAAATTTCAGTTGGCTGCCCGACGGCCGTCCGTACATCGTCATGGAATACGTAGACGGCGTCAGCGTTAGTTCGTTGTTAGCTGAAGAGCCGCTCGCAGCAGAACGCGCGGTTCCGATATTCATACAGATTGCCACCGGCCTTGCCCATGCTCACAAACAAGGTATCATGCACCGCGACATTAAGCCCAGCAACATTATGCTGGTTGACGAAGGATCTGCTGAGCTGGTTAAAATCGTTGATTTTGGTTGTGCCAAGACGCTATTGGCGAGTGAAAGGAGCGCACTGCACCTGACCCGCACCGGTGAAGCGGTCGGCAGTCCGATTTACATGAGTCCTGAACAGTGCCAGGGCATCCCACTCGACCATCGCACCGACATTTATTCGCTAGGCTGCGTCATGTATGAAATGCTTACTGGCAGACCAATATTCAGCGCAAAAGATGTGGTGCAACTGATGACCAAACACATTAAGGAGGAGCCGGCACCGCTGAATTTGTCTAACGCATTTATGGCCGATGACTTGACTCGAATTGTCCGCAAAGCTGTGGCCAAAAATCCAGCACAACGCTATCAGGATGCCAACGAGATCATGCAAGAGCTCGAGCAGTCTATGATCATAGCCAAAGTGATGGCTTCATTGGTCTTCTGATAAAAAGTTCTGATGCTACCAGATATGGTGGCATCTGCAAATTAGCTGACAATCTCGGCAAATTAGCTCAGAGCTTGCAGATGCCAATCTGGGGCAACCCTCTGCCCGAGCTCAAAGTGGTGCTTAACCTATGCCAGTGCTATTCTAATGCTGGCCCTGGATTTAAGGTAGCAAAGATGGAATCTGCAACCCCACAACAAAGTCGATTGTGCTTGATGTGCAATTTGACCTTTAAAAGTGACGTAGTGAAGTGCCCAGCTGACGGCTCGCCACTGGTCTTAGTCAATACGCCTGCCGGTTCCGTCGATACGGTGGATGGCTTTCAGTTGTTGGCCGAAATTGGCAATGGCGCCACTGGCAAAGTTTACCGAGCAACTCATATTCTGAGTAACAGCGAAGTAGCGATCAAAATTATGCATGCTAATTTGGTTAATCACGCAGAACTGGTTGGCCGCTTCAACCGAGAAGCAGAACTAACCAGTAGACTTAGTTCTCCATATACGGTGGCAGTTAAACAATTTGGCTGGCTGGCCGATGGGCGTCCCTATCTGGTCATGGACTACGTTCACGGCATCAGCGCCAGCTCGCTACTGGATGGTGGCTTTTCAGTTCCCTTACTTCGCGCCCTACCAATTTTCATTCAAGTTGCCTCTGGACTTGCTCATGCTCACAGTCGCGGCGTCATGCATCGGGATATCAAACCCAGCAATATTATGTTGGTAAGCTTAAAAGGCGTCCATGACCTAGCCAAAATTGTCGACTTCGGAATAGCTAAAAATCTCACGAGCAGCGAAAATCTGGCAGTGCTTACCCAGGCCGGGGAGGCGCTGGGTAGTCCGGTCTATATGAGTCCCGAACAATGTTCTGGCATGCAAATCGATCACCGTACAGACATTTATTCACTTGGCTGCGTCATGTATGAGCTACTGGCGGGGCGGTCTATTTTCGAAGCTGAGTCACCATTCGAGATGATGACCAAGCAAATTCATGAAGCGCCGCGAGGCCTGGGACTGCCCAAATCTGCGGCATCGGTGGAAGTGGAGCGCATCATTTTCCTAGCTGTGGAAAAAAATCCTGATAATCGTTACCAGACGGCTGACGAGATGCAGAGCGATTTAGAAAATTGCCTCAAACTTGCTCAGTCAGGCTCTTCGCAAAAACGAGCACTGGACGGCTGGGAATATCGCTCATGCTAATGTGACGACTGATGCAGAAATTGCCCGAGAATGTTAGCCGGACATATTTCAGATAGCCCCATTTGGACCTGGGTGCAGAGGCAATGGTAGGGGTGATTGTCGGGACGAGCAATCACAATAGGCTTCCATAGCTTTTGAGCGCGGCGGGCGCGAGCGGAACCGGCTGCCGACACACTTGTAGCTGTGGCCGTTCTGCTGGCCAGGTCGAAACGAGTTACTACCATGCAAAAACCCCAGTCAATTTATTGTCGGGACTTTCCGAATATACTTGCGGTGGAAAGAAGACGCAACCCGGTTTTTACGACGCCGGGAATTATTCAGCGCTTCGGTTACATTTCCGGTATTGCGGACAATACCAAATTTTTCCATCAATACTTATCGAGAAAGCTTAAGGCCGACGCTAGTCGACAGATTCTATCCGGTCAAAAGAGTCAGATAAATAAATGAGCTGAGGCCATCAATTTTTTCTCAAATTGCAATTTAAGCCAGTTCCTGAGCGCGTTAATTCGCCTCAAAACTGGGCAAAATAGTCTACATGAGCTAACCATTTGTGTATGATCGAATCAGGAATCCATTTTACTTATTACTACCAGACCGTTACTAGTCCTTATCAGGCAGATTCCAGAGCCCAATCATTGGGATGCAAAAGTCGCACTTCTTCGTGAGTCGTATCAGAAGCAATTCTGTTCTACTTATGGCCAAGTCTAATCTAGTGCTACTATCACAAATCATCTGATTGGCAATCACAGCAAGACATTCTGTTCATGGCAGTTGACGACGATAAAACTAAGACTAAATCGCAAGCCAAGGACTTCTATTACATCCTCGGCGTTAGCCCCAATGCATCTACGGAGCAAGTGCATGAAGCTTATAGCGAGCTCAATGACAAAGTAGGTCCATACTCCGAGGCGGCCAACAGCGATCCCGAGACGCAACAGCGCACATGGCGGGATATCAGAGCTGCCTATGAAGTGCTATCTGAACCCGCAAAACGGCGCGAATACGACAAAAACAGCTCAGTATTTCGCCAGACTACAGATGTACGCGCACTCTGGACTAAGGTAACATCAGGCGTACAAAACGTGGTGACGCAGAGTCAAACACAGGAACTTAAGGGCGCCTCCGGAAAAATTCAGCCTCAGTCTCTAGAAATGGAAGTGGACGTCAGCTTAAAAGAAGCTGTGAAAGGCTGCAAGCGACAAATTACTATTCAGGATCCAAAAGCCTGTGAAGAGTGCATCAACCTCAAACCCGTCAACCGTATGCAGTGCCAAACCTGCCGTGGCGTTGGCTACTTTACGGTAGAACGTACGCTCGATATCGAGCTTCCGCGCGGCCTCTACGACGAGCTGGAAATTCGCAAAACTGGGCAGGGCAAATGGGACATGCGGGCCACTACCCATGGCGATCTGATCCTCAAGATCAAGCTAGCAAAACATCCGGTCTTGAATGTTCTGGGTCGCGACATAGCGGTGAATGTACCCATCACTTTATACGAAGCGATGCTTGGAGCAGAAATTGAAATTCCCACCGCCACCGGCCGTGTGGTTATGAAGATTCAGCCTTTGACGCAACCGGGACGAGTCTATCGCCTAAAAGGATTAGGACTGGCTGGGGCCGATCAACTTGTCACTATAGATGTTTTGATTCCGCAGCAGCTCACCTCCGAAGAGGTGGTGCTTTTCCGTAAGCTGAAAGATCTGGCAAAAGAAAATCACAATCCCCGTGAATCGCTCTTTACCAACGTGCAGCAAGTTTCATAGAAGTGGCCTGATTTCCGCAGGCGGTAATCGTTCCCAGGTTGAGTTATCGCGTGAGATTTTCTTCCGATATCGGAAGAAAATCTCACGCACTCCAGATTAAAACTGCCCATTAAGTCTTGCCTCGCGCGAGCTTTGCGAACCTTTAACGAGCATTGCCGCGCTTGTACTTCCACCATTCATATCACGGTTTTAGAGTACCCCGAAAATATTCTTCAGGCGGTACCCTCTTGGCAAGAAAGAGAACTTTGCAGTTATTTACAGAGCTGGGTAACAATAGCTGGTTCTCATCTTTCACCTTGAATACCACCTCACTCAAATCGCGAGAGGTGTTAACTACTGGTTAGTAGTGCTTAAGCAGGTTCTAAAGGCATTGTGCCTGTGCGCGGGAAAGACATAGTCTCAAATCACGTTCTTCTCTCGCCTGTTATAGGAAATTTTTCTCTAACCCCCAGGCATTCCCTTAAAACATCTGCCTCCTCGCGCTCTTGCTAGAGCTGATGTCTCATGGGTTCCAGAACGAATTTACTTTTTTCAAAGAAGATTTTGCCAGATCTCTTCTGAGGGCTGCGTGCATAGCCCGCCTGTTTCCTCTGCTGCCCAACTCCACTCCGGACGAAGCATCAGCGAACAACAGGTTCTTTAACGCGGCCTCACCATTCGAGGCTCATTTTCTCTAATCACGCCTCGCTGGTAAGAGGCCAAAGGAAAACACCATGAACAATTCAAAAATCATCACGGTGTCCCCGGCTAACGGTTCCGTTCAGCGTCGTCTTTCGAAGACGATCGCGCAACTGGCCCGGAGCCGTGGACTCAACGTGAACGCTATTCGCCAGCAGTTGCTCGAAAAGATCCAGCAGCTTAACAAGGACAAGGCCCTCGGGTATCTGACCTTCGCCGGCATCATCAACCTGAACCTGCCGGATGGCACCCGGGTTGCAATCATTCCTGACTGGCACATCCCTGCCCACGATAAGCAGGTCGCGTGGCAGGTCAAGGGATGGTTGGGCGATCTCAAGCCGCACATCGTCATCTTGATCGGTGACGCTGCCGACATGTTTGGTCTCTCGCGCTGGCCCAAGGCCCCTCGCGTAATCGCCAACACCCAGGCCGAACTCGACGAAACCCGTCGTCTCGTGGATGAGGTCATCGCCGTCTCCGGCTGTCTGCACCTGTTCTACATCATGGGCAACCATGAAGACCGCAACCGCCGGACCCAGATCGACCCCAATGCGAGCGTTGCTTCGTTGGTTGATCCGCACACCCAGGAGCCGATCCTGAACTTCCATCAGCTGATGGGCTACACTCCCCACGACCCGATCACGTTCATCTACGGACCGAACGAAGAAGGCGGCGGCGGCGGTGGCATCTTGATCAACGACGACTTCAAGTTCATCCACGGCAAGATCGTGCGCGGCAAGCCCGGCCAGAGCCCTTACGCCGAAGCTGATTCTCAGCTCCAGAGCGTTGGCCATGGCCACACTCACCGCCTCGCCAAGCGCGCTCGTCGTATGACCAAGGGTCACACGCTGCGTAGCATCGAGTTCGGCCACCTGGCTGACGAAACCCATTCCTACATGGGCTACGCCACCTACCCGAACTGGCAGCATGGACTGGGAGCCGGCCTTGTGCACAACGGCAAGCTTCACATCCAGGTTTTGCCGATTCTGAAGGTCACCGACGAAACGGGTCAACTCCGTTCGGCGTTGCTCTTCGAGGGCAAGTTCAGCCTTTCCAGCGGTTACTAAGACCGCGTCCAATCAACCCCTAGACAGGCACCATATCCGGTGCCTGTCTTTGTGTTTCTTTCACAATCCGCAAGGAGAATAACTATGACCAAGAAAAACAAAAAGGTGGTCGAATTGGGTGCGGCACCAACCGCTCCCAATTGGCCCCCGACTTCCGTGACCAATCCCGCCGACCCGCACTTCAAGTGGGCCCGCGTCGTCATGTTCGACCTGCACGGCGTCGTGTTCGACTGGGAAGCCGCGTTCAACCGATTCGTCGGTGTTCACTACGGTTTCACTTTCAACACCACCACCCGTCAGTACTACGACATCGGCCGTGACCCGACCACTCCGATCAATCCCAAGCAGTTCGCCGACGCCTTCCTGGCGTTTGCGCGGCGTGGTGTTGATGGCTACGGTAATCTCCAGCCCTACGCTGGCATTATCGAGCAGATGGAGCTGATCGCCGCTGCCAACATCCAGATCATGATCTGCACGTACACCCCTGGCGCCAACGATGTCCGTCCCGACGGCTCGCAGACGTTCCAGACCGGTATCGCGCGCGTGGTCACGCAGGAGCTCATCGCTCGTCATCTGGGCCACATCGTTCCTCAGCAGAACATCATCTACTCGAGCACCAGCGGCAAGAAGCATCTCATGCTTGACGGCCGCATTCCGGTGATCGTTGAAGACAAGGCGGCGACTGCGGTTGACGTGGCGGAGAGCGCGCTCTCGGCGATCGTCATCCCGCATCCGTACAACGCTGTATCTTTCCCGAACGTTCTCCGTCTGGAGAACTCTAACCAGCTGGCCGACGCGGTCATCTCGCTCTTCAAGGCGATCGATGACAACGGCGCGCTTTCAGCATAAGGAGATCTCATTATGGCTAACAAAGCAACGCGTTTCAAAAGTGTCGTCGTCAAGGAAATCCCGCGTACCTCGCTCGCCGAGGCCGGGATTTTCAAGCTCACGCTTCCTGACGGCTCGCGCGTGGTGTCCATTGCTAACGCACTTTGGCCGCACCACGACCGCAACCTCCACCAGATCATCCGCGCCTACATTGCCGACTACAAGCCCAAGCTTGTGGTGCTGCAAGGCGCGATGATCGATCACGAGGCCTTCAAGTCACTCACCGAGGACGAGAAGAACTACCTCCACCCCGCTATCGACAGCCCCGAAGTGGCCGAAGCCCGCAAGGCCGGCATCTTCGACGACCAGCTCGGTTACATGCGCAAAAAGGCCGGCGAGTATATCGCTTCCTTCGGCGCAGGCGGCGCAAAGGTGGTCTACATTCCCGGTGTTCGCACCGAGCACAAGCTGATGGAATGGGTGCAGCAGGAGAAGGAAACCCGCGACGCATACGTGGCAAACAATCCGGAGCGGTCGGACGAACCGACTGACCCGAACCGCAAGGTGCCCACGGACTTCGCAAAGTTCCTCTACCTCAATCAGAACCCGCGCGTTCGCGTGCTGGGCTATGAGGCCGCACTGCTCGTCAACGACCACACGCTCTATATGATCGGCGACTTCAAGCGCCGGCATCCGGGCGACGCCGCTTTCATCGAATGGGAGCAGCGTGGTTACAGCATCGTTCGCGCTTTCGGCGGCATGCTGTCCTCCGGCTGGCACACCACCACGAAGCACACTCAGCCGTCGCTGACCAAGCTTCAGCACCAGGAGCACGAGACCGGCTACGTCTGGGACGACCTGCTCAATGGTCACCTGCGCGACTACGATCGTCGTGCACCGGGCTTCTTCTCGGGCGAGTATCGCCTGGGCGAGTTGTTCGGTGAGTGCGTGGAGTTCATCCGCGGTAACGACGGCCGTCGCTCGATTCTGGGCGCCGACTTCAAGATCTACTCCGAAGCCGAGGCCGGTGGTCTCGAGAACGGTGGCAATGTCACGCTCGACGACGAGGAGGTTACTCCCGACGACGACTGGCATGATCTGATCGAGGCGGAAGGTGAAGGCAATGGCGAAGGTGAAGGCGGAAACGCTGACACTGCCGCTGGTGCCGAAGCCAACCCCCCGGTGGTCGCCGAAATCGTCGCTGCGGCTCCCAAGGCCAAGGCGAAGCCTCGCGTGCGCAAGCCCGCCGCCAAGACTCCGGTCAAGGCTGCGAAAAAGGGCACGACTGCAAAGAAGACCACGCGCAAGCGTTAATCTTCTGATGCGCTGAATGATGGGCGGCTCACTCGAAACCAGGGTGAGTCGCCAATTCGGCAAGTCTGCGGGCCACTAAACAAGATCAGTTAGCGGTTCGCCGCTTTCTGGTCTTGTTTTTTCAATTCAAATTAGTAGACCGGTCTATTGATGTGCTTTTCAGAAATGACAACTGTGGGTTTTTAGCGCTTGTTTAGCGGGTTTGACCACGGCTGTCGGTGGCTAGATTTTCTTCCGATATCGGAAGAAAATCAGACTTCCTTCTGGCAAAAAACATTGAGCAATTGCTCGGCTTTTTTACTCTACCGAGCTGTATAAAGAGTTTGAGCAGGTCATTACTCTTCTGGAAAAGTGAGACCGCATTCTCAATCACTAGTGTGTGTTAGCCTGTTGAATGGAGGACCAGTCTGTGACAGAGCGTTTACTTACCTTAGGTACTTGGAGGATTTGGTATGACCAAACAAAGAACCAAGAGATTTATGCGCGCATTCCAACGGGCAGTTGCGAGGATTGCAAATGTGACGGGTGCAAATGGTTTGCAGAGAACCGCGAAAATTTCTATCCAAAGAGTTTCCTTAACCTGCTCGAAAAGCTTGGCATTGACTATCGCAAGGAAGCGGAGTTAATTACTTATGGTGATGCTGCGGGAGAGAATGAGCCCCGGGGAGGGTTGTTTCACCTCCTCGGACATATTGAAAGCGGCGACGAAACCCTGCAATATCTCGACTCCAACTTTTGTCTTGATATAAACGACGACCAATCTCTTTTACAAGATCAGTTCGAAGGCCTGGCTACGGTAAAACTAGAGTGGAGCCATCCCAGCACTCCACCTGTGTAAGCGGCCGCTGCCCCCGACATAGTTTGCATTCAGATTTTCAGTTAGACTGCAGCCAGCTCTAACATCTGGAGTTTTTCTGTAATCAAATCAATGTCAGATGGAGACACCTTCAATTGCGCGGCCTTAGCGTTCTGCTTAGCCTGTTCACTGTCACGCGCCCCTACGATGGCGGCAGAAATGCCGGGTTGTGCCAGTGTCCAGCAAATTACAAGCTGCCCTAGAGTGGCATTATAGGCTTCAGCAATAGGGCTGATGCCAGCGAGAAATTTATTGATGCGCTCAATGTTTTCAGCAGTAAATTGCGGCTGATTGGCGCGGTGATCTTCTTCCGGGAACTTGTGATCCGGCTTAAATTTACCCGTCAGCACACCCCGTTGAAGTGGGCTGTAAACGATCACCCCGACGTTGTGCTCGCGACAATAAGGTAAAAGCTCCTTTTCAATACCTCGATTGACCATGCTGTAGGGCGGCTGTACCGAAGCCACTGGTGTAATTTGACTGGCCTCTTGAATTTCTTTAGCGGTAAAGTTACTCACGCCGGCGGCAAGAATTTTACCCTCCTTAATCAACTGCCCGAGGGCATCCATAGTCTCTTCCAGTGGCAATGAATTATCGCGCCAATGACATTGATATAAGTCGATATAATCGGTCTTAAGTCGTCGCAGGCTATTCTCACATTCACGAATAACATTTTTCTTGCGAGCGTTGCGATAAATTTTGTGAGACTTTCCCTCATCTACGAGGTCAAAGAAATATTCGCCTTCTTCAAATTCCCAGACCAGACCAAATTTGGTCATCAACTGTACCTGGTCTCGCTTTCCAGCAATAGCTCTGGCTACCAGTTCTTCACTTTTGCCGAAACCATAGATGGGTGCTGTATCGATAGAAGTTACTCCCAGCTCAATCGATTCACGAATAGCCTCAATAGACTTCTTCTCGTCTGTTCCGCCCCACATAGCGCCGCCGATCGCCCAGGCCCCGAACGTAACTACAGACGCTTTTACATTGCTACTACCAAGCTGACGGTATTCCATGAATGAATAAGCTCCTCTCGACGTCTACAACGGCACAGAATAGCACTGGCGAATACCAATTCTTTTCAGTGTCTCAAAAGATGAATTGGATAGTGCGGACGGTTTCAATAAACCGAATTTTTTCCGATATCGGAAGAAAATCTCAACCTTGCCTTCCATCAACTTACCCGCAAATGAGCGCGCTCCCGGCATTCTGAATTTTCCGCACAACCATAACAATTATCTGGCAAGTGCTTTTGCACAAAAAGAACCATTTAACCTGACCAGTTTTGGCGAAACATAATTACGGATCTCGGCAGAATGAATGGGGCGATGCTTCAGACATAGCCTGAAGAGAGAAAACTTTTGCCATCGTTTATGATCCTGCAGCAACCACAATTCGTGCAAAGCCAACTGCGCAAATTTGCGACTGGTTCCGTGAGCAAATTTCTTAATCAATACTGCAGCCAAGTGAACAATCGCATTGACATCTTCTGGCTTAAAATCGCCAAGCGACTCATCTTGATCGCAATCGCCCCCCACAACAATTTTCGTAAAACAATTGCCCGGGTGCGAGAGAATCAACCCGTCTATTTCTAGCTCAGTTAGTTGAGCCAATATTTCGCCAACAGGAAACGCCAATCGCTCACAGATATGGTCCAAAAACAGCTTCTCACCATTGATCAAATTCAAAAGCTGGTCTGGCAATGAATTCGTATCCTCACCATTCTCTGCACACAGTGACGATATTGCCTCCGCCGCCGCCACAGCGGGTTCAGCCAGATCAATTTCCAATTGTTCGCTACGAGGATGTTGTCCGGCTGCGGTTTCGCAACTGCGGCGGTTATAAATCTGCATCAATCGCCTTGATGAAATTAAGAGCTCATTTTCATTGTGCTCGTCATCCACAACCAGGCGCAAAGTGTTCGTCATCTCCCATGCCGTTGATTGCGAAATGGCAAGATGTTTAGCTAAAGTTGGTGAGCCAATAACTATGTGATTTTCCTTGAGCATGATGGCTGTGAGCCAGGCCTTCGGACGTTTTTTGTATGCGAACAGAGTAGCTGCCGTCAACCAGAATTCGAGTTTGCAGCTGCGGCATTGAATCTCTCTAGCACTAATAAATTCGTAACAAGGCGATGGACAGTAACAACCATGATGACCCTCACCTTCCATCAGTGTTTCTAATATAAATGCGAGCACCGCGTCGTCATCAGCAAACGCAGCATTCACTTCGTCAATTACGCCAAGCATGCGCTCAATCTGAGTCGGCTTTTCTAAATGCTCGTCGGTACACCGTTTGACCCCCTCACTATTGCAGTCGCTATGACTAAAACCGAATAAATCGTTTTGCATTTCGTTGCCCTCCTCTCTTACAAACGTCAGACCCGGGCAAAAAGTTCAAAAAAAGGGCCTACTACGTAATGTCAAAATTGAAAGAAAAAAATCCAGGAAAAAGAGTATTTAAGAAACCGGTAAGCGACTTAATTAGAAGCCAACCGAATCAGGCGGCATCATCGTGACGGAACCAGCGCGGCAGCCGGCGCTGTTGAAATAATGCACCTGAATCTGCCATCCCCGAGCTCGGAGGATTGCGGTTGCCTTTTCGACAACCGCATCTTCTGGCAAAACTTCATCTTCATCACCTGCAGAAGTAATAAACAATAGTTTTGGTAAAATCGGCATAAAACCGAAATAGCGCGTACGTACTAGATATAAGGGATTTGTAAAATCAACGGCAAATTCAAAATTACACCAGCCAAAAATCGAACAACAAATGCGGACAAAAGAAGCGGACCAGATGTTTACTACGCCATGTCACAATTGAGCAAAAAAAAGAAATTGCCGACTGAATTTTCCCGAGGAAAAAACAGCCGGCAACCTCTAACTAGTTACTTCTTCTTGCAGCAGTCCTTCTTGTCGGTGCTGGCATGATCCTTGCAGGCGCCTTTGCCGGCATCTTTACCAGTGCCAGTGCCGCCGGCTTTCTTCATCTTGTCGATGGCCTGCCGGTCCTGCTCGCGAGCCCAACGATCTTCTTCGGCTTTGCCGCGACCGCCGATGGGATTTTCTTTCGTAGACATTACTGTCTTCCTTCTGTTGCTTGTTGCTGGAAGTATGTGTGGACAACAAGGCCGGCAGCGACAACGAAATCAATCGCCATCGTGCCGGCCTCGAAGATTATTTACGCATGCACTTACGGAAATAAGAACTTTCCGGGTTCATGCGGTGCTTGCCGTCCTTGGGGAAACTCCAGACATTGCTGACTTCGCGCAGAAGCGGCAAAACCAGACTGTCGAAGTCGTGGCAAGTGCGCAGAGCCTGACGCACGTGGGTGCGCAGGGTGCTGTTGGCAATTTTCTTGCCGGGCTTGTCACTGGCAGCGCAAGCGTTGCCGATGACAGGGGTGTGACGATAAGATCGTGACATAGTGCGGTGGTCCTTTTAATAAAGCACCACACCAGTGATCCAGGTACGCTTGAGCGACGGCTCAAGATGCATTATGAAATGCGGTTGTATGTTCAATTGAGAAACATACCTGGTGCTGGTGGGGTGCTAGAAGACAGCACCGAACCGAGTTTTTACGCTCAAAAACATAGGCTCTCCTTTCTTTGTAAGTTTTTGCTTTAGTGGTAATGGCCGCTTAGAACAGCAGCGTCACCAGCCAGCCCACGGCAGTCAGTGCCAGAGACGCACCCATGGCGGCGCTGAAAGTGCGCACCTGCAGAACACCGGGCATGATTTTGCCGGTGAGAGCAATGGCGCACGACTGCACGAACCAGGCCACGACGCAGGCGACAATCATGGTAGCGTTGGGAATGACGGTGGCGATACCTAAGAGAGCCAGAAGATGCCAACCGATGTGGTTAATCAGCGCTATGGCAAGCACAGCGAGCACGCCACGGAAAGCGCTGCCCTGACGAACAGCGACACCACCAGCGGTGACAGCGGGAACAAGCCACATGAGCGCCACCACAAGTAGCGCCAGATGAACGAGAAGATTGAAGATCATAATTGGTTTCCTTTTAGATAAATTTCAGAGTAAGAACTGCTCGGACAGAGGCGCAACAAGCCGTAAACTAATCAATCTTCCTCGGACTCCAGGTCTACAGTTTTGCTGTAAACCGGCACAAGGTGATCGAAGATTTGCTTGATGTGCTGGTGCTCTTCTTCGGTGAGAACGCGATTGAGGTAAATCACCTTGTCGCATTCAATCAGCATGTCGGCGATTTCAGCCGGACCATTGCTGCCGTAGAGATACCAGAATTTCGCTTCCAGTGAAGTTTTGGTTTCTATCACATAGAGCTTGCGGATGATGCGCGCCAACTCAACGTAACGATTATGGCTGCGGTCACCGGCTTCCATCAATGCCCAGACAGCATCAAACTGCCTGCGCGCCTTGATGAAACGTGAAGTGAAAAGCTTTTTCACAGCCGAGAGCGCAATGCTGCGGAAGTAGCGGATCAATTTCCAGAAGAAGATCAGTCCGCCCAGGCCAATGACGAAGTAGGCGAGGGTAATCCAGCCGTGCATGCCGTGTTGAATCACTAGCTTGCCTTCCTGAATCTTGTCGCGCCCATCCCACGTCTTCGAAGTAAACGGGTCGATGGCCGGCAGGTCGATGGTGATATCTTCGTTAGTCGACAGCACTCGATAACTGATATTGGCCTTGAGAGCCAGTTGCGGCACCGCCGAGAAACTTTGCAGTTTCACCTTGGCGCGATAAATTATTGTGCCGTCTGACTTAGCCAGCTGGAACAGTTCAGGCGCACCCACCAGCTCGAAGTCGCCGGCCAGAGCGATACTGTGCATATCAATCACAGTGCCGGGCTTCTGCTTCAAGTAAATGGTGGCATCGACGACATCGCCTATACGCCAGCCGTAATCGCGCTCGAGAGAGGCGGCTACCTCCGGTGCCGGTGAAGCTGCGGCTTTGAGGCCGGCCTCGCTCTGCACATCTGAAGGAAAGACCGGCCAGTTAGCGCGATCGCTCCAGAACAACCATGACGAGAAGGTCACCGAAGCGACAATCACAAGAGCAATCAGTGCCAGGGAGGAAAAGAAGCCCAGATTTTTATTTTTAGTCATAACCAGGGCCCTCCTCTAATGCTCAGGTTGCGCCGTCTCTTACCGCCGCGCTTGAAGAAGCGACTGTCCTGATCCGGATCGTTCGGCACCACCACTACCACCAGAAAGGCGAGCAATGAGGCCATCAAAAGCCAGGGGAAGAATTCGTACTGCCCCTTCACTTCTTTCACTTCCATGCGAGAAATCATTCTCGTCATGGAGAAATCGCTGGGCTCGATCAGGCGAACGTAGCGGCCGCCAGTAGCGTTCTTGAGCAGCAGCAAAACGTTTTCTTCCAGCTTGGAAGTGACGATTTCACCGTTGACTTGATACCACTCGCCGTTGTCGGCGCTTGTGTACTGATCGGTGCGAGACAAAAGCTTGACGGGAATGGCTGAAGGAGTGGTTTTACCCAGACCGACAACCACGAGGTCGATATCGCGCCCTTTCAGTTCTTTGACCACTGCGTTCATTTCCGACAGTTCAGAATCGTTTCCACCGTCAGAGAAGAGCACCACCACACGACGGTGGTTGGGCTTAGAGTCGAGGTCAAACAGTTGAAAGGCGAGTTGGAAAGCCTTACCAAGTTCGCTGCCTTCACCCGGTGCGCTTCCTACGCCCATAGCCCGCTTGAGGACCCAATCGAGCGCCGGCAGGTCATCGGTGAGGAAGGCCTGGGGAAACGCTCCACCAGAGAATGTCACCACCCCCAGGCGGTTGTAGTCGAGCGAGCCCATTACTTCTTTGAGCAGCAGATACTTGGCCATATCAAGGCGGCGTCCGTCTGCGTAGGGCTCAGGCAGTTTGCCTTTATAGTCAGGCACAGCCATGCTGCGGCTGACGTCGACCACGGCGATCACATCGATGGTACCCATGGGAAAATGGGTTTTTCCCGAATCGGCCGTCGGTCTGCTCAGTGCAAGCACAAGAAAGGCCAGACAGAGAGCCATGCTGATGGATTTAACCACCAGACGCGGAAGAGAGATTTTTTGATTGAAGCGACCGATCAATTGCTCTTCGCCAAACTGATCGCTGATAGTTGCTGAACGGCTCCGGGCCAGCCAGTAGATGACTCCGACAAGAATCGGAATCGCGGCCAGAAACCAGAGCAACTCGGGGTTGCTGAAATGCATAATTTGCATATTGGTTCCTTTAGATTCCCTTCTTGCCGTCTTTGCCGGCTTTACCGCCAGGGGCAGAAGTATCGCCCGGACCCGCTCCTGCACCACTTGAGCCACCACGTTCTAAGAGCAAACGCTCCAGATTGTATTTGGCCGCCATGTGGTCGGGATTGTGACGCAGAGCTTGTTTATAGGCCTCGATAGCCATGAACTTTTGCTTGGTGCGTTCATGAGTCAGAGCGAGGAGAAATTGGATGTCGGAGGCAATCAAGTCTTCACTCGGGTCAATCTGGCCCGACTTAGAACTCAAAGCCGAATACGCTTTCGAGAGATGTTCCTTGGCCGGAGTGTAGTCTTCAGCGAGGTACGCTTGCAGACCGGCGTCGTAAAACGCGCGCACCGGCGGAGCTACCTCAGACTCGGCGGCGTAGGCATACTCTCCTTGATACATAGGCACCGTGAACTGCCCAGCACGCCTGGCGCCCAGTGCAAGCACTATGACGCAGACGATGGCAGCCAGTACGGAGAGTTTGATCCGGTGCCTGGTGAAATAATTTAAAATAGTTTGCATATGAAACTCCAGGTCACTGGTTATTGGTTGAGGATGATGGCCTCGGCAAAGCCGGCCATGAGGAGCAGCAAAATCGCCGCCATAGCAAAAGCAGCAAAACGCTCATCGCGTTTCTCACTGGAATGCACGGCCACACTGCTGCGCTCCATCTGGTCGATGGCGCTGAAAACGAGTTGCAAATCACCGGCCTGTTCAACGCGAAATGCTTTTCCGTTAACCTTATCGGCCAGGCGGATGATATCAACGTCGTACTGCGCCAGCGACGGACCCACACCAATCACGTAAAGACGGATGTTGTTGCTGTTGATCTTGCCCTCGAGTCTTTCCATAGCGGATGCGGAAATATTGTCCTCCCCGTCGGTGACGAGAATAATCACTTTGCTTTTGGCCTGACCGAATTCGTTGAAGTGATCTACCGCAGCGTCAATAGGACCGGGATCAACACTGCCGAAGTTGGTACCGCCACCCAGATCTTCAGCAAAACGAATCTTGCGATAGATCATTTTCAGATCGCTTGTGAGCGGCCATGAAAAATAAGGGCTGTAGTCAAACAAAAGCATGCCGATGCGGTCACCCTCGTTGACTTTGAAACGGTTGCGAATGAAGTCGAGAGTGGCAGCCTGAGCCATACGCAAGCGGGTCAGCCTGACAGCGGCGTCAGCTTGTTTGGTGGGGTCTTTATCGGCAGTCTTGCCGGGATACTCACGATCGAGATCGGTTTCGCCGACGATGCTCGTGGGCATTTCGCCAGGCATCGGTGCACCCATCGAACCCGAACGATCAACGGCAATGATGATGTCCCGCGATTGCGTCGACTGATCAGCCTCGAAGTAAACTCGCTGCGGACGCGCCAGAGCCAGACAGAGTGCCACAAAAGACAAAGCCAGAAGCACGCGTGGTAGCACGAGCAAAAAACGACTGCCGTAGCTCACTGGTGCAGCATCAACCCGGGTAATACCGAATTTGCCCACACGCCTCAGTGCAATCCAGAGGACAGGTAAAAGTAAAATGGCGAGAAGCCACATTGGTTGAGATAGGACCATGGTAATAGCCTTTTATTGATTTTTTTGTCAGAAAAAGTGGTAAGCCAGGACTTAGCCGAATCGCATTGCAGACGAGCGATGCAAAAAGGTGCAAAGAGTGCAAGATTCAACGCAATCGAGGTAAATCCACGGTCAAGCACTAAAATCCGTTTTCAGGATTTGCAAGTGATGGCACAGAGTGGGGACCGGAATGGGTGAGTGACTGTTTGCTTGGTGCTGGAATGAGAGAAAATAAGAACAGTCGAAGATTAGACGGTCAGATAAAGACATCTCAAGAGCATTAAGAAATCGGGCCGGTTAAAAGAAACAAACACGCGGAAAGATTTGTTTTGATTCAGGCCAGAGGCTCTCCCCGCGCGCGCCTGTAATCTGTGATTACTTTAAGGGGAATTCCGCTAGCTCCGCTATCAAACCCCAAGACCCGCCGCTCTGGGCACTTGATAACTAGATTTCTTCCGATATCGGAAGAAATCCCCGACTAGAATCCGTGATAGGAATGCTCCGAACGGGTAGGAAAAGGGAGAGGACATCCACTCGATATCGCTTACCAGTAGTCAACAGCCCGGAACAGCAAATCTTTTTTGCTGCAGTTCTCATGAGACCTTAAAATTCAATATCAACTAAGGACAAAGAAATGCCGCTTCATGACTCGTTCAAGTCGTCCGCAAACGCTAACGTAAGACTGGCCAAACTCTCTTCGGTACCCGAAGAGCAAGATCTCAGTTTCGCCATGCAGCAAGCGAATAAACACCCCAAGGCGGTAGTTGAACTTCCGTGGAAAGCGGTTACTTCCACCACTACTTTTGTGCTCAAAATTAGCATTGCTCTTGGTTCTGAAGAAGGTCCAAGTTGGACTCTTCATGCCGGAGACACACCCGATTCGGCCGTGCTCTGGAGCCACGACAGCATGGATACCGGCTTGATTCAGAGCTTAATTTCAGCCGAAAGCGATCCACAACGTGCTCTAAATTCTTATGTCGATACCGCCAAAAAAGGCGACAATTCCATCTGGATCAAACAGCCGGATCGGCCTCCTGAGCCAGCAGTAGAACGTGCTGCACCAAAAGTAAATTTACCTCAGCCGGTTGATCTTGATAAAACGGCTCTTGATCTACTGCAAAAGCAGATGCGCCGCCCAGAAACAGGCATCATGTCGGAAGCCAGTTTTTACTGGCTAATTTTGCAAGAATTCAATCGTTTTCAGCGCAATCAAATTCCATACGCCATCGTAATGTTTGAAGTAGGACTGAGATTGGGTGGAGAAATGACTTTACCTCCAGTGCGGGTCTTACATGAAGTGGCAATTCGCGTGCAAAGCTGCTGTCGTCCTCTCGACACTCTTTGCCATTACAAAGATCCGAAACTAGTTTTAATGCTGCCGCATACTGAATCAAATGATGCGATGCAAATCGCCATGCGCATTGGTGAAGCGCTTATAGATTCACCGCTTGGACCGGGGCTCGACGTCAATAGTGTCGTTGCTCGGTTCGGCATCGCCAGCATGCCCGATACTTGCAGTCATCCCGGAATCCTCATTGCCACAGGCCTGGAAGCACTTGACCAAGCTAAAAAAACCAACAACGCTGTGGTGCTCTTCCCCAGTTCATGACCAAAACATGAGCGCAAAACAGACGAAAGTCTCTGGTTTAAGTTATGGAAAATTGGCGCGCCACCTTGGCTCAGTCATCCAGATTCACACTGGATAAAGCCGACTCCGCGAAGTCAAAAGCTTCGAGCAAAAAATCTGTCATCCACACGGCTGCCGATCTATCCGCCGGCACCCTAATAGACAATAGATATCGCATCGAAGCCTTAATTGGCCTAGGCGGCATGGGCTGCGTTTATAGAGCGCACCACCTGATGTTAAACAAAAGCGTCGCCCTTAAAACTATCAGTTCCTCTCATCTTTCGCACGAGGCCTGGGCGCGTTTTGAACGCGAAGCAAAAGCTGTCGCACAGCTTGAAAGCCAGCACATCGTGCGAGTCTTTGACTTTGGCGTGGCCGCTTCCAATCAACCTTATTACACCATGGAACTGCTGCATGGCCGATCACTCGACGACCTGCTCTTCGAGAAAGGGCCGCTACCGGTCAACGAGGCTGTGAAAATTTTCACGCAAGCGGCGCAGGGTCTCGTTAGCGCTCACAACAAAAAGATTGTTCATCGCGATCTCAAACCGGCCAATATATTCATCGATCAGCAAAGCGGCAGCGTAGCTGTAGTCAAAATTGTCGATTTCGGAATTGCCAAATTGTTTGGTTCAGCCGACCTCGAGGGCCAGCGCCTTACTTCCATGGGCACCATATTCGGCAGCCCACTCTACATGAGCCCCGAGCAATCCTTAGGCGAAAGCGTTGACGAGCGCTCTGACATTTATTCGTATGCCTGCACGTTCTACCAGGCACTCTGCGGCCGCCCACCCCTTATCGGCAACACCGCATTCGATACCATAATGATGCACCAGAACGAAAGCGTTCCCCTGCTTTCGCGCTTCGCTCCCGACAAAAATTTTCCGCAGTGGCTGGAAACCCTCCTCGCCGACATGCTGGAAAAGAATCGAGATGACCGTGTGCAGTCTTTCGACGATGTGCTCAAGATCATTGAAGAGAATAAGCCACGAGACAAGGCCAGGGCACGGCCCGGAAATCTCGCAGCCGCGCCTGATTTGCAGAAGGCCGCCAGCCGCTCGGTAGACAACTCCGGCAATAAATTGGCTTCAAATATAAGATTCGATGCGCCTTCAACTGCTACTACAGGTTCAAATCCTAGCACCGGCCCGATAGCACTGTTCGGCCAAGCATCAAGAGCATTAAAAATCACTCTCACAATCGCCCTGGCCACAGGCATCGCTGCCACCGGCTACTTAATCAACCAGGATGAACACAAATATGCACCAGATTCACCAGATTCGGTGCCCGCTGCTTCCGACGAACTGACGCGCGTCAACGCTTTGAGCCAAGACAAAGTAACTGCCAGCGCCGCCGCCCTGGAAGAGCAGCAAATCTTTGAAAACAAAAAACTCACCGCCGAAGCCATCAGGCGCAAGACTGTTAATGGCCTCTATGTCGCCAATCCCGGAACGCTTTCCAGCGCCGACTTAAAGCTACTGAGCCAATCCAATATTACGAAGCTAACACTGGACGGCAACAGGTTCAACAACAAAGACCTCGGTTTGATAAAAAAAATGCCCCTGCAAGAATTGAGCTTGATCGACACCAACCTCAACGATCAAGGAGCGGCTGTGGTAGCCCAAATTCAAAGCTTACACGGCCTCAGCATCAACAACACCGACATATCGGCCGCCGGGTTAAAATCACTGGCTGGCCTGAAAAGCCTGCAAAAACTCAAGGCCGAAGGCCTGGTTCTGACTGACGATTTTTTTAAACTGCTGGCCGCCAATAAAAATTTGCTCCTACTTTTTCTGCGCGACAGCACCGGCATCAACGCTAAAAATTTGCACTCTTTAGCCAGCGGCAATATCGTTTACTTGCGCCTGTCGCAAACATCGGCCGACGACAGTTGGCTCGAAAGTCTCACCCCAATGCCCAGCTTAGAGGGCTTCGAATTATCGCAAACCAACATCACCGCCGCCACCCTCAATCGCTTCTGCCAGACGCATCCTCGGCTGAAAGACGTAGATTTCGCTTCCTGCCCACGCATTTCTTCAGCTGAGGCCGATGCTTTCAGTCATCGCTTCCGCAACGTGCGTTTCCACGAGGTGGAAGTGCCCGCCATCAATGATATTTCCCAAAAGGTCAAACTGCGAGAATGGTAAGCGATGACAGACTTACAGACCTATCGCTTTCATCCACCTTCAAACTAGATGACGGTGTGCTGTACGAAACCATTCTCTCCTCTGTCACCAACGCATCAGCCGCAACGCAAGGGCAGCGCGAAGGCAACTATGTGCCCGGCACCATAATCGACGCCAAATATCGCATCGACGCTTTAATTGGCAAAGGCGGTATGGGTGTGGTCTATAAGGCGCACCACATCATGCTCGACAAAGAGGTGGCGCTTAAGACCATTATTTGCGAACACCTATTAGACGACTCCTGGAACCGTTTCGAAAGAGAAGCACGGGCCGTGGCCCGCCTGGAAAACCAGCATATAGTGCGAGTCTTCGACTTCGGAGTGGCCAAAAATCAACCCTATTACACAATGGAATTATTGAACGGTCAATCACTGGATAATTTGCTTCTCGAAGTGCGCTCACTAGATGTCGACCGCGCCGTCCAGGTCTTTCGCCAAGTGGCTCTAGGACTGGTTAGCGCTCACAATAAGCAGATCATTCACCGCGACCTCAAGCCGGCCAATATTTTCATCGAACAGCAATCAAAAAGCTTGTATGTAGTCAAAGTTGTTGACTTCGGCCTGGCCAAATTGCTTGGCTCATCAGACCTCGAAGGGCAGCGCCTCACTACATTGGGCACCATTTTCGGCAGCCCTCTCTACATGAGTCCCGAACAGTCACGCGGCGAAAATGTAGATGAACGATCCGACATTTATTCATTCGCCTGCGCTTTCTATCAAACTCTCACAGGGCGCCCTCCCTTTGTCGGCGACACCGCCCTCAGTACCATTTTCATGCATCAGCAAGAGTCCATTCCATCGCTGCAACAATATGCACCAGCCCGGTCTTTCCCCCAATGGCTTGAAGTGCTGATTGCCGATATGCTTGAAAAAGAAAGGAACGATCGTATCCAGTCTTTCGAAGAAGTTCTCGATATCATCGATTACAACCACAATTCCTCGAACACCATCGATAGCGACTTCGTTGCTGAGACACCTACCGGGCAGACCGGCGCCTGGCTCAGGCAAAAGCGGCCGAAGAAAAAGTCTGATTTGATTAGTATAGCCGCACTGCTGGCCTGCATTAGCGGCATAGCTGCCACCGCCTATTTTTTTGATCAAGATAACAAACAAAAATCGGCGCCACCAAAGGCAGTGCCCTCACAACAAGCTCCGCCTGTAGTCAGCCTGACCGAGCCAGAAAATATCGGCTTCTTTGAAGATTCTGTGCCTCTGACAAAAAGCGCCGTCGCCGCTAAAATTAAAAATGGTTATTTCACTGCTAAATCGGTAGTATTTAGCGCCGCTGACTTAAAAGCCCTGTCACAAGCGCAGTTCAACAAACTTATAGTCGAAAATTGTCAATTCCAGAACTCCGGATTCGTCTATTTAGCAACCCTGCCCCTGGAGAAAGTCAATGTCAACGACACCAATTTCGACGACACAGGCGCGGCAGCCCTGCCGAAATACAAACATCTCACCGATCTTTTGGTCGGCAACACCAAAATTACGGCTATCGGTTTAAAAAAGCTGACCCAGTGCAATCAACTGGTCAAACTTTACGTGGACGGCTTAAAATTGACCGACGAATTCCTGGCCAATCTGCAGCAAATAAAGGGTCTGAAAATACTCTCTCTCTACGGCTGCAGCGGCCTCAACGCGGAAAACATCAAACAATTGAGCCACTGCGATATCCACTTCCTCAGACTCTCGCTAACAGCCGCCGACGATTCCTGGCTTAAAAGCATTATTGCCTTGCCTAACCTCGAGCGCATTGAAATTAGTCAGACAAAAATTACCACGGCCGGCCTGCGCAGTTTGTGCGAAAAAATCAAATCACTCAAGTTTGTCGATTTATCAAACTGCCCAAACATTCCCGATCGAGACATCAGCCGCTTGCGCAGCCAGTTTCGCCAGATCGAATTTCTCGAAAACGAATTCCCCGATCCAGACACGGTAATCTTAAGACTGAACGAAAAAACCTGATGGCAATATTCCCTTATGACTACTCGCAAAGCTAGGGCCCGGGCAATTTCAAAGTGCCGCCCGAGAATTTCGAGCCGAAGAAGTGTAAATTGTTATCCGGATACATGTACGACCAGATAATCGAGCCCTGGACAGAACCAAAGCCCTCGGAGCCGCCGATACTTTTCACCGAATACTGCGCTGAGGGGCTCATTTTGGCAAAAAATGGATTTTTATTGGAATAGAATGGTTCATGCATAGCGGCCGTTTTCACATCGACTTTACCAAGAGAAGCCAGGTGCGTGCCTTTGATGCTGTTGATGCCTTTCTCATAAGCTCCCAGGCTGGCCACGATAATGCGTTTGAAAGGGCTGAGACTGGAGATGTTATTGTCCAACATGCCGGTGGTCTGCGAGCCCGAATAAATGGTGTCGTCAAAGTAAGCGACAGCCTTGCTCTTTGCACCGCCGGTGGTGATTAGCTTATTCAACTGGCTGGTTGAAATAAAATTCTCCGACGAAAGTCCGTTCACTTTGCCGAACAGATATGAAATCAAATGAGTGCTGCCGCCCGGATCTCGGTCCGTCACCAGCACCAGATCGTTCATGGTCATGCCGTTGGCTTTAAGACCGCCTTCCAGCTCAATTTTAAGAGCGCTGGCTTTGCGTACCATTTCAGGGAAAGAATTATGGGTCGCTCCCTCAGCCAGCATTCTGCCTGCCAGCTCTCGCTCCTCGCCGACATAGCCGGATAAAAACTGAGCAATGTCATCACGGCTGGCTCGCGGTGTATTAAACCCGGCGTGCAATGCTTCTACTTCCGAGCTCACTGCCGCCGCCAGAGGTGCGTTTGCTCCCGCTTCCACCATCCCAGGCTTGATTTCGCTGCTGCTGGTCAAAATCGCTTTGCCGCTCGAAGGCGGCCTTATCACTTTTACATTGCCGCCAATTGCTTTAGCCGCTTCGTCCACACTTTCGCTAAGCACCTGCCGGGCCACACCAGAAGGCATCAACACCGGATTGGCGGCCGACACCTGCCTGGCCTCGGTCATCAGGGCCGCTAATTTGGTGGAGACCCCATCAACGCCGGCAGAGAGGTCTAAAACATTGACCGCTTTTTCAAAGGCACCCACGTCAACGACATACACCTCAGGAATTTTTTTCAACAAATCTTTCTGGGCAGTAGTCAAAGGAGTGGAGCTCAGATCATCAAATAGAACAAGACGATTAGGCAGGCTGCCCTTTTCCAACTGATCGAGATTGCGAATACTCATCGAGCTGGAAATACTTTTGCGATAAAGATAACCTAGAGCATTACCGGAAGACCCGGCCTGCAAGGTGTATACATCAGGTGTGGCAGTGCCGAGTTTGCTCTCCAGTTCGCCTTTGAGCGACTGCAATCTGGTTCGCAATTGCACATCTGAAGCCGTCGCCACAGACTCTTGTAAGAGTGCCAGAGCCATTTCACGCTCTTTGCCCTGATAACCATTCAAGACTTTATTCAGGTCTTGAACAGTTACCAATTCAGGATTGAATTTTTGATCGATCTCGCCCACAAGCTCATTCAAGCGCTGTTTCTGCGCCGGATCGGTCATGTCTTTGAAGTAATCGGAAACTTTCTGTTTAAATTTCTCTTCTGTTTTTGTCAGAGTTGCTTCCACAGCTTGTTTGCTGGTGAGCCTCTGATCGCCAATCAGTTCAACAGCCGATCCGGTTTTCACCTGCTCGTCGAAATTGGAGTGCATTGAAGAAGTAAAATCGTCGGCCGATTGAGGTCCTGTCTGGGCCTGCTTTAGCTTAATCAGCTCTTGATACTCCGGACTATCGGCTACGCGGGTAAAGGCTTCGTCAACCGTCTTTCCTTCAGTCTTCAGATAGTCATCGACTGATTTTATGATCTCCACTTTTTTAGAAAGTTTGACCGGGCTTTCACTGGTTAAAATATCAACTTTCTGACTGAGTTTAAGCGCATCGTCGAAGGCTTCCGGCAGCGGAGTGTGGCCAGTGGCAAGATTATTGCCTTTTATATTTTGACCGGTTTTCTCGTATAGTTTAACGGCGTCCTGCACTGCGCCATACGGATTATCTACTGCTTTTTTAGCTAGATCACCAGGCTTGAGCGAGAGCGCTTTACCCGCTTCATCCAGGCTCACACCGCCTTCCGCCACCTGACCGATTTTGCCCGACCCTGGTTTGAATTCACCTGGTTTCAGGCTACGGAATCCTGACACTACTCCATCAGCAGTGAAGCCCAGGAAAGTACCACCAAGGAAGCCCACCGTAGCTCCTTTGAGAGAAGTGCTGAGCAAGTGCAGCGGGTCAATCTTTTCGCCGCGATCAACTTTTTCAATCACTTCGCGACCAGGGCTTTCAATCATACCGAAGACACCGCCGGAGGTGCCTGATTTTAAGCTGGCACTGAGCAAACGGGTGCCGATGCCTGTTCCTTGAGTTTCAATGCGGGCGGCAAGAAAATCACCGCTGACTGTTAGTCCTAGTTTTTTCCCGGCGTAAGTGCTCAACTTAGCGCCGGCCAACTCACCGATAGGCACAGTAGCACCGAGCAAACCACCAATAGCAAAATCGCGACCAAAATTGCCGTAGGCACCATCGGCTTGCATCAGCGACGCTTTTGTCGTACCGCCTATTAAAAATCCGGCCCCGCTTGCCTTGGCCAGACCGCGCCACGACGCCTCTTTACCGAAACGCAAAGCACCCATGGCCGCGAGTCCAGCGGTGATATCGGTAATGGTGCCCACGCCTGTTTCCTGGGAATGGTTAAAGTTTTTCGCCGCGAGCCTGGCAATTGAATGAGACTGATCATCCTTGCCCTGATTTGCAACAGGCCCTTTGGTGGCATCGAAATCGCTGCCGGTAACGGTCTTGTGCAGCCTGGAGAAGTTCGCTATGTCTCCGGCATCAGCCGCTTTTTTCATTTCGATCAGCTGATTTTTTTCGTTGGCCAGCGTTTCATTAGTTTTGGCCGATCCCAGATCTTTATCGAAAAGCCCTGACCAGAGCCGCCCTGGCTCATACCATGATTTGTCTTGACCGGATGTACCGATATTGTTTTTAGCAGCATCAAAAGCATTACCGATGAATCCTTGTTTGGATAATTCTTGCTTTAAAGCCTTTTGACTGAAAGCATGTTCTCCGGCAAGGCGCGCAACTTCAGCTTGCATAGCCGCTTTCGCCGCTTCCGCTTTTTCCACTGCCGGATCTTTTACTGGAGGTTGATTATTTTTTGAGCCGTCTCCAGCAGGATTGCCTTTTTCTTCCGGCGGTTTGGTTTCAGGCGTAGCTGGTGATTTTTTGCCAGGATCTGCTTTGCTTTCTGGTTTTGTTTCTGGCTTAGGTTCCGGTTTGGTCTCACGTTCGGGCGGCGCTTTTGCTTTCTCTTTTTCGGCCGCCTCGCGCAATCGTTTCTCGAGCATTTCAGCGCGCTGTTTTTCTGTGGCCGTAGGCAAACGCTCACCCACAATGAGAACTTCTCGGCCGCCATTAATAGCTTTGATACGACGCGCTTCTTTCACTCGTTCCGGCTCTGCCTGAGCCGGATTCATATCCTCCAAAACCTGATAGTAACCTTGTTTAGGTTTGACCGGAATGGTCAAGGTTTCTTCAATGATCTGCCGCCTGATAGATTCGCTCAGAGCCTCGGCAGGCGATACCTTCAGATCTGCCGAGTCATAGAGTTTAAATTCCTGACCACTTTTGACCGCATTCCAGCCTTTGGGCAAATTTTCGTCGCTTATTTTGCTGCGACCGTCCAGTTTGGCGTCGGTATACCCGTTGATGCGCATAATGCGATTCAACTCAAAGTAAATTTGGTCTTGGCCCTTATGCTCACCGGTTTTTTCTGCCCTACGGGTGAGCGAGTGCTGAGCCAGATCATAAAGAGTGGTCTTAAGCTTTTCTGCTTGCGGCAAACCAGAGACTACCTCGGGCGGAAAGGTGTCAATGACGTGACCTTTCTCCGCGCTCTTTTTGCTTTGATCTTTTTCTGGTGAATCGCCCATAGAACTCCTGCAAGCCAGCGGTTTCATTTTGATTATGCCCATTCTCAAAGAGTCTGGACGTACTAGTTCAAGCAGGGGACACCATTGTTTAATAAAAATCAGAGTCTGTCTACGCGGAGAATACGTAGTAAGTCGGGTCGATTTGCAGCAGTTCAAGTCCAAATTTTCACGATTTACTTGCCCCAGACTTTCAAATAGTTAGCGGGTGCCACCACATCTAGTGGCTTATAAAATGCAATGCGGTTAAAGCGAATTAAAAGCTTCTATGGTGCGTCATTATAATATTTAACTAGCCAGTCGCTTATATAGTTATTGCTCAAGCGGTGCTCAAGCCCTTTCCAAGCGTCTTGCAAAGCAAGAGCAATTTGCGCCCCGCTGTCTTTTTCGGCCATTTGCCTGGCAGCGGCTCTATCTGTTGCATTCGGTAGCGAGGCAACGGCTCGGGCAGCCATCGGTCGGCATTCTGGATATTTAAATGCGGCTTCAAATGCTTGCATTCTGTCTTGCGGCGCCAACTGATCTATTTGTTTCGCCGCTTCAATTCTTGATTCCGGATTTTTCAATGCTTCGTAGTAAAGGTCGCGAATGTGCGGTGTGCCTTTTAAATAATCTAGTTCAAAAGCTGCTCTTCCAGCCGCTCCCGGAGTTTTGAGAGCCTTATGTAAAACTTCGGCAAGCTCGCCTTTATCATGCAGAATTCTTGCAGCACTGCGCGGCACCTGTCCACTAACTTCCGGATAAGCGAGCGCTAATAGCAACGCCTCCTTTGCTTCCGTGGGCTCAATCATATTCATTCTTCGACCAGCTATCATCCGCCCCTGTTCTGAATTCAGCAAATCACGAAAGGCATGAAGCGTCTTCGGATATCCCACCGAAATCGGTTCGATACCGCCAACGTCCCAGATAATTCCGCCTGGACCTCGGTTTGCACTCCAATCGTCGCCCAACTGCAGTCCATTTTGCTTTAATATAGTTTTTAGCTCAACACCAGGTTGAATGACGGGCTTAGTAACAAAATCGTTTAACACCCAACCGCCACTGCCGCCAGGATTGGAGGCGTGAAATCTGTTCAAATCACGAATCTGATACTGAGATAAGAAAGTTAGAGCACCGGCTTCGCTGTGACTGCCGTGCACATCAATACGTGCTGGATCATGCACAACTTTAAAAGCGAAATCTTTGCCGTCAGCAGAGAGCCGATAGACCGTAGCCGTTTCACCCATACCTATCTTCTTAACGCCAACGGCAGTCTCACCCAGCTGAATTTTGAACTCGGGCAAAGCGAGATCAACTGCACCTAAACCCTGTTTTTTGACCGACGGTAGGTTGCAATCGACAGATCGCAACATTCTGGCCAGGGCGTCAAGTTTGCTGAAGGCTTCCGCTTGAGTTAAACCAGTGCTAGACAGCTCTGGCGGCAGTGTTCCGAGAGACCGACCACCAAGTTGCTTTTTAAAAGTGTGTGCATCAGGAAACCCTTTTAGTTCTCGAACCATTTGGGAGAGCGGCACTACGTCGGTTACTTTGGCGATGGCAGCTTCTGGCGCGAGCATCTGTATTTTGCCAACACGAGTTTCTGGCGTTGCTACAAGTCGCACATCATGACTTTGAACGGGCTTATTGGAGATTGCCAACTGCTCACTCAGTGCGACATTGCTCTGTTCTAGAGTGTTTAATTGCGCGGGCGGTCGTCTTGTAGCCAGGTGCTTAAGGCTATTGACACCTCCGAAGACTCCCCCGATCAATGCATAAGTAAACATCGATTCTGCAACTTCTCTGCCGCTGGCTTTGCCTCCAGTTGCCAATTCAGTGCTGACAAAACCGGCCGGCAGGCCTGATAGAGCTGAGTTAACGATACTGTTTTTGAGTAAGGGCAAATTGTGACTGGTGCCCAAATGTGAGAGCCCTCTTGCGCTCCCGGCCAAAGTCGCGAAAGTGACTGCTCCAATACCGGCATGTTGCAATCTGTCACCCGTGAATCCAAGAGTGCTTGTCGAGCCACTGGACGGTGTAAAAACGCCTTGATATAACGCTCCAGTGACTGCTGCTGAAGTTAATGAGTGCCTCAGTTTTTCACCGAAAATGCTTGCCAGACGAACTTCGGCCTCACGGGCCGCTCCCAAACCAGCAACTTTCTTCAAAAGCAAGAAAGATATGGCTGTTCCGGCTGCACCACCTAGCTGCTGACCGTACCAGCCAGCAGTACCGAATTGTTCTTGCTCTGGAGGGGCAAACAGGCCTAGTTTAGTCTCACCAGAATGGTCAAAAAACTGCAATAGCCCGTCAACTCGGGCTTCTACAAGTTCGTAGCCGAGGGACGTGCCAAAATTAACAAGTGCGTTAGGTTGCTTCTTTTCTTTGTGAGCGTCTTGCAGCAATGCAGCACCATTTAAGGTCGAGCCTTCTCCTTGCTCAACTTTATGGTTTTTAGCTCCTTCCAACGATTTGGGCATCAAACAGGATCCTGAATTATATTAAGTACTTCTAGATTCCCAGAAGACCGTATAAGTAATCAATGCTGAGACCAGCGCGTACTAATATATATAGTAAAATCATTCGCAAAAAAGAAGCAAATTGCTTGAGGAAGCAATAACAAAACGAGGAGCCCGTCTGATTTCGCATGCCAGATGCAAACGAAAATCAGACGGTCCCACGAATTGAAAGGTTAATTGAACGGTGACGGTGACGGTGACGGTGACGGTGACGGCGCAGCTACAGGAGTAACAGGCAAAGCCATTGCCGGTGTAGCAGCCGGAGTTGCAACTACTCCACAAGCACTGTCGTATTGCCCAGTGGCAGAACTGTTGGTGAACTGTGCCATTACTTGCACGTAAGTGGCATGGGTAGCTGCGATGCCGTAGCCACGTGTGTAAATCTCGGCAATTACTTGCGCGAGTGTGGCGTCTTTGTCTACAGCATTGCCATACTCGAACCACAAAAGTTCGCCGGCGCGGTGTGCAAGGCCTGCTCCATAGCTGGGCAAAAAGTAGTCTTTGCCGCAGAGCCTTTTGCAATGTAGGCGTTGATAAAAAGCCAGGCGACGTCTGCGGTCGGTGGCTTCGGTAGCGCTCAGATTCGGTTCTTTGGTCGATTCGATTTCGAGAAAGAGACCGAGGTGTGTCGCTTGATAGGTGTTTTTGAGAACAATAAGCAGCTCTTTCATGTGCTTACTACCAACACCGCTAGACCGTTTGGTCTGATCTGTGGCGATGTAGGCAAGCAAGGAAAAGTTGCTCATGGGTGTGACGAGTGAGAAGCACAAAAGTTCGCCGGCGGCGTTAGTGGTGCGATGAAGCAACATGGTGTTGCTGGCAAGCATGGCTTGCACATCGGCTAAAGGCATACGCTCGTCGAGCGGGAAAGCAGACTCGTAGAGTAAACTCCAGTCGCTTTCCTGCCCCATACTTGGTTTACAGAGTTGGTTCGACATATAAAATTCTCCTGCTTCAGACGGCTGTGTGGGAACTCAGGCGACGAAGCGGTGACTACAAGTCTAAAGGCAGAGCGGTGCAACATCACCTTCCGTGAAAAGGAAAAGATGGAGTGCGTGTCAGTAACTGCCTTTAGGTTTGAAGTCGGTTTATAGTTTGGGTGAGAGAAAAGAGAAATGTAGGTACAACATAGCGATTTGCCAAGTTGCACTCAATAGGGCACAGCGGGGCAAAAAACTCGACTTTCGCCGCCAAGCTCAGGCCCCTGGCTTGACAATCTCCAGACTCGCCTGCCATGCTGCGCAAAAGCGGGTCTCACACTGCCTCTTCAAATACCGCGCGCGAACCACCGCCATTGACAACGACAGCATTTACATCAGGTCACTCGAAGAGGGGCGAACCTTTTCCACCATCACAGCTCACGCAAGCACCTGACTACCGCGCTTACAAAGCTGCGACAATCACCCCGTCTAACGCAGAGTAGGCCAGAATTTACCGAAATGTTGGCGCACTTCTCTAATGCGCTCATCCACCAGAGCCGGATTGCGATCACCAGTGACATGCTCGCTGATGCCTGCCGCCGCCGGCATCAGATAAGAAGCGTGCACAGCTCCCGTTTCACCTTCGTCACGAGCATTGAGCACGCGCATGGTGGCAATGGCCGAATCAGAGAGCGAACGAGTGTTGTAGCCACCTTCGAGAAACACTACAGCAGGAGCACCAGTCATAGTGGAAAGGTCTCGCACTCTTTGTGTGAGCATGGCATAACCTGAAGTGGTGATATTTTGCTGTCCCAGCGGATCGTCCTGGTGAGCGTCGTATCCGGCCGAAATCATAATCAGGTCGGGTTGAAACTCACGGCAAACCGGCTTAACCAGCTGATCGAAAGCACTCAAATAACCTCTGTCTCCCGTACCTTTAGGCAACGGTATATTCATGTTGTAGCCGCGCCCCTCACCACTGCCGTCTTCGGTGTACCAACCAGAATCGTAGGGCCAGAACGGATACTGCTGAAAGGAAATAAAGAACACGGACGGATCATCATAAAAAGCCCACTGTGTACCATTACCGTGGTGTACATCCCAATCGATAATCATTACTTTCTTGTAGCCGCTGAGCTGCGCATAGCGAGCCGAAACGGCGATATTATTGAAGAGACAAAAACCCATTGGCTTATCAATCAAAGCGTGGTGACCAGGTGGACGCACTGCGACAAAAACACTGTCGTGCTCACCGCTTTTAATAGCGTCTATCGCTGTCAAACCCGCACCAGCAGCGAGTTTAGCAATATCGAAAGTGGCGCCGCTCATAAAAGTATCAGCGTCCAGTTGCACCAAACTTCCGCCACTGGCTCTTTTAGTATCGTCCTGCAATTGCTCGATATAAGATGCCTTATGCACCAGAGCAATTTCATCTTCCATGGCCGAACGCGGCTCGAGTTGTTTTACAGAATTGTCCAGAGCCGCCTTAACAAAGGCAGTGTCGATGGCGGCCAGACGTTGCGGCGACTCCGGGTGGGCATCGGGTGTAATGTGATTTAAAAACCGCGGATCGCGCACAAGGGCCAATCGAGACATGTCATTTCCTCTAAAAAAGCCTGAGCCAGTCATTATAACTTGCCCCAGGCGGCCACAGCGCTCGTGCGGCTGATTGCGATGAGTCACTTAACAAATCAGTCAATCAGTCCATGGTTTGTTAAGTAACTCACCTCTGCCCTTGTGCAGCGCGTATTTACACCACAGCAAAAACAAAAGAATCTTCAAAACGGCTTTGTTCTCACAGCAAGCTTTACCTAAGATCAAAGTCTATTTCATTTTTTCGACAATATTTTCTTGAGCCAATAAAAACTAAGCAATATACGCACGACGAATCGTCAGCATTATCTAACAGGAGACATAAGGTCTTTCACCCGAAGCATTGCACGATGCCTCACAAAACTTTTTGTATGGAACATAAATCAGTAATCTTGAACACCGGCGAAAGCACCGGTGGCGCCAGAGATTTCGTCAAAAATTTCGGCAAATTTATCATCGGACAATCGCAAGCGGATGAGCTCGCCCTTGATGTGATCGAACGCATTCAGAACCCACTGCGCAATCGCAAAAAGCCAATCGGTGTCTACGTTATCGTAGGCCCCACTGGAACCGGTAAAACGCGCACAGCCAAAACACTGGCCCGCCTTTTGCACGGAGACGAAACGGCCATGATCAAAGTCGACATGGGAGACTTCAAAGAACCGCATCAGATGCTCGATCTCAAAGGCGGCTCAGTCAACTACAAAGGCCACGTCTCCATTAACGAAGTGAAAAAACTCAAGCCCGATGAAGTTGACGCCACTTCTCGCATTTCGCCCCACAATCTCAAACGCGCCCGTCGCTTCTCCACGTGCAATGTCAACGTGGTGCTACTAGACGAATACGAGAAGGCCTGCGAAGAAATCGACACGTTTTTCATGGGCATTTTCGACGACGGCACCTGCACATTTGCCAACGGCATCGAAGGCGACTTCAGCAACACCATTTTCATATTGACCATGAATCTTGGTATGGGTAAGGCTGAAGAAATGGCTAAAGGCGGCCTCGGATTCAACAGCAAAGCCAAAGTGCTGACCATCTCCGAAATCCAATCGATTGTCGACAAAGAGATGAAAAGGCGATTTACGCCTGAATTCCGCAACCGCTTCGACTGCACCTTGATTTTCAAAAATCTGACCGCTTCGCAGATGCTCGAAGTTGTCGACGTAGAAATTAACGACGTGCTCGAGCGCATCTCTTACGACCTGCCGGCAGAATTGCAATTCGCGCTGAAAGTGAACAAAAGTGCCCGTCAGTTTATGCTCGACACGGCTCTAGCAGCCAGCAAAGAACTGCGCGATCTCTCCCGCATGATTGAGAAAATGCTGGTTGCCGGTCTCGGTCGCGAGCTGGTCAAAGGCACTTTAAGCTACGGAGACCTGGTCACCGTGCGCTACAACCAAGAGGCTGGCGGCCTTGTTTTTCACAATCTTGAAGGCGGCGGACGCGACATCATCGAATTCACAAGAGCCAAAAACGGCTTTAGCGAAGGCGCCTGGAGCTCTGATGCCGTGGGCCGAAGAATGAAAAAAGAGGTAAAAAAGAAAGCCAGGCAAGAATTTAAAGCGGGAAATAGCAGTACACAATCGAGCGATACAGAGGCTAGCGGCGATACTGGTACAACCGCTAACGCGACTGGCCACGACGTCCCCTCACCTGACGAGCTCTTGCTTTACGATGTAATTGGCTACAGCACTGACCTGAACCAGTTGCAAGACCGAGCTGAGTGCGTGCAAGAAGAATTATTATTCGTGCATCGCCTTGACGCTTCGTCACTCTTGATTCAAAACTCGAGCTCGCCGCTGTTTATCATCACAGTCAGGGCCACCCCAGATCAAATGCAGGCCATCGCCGCACTTCATCCCGAACTGGAAATAAAGGCACGCTCTGCATTTCACCATTAAAACAAAAAGAATGACACTCCTCAATGCCTATTCCGGCACCTTCTTTAATTGCTTCCTCATTATTACCATCTACCTCATGGTGGCCGTTTTGATCATCAGAACTTTTGCGGCAAACACCGGCAATTTACACCACGCTTTACCAGCAATTCTGAAAAACTGGGCTCTGAACAAGTGGCAGTAATTACTTTTTACTTTTCATTCATCTAAATCAAAAACAAATGACAGCATCAATCTTCCTGCCCAGCCTGGGCACAGCCTTTGCGTACTTAATGGTAGTGTGCATTTACCTTCTGCTCTGTTTCATGGCCGTGAAAGCTTTGAAACGTTGGGGCTATCTGGTCAGTGCTGCGCTGGTTACCATCATGGTTTTGCAAATCAGCCACTGGCACAAACTTGACTCAGATCAACAGCGCCTAGCCGGCGAACTGATTGAACGGTCGCCGGAAATCTACACTTTTATCAATGGCAAATTTAAAAGTTTAGACAAAGACCGCGACCAGCAAATCGACCTGACCGAACTGAAGGTCTTCAAAACCGACTGCAGCTGCAATGCCGGCACAGTCAGTTATGTCAAAGAAAACCTGGACGCCATTGGCCAACCAAGAGCAGTAAGCGATGGCGCCATCAGAACCACCATCACTCGCGATGATCTCGAAGCGCTCAAAGTGAGGGCCCTGGAAAACCTCGAATAGGTTTCGCGGATTCTTCATTTGAAATTGAAAGAGAAAGCAGTGTGCACTGGCGGCACTCGGGCTTTCTCTTTTTCACGCAGCTACTAAGCAATGTAGCACATGGGCAATTAATAAAATTCGTAGGGCAAATTTGCCTGCAGTGCCGACCACGGGTTAAGCTGTCGCTGTTGCTAAAGACGAGTAAAACATGGCTATAACATCTGAAAAAAATGTACGCAGCGGCGCCTTAATCAAAACCTATCTCAAAGTCGCCCAACTGTGGAAGTTGACCCTGGCCGAGCAAACAGCCTTTCTTGGCATGCCTGAAAATTCAGGGCTTTATACCAGCTGGAAAAACATTCCCAGCTCTGCCAATTTGGACAAAGACAAATTGGTCAAACTGACTTTGCTATTAGCTATCTACAAAGACCTGCAGACGCTCTATCCTGAAAATGAGAAGGTCAATCAGTGGTTGCGCACGGCCATGAGTGACGCCCCCTTTGCCGGTCTGACTCCGATCGAATCTTTAAAGACCGGACAGATAGCCAATCTTCTTTTAGTCCGTCAATATCTCACCAATCTAATGGCGGCGTAAAGCCATTGTCTTGCCCCGGTCACCAAGAAAAAAACCTACGCGCCTCTACTATATCGCTGACTAGAAACGAACAAAAAGAAATCGCGAATGGCTCTAGAAGCCAAACGCGATTTCAAAAAGGTGGCTCGTGCAAGCTCCTTTTAACAGCAGTTCTCGGTTTACTTGCCGAAGATGTGCAGCATGTCGTTGAACAGCCCATAGAACATCACGCCGATCAAAAGCGCACCAAAGATAGCGTAGAGGCGGCCCTTGAACTTGGCGTCCACTGGCTTACCACCGCGCACTTTTTCAATCAAGAAAAAGACGATGTGGCCACCATCGAGAATCGGCAGCGGCAGAATGTTCATCACCGCCAGGTTGATGCTGATAACGACAAGGAACCAGACGAAGTTATAGACGCCCATATTGAGCGCATCAGCTCCCATCTGAACGATGCCGACAATGCCGCGCACCTCCATGTCTTTGTCAGTAACGCCAGGAGGCGCGTCAACGATACCGAGGATCATGCCAAAACCTTTGAAGGTCATGACGATCATGTTGCCCGTGAGCTTTGTGGCATCCACAGCTGCTTTACCAGCCGAGACGGGTTCGAAAACCTGCTCACCGTTGACACCAAGGGCAACACCAATCTTGCCGTTCTGGTCGGGTGTGACCGGCACAGTAACATTGCCGCTACCGCGCTGCACCACAACATCCACAGAACGACCCTTGTTGGCGGCAATGGCCTTAGCCAGGTCTTCCGGCGAAACAATGCTGCTGCCGCCCACAGAAACGAACTTGTCGTTTGCCTGCAAACCGGCATCGCGAGCGATGGTCACCAGCGTGGTGGAAACTTCCTTGATGTAGGTGCTGTGCACCTTGTAGGCAGGCTCGCCGATGAAAGCGAACAGCGCCCAGAGCATAATCACCGCCGAAACGACGTTGAAAACTACACCGGCGGCGGCGACGCAAATGCGCTGCCAGACAGGGAAGACCTGGAGCGTCTTAATATCCGGATTGTCCTTGAGCAATTCTTTGGCGGTGGTTTCATCCTGCAATTCAGGAATGGAAACGTAGCCACCGGCGAGAATTGGCGCCAAGCGAAACTCGGTGTTCCAGAATTTACCGAGCACTATTGACCACTTGCGTGGCCCGAAACCGATGGAGAACACCGGCGTCTGAAAGCCGAAGAGCCTGGCTACAAACCAGTGACCGAGCTCGTGAATGGTGATAAGCAAACAGAGGCCGAGCACCATCACGGCGATGGAAGTGAAGCTCCCAAGCGAGGAGAGAAACAGGCCGGCGTCAGCCAGAATTGGCGTCACCCCAGCGAAAGTTGGAATTGTCATAATTCTTTCCGTTTAATAGCAATAGGGAGCGGAATGATTTCCGCTCCCACTTGCCGTTTTATTGTTGTATCAAGAACTAACGTCTGCCTTACTTCGACTCTTTCAAGTCGACAGGCTTCTCAGCGGAATCGGTGGCGACGGACTCCGCGACTAAAGTCTCTGTGGCACCAGGAACGATGCTGGCAATGGTGGGAGTGACGATGGGCAGAATAACGGGAGCCGGAGCCACCGCGCAAACGCTTTCGTCACGCAATGCCTTGAACTCGAAACCGAGAATGGTTTCTTTAATGAGCAGAACGTCCACCACCTTCATGAAGCAGCCCTTGTCGCGCAGAAGAATGACTTTCACATCTTCCAGGCATTCAGTGACGATCTTCGTCACTTCGACGTCGATGGCGTTGGCCAGCTCAGGGCTCAACTGATGGCCGCTGGCCATAGTACGACCCAGGAACGGATTGCCGCCGCCTTCGCCGATGGAGATCGGTCCGAGCTTCGACATGCCGAATTCAGTTACCATGCGGTGAGCGATACCCCACGCCTGCTTGAAGTCGTTGGAGGCGCCGGTGTCGATGGTGTTCAGGAAGACTTCCTGAGCAGCGCGTCCACCCATTGCCATGCGGATGCGAGCCCGCAGGTTCTGCTCGGTGTAACCGTAGCGATCGCCGGTGGGCAAGGCCATGGTGTATCCCAGAGCGCGAGCGCGAGGAACGATGGTGATCTTACTCACCGGATCGCCACCCAGACCACGCTCATACTGGTCTTGCGAAACCCAGCCGTGGCCGAGTTCGTGCACCGCGGTGTTGAGCATATCGAGAGGCGACATGCGCTTGGCGCGGCCTTCTTTGGCAGGGCCCATCTGCACGCGGTCAGCAGCTTCGTCGCAGTCATGCAACGTAACGTGCTCAGGAACCTGCTTCTCAGCGTCCCGGCGGCTGAGCTTCTGCTCTTCCATCAACGCCAGAATTTCCTTTTCGATGCGGCGATCGGCCACACGACAGGCTTCATTCATCAGCTCAGCCAGCTGCGCGCCGCTGAACCCAGGGGTGTTGGTGGCAATCAGCTCCAGCGAAACGCCGGGAGCCAACTTCTTCGACTTGCTGTGCACCTTGAGGATGCCTTCGCGACCGAACTTGTCGGGCGAGTCTACCAGCACGTGCAGACCGAAGCGACCAGGACGGGTCAGCGCCGGGTCGAGAATGTCGGGACGGTTGGTGGCGGCCATGAAGATAATGCCTTCATTGTCGTTGAAACCGTCCATTTCAACCAGAATCTGGTTGAGGGTCTGTTCGCGTTCATCGTTACCGCCACCAACGCCGGTGCCACGCTGGCGACCAACTGCGTCGATTTCGTCGATGAAAATCACAGACGGGCGCACCGAGCGTCCCTTGAAGAACAGCTCACGCACGCGCGATGCGCCGACACCAACGAACATTTCCACGAAGTCGGAACCCGACACCATGTGGAATTCAGCGTCAGCTTCACCCGCAACCGCCTTGGCGATCAGGGTCTTACCGTTGCCGGGATCGCCAATCAGCAGCACGCCGGACGGAGCCTTACCACCAAGTCGCTTGAGACGACCAGGATTGCGCAGATAGCTGACGACCTCCATCAACTCCTGCTTCGCTTCGTCAGCGCCAGCTACGTCAGCAAAAGTGACCTTGACCGTGGAGCGCTGCTGTTCTTTGATCTTGCTCAACTGGTCGCGCTGTGCATTGCCGGCACCAGCCTGACGACGCATAAACCAGATGATCACGCCGATCATCAGAATCATCGGCAAGAAGCCAATCAGCGTGTCGAAGAAGGTGCGTTCAACGGTGCCGCTTTTGGCATCGTTCGGCACGTTGTTCTTGGTAGCTGCGTCGAGCAGCTGGGCGACGCCTGCCTGGCCGGGTATTTCTACCTTGACCGTGCGGCCGTCTTTGTAGGTGGCGACAACGTGCTGCACGTTACCGGCGACGTCCTTGACGAACTGCAACTTGCCGATTGTGGCAGGAGCAGCGCTGACGTCACGCAGAAGCACGTCATAAGCCATTGCCGCCGGCTCTTTGGTGCCGCGGCCATTGCTGGCGGGCGCAGTCAGTGTGCCGGTAGGAGAAGTGGTGGAAGTGCCGTTGCCGTTGGTCTGGGTGACCGCAGGCGGGTTGGCGACATCAGGGGACTTTGAAAACTGGCCCCAGACCAGTGCTGCGATGACGATTCCGAGAATCGCCAACAGATATTTGACTTTCATATGAGTCTCATTTTGTTGTTAATCTAGAGCATTTGCTCGAAGAAAGAGAAAGGATGAGGGTGACTCAAGATAGGCGTTGCTTGCGACTGAAAGCGTGTCGGAGCAGGCATTCTGTGTTTGGCCTCGGTGGTGTTACCTGCACAGGAAACTGTGCAGGTTCTTCGTGCATCAGGCTGCGGTGTCGTCAGCCTTGGGCTTACGGATTACTCCGTACTTGATCATCTTGTCGCGCGTCACTTGCTCGGCAGACTTGTTGCCCCACTCACGTGCGGCGGTCAGCTGTTGGAACAGTGCCTGCTCGATCGGTTGACCAGCGGCGGCCCAGGCGGCGATTGTTGCACCATAAGCGGTATCGCCATTGCTGGTGACACGGACGCCTCTGGCGGTCAAGAAAGCTTCGCCCGTGACCACGTTGAAGGAGTACTCGATGCGCTCGGCCGAGGCCTGCTCAATTTCATCCTTAGTGGCGCGCAGGGCGATGGAAGCGAGGCGTGCAGGCTTGCCGACGGCGGCCCACTCCGAACGCGAACGTTCCGTACCTTCGACGACACTGCCGTCCGAAACTCGCACAACCTTGGCGGTCGATGCGTCGGCGGCAACTACATAGCGGAATTCACCAGCGCTCTTGCGATGGCCGTTGGCCAGTTCAAGCGCCTTGATCCATGACTTCAACCCGAAGACCATGAAGCCTTTTTCTTTCTTCAAGATCTTCTCGGGATCGACGGCGGTTTTGCGTACATTGTTCATAATTTTTCCTGTTTGTTCGATGTTGGTTTGATAGTTGCGTGAGCGTCAACCAGCGGACTATCACCACTGGAAGCGCGTGTAGATTTCTTTGAATCGTGCTCTTCTAAAACGACTCATGGTCTGACACTTGCGTGTCTAGAACCACCTGGCTACGCGTGCCTGGACGCAGCAAAACCTCAATCGAACGACCGGGTTTTTTGCTGAAATATGCACAATCAATTCACACAGCCTGAGAAGAAGCTATGTCAATCGTTGCTGCCGTCAGGATGAAAGTTCAGCCTCAAAAAATTACTCGGCGAACTCATGGCGCAATGCGTTAATTGCTGGATGGCTGCAGTAATCCTACTTCTCTTCTAGAAGTTGTTCCAAAGGTAATAAGGCGTAAATGCTGTGATTAGAAGCTTTTGGAAAACCGAAGAGAGAAAGGGAAGAAGAGTATTCAAGAACATAGTGATAATCAGCTGGTAGATCAATATCTGACTAATAAGTTCAATTAAAGAGTCGGGCGCGCGCAAGAAACCGTCACTGAGCTTTCTAATCCTGTCTGCCTTCAACCCCGTTGTCATTAGCTTAAGCGCACCTTAGAAGCAAATAGCAGAGCGCACTTAGCTTGACATCAAGAGCCGCTCTGGCATTGCTACGCCGGCTGTTGTCATTAGTAGTTTTCAGCAAAATTGTCGCTTTCGCCTCTGCCTCTTATCCATTCACTTTTCAACATATAGGAGCGCACCAGCGCCAAATATCAAAGCAAACTGCTAAATTAGCAGCACGTCAGCAGCCGTTGCCAAGCGGTGCGAGCTGATGGAGCGGTTAACGGCGCAGGCAAAAGCGGGGAATATGCTTCAAGAATTGTTCGGCACAGACAAACCAGTGATTGGCGTAGTGCACCTGATGCCGCTCCCCGGATCCCCACGTTATTCAGGTGATTTAGAAACTGTACTTTTACGAGCCGAACAAGAAGCGACAGCACTATCAAGTGGTGGCGCCCACGGTATCATCATCGAAAACTTTTTTGACGCTCCTTTTACAAAAAACAGAGTCGACACCGCAACCGCCTGCGCAATGGCTCTGGCCGTGCGTCGCATCGCCGCCATTTGCGACTTGCCTATAGGTGTCAACGTACTGCGTAATGACGGCATGACTGCCCTTGCTGTGGCTTCCACCACCGGAGCCCAATTCATTCGCGTTAACGTCTTAAGCGGAGCCATGGTCACAGATCAAGGCTTGATTGAAGGCGAAGCCCACGACTTGCACATGTATAGAAGACAATTGTCGGCCCAAAATTCGGTGCGCATCTTAGCTGACGTGATGGTCAAACACGCCTCGCCGCTTGGACAAGATAACGATATTGCCCAGACCGCCAAAGATACCGTATTGCGCGGATTAGCCGACGGCGTGATCGTCAGCGGCGCCGCCACCGGCTCTCCGCCCAACTGGGACGATCTGAAAAAAGTACGCGACGCCTTGCCTAATACCCCAATAATGATCGGCAGCGGTTCAAATGCCGACAATTGCTCAGGTCTACTCACTATAGCCGACGGTATCATTGTTGCCAGCTCGCTCAAGCGTCAGGGATTGGTCGAAAACCCTATTGATGTTGAAAGAGTTCGGTCACTGGTTAAGGCGGTGCAATCAGTTCAACCCGAATCGTAATTTTAGAATCAAATTGAGGCAATCAATCTCAAATTTTCTTCCGATATCGGAAGAAAATTTTCAACAACCATGCCCGTCTCCAGCCATCTCTAGAAAGCCAGCATTTAATACTGAAAAATCGCAGCAATCGAAATTAAATAAAATCTTGACCAGGCGGCGCTACAGAATTACCAAAATCGCCACTGGGGCTGGCCTGATTTTGCTGACGACCAGCCAGTGCACCACTATTCTGGTTATCATCGGCTGAACCGATATCGCCTAAAACCCGTTCAAAATCAGCGTCCGCTTGATACATCCAACATTTAACTCTGTCAACCCAGATAACCATATCAACGATGGCATGCGATAAATCCGGATGATCTTGCCTTAAACGGGCCACCACCCAATCTGGCAATGTCACCTGATTCTCTTTCACCTGATTGACCGGCGTTACCATCTCCGCCAGGCCCTCTGAAAGCCAGACAGAAACTGTATGGACAAAATCCCGACGAGAGAAATTCAAGTTTGCCAGAGCATCAGCCAGGGTACGCACACCATCGAGCCGCTCTAGTCCTGGATTAATCATCAGCGTCGCGGGAGAATTGGCAGTGGAGGCATGGGAGCGCAAAATGGTGCGCGATGAAACACCCAGTGAATCTAGATAGTGTTTATCGTCAGCGTAATTCAAGCCCTCTTTGATCATGCGATCAAAAGTTTGCTCTGGAGTATTGAAGGAAATCGTACGAGTCGATCCTTCTATCTCTCCTTCAGTAAATCCAAAAGTGCCGCTCTGCCAGAGAAAAAGTTCGTAGAGAGCTTCTAAACCGGTGATGCCTTCCATTTCAACATGCACGGGCTGGCCACGCTCGATGACAATGACCGCCACACGCGCCCCTTGCGAAAGAGATATTTTGCCGGTGAGTCCGCCACTCCTGACAAGCTGCAACAGATTTGGAAAACTAACCTTAGAAAGCTCGCCCGATAGTTGCATGGTTAACCGATTTTTCCTGAATTGCGCTGTCAGTATACTCTACACCTCATTACAGGCCATTTTAATGCGCTTTATTTTAGTTGGCAAAGAGCTTAACAGCCGGTAAAACCGGCCTCCGGCGCCAGACGCATCGTATATACTGAGGCCTCAGATTCACGAGGAGCAATGTCGTGGCCGCAAACAAGGTGCAGGAAGAAGTCAAGAAAAATCAATCAGGTCACCCTGATGAAGAAGATCAAGACGAAAAAATGTTTGAAGGCGATCGCTCGCGCTGGTACACCGACACGGTGCTCAATGCCGAACTGGCCGACTATGCGCCGGTTAAAGGCTGCATGGTCATTCGTCCTTACGGTTATGCGCTCTGGGAAAACATCAAAGATGCCCTTGATGCCATGATCAAAGAAACAGGCCACCAGAACGCCTACTTCCCGCTTCTGATTCCAGAATCGTTCATGACTAAAGAAGCGCAGCACGTAGAAGGCTTTGCTCCTGAATGCGCTGTGGTTACCCACGGCGGTGGCAAAAAACTAGAAGAACCACTGTTCATCAGACCTACATCTGAAACCATTATCAATTACATGTTCGCCAAATGGGTGCAATCCTGGCGCGATTTGCCACTGCTAATCAATCAGTGGGCCAATGTCGTGCGTTGGGAAATGCGCACCAGGTTGTTTTTGCGCACAGCCGAATTTCTCTGGCAAGAAGGCCACACAGCTCATGCCACTGAAAACGAAGCTGAAGAAGAAGCAAGAAAAATGCTTGAAGTTTATCGCACATTATCTGAAGACTGGCTGGCACTGCCTGTTATCACTGGTGAAAAAACAGATCGCGAGCGCTTTGCCGGCGCGGTACGCACCTATTGTATCGAAGCGATGATGCGCGATGGTAAAGCTCTGCAAGCGGGAACATCGCACTTCTTAGGCCAAAATTTTGCTAAAGCTTTTGAGATCAAATTCCAGAGTCAGGCCGGTGAATTAGAGTTTGCCTGGCAAACCAGCTGGGGAGTATCTACTCGTCTAATTGGCGCAGTGGTGCTCGGTCACGGCGACGACAAAGGTCTTGTATTACCGCCCAAAATCGCTCCGATTCAAGTTGTAATTGTGCCAATTTATAAAACAGACGAAGAGAAGGCTCTTGTGCTCGGGCGCTGCGCCGAAATTGCCGCTGAATTAAAAGCAGCAAAAATTCGCGTGCATTTAGACGATCGCGATAATTGCACCCCGGGCTTCAAGTTCAATCACTGGGAGCTTCGCGGCGTGCCTTTAAGACTGAATATTGGACCACGCGATGTGGCCGGCAATGTCGTAGAAATTGCTCGTCGTGACACTTCCGAGAAAATTCGCGGTGTTGCTCAAGCGGGCCTCGTCAACGAACTGACCGGTTTACTTACTGCAGTGCAGAAAAATATTTTCGATAAGGCACTGGCCTTCCGTCAAACCAATACAGTCAAAGCTGCTAACTACGACGAATTGAAGAAAATACTTTCTGAGCGCAACGTCTTTGTTGAATGTCACTGGGATGGCACAAGCGAAGACGAAGGCAAAATCAAGGAAGAAACTAAAGCGACTATCCGCGCAATTCCTTTTAATTTCGAACCACTCCAGGGCAATTGCATGTATACCGGTAAGCCCACCACTCGCCGCGTGATTTTTGCTCGCTCCTATTAGCCTGCACTCATATAGTTACCGCTATTATTAGCGGTTATAGACCAGAGACAGCTCACGCTAGCAGGCTAGCGTGAGCTGTCTCACAACACTACTTGAAAATTAGCCACAACACACCCAATCCATGTTAAGCGTCTCTCAAGAGCAGTGTGCCGTCGTTGTTTCAGGTTGCTTGCAACCCTTAGATTACGGGTCCACCCACCACCTTTCATTTCCAGGCTTCAACTCAGCAAATCCTAACTGGCCCAGCATTCAGAATTTTTCCGCCGACTCCCGCAAGGGCAGTCAAGACACCCGGTAAAAATGCAATTTTCTTCCGATATCGGAAGAAAAAAACGCGCCACAGGGGAGCCTGCATCGTTTTTTATCAACCAAAATCGGAGCGTATTTTATGAGCAAAACTGCCAACGCGCCCGCCATTGCTATCGGTTCCACCGTCACAATCACTTTCGAACTCAACTCGAAAGACAAGAATGCGGTGAAAGCAAACAGCATTAGCGGCGTCAAATCTAAGAAAATCGTTCTGGTCGATGCCAAAAGCATTACCAGTTCGGTTCAACCTAAACCTGGCGAAACCTGGGTTTGCGTTATCGAACGCATCATCAATCCCACATCGCAGACCCACGGCGCCATTCTCGTTCGCCCGGTCAGCCGTCAGACTTCTTTTGTTTTCGACGACGTTTACGTGCCGCAAGAGCTGGCCCAGTTGATGACTGTTGTTTTGCAAAACGTCAGCAAGAATCTTTTTCTTGAAGGCGAGCAGGGCATCGGTAAGTCAACAATTTCGCGAGCGGTGGCTAAAACTCTTGGTTGGGAATTCCGCAAAGTTTCCGGCGGCCTGATCAAGAAGTTCAACTACATGCTCGGTCGCCTACTGCCCAGCACCGGCCCTGAAGGCCAGATGCTGATGAAGTGGATCGACAGCAAGCTCGTGGCTATTCTCAAGGAAGCGGCACTGCCGGCCAATCGCCACAAGACTTTTCTTTTGATGATCGACGAATTTACGCGCATCGACGAAGATGCCCGTGACGCTCTGCTCGATATCATCGAAGGTCAAGATCGCGTGCTCGATTTGCCGAACGGCGAAACAGTACCGGTGCCGCCCAATGTCCATTTCATGGCAGCGGGTAATGCCGGTCAGGGGTTCACCGTCAGACAAGAAGATGCCGCTGCCAAAGACCGCTGGGTAATCGTCAAGCTGACGCACATGCCTCACGCAATCGAGGTGGCGCACTGCTTGAAGCGTTTCCCCAATGCGCCGAGCAAAGTTCTCGACCAGGCCATTACGGTGGTCAACACCGTACGCCGGGCCCGCCTTGATCCCAAGCGCATGCTCACTAAGTCACCGTCCACTCGCGTGGCCGAAAATGTGGCGATGTTCCTGGCCAGTGGTGTCGAGCTCCCCGTGGCACTCGCCAATGCTCTGGTTAACCAGTATGGCGGCCGCACCGACGACCTCAACACCGAGGCCGGCAAGGTAGCCAAAATTGTGGAGGAAGAGCTAAAGCGGCTCGCCAACGCCAAGTAAAAATAGAAAAGGAGACTCTATGACAAAGAAGGTCAAAGGACTGTCGCACGATCACTTCGTGCTTGAAGCCAAAAGGCTTGTGGCGGACCTGGCCTTCTTTGCGAAGAGGCCAGTGACGCTTAAACTAGTGGGTGGCGATCACATCGCCTACACGTACAACACCGAAGACCAGCAGCATCCCATTCCGGTGGTGCTCAATCCCAACTGCGTGTCGGGAGTGCGCAATAAAGAGCGTGCCGTTTCCATATTGCGCGGTATTGGTTTTCACGAATTGCTGCACCATCTGCATCCTGCAGAAGCGCAATACGAGCAGGCCAATGAAGAAGGCTTCATGAGCCTCTTCAACCTGGTGGATGACGAACAGAACGAACGTCGGGGTACGTCGGCTGATCCCAGCTGGGGCGCTCACTTTCAGAGCGTCTGTGCTTTTATTTTTCCCACCGGAAAACGCCGCGCAGCCGACGCCCTTAGCACCGGTATCGTCGATGGTGGCGAAGAAGCAAAAGAAGTGAGCGGATTTGCCGCCAGCGAGGTCTATCGCTTGCGCTGGAACGCATTTGCTTATCACTTCCGCCGCCATATTCCCCGTCAGCCCGAAACTGCGGCAGACGCATCCAGCGCTGCCACCGACTACGTCGTGGCAGCACTGGCGCTGATTCCAGAAAATTTCAAGGACCTTGAAAAAGCATCTTTGCTGGAACTGGTGCGCAAAATTCATTTCACCCTGGCTACAGGCGTTGAACTACCCGCAGCAGAAGCGAAGGGTAAGTCACCAGACGCTTCCTCGTCCACCAAGGCCAAGCCTGGTGGAACTGAAGCACCTGTGGGTTCACCTTCGATTTTCACTGTTCGCAAATCGCTCTTCGAAGGCCTGCTCAAGTCGAAGTGGTCGTACATCGCTCTTGGTGCCTGTCTGCTTGGTTGGGCGGCGTTGTTTTCGCAGGGTGGCTCCGATCTCTGGTTCCGTATTGTGCAAATTATCATCTTGACCGCCGTCGTGCTTGGTGCCTTGCTTGGACTGGTGCGTCTGGCCAAATATCTGAGCGAGCGCAAACGTAAAGAAGACAAGCTTAAAACGCCCCCCAACGAAATGGTCAAACGGGCCATGAAGCGAGTGGGCGAAGCTTTCGAAGTGGGCTTTGGAGCTGCCTGGACTGTAATTGCCAGACTCTTCCGCGGTAAGTTCTGGACCATCCTCGGTTATTACATACGAGCATGCTACAGAAAAATCAAAGTTGGTTGCGCCGCCGTCAAGTATGGTTATAACTGGCTCTGGAACCAGCGTTGGTTTAGAGTAGGTCTGGTCACCGTGCCACCGGCTGTGATACTGATGTTGCTCTGGGCGATTTTCATGAAAGCCGGCCAAATCAACTGGTGGTTTGCTGCTCTGACAATCTTGCTTATCCTCGCACTGCTTGTGCTCGGGTGGATTTTCAGGAAGAAGTTGAAAGACTTTTTGCTTGGAGACGTCCTGGTCGACACCGATTTCGAGATGGCATACAACATGACCCCGCCCATGGATTTCGAGACCGCCGAATTCAATTTGATTCAGAACATTGAGCAAGTTGACGCCGACCAGGCCTTTCTCGATTGGGCTCTTCCTCTGGTTAGCCCAATGGCCCAGGCACTTCGACCGGTGCTGGCAAGGGTTGGCAACATTCGCGTCGACCTTGAAGACCAACCAGTGGGGCACGATGTTATCGACGAATTAGAGCAGCTCTATCTGGGCGAAAGCAATATCTTTGTCGAAGACGAAAGCAGAAACGCCGCCTCTTTGCACATTGAAGTAGCCGTTGATTGCTCCTCATCGATGACATCAGAAAATGCCAGTTTGAAGCGCGGTGAAAAATTTAAACTGGCCAAGCTTTTCGCCCTGGTAGTTGAAGAAGCGACACGCGACCAGCGTGGCGTCTCCAGCCGTCTCTGGGGCTTCACCGATACCACTATCTTTGATTGTGGCCAGGCCGGTGAACACCGTATTTCAGGGCTGCGAGCCAGCGGCGGCAACAACGATTCGGCTATGCTTTTTCACATGGGTCAGTCGGCAGCTGCCAGCGGCAAGTCGGTCAAAATGTTGTTCATGCTCTCCGACGGACAACCGTCTGACTGTTCATGGATTTCGTTGCGCAATCTGGTTTTGCGTTTCGAATCGGACGGCATGGTGCCCTGGCACTTTGCTCTCGATAAAATCAAAGATTCCGCCTTCGAGAAGTACTTTACCGACTTGTGCGGTCAGTCGCTCGAAGACGCTATTGTCATTATGGTAGGCATTCTCGCTGCCATAGCCACCGAGCAGAAATAGCTCGGGCATCAAGTTTCAAAAATAAGAAAGGGCAAGTAGAAGCTTGCTTAAAACTAGCAGTTTGTCTACGCGGGTAAGCACTCAATTGCCCGCGCTGCTAGCCCAACCTGTCGGCGTCAAGAGCAAAGCCAACGAATCTTGTGATGCATGCGTGTGCTAGCTGCTTTACGGCATCAAGCATTTCGTCTGTGTCATTTGTGGAGTTGGTGGCGCCCCCACTGGGGAGCTGACTGGGATCAGGGCGTAAGGTGGCCTAAACAGGAAGGCCAGACCAGCACCGGCGGCAAAACCGCTTGTGCGAATCGATAAACAAATAATTGCTCTGAACAACTCAGAGTGAGCTGTGTGTGCTCCATTTAACCCTGAGCACGCCTGCTTTCATGCCCAAACTGTCGAGGGCATTCAAACGTAACCGCTTCTACTTCCGATTAAACAGGTTTTGCCACTAGCGGCAGTGCAGCCACTCTCCCCGGGGTTCCGTCTTATCCACGGTAACAAGCCATGAGAGCTGGTGTAGGTAACTGGTTGTTAAAAAACCAGTTATCAGGCTGAGCAGAAACCATTTGTTCTGCACCCGGAAACAATTTGAACTTGAGCGTCCCAATTTTCGGCAAACTTGCCGGCCACAACCTTGTGTTGCAGCCGGCTTTACCTACGGCCTGGCCTTGTGCCGGCCTCTGGGGTTTGCCAACTGGTTGCCAGCAATTGCTGCTGACGGCCGCCGGGATCGCGCTTCAGTTCGGCACTGCCCTTAGTGGCATTCCTATCTGTTAACTCAAAACTTATCTACTCTAAAAAGGAGTTGTTAAATATGCAAATACTAGCTCTCTTATTGCTTGTCGCCCTGATCGGCGCAGGCATCTATTTTTGGGTCAGACATGAGCGCTCCAAGCTTCTCGCTAAACGCACGAAGCTCGCCGAAGACGCAGGATTGCTCAACACCTCAGGAAAACTCAGCTCAGCGGCCTTCGATCGCATCACCGGCCAGGCAGCCGATATTCTTGATGATGACGAAAATCCAGATTCAGAGGATGAAGCCGGTGACAGTGCAACCGTTCAAGACGGTGACGCTCAATCGGCCTTACCTCAAGCATCCATTGATACCGAACAACAACCAGATGCGCAGAAGACAGTAGTTTTCAGCGCTAAAGACCACCTCAAGTTTCAGCAAGCAGCCCCGTCAATCGCGCAATTGTGCGAGAAATTGCTGCAAATCTGGAGCGAGTGTACGAAGGTCGCCTGGGAAAACGACAAAGCCAGCCGCGCTCGCAGCAATGCTCACGACGAGCTGCACTACCGCAATCGCCGCAATTGGCAGAGAATACCTCTTGAGCGTGCTACCGCCATCGAAGCTCTGAGAGTGGCGCATAAGAATCATCGTTCCACCGGCAACGACATGGCGGTGGCCTACGAAAAGTTTCGCACGTTGCCTGCCGCCGCTAAAGAGGCCTGGAACGCTCTCACAAGCGCCCTGGCTCCGTTTAGCGAAGCTTATTTGCAGACCTTGCCGCCACAGCTCTCTACCATCGGCCTTTCCGCTCATCAAGTCAAATCGGTGAGCAAGAGTTCGATTGAAAAATATCTCGAAGAAGTGAGCGCACTGGACGAAGAAGGCGCCAGCATTCACGCTCTGGCTATCGGCGCAATACAGCCAACCAGCAACAGCGACGAACAAAAAGCCGCTTTGCAAACTGCCGCGGTAGAGGCCGGCAAAGACTTGCTTACCAGAATCATGGCGGCCATTGAATGCCTGTTCATTAGCGAAAAAGCTGTCAGTGACGCTTCTATAACGCGCTTAGAGCTGGACGCTCTGCATGAAACCCGCTTTACGCCGCCCCAAAAGCCGACACCCGAAGAGGTGATGCGCTATTTGATGTCGGTGGAAGATTGGACCATCAGTGTTGCCGCCGCCAGAACTCACTTTCTGGACAAAACGGCCGCAGCGATAAATGCGCTTGCTGAAGCCAAAACCGTCCTCAGTGAGTATACCGGCGCCTCTCAGGTGGAGGGCAAAAAGCTGGTGGCGACACAGAGCGAAGATCACATTGCTCTTTCCCTGGCACTACAGACGGTGTGCGGAGATCTGACAGCGTCGCTTTCCGCCGCTGAAAAGTCTTTGATGGAAGGGCAGCAGAAGGTCACCTTCAAGGCTATTCCAGAGGTTGTTGCTCAAACAGCAACCGACCAGGAGCTGCTCAAGGCTTTGCGACTCAGTGCTCGTACTGTCGGATTCGCACTGGCGCAAGCCAATGTGGCCAGCAAGAAACTCAGTCAGATGCGTCAAGACCGGCCCGACTATGCTCCCTCGCCACCAAAAGTGGAAAGGAATGAAACCTTCGCCAAGCATACCGGCTTGTATAGCCAGTATCTGAAGCGATTGGAGAAATACACGAACAGCGTCAAAGTTGCCAACGCCGAAATCGAGCTGGTGGAAACCGCACTGGCTGCGCGCCTTGAGAAAGTGCGCGAGACCGTCAAGACCATGTCGCAAGCTGGTGCCGCAGCAGTCAAATCTTTCAGTCGCACAACCTGCGACGAACTGAGAGTAGTCACCGGCATGATTGAGAAAATAGCTCAGCTCAATAAGAGCTAAATCTCAAGCAATTACATTTAAGAGGGTGCCAGCAATGGCACCTTCTTTTTTAACCTGTTCTATTCATTCATATAGTATAGCTCCGCTATCAGTAACAGGGTTGAGTTCTTGGGGCTTAGTTGTATATGCGCTTCCACTGGAAATCGCTTGCCCAGTGCATTACGATTTCATTTCCCTTCTTTGAAATTTTTGTTGCCATTCGAATCAG
>Ga0105049_10000159_pt1 | contig 67710 bp, 60 predicted proteins | sample MAT06_FD_78087 | JGI IMG/M metagenome (GOLD analysis project Ga0105049, IMG submission 78087) | Freshwater microbial communities from Lake Fryxell liftoff mats and glacier meltwater in Antarctica - MAT-06 | ecosystem: Environmental > Aquatic > Freshwater > Ice > Liftoff microbial mat | place...
ACTAGCGCTTGAGCAGCCCGACCATTGGCGTCTTTGGGGCAAAATCAAATAATGGAATCTAAGTATGTAGATCGGCCTGTAGAGGGCTTGCGGACGCGGGTTCGATTCCCGCCGGCTCCACCATCAAAGACAAACCCCATCCAGCGTCATCGGATGGGGTTTGTCTTTGATGGTGGCAATTTGATTGAAAATCATGAATTTTTTCAGCTTTATCAAAAAAATTTCCATCACCTCCATCAAGAAAAATGGCTGCACTTCTCTTGAAATTGCGGACAAGCGCAGGTTGAACAAGTGCAAATTGATACCGTTGAACCTAGAAACGGCAGTCGGACGGGTGTGTCCCGAAGGGATACCGTCCCCGGTGGGGACATAAGTATCAGTTTTTCGGACTCTCTGGAAAGGCCTGATTTGGCAAACACGACGACTGAGACCTTATCCTGTAAGGAGGAGCAACGTGGCTAGGGAGTTTGAAAAATGTGCGATCGCACCCGCAGCCGAGTTACCCAAATAAGTCACCATATCGGTGAACGTGCTAAACCGCCAAACTCGTTTGTTCATGCGCGTGTTCAACTAACTAGAGCGTTAACTGCCGTTTCTAAGTTTAACTTCCGAAATCGGCGCGAGCCGCAAAGAAGACTTCAGCGAATCTGACCTGCCGAGGAAAGTGGATTTGGTGAAGTAGGCAACAACATGCAAAACATTTCAGAAAATTATTGAGCGGGAACGGGTAGTAGTGCAGGAAGCAAGCGTCGTTGATTCTATTTTTAGAGATCAGGGTTGATTCGTTTTAACCCCCATCCCATACCACCCGCGCCGATTCGCGTCCTCAAGTTGCGCCTCAACATGCTGCCATAGCGCCGGGCAGCCGGCTTGAATGGGTGCGGCAATTTTATTGATCACGCGTTGATACGTGATACCGTTTTCGACCCAACTTTGGCCGTTGTTGGCGAGATTGAGGAGTACGGGCATAGCGCGGTCGGCGGCGTGGGCGAAGCGTGCCTCGGCGGTTTCACCATCTTCAAACTCTTGCCAGAGTGACATAAACGTCGCCGCGTCAGTGTCCGGCAATAGGCTGAAGATGCGCGTCACTGCTTGTCTTTCAGCCACTTTCCGCTCGGCCAGCCCGTCATCGGCATAGACTATTGTGTCGCCGGTATCAATCTCACCGATATCATGCACCAGCAACATACCGATGACGCGATTAATGTCGATAGGCGCTAGCGCATATTGCACAAGCGACGCCGCCAGCATCGCGATTTGCCAGCTATGTTCAGCTGAATTTTCATACCGATTCTCATTGAGCACACGTGTTTTTCGGGTGACGGTTTTAAGCTTGTCTAGCTCGATGATGAAATCAATTATTTTTTGCATGGGTAGCCATTGGGCTGGTTAGGTATGTTGTGAAGGCGCAAGGTTAACGAAATGAACGTAATGAACGTAATGAACGAAATGAACGAAATGATTTTAATCTGGCGGCCAAGATGGGGATAACAATAACGCTAAATAATGATTGTTTTTGCGTAAACTTAATTGCAAATTGTTGACAAAAAAATAACGTTGGATAGCAAGACTTTACGTCTTCATCCATTAATTTCGGCACGTGTTTAATAGCAAAATGTCTTGCAGCACTCCCGCCATCTCTGCCCCAATCTATAACTAAAACTAAACTAAAAGAGGACAACATGTTCAATATGATTGATCAACGCCTACCGCAACGCTATTGGACTTGGGCGCTTTGTATGTTGATGTCGGCGTTATGCATCGCGTTGCTACCGATACACATTATCTGGGCTTGGCCTGCCGCGTTGTTCGTATGCTTGTCGTTGGTCGGTTTAGCGGATTACGCGCAAACAGCGCAGGCTATTCGGCGTAACTACCCAGTGTTGGCGCACTTTCGGTTTTTCTTTGAGTTTATTCGGCCTGAGATTCGTCAATATTTTATTGAGGCCGATACCGATGAGCTGCCGTTCTCCCGCGCACAACGCGCCATTGTCTATCAACGCGCAAAAGGAGTATCGGATAAACGGCCGTTCGGCACGCAATTAAACGTATATCAATCCGACTACGAATGGATCAATCATTCCATCGCGCCGACCGATATTGCGAGCCATGATTTTCGCTTGACCATCGGGGCTAATTGCGCCCAACCCTATTCAGCTTCAATTTTTAATATTTCAGCGATGAGCTTTGGCGCTCTCTCGGCAAATGCGATTTTGTCTCTCAACGCTGGGGCGAAACGCGGTAATTTTTATCATGATACGGGCGAAGGCTCGATCTCTTGCCACCATAAAAAAAATGGTGGCGATATTGTGTGGGAAATTGGCTCAGGCTATTTTGGTTGTCGCAATACTGATGGCACATTTAACGCTGAAAAATTTGCCGAAAATGCTGCCGGTAGCCAAGTCCAAATGATTGAACTCAAACTCTCGCAAGGTGCCAAGCCTGGCCACGGCGGTGTATTGCCGGGCGCGAAAGTAAGCGTAGAAATTGCCGAGGCACGTGGTGTGCCATTTGGCATTGATTGTGTTTCACCCGCAAAGCATTCCGCGTTCACCACTCCCATTGAGTTACTTGAGTTTGTATCAAGGCTGCGCGCGCTTTCTGGTGGCAAGCCAGTGGGTATTAAATTGGCCGTCGGTCATCCATGGGAGTGGTTTGCGCTTTGTAAAGCGATGATCAAAACCAATATTACGCCGGACTTTATTGTCGTTGATGGTGGCGAAGGCGGTACTGGCGCAGCACCACTTGAATTCACCGACCATGTCGGTGCGCCGCTTCGAGAAGCGTTAATGCTGGTACACAATTCTCTCGTGGGGGTTGGGCTGCGAGAGCGCATTAAGATTGGCGCATCCGGCAAAATCGTTACCGCCTTTGATATCGCACGCACGCTAGCGACCGGCGCAGACTGGTGCAATTCGGCACGTGGCTTTATGTTCGCGCTTGGCTGCTTACAAGCGCAGACATGTCATACGGGACACTGCCCCACCGGCGTCACCACCCAAGATCCGCAGCGTATGCGCGCACTGGTTGTGCCTGAAAAGTCTGATCGTGTTTTTCAGTTTCATCAAAACACCATGAAAGCACTCAAAGAATTACTCGCCGCCGCCGGCCTCAATCATCCCGCTGAGCTAAGGCCTGAGCATGTGATACGTCGCGTCTCGTCAACTGAAGTGCGCTCGCTCGCGGCCTTGCATGTCTGGGCCAAGCCGGGAGAGTTGCTTTCAGGGATCCCCGACCATCCGGTTTTTAAAGTGTTCTGGGCCGAGGCTAGTGCGGATTCATTTGCGGCGCCATCGAGCGTATCCGCACTATATGCGTCAAAAACCAGCTAACGGGTCAAAGGCAAGCTATGCCCGTAAACTACTCCGATGAACCTACGAAAAATACTCCTACATTCCCACATTTACGCAGGCATTGAAAAAGAAATATCGCGCCTGCACGTGTGGTTATTAAAAATCAAGGCGCGTTGGGTGATCAGACAGTATTTAGAGCATAACCGCGTCCGGAAAATACAAATTGGCGCGGGGCCGACCAAGGCAGGCGATTGGCTAACCACCGACATCTTAGCCAAGCTGCGCCGCAGCACAATTTATCTTGACGCAACTGAACCCTACCCTATTCCCACTGGCGCTATCGACTATGTGTTCAGCGAACATATGATTGAGCACATCTCCTATTTGCAGGGCAAAAAAATGCTCGCCGAGTGCGCACGCGTACTTAAACCTGGCGGAAAAATACGATTAGCCACACCTGATTTATCGTGCTTGCTAAGGCTGATGCAACCAACCATTGATGACGCCGCATGCGCATACATTGCGTGGGCGAGTGGTGAATTTTTAGAACCCGGCACGCCAATAGAGGCTATACATGTACTTAACAATCAATTTCGCAATTACGGTCATCAGTTTTTGTACCATGAAGCCTGCCTTCGCGAGTTGTTAGCAGCGGCTGGCTTTACCAATATTGAAAGGCTGCCGATGGGCGAATCAACTGATCCGCATTTACGTAGTGCTGAAAAACACGGCATCAATATGAGCAATAAAACGATGGTGGCCTTTGAGACCATGGTGCTTGAAGCGCGGCGTGGTTAATGAAGCAAAGCATAGCCAATTGAAGCTCATCATTTTTGCGCTTGCACTCGCCAATTTTGGCGTTGGCACAGGCGGCTTAATTATTGCGGGCGTGCTGCCACAAATCGCGGCAACGCTGTCAGTATCGGTTGCACAAGCAGGCGCACTGGTCGGCTATGCATCGGTGGCCTATGCGCTGGCCGCACCGATTTTAGGTGCGGCATTTGGCCGAATTGATCGGCGGCGTTTACTATTGTGCGGGCTAGCCGTAATGACGCTGTCAAGCGTCATTGGTGCGCTATCCGATAGTTATACCGTGCTTCTGGGCTCGCGCATTTTGTTTGCCTTATCCAGCGCGATCGTCACCCCCACCACCTTAGCCATTGCAGCATTTATAACGGCACCGGCTGAGCGAGGTCGCGCGATTAGCAAAATTTTTGGCGGCTTTGCAATATCGAACGTTATCGGCTTACCACTTGGTGTGCTCATTGCAAGCTATGTTGATTGGCATTATTCACTTTGGTATGCGGCGATTGTGAGTGCATTAGCGATGGGCTTAGTTGCAAAATATTTACCTAAAAATATCGTCGTGCCGCCAAATACCTTTGCGGTATTGGGACGATTTTTATGCGACTGGCGACGCGTGGCGGTGGTGTCGGTCATCGTCTTGCAAATGGGCTCGGTGTTTGTGCTCTATACCTACATCACCTCTTGGTTTGGTAGCGTATTGGGAACATCCGGTCAAACGGTAACGTGGCTATTGTTATGGTTTGGATTATTTGGCACCATCGGCGTATTTAGCTCAGGCGAATTAATGCAGCGCTTTAAGCAGTATCCGTTGATGCTGACGCTGGTGATGTTATTGACCGTCGTGCACTCAGCATTTAGCTGGCTGCCCGTCTCGCTTGCCAGCGTGATGCTGCTACTCGCGTTATGGGGGCTAGTTGGCTTTTCATTTCAACCCGCGCAGCAATCCCGCGTAATACACGTCAGCGGCCAAGCGGCGAATGCGGGCATAGCACTGCATGCGAGTGGGGTGTACGTTGGGCAGGCACTCGGCGCGTTTATTGGCAGCGCGGTGTTGTCAACGCCTAGCCTTGGAATTGGCGCGCTCGGCTGGGTTGCGGCGGCTGGTTCGTTAGCGACGGTAGTGTTAATTGCAGCAACATTTCGACTACATGGCAATCAGTCGGAAACTAAACCCGCTAGTACGTGACAAAGACGGTTAAACCGATAAACCTAGGAAGTGGCGATATGAAACAGTTGTGGCTACAAAGAATCATCGGCGGACTGCTTGGCAGCTTACTGTTAACGTTTCTCAATAGCTGCGCCTATATCGATACCAAACAAGGCGAATGGATTTTCCGTCCAACAGAAGCCACTTGGTGGGGCAGCCGGGACATTCCCTCCACATTTGTCGAGCACACAATTCCGGTCGGCACCCAGGGCGATAGCATTCACGCATGGTGGGCGCCCGTTGAGAACAAAAACGCGCCATTGTTACTCTACCTGCATGGCGCACGCTGGAATTTAACCGGTAGTGTATCGCGCATACCACGCTGGAATAAGATGGGGTTTTCAGTGCTCGCGATCGACTATCGCGGCTTTGGCAAATCTAGCGCGCGCGCACCTACTGAGCAGCTTGCCTACGAAGATACCGAAGCTGCTTGGGCGTATTTACTAACATTGGCACCTGATCCAACCATTCGCAAATTCATTTTTGGACACTCACTCGGCGGCGCGATGGCAACGCACTTGGCGTTAAAACAACCTAGCGCAGATGGCCTGATCCTTGAAGGCACATTTACCAATATTCATGACATGATTAAGGCGAGTAAATTCGGCTTTCTTCCATTGGGCGGCATCATCACACAGCGTTTTGATAACCTTGATCGCATCGATGACGTCAGCATCCCGGTGCTGATCGCGCACGGCACGGCGGATACCATCGTGCCGTATGAAATGAGTGAAAAATTATTCGCCGCCGCGAAAGCAAAAAAACGTTTTTTCAAAGCCGATGGCGGATCACATCACAACTTAACCTCGCGCTACTTTGATGACTATGCCGAAGCTATATGGACGCATTTTGATCTGCGGCGGGCGACCGTCATGGTTGAAACAGCGGCTAATGGTGGCGGTGCTAGTGGTGCAAGGTAAGGCAAGCTCAGCTTAATTCTAATAAACAATAATATCGGCGGGCATTTCCGGCCACAATTGCTTCGAAACAACCGCCAATAAACGAGCTTCATATTTATATCTTATGCAATCCCTAGACCTCACCGTACTCGAGCATCTCCATGCATGGCTCAGTAACGGTCGTCGTGCATGGCTTATCACTGTGACGCGCACCTTCGGCGCCAGCCCTCGCCCACCCGGCTCGATGCTGGCGATGCGCGATGATGGCATTCTTATCGGCTCCGTTTCGGGCGGATGTATTGAAGATGATTTAGTGTTGAGGCGCACCATATTTATAGGCGCTAAACCGATCATTTCACGCTATGGCATAACCGTTGACGAGGCGCAACAATTCGGCCTGCCGTGCGGCGGTGAATTAGAAGTGTTAATTGAGTCAAACCTCACGGCGCAACGCGTGGCCACGCTACTTTCGCGTATACAAATTGGCTGCGTATTTATGCGTTCTGTTAATCTTCAGAACGGTGATTGGCAGTATCAAGACGCTAACAATGCGAGTGAAGTGAGCATTACCGATACCCATTTTTCATGCATTCACGGGCCGCGTTGGCGACTACTCATTATTGGTGCATCTGAAATTGCGGTGTATTTGGCTGAAATCGCCAAGACACTCGATTTCACCGTGAGCGTCGTGGAGCCACGCGAAAATTATCGTGACGCGTGGCGCGTGGCGAATACCGCGTTAATTCGTGACATGCCGGACGATGCGGTAGTGGCTTTTAATCCCGATGCGCACAGCGTGATTGTGGCGGTCTCACACGACCCGAAGCTCGACGATATGGCGTTGATGGAAGCATTGAAAACGCCCGCGTTTTATGTCGGTGCGGTAGGCTCGAAAAAAACCAGCCAAGCCCGCCGCGAACGCTTGCAAACGCTCGATGTATCCGCCATTGAAGTCGCCAAACTACACGGGCCTGTAGGCTTTGACATTGGCAGCCGCACGCCGCCCGAAATTGCCGTTGCCATTGCCGCAGAATTAATTCTTAAGCGTAGTTTTCGGCATCCGCGTAAACCAAATAGCGTGACCACGACATGAGCGCCGGCATCTTGCTAGCCGCCGGGCGCGGGACGCGCTTTGGCAGCATGAAACAACTTGCCACACTTCCAAACGGGCAAACCCTACTCGCCGCGAGTGCGCTAAATTTACGTGCCGCAGTGGCACGCGTGACCATCGTCGTCAGTGACGATGCGCTACTTATCGAACACGCCCTGCACATTGCGCGCGCGCATGATTGCGGCGTTGTCGTCAACCCTCGCGCTCGCGAAGGCATGGCGACGTCAATTGAATGTGGCATCAATAAAATGGACGACGCTACAGGCTGGCTCATCGCACTCGCTGATATGCCATTCATACAACCTGCCAGCATTGCGGCAATTGCCGCCGCGCTGACAAAGCTTAATGAGATGAGCGAGCTGAATGGGCTTGAAAGGCTGGACAAGCTGAAAAGACCTAATAGTCTCGACCAAATTATTGTGCCCACTTACCTTGGTCAACGCGGCCACCCAGTCGCCTTTGGTGCGAAATATGCCGAGGAATTATGCCAACTCACGGGTGACACCGGCGCACGCGATTTAATTCGGCTTCATCAAGCATGCGTTGTTTTGCACCCTCTCGATGATGCCGGCATCGTGACTGATATTGATACCATCGCTGCAATGCCAGCATAGCCAACGCAGCCAACTTAGGCTCTACCGACCTACCCGCTAATGATTACACTTGCTATGATCAGTGCCGTGCATAAGGCCCATCGCGCGTAACCGTTCAAATGCTTCGCTCCCAGCATTACCGCGCTCGAAATAAAACGGCTTTCTTGGGCGTGGTGTGGCACCCACTTCATTCATCGTGGCAACATCATAAACGCGGCCATTTTGAATGACGTGGGTAATTTGATCGGTCTTTTCGATATCCTTTATCACGTCCGCATCGATGATGATAAGGTCGGCTAACTTGCCGATTTCAAGTGAGCCAATATCGCGCTCCATGCCGAGATATTTTGCGCCGTTGAGTGTGGCCGCACGTATCGCCTCAAGCGAGGTCATACCGCCTTTGGCTAGCATCCAAATATCCCAGTGACTACCGAGACCTTCGCGCTGACCATGTGCGCCAATATTCACATTCACCCCAACGCGTTGCAATTCGGTGGCGGTTTTCGCTACCGTAATAACGTTGTAATCTTCATCGGGCGCTATCGGGCGGCGTACAGCGCGTGGCTCTAAGATGTTGCGCGGCACATACTTTGACAGTATCGGGTGACGCCACACATCGGTTTTAGCGTACCAATAATGCTCACCATCGAGTCCACCATAGGCGACGTTTAATGTCGGCGTGTAGCCCACCTGTGTTTGCGACCAAAGTTGCTTCACGTCATCGTAGGCATGGGCAACAGGAATGGCGTGCTCAATGCCGGTGTGACCATCAATAATCATATTCATATTGTGTTGAAACAGCGACCCGCCTTCGGGTACGACCATCATGCCGGTTTGGCGCGCGGCTTCTAACACTTGCTGGCGCTGGTCGCGTCTTGGCTGGTTGTAGCTTTTCACCGTAATCGCACCAGCCGCCTTCATACGTTTTAAGTGCGTGAGTGCATCGTCTAAATTATTGACTTCAGAGGCAAATGTGCCCTTTGCCCCATATAAAATAGTCCCCGTTGAATACACCCTTGGGCCGACCACGCGACCCGTTCTTTGCATCTCGGCGACGGTAAAAATACTGGCGGTGTCGTTAGAGGGATCATGAATAGTGGTAACGCCAAAGGCGAGCGACGCATAGTTAATCCAGCTTTGCTGCGGGATGATGCCCTGAGCGCTCATACCGCCATGCCAGTGCACATCAATTAAGCCCGGAATTATTGAGCGTCCGCGCGCATCAATCAATGTGGCGCCTTCGGGTACGGCAGTATCTTGACTCCTACCAATGGCAACGATGCGGTTATCTTTAATCACGATGCGGCCATCGTCAATCACCTCGTCACCCTTCATGGTGATAATTTTGGCACCACTAATAACGGTGGTGGCGCGTGGAATATTTGTGGCCTCACTGAAACCGATCTTCACCCCGTTTTCACTGATTTTGGGCAGTGGCTCTTTCGTGTTTTCGACGAATGTGAATGAATCCTTTAGTGCGCGACTGAATAACTCATCGCCAAGACTAAAATGAATGGTGCGACTGTCACCTGACCAATGCAGATAATCCCCCGCATTCACGCTTAATGTTTTGACCGGCAAGGCAGCAGATTTTTTACCCACCACAAATGGCCGACCGGTGAGCGGCATCGGCATCACGTGGGTCTGATAGCGCTCGCGATAGGCGAGCCAAGAGCCATCGGGCGACAACGCAAAGTCTGTCACCATTTCACTTTTAACGATTGTTTGCTCCTCTGATTTATCGAGCTTTAACCTCACCAGCGAGGTTGTCCAATCCACTTCGTTGTTAAACGCAATGCGGGTCACGTACAAACTATCCGCCGCCTCGCCGCTACCAAATTGTGGCGCACGTCCATCCTCGGTAATGAGTTTAGGCTCTCCCTTACCGTCGGCAGCGGTAACATGCACACCCGCCTCAAAGCTGTACCAAGCAGTCGTCAAATAGCCCCCGCGTGATTTCACATAGGCGATTTGTTTGCCATCGGCTGAGAATGTTGGCTCGATATATTGGCCAGGGTCGGCGGTAATGACGGTTTCTTTGGACGTTTTCAGGTCAATGGTACGAACTGACCCAAGCTGTTGATCATTCCAAGTCGTAAACACAATACGCTGACCATCGCGTGAGAAGCGTGGAAAAAACTCAAAATGGGTGCTCTGCTTCGTGAGGCGCAGCGGTATGCCATTGGGCAATATTTTTACATATATATGGCCGAGTGCTGAGTACATTACGCGGCTAGCATCGGGGGCGACGTTAACCCACCGAAGCTGCTGCACGTCCCATTTATCAACGCCAACATTTACCGGGTAGCGGATCGCCTTGCGAATCTCGCGAGTGTGTTTTACATGAAATGGAATTTCGCGGGCGGTATTCGCTTGCGTTGGTTGCGTCCTCATCTGTGCACCCGTTGGAGTTTTAACCCGCCAAATTTTTCCCTTCGCCCAAACAACAATTTCTTTCGCATTTGGCATCCATGCAAATGAGGGGTAGACACCATGCACCGCCCACGCTTCTTGCATATCGCGCTCAAGCTCGCCCCATACCGCGATTTCTTCGCCGGTTTTCAAGTCTTTAATAAATAAGGTGGATTGCGATTTGTCGTTAACCCGCACTCGCCGCACAAATGCTAAATATTTACTATCGGGCGAGGGCACCGGCCGTATCGCGCCACCTGCGCCGCTCACAAAGGCAATGACTTTGCCGGTACGCATGTCTCGCCGAAAAATTTGATATATCTGCCCATTCGAATTTTTGTTGTACTCAAATGTCGTGCCGGGCGTGGTGTCTTGCGAATAATAAACGTAGCGACCATCCGGTGAGAATGCAGGCTCACCTAAATCTTTTTGCCAATTAGGTTTTTCATTTAGCTGTACGCCCTCTTGCTGCTTATCAGTGCCGCTGACGTGATACATCCAAATCTCACCCGAGCCTAGCGAGCGCGTACCGACAAAATGTTTACGTGCCGCAATGTATTGCCCATTCGGATGCCAGACCGGATTGTTTAATAGCCGCACATTCTCCTTCGTCACTTCGCGCGCTTTTGTTCCATCCGCATCCATCACCCAAATATTATCGCCACCACCGGCGTCTGACATATAAACGATGCGCTTACCGTCTGGGGAAAATTTTGCCTGCATCTCCCACGCTATTGATGTTGTGAGCGGTTTCGCTTCGCCGCCTGCAATGGGCAATAAGTACAAGTCGCCCAATAAATCAAACACAATCTGCGATCCGTCTGGGCTCACATCTACCGTCATCCATGTGCCCGTCTTGGTATCAAGATTGACGGTGGCCTTTTCGCCGGGCGGATTATTCACATCCCATTTCTTTTTTGCGGGTTCTTTGGTGTCTTTGGCCACATCATTGGCGGCTGTGTCCTGTCCAACGCACAGCGTCACTAATGAGAAATTTAGGCATGTCGCCAATGCCAACGTTAAGGAAGCGGTAAAGATAACTTTCTTCATTCTATGCTCTCATTAAAAAATTACGAAATACCAGTCGCTCCCGTTGAAAAACGGAGGTTAGGAGGGATTGCGTCGTCGCTAACAGCTCTTAATATCTAGGCTGGCACTTTTGTTACATTAGCCGCAACCAGCGCGTCAATCTCTTCTACCGAATAGCCCACCTCCGCCAACACCTCTCGGCTATGCTCGCCCAAGCGTGCGGGCAACGTGCGGATGGACGGTGGCGTGGCGCTCCATTCGCCGATGGGGGCGGTAGCGCGGATGCGGCCTTCGGTGGGGTGATCAAACTCCGGAAAAAAGCCAATGGCTTGCATGTGCTCATCTTCAAGTAGTGAATCAATGGTGTGCATGGTGGCAAAGGGAATATCGGCTTTATTCAATAACTCACGCCAATAGGCGGTGTTGTTTGCGGCAATCGTCTCTGCCACAAACTCATAGACTTCGGCAATGTTGGCCGCGCGCTGGGTATGCTCACAAAATTTTGGGTTCGTTTTTAGGTCACCACGATTTATCGCGTCAAAGAAGGTCATCCAATGTTTATCGTTATAAATCAGCACGCACAAGTAACCGTCAGAGGTGGCGTAGGGGCGGCGATGCGGCGCGATTAAGCGTGCATAGGCGGTATCCCCCAATGGCGGTTCAAAGGTTTTGCCCGCCATGTGATCGCCTAATACAAATTGCGACATGGCTTCAAACATGGTGATTTCAATGGCTTGTCCTTCACCTGAGCGCTCGCGATGAAACAACGCCGCCAATACTGCATTTACCGTATGAAGCCCGACGCTCCTGTCCCCGATGGTTACCGGTGAATAGCGCGGTAAATCACCTGTTTGGCGCGCGCTTAAAGAGGCGATACCGGCAATGCCCTGAATCAAATCATCATAAGCCGGACGCCCGGCATAGGGTCCTTTTTCAGCGTAGCCAAAGGCGCCCACGTAGATGATTTTTGGGTTAATTTTTTTTACATCTTCGTAGCCCAAACCCAACCGCGCCATTGATTGTGGCCTAACGTTATAAACCAGTACATCAGCGACAGCGGCGAGCTTCAAACACGCTTCTAACCCGCTGGGCTGTTTCAAATCGAGCACGATTGAACGTTTATTGCGATTTAAATGTAGATGGATATGTCCCATGCCAGGGTTTTTCATCGGCCCCACCCAGCGCATATTGTCGCCCGCGTGGGACTCCACTTTAATCACTTCTGCCCCCATATCCCCCAGTATTTGCGTGCAGTAGGGTCCCATGATGACGGTGGTCAGATCGAGGATTTTTATGTTGTCTAATGCGCCGGGCATTGTTATTCCTAATGAAATTGAATATCAAGTTGCAAATATAAACGCAATATTGTTGATTCCACCGTTCACACAGAGTGTTTGATTTTTTTACCGCCAACGTACGCAAATACAATCCGATAAAAGCAAAACTTGTCATTCCGACAGAGCACGGTTTTATCGTGCGTCGAGGAATCTTATCCTCAATATCAATTGAACAACACGGTTAAGATTCCTCACAAAAACGCTCGGAATGACAGGGTTAAAAATTGGCGCACATCAAATTGCAGCGAAAGCACGCTCGGGATAAAGGCAAGAATGCAACTTTGAATCCGAAACCACGCCTCAACGCATCTGACCTTTAGATTCAATCATTTCGATTACGGAGACCGTTATGCATACCAATCGCATTTTTTCATGTTTTATAATTTTATTTGCATTATTTTTCACGGTTAATGCCCACGCATGGGAATGGAGCTGGGGCGGCAAATCCATTACTGGTTCTGGGGTAGTCAAAACCGAGACGCGCGTGGTGTCCGACTTTACCGGTATTGCGCTGGCGTTACCCGGCAAGGTAACCATACGCCAAGGTAATAAAGAAGGCCTAACTATTGAGGCCGATGATAATTTTTTACCGCTCATCGAAATAGTAGTGGAGCGCGGCTCATTAAAGATTCGCCCGATTGAACGAAACACTAATTTCAAAGGTAAAGGCGCCACTTTAAATATCATCGTTGACGTGATCAATGTCGATCATTTATCGATCTCGGGCAGTGGCGACATGGTGGCCGATACGCTTAAGTCAGGCAAATTAAAAGTGGCGGTGGCGGGCTCGGGTGACATGAGACTGAACGTCCTGACGGTAGACCAGCTTAAAGTGTCCATTGCCGGTTCGGGCGACTTTGCAAGCGCTGGCAATGCGAATGAGGTTGACATTTCTATTGCTGGTTCGGGCGAAATCAAGGCTGATCGCCTCAAAACCAAAGCCGCAAAACTTTCGATTGCTGGCTCCGGCGATGTCGCGCTTTGGGTGACTGATACCTTGAAGGTGTCGATTGCAGGCTCAGGCGATGTGCGTTACTTTGGGGATGCAGTGCTAGCGAAATCAGTCGCGGGATCTGGCAATATTCAGCGGCTTGGCTCGGCGCCGAATTAATTTATCCACACAGTTATTTAAATAAGTTGTTATTTGGCGGGTATTTACAGCACTTTTTGCTCTAACGTTCTCGCCAATAATAGAGTTTTCTATTCCGAGATAAAATTTTTGGTAATTTAACCAAACCTGCATTTGGTTTTGGTAGAATTACCAAATGCCTATTAAATCGCACCATAAATCAACAACAAACGCCGCACTTGGCTTCAACAAATCAGCCGCTTCTGATACCGACGGCGTTGAGTTCACCTTCCCTAACGCACTCGCCGCCGCACCACAACCGAGTGCCGCGCGCGAGCGTATTTTGCACGCCGCCGTGGGCATACTCAATGAAGATGGCTTCGGCGCACTCACCCAAACGCGGGTGGCTAAAAAAGCGGGCGTTCGCCAAAGCCACATCACCTATTACTTTCCCGCGCGAAATGATTTGCTGCGCGAGACCGCCGTTTACGGCTGTAATGTCATGCTTGAAATGCTCTCCGGCAGTATCGAGACTGGCACCTTGACGCTAGCGACGGCGCGTGACTTTTTTGTCACTGATATTTCCGATAGACGTTTTGCCCGACTCATGTGCGCGCTCATTGTGGCCTCTGACGAGGATGAACACATCAAGCTGTGGCTGGCGAGCTTTGAGGTATTCAACCGCAAACGCTTGCTCGATACGTTTCAAAAATTGGGGCTGGAAATTACGCTGGACGACGTCGAAAATTTTCATTGCACCTATGTCGGTGCCGTCATGCTCGACTTGGGTGAATCTACCGAAGCGTCACTAGAGCGTACTGCTCATGTACTGCGCCGCGCCTTTGATTCACTCATGACCAAAGGCCTGTCTGTGCCAGCCAAACCAACAACCACAAGAAAACGTAAATGATGAAAAATCACCTACTCAAAATCACCACATCCACGCTATTAATTGGCCTACTGACAAGCTGTGCGGTTGGCCCTGATTACCAGCGCCCGGCAACAAATGCGAATGCCGTTTGGGTAGCACCGCTGCCGCACGACGGCAAGCCAGCATTGCTCGTCAATTGGTGGTCACAGTGGGACGATAACGTGTTGGTCGAATTAATCGATAACGCGATGCGTGAAAATACCAATATTAATCAGGCCGCAGCACGCATCGTACAATCGCGGGCTAACTACCGTAGCCTCACCTCCCTACTCTTTCCCGCTTTCACCGTAAACGCAAGCGATAGCCGCAGCAAGGGCGACTCGCAAGGTCAGCAGCAAGGCCAACAGCAAGGAGAGTCGAATACCGAACAGCGCATTCGCAGTGTCAGCCTTGATGCTTCTTGGGAGCTTGATGTTGTTGGCGGTGCGCGTCGCGGCCGCGAGGCCGCCGCAAAACGACTCGACGCCCGCGAAGCCGATTGGCACGATGCGAAGGTAATGATTGCGGGCGAAGTGGCGATGCAATATGTGAATTTGCGCACCTGCGAAGTATTGCATCAAGGCTACGATATCGACACCAAATCGCGACGTGAAACCGCCCGTTTAACCACCCTTAAAACCGACGCTGGTTTTGAAGCACCCGCCAATGCGGCATTGGTCAATGCGAGTGCAAGTGAGGCCAGTGCGCGCTTAATTCAGCAACGCGCTGAGTGCGATATTGTTGTTAAAACACTGGCAGAACTCACCGCCACAGCAGAGCCGCTGCTACGCGTCATTTTGGAAAAAAAGCGCGCGGTACTTCCCACACCTAGAGCATTTGCCATTAACCAAATACCCGCCGAAGCCATTTCGCAACGGCCCGATGTTGCTAGTGCCGAACGTGAATTGGCCGCCGCAATGGCCGACATTGGCTTAGCTATTGCCGACAGATTCCCGCGAATTTCCCTCACTGGCGTTATCGGCTATCAACAATTTTCAACCGGTGGCCTCGAAAGTAATGGTCGCACCTGGCGATTTGGCCCTGCCATCACCCTGCCTATTTTTGATGCCGGCCGGCGTGCCGCAAACGTTGATGCCGCACGCGCCCGTTATGACGAGCAACTCGCCACTTACAAAGGCAAAACGCTGCGTGCGGTACGTGAAGTAGAGGAATCCCTGGTGCGGCTAGATAGCGCTGCAAAGCGCGAGACAGATGCCAATGCAGCGCTCACCGGCTATCAAAAATTCTTAACCGCTGCCGAAGCCAAGGTAAACGTCGGCGCCGGTAGTTTGACGGAGTTAGAAGATGCCAGACGTGCAGTCGTCGCCGCCCAAGGTGCGGCGGTAGGCGTAGCGCGTGAGCGGCTGACGGCGTGGATTGGTCTATACAAGGCGGTGGGAGGGGGCTGGGTGAATAGCTAAACCTACTTAGTTGCCTAGCTGCATCGATAGAAATTTGAATGCAAAGATTACGTTTAAGATAACGACAAAGACAAAAGATGACGATGAAGATGAAAAATACTATGTTAAAAAATTGGAAAAGATGCACCATTGCAAGCGCTGTTGTGGTCGTGCTTGCTAGTGGAATTACATTAGCAACCATGGTGCGTGCGGCCGATGATGGTAAAGATACGAAAGCCTCCGCAAATGCCACCGCCAAGCCTGCACTGACCATCACCACCACCAAGCCAATAAGCGCCGCCATTGCAACAACCTTTGGCGCGAGTGGCAATATCGCCGCGTGGCAGGAAGCCATTATTGGCGCAGAGTTGCAAGGGCTACGGGTGCGAGAGGTGCTGGTCAATGTTGGTGACACGGTAAAACTAGGCCAAGCACTCGCCACCTTTGCAACGGAAACAGTCGCAGCCGAGCTCGCACAATCAAAGGCGAACGTGGCAGAGGCGGAGGCCGCATTGGCCGAGGCACAGCTTAACGCGCAACGCGCAAAAACATTGGATGCATCTGGCGCGTTATCGGCGCAGCAGATCAACCAATATTTGACACTCGCCAAAACGGCTGAGGCACGGCTCGCCTCAGCACGTGCGTTTGCCACAGTGGCACAAGTCAAACTTAGTCAAACACAGGTATTAGCGCCCGATAACGGCACTATTTCCGCTCGTGCCGCCACGGTCGGTGCAGTGGTGCAAAGCGGGCAGGAACTATTTCGCATGGTCCGTAAGAATCGCTTGGAATGGCGTGCCGAGGTAACAGCGGCGGAGTTAAACAATGTGTCGGTCGGCCAAAAAGTGAGCCTGACCACGCCAGCAGGCGAAGTCGTCGCTGGCGCGGTGCGTATGATCGCCCCAACGGTTGACCCAATGACACGTAATGTCCAAGTATTCGTCGATCTCAAACCAAGCCGCGCGGCCAAAGCGGGCATGTTTGCGCGTGGGGAATTTCAGCTCGCGGCGGGCACAGGTCTAACCGTGCCGCAGCAGGCGCTGGTGATTCGTGACGGTTTTGCGTTTGTGTTTGTCGTCACGCCCGATAACCGCGTTGTGCAAGTGAAAGTCGATGCAGGACGGCGCTTTTCAGACCGCGTCGAAATTCGTCGTGGGTTGACTGCGGATAGTTTGATCGCCGCGCAAGGTGCGGGCTTTTTAAATGACGGTGACGTAGTAAAAATCGCCATCGCCAAGCCAACAGCGGCAGCGTCGCCTGCCCCTAAAAAATAACGGAATAAGATGATGAATGTCTCAACTTGGTCGATTAAAAATCCCATACCAGCTATTGTCTTTTTTATCCTGCTCACCTTTGCAGGCGTTGTAGGGTTCAACATGTCTGGCGTGCAGGATTTTCCGGATATTGAATTACCGGTGGTGACCGTCACGGCCATCTTACCCGGTGCGGCGCCCGCACAGCTGGAAACCGAAGTGGCGCGCAAGATTGAAAATTCGCTCGCTACATTGCAAGGCGTTAAACACATTTACACCAACATTTTGGATGGCACGGTATCGGTCAGCGTGGAATTCAATATAGAAAAAAATGTAAGCGAAGCCACCAACGAAGTGCGTGATGCTGTCAGCCAAGTGCGTGCTGATTTACCAGCCGAATTACGTGACCCCGTTGTCTCTAAAGTATCGACTACCGGGCGACCAATTTTGACTTACGTGGTGTCTTCCGCCTCGCTCGATGAGGAGGCGCTGTCTTGGTTTGTTGATAATGCCGCGACCAAACGCCTATTGACCGTCACCGGTGTGGGCCGTGTGGCGCGATTGGGCGGCGTTACGCGGGAAATTCGCGTTGAATTAAATCAAGTACGCATGTCCTCCCTTGGCGTGACGGCAGCCGATATTTCGCGTGAATTACGCTTAGTCCAGCAAGAAGTGCCGGGGGGTCGAGGCGATGTGGGTGGGGCTGAACAATCGGTGCGCACCATTGCCACGGTGAAAACAATTGCCGAATTAGCAACGCTTGATATTCCACTAGCCGACGGCCGTCGCGTCAGGCTCGATCAGGTTGCGAGTGTCGCTGATACCATTGAGGAACCGCGTTCGTTGGCGCTCAAAAACGGCAAACCTGTCATTGCAATTGAAATTACGCGTAGCAAAGGCGCATCTGAAATCACCGTCGCTAAGGGAGTTCGTGCTGCCGTTGAAGAGTTACGCAAAGCCCATCCCACGATTGTTGTTGATGAAGTAATCGACAACGTTTGGCCGGTTGAGGAAAACTTTAAGGGCTCGATGTTCTTGCTCATTGAGGGCGCGATATTAGCGGTGCTGGTGGTTTGGTATTTTTTACGTGATTGGCGTTCAACCTTAGTGGCCGCATCCGCCTTACCGCTATCGATCATCCCAACTTTCTTCGGCATGTATTTGTTTGGCTTCACGCTGAACACCGTTACGCTACTCTCGTTAGCCCTAGTGGTGGGCATATTAGTCGATGATGCGATTGTAGAAGTCGAAAATATTTCACGGCACTTACGCATGGGTAAAACGCCAATGGAGGCGGCACGCCAAGCAGCGGATGAAATCGGCCTAGCCGTTATCGCTACCACCTTTGCGCTCATTGCGGTATTCCTGCCAACCGCGTTCATGGCCGGTATTCCCGGCAAATTCTTTAAGCAATTTGGCTGGACGGCGGTGCTAGCGATTTTTGCCTCGCTGATGGTGGCACGTATGCTCACACCGATGATGTCGGCTTATTTGCTAAAGCCCACCAAAGAGACTGAGCAAAAAGATAGTCCGATGATGACGCGCTATTTGGGTTGGGTGGGCTGGTGTATCCGGCATCGCTTTATTACGTCATTCGCCTCATTTTTATTTTTTTTAGGCTCCCTATTTTTAATTCCGCTATTGCCATCCGGCTTTGTGCCGCCTGCTGATCGCGCACAGACAATCATTAATATCGAGCTGCCGCCAGGCTCCACGCTCAACGAAACCCTCGCCGCCGCAGAAAGTGCCCGTTTGGCCGCCCTTGAAGTGAGCGATGTTAAAACCGTCTTTAGTTCAGTCGGTGGCGGCGTCGCGGGCGATGCGTTTGCCATTGGCGTGGCCGCCGAAGCGCGCAAAGCTGCACTCACCGTGCTGCTGACGCATCGCAATGAGCGCCCACGTTCGCAGCAAGAAGTGGAAGTTGAGCTGCGCGATAAATTAGCCAATGAGCCCGGCGTCAGAATCACTGTTGGGCCGCAAGATAGCGGCGTAAAAATGCAGCTTGTCCTGCAATCTGAAGACCCCAACGCGCTGCTTGAAATATCACAACTGCTGGAGCGCGATTTACGCACGCTAAAAAATGTCGGCAATGTATCATCCACCGCAAGCTTGGTACGCCCAGAAATTATTGTTAGACCTGACTTTGCCCGAGCGGCGGACTACGGCGTCACGGCGGCAGCCATCGGCGACACGGTGCGCGTTGCCACCAGCGGTGACTACTCACAAAATTTAGCAAAATTTAATTTAAGTGAGCGACAAATACCTATTCGCGTCCAACTTCCCTATGCCACCCGTGAAAGCTTAGCCGCCATTGAACGCCTGCAAATTCCCGGCAAAAATGGCCCCGTAATGTTGAGCCAAGTCGCCACCATTGAAATCGGCAGCGGGCCAGCACAAATTAACCGTCTGGATCGTAGCCGACAGGTCACATTCGATGTTGAGCTAGGCCTGCGCGAGCTAGGCGACGTGTATGCCGAAGCGCTGCAGCTACCGACGATGAAAAATCTACCCCCAAACGTTAAACAAGCTGAGTTAGGTGACACCCAAATGCAGCAAGAATTGTTTGCCAGCTTTGGTTTGGCGATGGCGATTGGTGTGTTGTGCATTTTTGCGGTGTTGGTGTTGTTGTTTAAGGATTTCCTACAGCCCATCACCATTTTGGCGGCGTTACCGTTGTCGCTCGGTGGCGCATTTATTTTGTTACTCATCACCGGCAAAAGTTTTTCGATGCCATCCTTAATCGGCTTACTGATGCTAATGGGCGTGGTGACGAAAAATTCAATTCTCTTGGTTGAATATGCAATTGTCGCGAGACGCGATCACGGCATGAACCGCTACGATGCGCTCATTGACGCCTGCCATAAACGCGCACGACCGATTGTAATGACCACACTTGCCATGGGCTTTGGTATGCTACCAATTGCACTAGGATTCGGCGCTGACCCATCATTTCGCTCCCCAATGGCAATCGCGGTTATCGGCGGATTGGTGACATCCACCGTGCTGAGTTTGATCGTAGTGCCAGCCGTCTATACCTATGTAGATGACGTCGAGATATTGTTAGGTAAATTGTGGCGAAAAATTAAGCGCGAGCCTGAGATTGAAGCAGTGACGGTGAAGACGCCTTGATGGCGGCAACGCTAATGCTGAAGCAGGTGTCGCGCAAGCCGACATATCATTAAGCGCATGAGAGCGTCGCCGAGAATAAATTCGCCAAAAACGGAAACATATTTATAAAACCGCTAAGGTATGGAATATCCGTTTTAGCGAGTCCTATCTACCTAGTTTTAGTTTGTTTAATAATTTGTACAAATTATTAAACAAGGATTGATAATGCCTGAACTTCAAGAAGTGCGTGCCACTTACAGCGTGGCAATCAGCGAGCTACGCGGAGCGCCGCAGCAGGTAATAGATGCTGCGGGCGATTCAGCAGTGGCAGTATTGAATCACAATCAAGCAGTGGCTTTTGTGGTGTCGCCAAAGATGATGAATAAGTTACTTGACCTCGCCGCCGATAAGCTTGTGGCGACGCGTGCGTTGTCGCGGATGGCAACAATTGGTAAGGCGAAGCGCATTACGCTCGACAAGCTCTAATCTCCCTATTTCACGTTTCGGGTACTTACAAATCAGCAATACATCCCGCCGCTGCGAAAGAATGGGCGCATTTAGATAACAGCGTTAAATCACGATTCAAGACCAAACTAGGTGAACGACTGTTACAGCCGCGTGTACCTAGCGCTGCCCTTTCTGGTGCGCCAAACCTATACAAGATTAAGATTATCAAGCCACAATTCCGTTTGGCATACTAGGGGATGACGTTACTAAGTGCGTGACCATCATAGCGGTGACATCGCGTGATGATGTCTATTTGTCACTTGATGAACGCGTCAATTGAGTCAAATGGTCATTTATATAGCCTACCTCATTTAAACTACCGTTTAGAGGATCAGCGACCTGGCAAAAGCCCAGCTATATGGATGAAGCTAAATCGCCACTTGAAAAGTTGTGACGAAAAATTAAGCGCGAGCCTGAGATTGACGCAGGGACTGCGAAGGGGCGTTGATGGCGTTGTAGATTGCGTTGGAACAACGCGCTATTAGTCACACGTTTGGCGCGCTATCGGTATCCAACGTGTTCATAGACTTGATCCTTCAGATGACTAACTCGGAAAGAAATTTGTCCGCACTGACTAGCCGCGCACCTTCAGCCGCGACGCGATCCACGCCACGCGTTGAGATAACTTGGATAGCCTCTACCGAGGGAAATTTGCGCCGCAAATAAAGTAGCGCGGGGCTGATAACGGTATCACTTAATTTTGCTTCAATAAATCGAGTCGGGTTACCATTTTTTAGCTGCACGAGATCCACTTCGCGACCTTCAATATCTCGAAAAAAACGCAGCTCAACATCGTCGCCCACGGTGTCTTCAAAGTAGTGGCATTCCTTGAGTAGATGAAAGGCAAGCAGATTTTCAAAGCGGGCACCGTCATCTTCGATTGATGTCCAGTCGAACAAATAGTGCTTACGCGCTTTCTTGACTGCCTTAATACACGGCGGGCCAAATGGTTGAAGCCGGAAAATAAACATTAAGCGCTCAAAAATATCCAGCCAACGCTCCACCGTCTTGTGCGCCACCTGCAAATCTTCGCGCAAGCTATTGAGTGAGAGCGGTGAGCCAACTAACGCCGGCAAGCGAACCGACAGCGATTCCATTGCGCCCAGCTCTGTCACACGTTCCATATCGGCAACATCGTCACGTACCAAGCACGAACGATATTGCCGCGACCAGCGTCGCGCAGCACTGGCACTGCCCTCAAGCAGTGGCTCAGGGAACGGCCCCAAGGTCATTAAATCTTTTAAGCTGCAATCGGCTTCTTTTAGCGAAAAGGGATACAGGCGCAGATGATGGTAGCGCCCTTGCAGTGAATCGCCGCCGCGTCGATAGAGATCAAGCCGGGCACTACCCGTTACCAAAATTCGCAGCGTTTCGTGCTCACGATCGTAGCGCCCCTTCACTAGGTTGCGCCAGCGGCTTTACTTGTGCAGCTCATCAAACACAATCAATCCTGTGTGCGGGAAAGCCCCTTGCAAAATTTCGGTGCGCGACTCATCGTCATCCCAATTAAGGTAGCGACTTGCTGCGCCTGTTGTGCCAATCAACGAACGTGCAAGCGTGGTCTTACCGGATTGGCGCGGACCAGACAGTAGCACCATTTTCTGCTCAAGATCAGCTTTAATTTGCGTAGTGAGCGTGCGTTTGAGGCGGGATAAATTAGCCGTACCGGAAATATTAACAACGGGTGAAATCCGAGGCAATGATTTTCACATAGATGTGAAAATATCGAAATCACTGGTCTACAGGGCTATTTTGGCGTCATCAAGTGTACTTCTTACGCGTATGCCGGTAGCACTAACTAGGATTATCGTTAATTCCTGCTCTCGGAATGAATCTCGCCACCGCCACCGTCCGGCAAAAGTGATTTGCGCAAAATTTGCGCCCCTGTTTTGATTTAAATACTGTGAAGCGGCAAACGCAGGCTGCAAGTGCTGACTCAATGTGAGTTTTACCCCCCCACTTGCGCCCTTTACAGAAACGAATTTGTGCGTGGGATTGCTCACATTGCGGCTAGGAAAATGACGTTTTATTTAACTATTTCAACACGCTTATTAGGATAGCCACGACTAATTTAATAAGCTCGTTAATTTAGTCGGATACAAATCGATGATTTGAAAATCATCTTGAGCATTATTGTTTAGGAGAGAGCTTCTAAAAACCTCCGTTCGCCCTGAGCGAAGTCGAAGGGTCTTGTCGTAAGCGGTAACTGCGGTATATATCTTTCATAAAAACCTTCAAAGAGTGACTTGATTGCCGGATTTACGTCAATTTTGGTGTAACTTCCTACAGCTATAAAAATATTGTGAAACCACGTACACCTAGCCATTACAGACCGCGCCCCTACTTGACCTGTTGCGCGCGCAAATTCGTTACTGCCACTTTACGTTCAGCGCTCAAAAAGTGTACCGCTAAGCCTTGTTCAACGAGGTTTGAGCCTGAGGAATCGGTTTTAGCGCTAAGCCAGTACCTGGTTGATCATTTCAGAATTGTGATCAACATGGACTTCGGCAATACTGGTGTCGAGCATTTCGCTCAATCGTGCTTTGGCATCGTGTACTGGCCATGGATGAAGCATTGTAGTCATGTCAAGCGCACCTAAATTCTAGTCAGAACGTTGACTTGGATAACGTGTATGGCTGATAGCCTCAAGACTCCATTAGCACTAGAGAATTAACGGAAGCTAACGCTGAATTTATGGGTCAACTCTGCGGCGGGAAGAAAAAAATTAAAAATGGAACTCGCCTATTGGCGGGAATTTTAAGCAAAAAAGGCTTGAAACAACCCGCAAATAGGCGAGTTTCATTTTTTGCTGTTGCCTTCATTTCCACGCCGCATTAAATTTCTGCCAATGCTCTACCGCACTATTGGCGATTAAAAATTGCCGCACCACATCAATTTCATCGGCGTAGGTTTTATTATTTAAAGCGCCACGCATGAATTGGAAGCGTAAATAAACGAGATAGGTATTCATCACGTCGGTTTCGCAGTAGTCGCGTATCGCACTAATTTCACCGCGCTGAAACGCGCTCCACACTTGTCCGCCATCCATACCGAGTTTGCCGGGAAAGCCGCAGAGCTGCGCCATCGCGTCCAACGGCGCATTAGCGCGAGGCTGATAGATGGCGAGCACATCCATCAAATCTAGGTGGCGCATGTGATAGCGGCTAATGTAGTTATTCCATTTGAAATCACGATTGTCTTCGCCCATGTCCCAGTACGTTGGCGCGGCGACGCTATGCACCAAGGCGCGGTAATTGAGTACGGGCAGATCAAATCCGCCGCCATTCCACGACACTAATTGCGGGGTGTATTTTTCGATGCCTTTGAAAAACTGCTGAATCAAATATTTCTCATCATCATCGGCCTTGCCAATTGACCATGCGCGTAGGCCATCGTCAGTGCGCAACACGCATGAGATGGCGCATACGCGCTGCACGTAATGCGGCAAAAAATCACTGCCGGTGGCTTGGCGACGACGTTGAAAAACGAATTCTGCTACGGCTTCATCACTAAGGCTCGCCTCTAATTCGTGCAGCACGCGAAGCCCCGCAACGTCAGGGATGGTTTCGATATCAAATACGAGTGTGGGGATCATGGTTTTTTCGTTGTCTATTTATTGCTCGGCATCTAAATACAAGGATGATTTTCTCATGCGAATTTTGTATCATGCCCAAATCAGCAGCCTATTTATTCACACTTTTGGAACTGCTCTTGTAAGAAATCTTACCCGCGCGGTGCAACAGACATAGCGGGTAGAATTCCTCGTCGCATGAAGAAGCCATGCTCTGTCGGAATGAAAATTTTTTGTAAGACTCTGGCCTGCCGAAATAACAACTTAAACGAGCCAACCTCGCTTTTCAACACAATGTCATTCTGAACGCTTTTGTGAGGAATCTTACCAGCGCATGGCAGGATGCAATAACATTTTTTGCAACAGACATTGCGGGTAGGATTTCTCGTCGCAGGATAAAGCCCTGCTCTGCCGGAATGACAATTTTTGTTCAGGCTATGGACTGCCAGAATGACAACTTGGACGAGCCAACTTGACCCCTCAACATCATGTCATTCCGAACGCTTTTGTGAGGAATCTTACCCGCGTATTGCAGGATGCAATAGCATTTTTAGCAACAGCAACAGCGGGTAGAAATCCGCGTCGCAGGATATAGCCCTGCTCTGTCGGAATGACAATTTTTGATTTGCGATTACTGAAGCAACCGGTAAAAAATCGAATTACCAACGCGATGGCGTCCTACTTCAGCCATTATTTTTTCTTCCACACACCCGGCGTATCCTCAATCATCCAGCCAACCGGTGCCCGATTGATCCAGCGCTCGCCGAAGGTGCGCTTTAAGTCGGCTTCCCAATCGGCGCGACCATTCGCGCGCGCTATTTCGCGATAAAGTGTGGCGCGGTCTTTATTGTCGTCCTCGACCAATATTTCTACATTGCGACGCTCAGTCGGGTGAACATTATCCGGCTTCATAATTTGCACTAGGCCATCACGGGTAAGACCAATTGAGTGCGCTTCAAAGCGTGGCTTTAATAGCGGCATGCGCACCGCAATACTTTTCTTTAGCACATTAATTGAGGGCGAATCAATTTCAAGATTACCTTCCTCAGATGCGGCTAGAACGACTTGGCTGTTGAAGCACAGCAGAACGATACCGAGTAAAAAATATTTCATTTTTTTGGTGTCCCATTTGTTGCGGGCTCACTCAACACTGCTGCCTCGCGAGGTGCGCTGAAAATATCATTAATCACATTGTCCGCCGCCTTTTTGGCGCTCGCTTTAGGATAAAAAACAATCACGTCTGATGCACAGCCTACCAGCGCGCACAAACCTGCAAAACAGCTTGATACTATTAATAGTTTTTGTTTAGTCATTTTTTTAATCTAAACTTTCACGCTGGAAAAACGCCTGTCGATAAATAACGATCACCTCGATCACAGACGATATACACGATGGTTGCGTTGGTCACCGTTGCCGCAACATGTAATGCTGCCACCAGCCCGCCGCCAGATGATACCCCGGCGAAGATGCCCTCCTCGGCGGCTAAGCGACGCGTCATCTCTTCACTTTCGGCTTGTCCGACCTCTAACACCGCGTCGACACGTGCCGCATCAAAAATTTTAGGCAAATATGCAGCGGGCCATTTACGAATGCCCGGCACGGACGCACCATCGGCAGGCTGCACGCCGATAATTTTTATATGCGGATTCATCTGCTTCAAATAACGCGAGACGCCCATGATGGTGCCAGTGGTGCCCATAGTCGCAACAAAGTGAGTAACTTTGCCCGCCGTATCTGCCCAAATTTCCGGACCAGTGGTTTGATAGTGCGCGAGCGGATTGTCAGGGTTAGCAAATTGGTTTAGCACCAAGCCGCCACGCTCACGTTGCAATGCATCGGCGGTATCACGCGCGCCTTCCATGCCAATGGCTTTAGAGGTCAAGACTAATTCAGCACCATAAGCCGTCATGGCTTGGCGTCGCTCAATGGATAGATTATCTGGCATCACGAGCACCATTTTGTAGCCCTTAATTGCTGCCGCCATGGCGAGTGCGATGCCGGTATTGCCCGACGTTGCTTCAATCAAGGTGTCGCCCGGTTTTATCTCACCGCGCAATTCAGCGTTTACAATCATTGACATCGCGGGGCGGTCTTTGACAGAGCCTGCGGGGTTGTTGCCCTCTAATTTGCCCAGCAGGGTGTTGCTAGCATCAATACCCGCGCGTGCCGGTATGCGCTGTAGTTTAACTAGCGGGGTATTGCCGATGGCGTGCTCAATTGTTTTCATTTGGTTTGTAGATGGGTGGCTAAGCTATCGATAAAATCGCGCACGAAGCCGCGCTGATAGGCATTCTTACGATAGGCTAATTTGGTCACGCGTTCTGGGAAAAGTTTCGCCCCGTCAAGCGCAACAAGATCATTGTCACGGCTATCCACCGCAATCCCCGCAATAATGCCAATCCCTAAACCTTCACGCACGTAGGTTTTAATAATGTCGGTGTCAATGGCGGTAAGCACCACATCAATATCGAGCTTCGCTTGGGCAAAGGTATCGTCTAGTGCCGAACGGCCTGAAAAGGCGGCGTCGTAGGTCACAATGGGGTATTGGGCAATTTGGCTTAGCGTTAGTTTTTTTACGCTCAACAACGGATGCGATTTCGGCACAATCACAGAGTGATACCACCGATATAACGGCACGGTAACTAACTCTGGGTATCTATCCAAGGTCTCAGTAGCAATCGCAATATCGGCATTACCGGCAATCACCATTTCGGCTAATTCACGCGGTGAGCCTTGCCGCAAACTTAGGCGCACATCAGGATATTTTTTAACGAATTTTTTAATCACGCTTGGCAGCGCATAGCGCGCCTGCATGTGTGTGGCGGCAATAACTAATTCACCGACGTTCGCATTTGAAAATTCTTTGCCCACGCGCTTTAGGCTATCAACTTCACTTAATAATCGCTCGCAGATCGCCAACGCGGCTAAACCTGCCGGTGTCAACGCGGTTAATCGCTTGCCTTGACGCACAAAAATATCGACACCAAGCTCATCTTCTAGCTCACGCACCTGCCTCGACACGCCCGGCTGCGATGTATGCAGCGCTGCCGCCGCCTGCGTAAGATTTAAGTCTTGACGGGCGATTTCGCGAATGTAGCGGATTTGTTGGAGGTTCATTCGGGGAATAGAAATATAGGGTGGTTTGATTATATTAAAAAAACATAATAAATAGCTATTTAGTCGTTCTAATTATATAAGCGGCGCACTAATATGGATTTTATTGAAACTCTACATGACATAAATCACATGAAAAACACACTCCCCGCCATCCTGATCGGCTACCAGACGCGACGCGCATTTTTAGCTTTATCGGTCGCCTTTTTCGCAAGCGCGGCATTTGTGACCTTGGCCGCAAACGCCGAGACCGGCCCCGCCGAAGTCCGCCTAGATTTTGCGTTTTACTCGCCACCTAGTTTAGTCATTCGCAAATTTGGCTGGGCAGAGCAGGAGTTTGCAAAATCCAGCACCAAGGTGCGTTGGGTGCAATCTGCCGGTAGCAATCGTGCGCTGGAGTTTTTAGCCGCAGATGCGGTCGACTTTGGCTCAACCGCTGGCTTGGCGGCGGTGCTATCACGCGCCAATGGCAACCCAATCAAGACCGTATTTGTTTACTCTCGCCCTGAGTGGACGGCTTTGGCCGTGCATAAAGATTCACCGATCAAGACTCTCGCTGATCTGAAGGGCAAGCGCATTGCGGCCACCAAGGGGACTGATCCATTTTTATTTACCTTACGTTCGTTGCAGGTGGCAGGCTTGAGTAAAACCGATGTGGAGCTGGTGCATTTGCAACATGCCGATGGCCGCGTGGCACTCGAACAAAAGCGCGTGGACGCTTGGGCTGGGCTTGACCCGCTGTTGGCGGCGAGTGAGCTAGAAGCGGGCACGCGCATTATCTATCGCAATGTTAATTTCAACACCTACGGCTTTTTAAACACAACCGAAAAATTCGCCAAGCAATATCCCGAAGCCGTTGAGCGCACCGTGAGACTTTACGAACGTGCGCGGGTATGGATACAGAAAAATCCAGCGGACGCCGCAGAATTACTGGCAACAGAAGCAAAGATTAGTTTGGATGTCGCCAAGCGCCAGCTCGCCCGTACTGGGTTTGGTGAATCAATACCGACACAAACGCACCGCGCGGCCTTGAAGGCAGCTGCGCCTATTTTGTTGGAGGAAGCGTTGGTCAAACCCGGCACGGATGTTGCCCGCGTGGTGGATGAATTAATTAGTGCCGCACCGGCAACAAAAGCTGCCGCGCTGTATCCGAATGGCACAACACGGTAGTTCAATTCAAATTTTTAAGCACAAAACATGAGCGCCATCACCGCTAACACCACCGCCAATATTGCCATTAACCAAATTCAATCAAGGTCAACTTTCAAATGGCCGCGAGGGTGGCTAGGTTTGGTGCTGCCGCTTGCTCTGCTACTGATCTGGGAATCTGTTTCGCGCCTTGGACTTATCGCGCCGCATTTATTACCAGCACCCTCCGCCTTAGCCGAAACCACATTAGTGCTTGCTCGCGATGGTAGTCTGTTCACGCATATTGGCGTGTCAAGTGCGCGGGTGGCGGCGGGCTTTGCGATAGGCGCAGCCCTCGGCCTTATCACTGGCGCAATTGTCGCCTTAAATCGTCACGCCGCCGCGCTGCTTGACCCAAGCTTACAGGCCTTACGGGCGATACCGTCGCTCGCTTGGGTGCCGTTGTTGCTGCTTTGGCTGGGCATTGATTTAGCGCCGAAGCTGACCCTGATTGCGATTGGCACATTTTTTCCGATGTATTTAGCGACCGTCTCTAGCTTAAAAAATATTGATCGAAAATTGGTTGAAGTCGGCGTGCAATTTGGCTTCTCACCTACCCTGTTACTGAGAAAAATTTATCTACCCGCGTCACTTCCCGGCATCATGACGGGTCTGCGTTCTGCATTAGGCTTAGGCTGGATGTTTCTTGTCGCCGCCGAACTTATTGCGGCAACGTCAGGGCTTGGCTATTTACTAACGGACGGTCGTGAAACTGGGCGGGCTGATTTGGTGTTGGTCGCCATCATCGCGCTAGCGATACTAGGTAAAGCGAGTGATGCATTACTGGTTGCCCTTGAACGGCGGGTTTTGCATTGGCGGGACGTGGCAAATCTTCAAGAGAGCCACAAGTGAGTTTGCGACTTAACGTCGATGTTAGACAAAAATCATTTAATGGTCGCACAATTATTCATGATGTTGCCTTCGAGGTAGCCGCCGGTGAGATCGTTGCCGTGCTGGGCGCATCTGGCTCCGGTAAGAGCACATTGCTACGCGCAATCGCCGGGCTTGATCGTGAATTCATTGGCAATATTGCCATTCAAGGTGCGCATGAAAACACCATCGGCGTGGTCTATCAAGAGCCGCGCTTAATGCCTTGGCTGACGGTGGAAGAAAACATTACCTTTGGTTTACAAGATAGAAATAGAAACACCAATATCGACGGGCTTCTCCAAGAAGTTATGCTTGAAAGTGCCCGTGGATACTTGCCTAAAGAATTATCGGGCGGGATGGCGCAGCGCGTGGCAATTGCGCGTGCGTTGGTACGTGAGCCGAATGTATTGCTGATGGACGAGCCGTTTTCGTCCCTCGATGTGCTGACGCGCCGCAATCTGCACGCCTTAACCCGCGCCGTCACCGCGACGCATCAAACCGCCACCGTGATCGTCACCCATGATGTAGAGGAAGCGGTTAGCCTTGCCTCCCGGGTATTAGTCTTAACCAAACGCGACAACCATGGTGCTACTATCCAACACGACATGCGCCCTAGCCAATCGACAACCTCGCGTCATGAAATGATTGACGCGATAATTGCCTCTCTTGAGCAATCACAACCACTAAGCGCAATTTAGAACGCAACCTACAACAGAATTTAGAACACACCATGACAACGCAAATTTCAACCCTTGCCGAATACTTATCCGCAGCACAAGCACCGCTCAAAGCGCAATATCGCCTCAACCCTGAAACTGCGCAACTGGTACTGCACGCCAATGGTAAGGTTGTGCAAGATGTCGTCGGCTGCGATGTCAAAACATTCAATGGCGTGACGCGCTCAGGATTACACCCGGCGACTGGCGGTGACGGCACGCTCGCCTGCTCTGGCGATATGTTGCTTGAAGCGTTGGTTGGTTGCGCGGGCGTCACACTCGCGGCCGTCGCCACCGCCATCGGCGCGGTCATTCGCGACGCCAATATCCATGCTGAAGGCGACCTCGACTTTCGCGGCACGCTCGGCGTGGACAAACTAGCGCCCGTTGGCTTTAGCGCGATTCGGGTGAAGTATGTGATCGACACCGACGCCAACGATGCGCAGCTCGAAACCCTTAAGAAACTCACTGAACGCTATTGCGTGGTTTATCAGACGCTGGCAAAAGGGGTGGCAATTGAAAGCGTGTTTGTTCGTGGTTAGCAGCGGTAGGGAAGGGAAGTTTTTTAGCCCAACCATCGGTGGTGAATGGGCGATGAATGTTGGGCAGACAAAGCCTACCCAACCTACGAAGCTTTATCGACGTGCATTTGCGTGCACCAGCGGTTAAAAAAAATAAGCGTCCGGTGCCGATAGGCCCACCCTACTTTCGTAATCGTCGATACACCCATGGTCCGAGCACAATCAGCGCGGTAATAACTAAAATCGTGCCGCTGATGGGACGTGAAATAAACACCATGGGATCACCCTCGCTAATTGCGAGTGAGCGGCGCATTTGTTCCTCCGCCAATGGCCCTAAGATCATGCCGACAATTACTGGCGCGGTGGGGAAACCATAACGCCGCATGAGAAAGCCCATCAGCCCAATGACGTAGAGTAAAAAAACATCAAAGGCGGACTGGCGCATACCGTAAACGCCCATCGTAGCGAAGACCAAAATACCAGCGTAGAGCTGCGGCTTCGGCACTTCGAGTAGCTTAATCCACACACCAATGAGCGGAAGATTTAACACCAGCAGCATCACATTGCCGACGTAGAAACTGGCAATCAGCCCCCACACTAACGGCGCATTGGTTTCAAACAACAGTGGCCCTGGCTGCAAGCCATATTGTTGAAACGCGGCCAGCAATATCGCGGCGGTGGCCGATGTCGGTAGGCCTAAGGTGAGTAGCGGCACCATCACGCCAGTGGCGGATGCGTTATTTGCCGCCTCAGGTCCGGCCACACCTTCTATGGCTCCCTGACCAAATTCCTCCGGGCGGGCACTCAATTTTTTCTCAGCGGCATAGGATAAAAATGTTGGTATCTCCGCACCACCCGCCGGCATCGCACCAAACGGAAAGCCGATGGCGGTGCCACGCAGCCACGGCTTCCACGAGCGTTTCCAATCTTCTCGCGTCATTAAAATTGAGCCTTTTATACGCTCAATTTTTTCTGTCACTTGATTCATTTTTGATGCCATATAAAACGTCTCGCCGACGGCGAATAATCCAACCGCCACTGTGACGACCTCGATACCATCGGCTAGCTGCGGAATGCCAAACACAAAGCGCGCCTGCCCAGATTGATTCTCAATGCCAACCACGCCAAAGCCCAAGCCGATAAACAACGCGGTTAAGCCGCGGATGGTGGAATCCCCTAAAACGGTGGAGACCGTAATGAATGCCAATATCATCAGCGCGAAATATTCTGGTGGACCACATTTCACCGCCAGATCAACCACTTGAGGTGCAAGCAATGTCAGCAAAATGGTGGCGAGTGTGCCCGCCACAAATGAGCCGACGGCAGCGGTGCAGAGGGCGGGACCCGCACGGCCGCGCTTGGCCATTTGGTTGCCTTCGAGCGCGGTGACAATGGTGGCGGATTCGCCCGGTGTATTGAGCAAAATAGAGGTGGTAGAGCCACCATACATCGCGCCGTAATAAATCCCGGCAAACATAATGAGTGCGCCCGCTGGATCAAGTTTGCTGGTGAGCGGTAACAGTAACGCAATGGCGACCGCAGGGCCGATGCCTGGCAGCACACCCACGGCGGTGCCTAAGGTCACACCAACCAGCGCCCAGAGTAAATTTTTTGGCTCGAGCGCGACACTAAAACCTTGCAGGAGCAGATCCCAGACTTCCATTACAGAATCCCTTTCAACAGCCCCTGCGGCAGACTTAAGCCAAGGCCGTAATTAAAGAGCGAAAAAATGGTAACGGCCAGCACCAATGAAACGGCAATATTTGAGAGCCATCTACGCGAGTTAAACGCCCTTGCGGTACACACAAATAAAATGATTGAAGCCGGAATAAAGCCTGCCCGTTCGATAAACATGCCATACAGCAATAACCCGGCGGACACCCACGCGAAGGCCAACCAATCGGTTTTCAACGCTTGCTCGGCAGCTTCGTCGTGTTGACGAAACCCGCCGCGCACCACTTCCCAAATGAGCAAGCATCCCAGCACGATTAAGCCGATGCCAACCGCGCGCGGCACCTGTGTTGGCCCCACGGTGGAGTAGCCGGCCGCGTCTGGTATTTGAAACGAGAAGATTAAAAAAAATAACCCCAACGAAATAACGCCAACCGATAACGCGAACTGTCCGGTAATTATTTTTTTCATCTTGTTATTGCCTCCCAATAAAAAATCCTCGTCGAAGCTGGACTTCTGACGAGGATTTTTTTGATTTGTTACCAAGAAATTAGCCTACTTCTTTCCCAAGCCCAGGCCCGCCAAAATATCGCCGATGCGCTTGGTGTCGGCATCAAGGAATTTTTTGTAGTCGTCCCCTGCCAGCCACGTGTTTTGCCATTCATTTTTCTTGAGCGCTTCTTCCCACGCTTTGCTTTTCACACCCGCTTCAATGGCTTTAATCAACGCGTCGCGCTGCGCAGTGGTAATGCCTGGCGCACCAAAAATGCCGCGCCAATTACCCAGCACCACATCAATGCCCTGCTCTTTTAAGGTTGGGATGCCGGCTTGCTTCATGGGTGAAGAAACTGCCAGTGCGCGCATTTTGCCTGACTGGATGTGCTGGGCAAATTCACTCACACCTGAAATACCCGCGGCGACATGACCACCAATAATGGCAGCCACCGCTTCACCACCACCCTTGAACGGCACGTAGTTCACACGGCTGGCCTCAACCCCCGCGCTCTGCGCGATGAGCCCGGCAAGGATATGGTCAGATCCGCCTGCCGAACCGCCGCCCCATGCAATGCTGCCAGGCTTGGCCTTAAATGCCGCCACCAATTCCGACATTGTTTTGTGTGGCGAGGACGCTGGCACCACGACGACTAAATATTCCTCTGTCAGGCGCGCCAATGGCGTCACCTGCGAGAGATCGACAGCCGATTTATTTTGAATAATGCCGCCCACCATCACCATGCCGCCAATCATAACGGCACTCGCATCACCCTTCGCCGAGTTAACAAATTGCGCTAAGCCGATGGTGCCCGCCGCGCCGCCTTTGTTATCAATCTGCACACTTTTAGCACTACCCGCTGACTGCATTGCGGCGGCCAATGCACGACCCGTTGAATCCCAGCCACCACCAGGATTGGCTGGCACCATGACTTTAAGATTATCAATGGCGGCAGCACTCACCGCAAACGTGGCCGCTACTCCAACGAACGCTAACTTGAATATTGATGAAACCGTTTTAACTTGCATACATCCTCCGAATAGTTATTGTGATGGGTGTGATCGCGTCCGCAGTGTAGCGTTTTGTGATTAGGATGTGTCGATTTTGCTTTTAAGGCCGCTCACACGGCGCACTTGGTTTATTGAATTAAATTTTCCTAGTTGATGAATCTAACGCGCCAAAATTTGGCCTGCTCCTCCCTTTGCCACGGGAGGCGGAAAGGGTTTTTCGTTCAAGCCACTAAATTAATTTAGTTGCAACGCAATCCCTCCCCCTCCCTTTTTCTAAGGGGGAACGGACAGTGCGCCATTGCACGCGATGTGGTTTGAATCAAAGTGCGTTGGTGCGCTCCTGCTCTCGGAGGAACTTGCGCGGGGCTCGATACAACCGTGCGAGCGTCGCCCATATGCAGATGGGGGACGCATTCTCTTCTTCGCCATTCGCATTCGACACCCACAAAAGAAAAAGCCCCGTCACTTTTCAGCAACGGGGCAAACCGCTCTCGGAGGAGAATGTGACAACGAGTTAACATTGCACATTTTTATTTAGCAATCGCCGTGCCAACTAAAAATATCCACTAAATCAATAGATTAGTATAACAATGGGACTATTGCGCCGCACCATTTTTGAGCGCTGCACGAACATCACGCGCCATTATTGGGCAAATAAATTAGGCCATGAGCTGCATACTGGCAGCACACCATTACACTTCATCACGCTGCCACGCTTTACGATACTTGCCGCGAATAGGTCGATAAAACGCAATGACTTTTTCCATATCAGCCGACACGTCGCCGCTCGCCGTGATCGTATCGCCAAATCCCACCACTTTTTTCTCAAAATCAAAATAGGCCATACATATTGGTATCTCTGCCCCGTGCGCTATATGGAGAAAGCCGGTTTTGAAGCCTTTGTCTAAATGGCGGGTACCTTCGGGCGCCAACGCGAATACCATTTTGTCGGCGGCGCGCATGGCCGTAATTACGTCATTCACAATCCCGTGTGGTTTGGTGCGATCAACCGCGATACCGCCAATAGCGCGAATGAAGCGACCAAATAAACCGGTAAACAAAGTGTGCTTCCCCAAAAACGCGATGCGTATATCAAGCGCAAGCAGCACCATTACGCCGACGACAAAGTCCCATGCGCTCGTATGCGGCGCTACACTCACGACGACTTTAGGCACATCGGGAAGTTGGCCAACAATCCGCCAACCGAACACACGCAACATAAGCCGCCCGATGCCTCGCGTAAATGCATTGTTGCGACGCAAATATTGCGCGGGCACAAATGCGGCTAGCTCTGCCTTAGTCATGATTGCAATGGCCTAATGGAAAAAAGTGCGACACCAGTGCGCAATTACAGGCGGCGTTTTTTAATCGCCGTCAGCGACTCTTTCAACGTATCTTCCGTTAAGGCATTCACACTTGAGGCGAGGGCTTCGGCCAGCGGAATGACCGAGACGGGCAGCTTGGTAATATTTACTTTCTCCACAAACTTCGCCGCCGCACCGGCAATGCGCAACAACGCATCCCGATCAGACACCATAAATTCAATTTCACTTCGTAGCATTTCGATAGCGGGATGTTCTTTGTTAGTTTTCATAAAAGCTCGTTAAGGTAATGTAGTGAATGTAAAAATCATTTTAATGATCGAATCTATCAATAACGCAATCATATCGGAATATATAAAAGTCGCCTATTAGCGGTTACTTTCAAGCATATATGACTGAAAACGCTTGCCAGTAAACGACTTTTATATTTCTTACGCGCCGCCATGTTGGACAATACGTTTCCCGAAATTAAACTCATACTACATTCTAGCCACTCAAATAAGGCGTTAAAAATCATGAATTTCGCTACCTTGGCAACCACACTTGATGCGCACATTGCCACCATCACGCTCAATCGCCCGGATAAGGCCAATGCGATGAATGCGCCGCTGTGGCACGACATTGGTCAGGCAATGCGCTGGGCGGATGAGACGCGTGATGTGCGCGTGGTCATCGTCGCTGGCAATGGTGCTAATTTTTGCTCTGGCATTGATCTGAATATGTTGATGGCCTTGGGTGAAAAAATTAACGACGTGGATCAAGCGCGGCAGCAGGAAAAACTGCGCTACGTTATTCTTGAGTTGCAAGATGCCCTGAGCGCCATTGAGCGCTGCAGGAAGCCTGTGATCGCCGCGATTCACGGTGCCTGTGTCGGTGGGGCGATAGATTTAGTGACCTGTTGCGATATGCGCTATGCTTCACAGGAGGCCTATTTTTCGATTAAAGAAATTGATATCGGCATGACCGCCGATGTGGGCACGTTGCAACGACTGCCAAAAATTATTAACCCTGCTGTTGTGCGTGAGTTAGCCTACACGGGGCGTCAAATTCTGGCGGATGAAGCGCTCAGTATCGGTTTGGTCAACCGTGTATTTGATTCGCCAGCAGCACTCATCGCGGGTGTAAATGACATTGCCGCTTTGATTGCCGCGAAGTCACCACTGGCTATTCGCGGTATAAAAGAAATGCTCAACTACGCGCGCGACCATAGCGTGACCGATGGATTAAATTATGTTGCGACATGGAATGCAGCCATGCTTATGTCAGCCGACCTGCAAGAAGCGATGTCGGCGAAAACCGAAAAACGCGCACCGCAGTTTCGCGATTAGCTTTTCCATTGATAGCGAGCAGTTCTGTCATACAAGTGAAATATGGGGAAACGATACTGTCGCAAATCCTTTTCAATCACCCCATCACCCTCACAGGACATGCAATGAAAAAATTATTCGCCTTTACAGCAATCGCCGTTTCCGTAGCACTTGTCGGCTGCGCCGATATGAAGATTACCCAATCAGGCCCGGTGCCTGATACGCGTATTCAAAATCCTGAAACCGCAATGGCCGAGCGTGTGCGTGACCAACTGGCGAGCATGAAGGCCGGCCACATTAAAGTATCCGTCAAAGGCTCTGAAGTTACCCTGACAGGCGATGTCGAAGATGGCCAACAGCTTGCTAAAATCGCTATTGCGGTACAAACGCTAGCAGGCGTCACGGCGGTCATTCCTGACTTGAATCCAAAAAAATAATCATTAGCGAATACGGTCAGCTAATGACGCTTATGGCTGACCGCGCGTCTTTCGCGCGACCGGATATGCCATCCACGTCGCTGCCGCGGCTAATCCAAATGCAGAATAAAGCGCGATAAAAACCCACGGCGGCGCATCGTAGAACAGCAGGCGGCCCATCCAGTGCGCGATAAAGCTACCCACATAGGTTGCCTCTCCTGCTTTCGCGCGTAGCAACATTTCAATTGTGGTTAACGGGCATATGATACCCAGCCAAGTCTGTCCCACAACCACAACGACGGCTGTTATATGCATCAGCCGAAACCATAGGGTATTGACGAAGCGCAGTAACGTCCATTGGCTAAGGTTGCCCACGACAATCATCATCAACCCTGCGACGACAAATATCGCTACCGCCACATGGATAGCTAAGACGACATCAGCCGCGATGGCGTAAAAAGTAGTTGACATGCCGTTATGCTCTCACACCCAAGCAGCGCACATGCGAAAATATCGCATACTTAACCTTACAGAAAGCGACACCAATGGAACTGGCCGACCTTCGTAAAGATTACAAACTCGCCCGCTTGGACGCGAGTGACATCGATGCCTCGCCCTTTGTGCAATTTGAAAAATGGTTTACCGACGCGGTCAGGGCGAAGGTCAACGAGCCAAATGCGATGACGCTGGCAACCGTAAATGCCGAGGGCAAACCCGCCGCGCGCATTGTGCTGATTAAAGATTTTGACACCAGAGGCGCAACTTTTTATACCAATTATGAAAGTCGGAAGGGAGGCGATTTAGCCGCGAATGATTTTGCAGCACTGGTGTTTTTTTGGCCTGAGTTAGAGCGGCAGGTACGAATCGAAGGGTGCGTCGAAAAAGTCAGCGCGGCAGAGTCCGACGCCTACTATGCGGTACGCCCACTGGGTAGCCGAATAGGAGCGTGGGCGTCGCCGCAAAGCCGTGTCATTGACTCGCGTGAAGTATTGGAAGACAGCGTGACGGCGGCAACTGCCTCGATGGGTAATGCGCCGACAAGACCGCCACATTGGGGCGGCTATCGTGTTATGCCAAGCTTGTTTGAATTTTGGCAGGGGCGCTCCAGCCGGCTACACGACCGCTTTTGTTATCGGCTCGTCGGTAATGCTTGGGGAGTAACGCGGTTAGCACCGTAGTAATTCTGAAGCGCTTGCAGGTAAGTCGGCAAATTCGGATTAAGCATTAATCGCTTAAAAAAATCCGCGTCACCATTGGTGGTGAGTGGGCTCAATGCGGTTTCTTCAAACGGCAATTGAAATCGACACTGTAATAACTTTTTGGCGTCCTCTGCTGTTGGCGGGTCATTCGGTTTACCAATATTGCAGATTAAAAAGTCACGCGTAAATTGCTCAATTGAGACACGTTTTGCAATGTAGGCGGGTTCAAGATTTAAGCCTTGTTGTATACGCGTTGCGGTATCTTCCACACTCATCATTGGCAGTGCGTTTTTGCCATCATTGCCACTATTAGCGCAATTTGGCGCGATAACTTTTGCCCGACTGGCGACTGGTGGCAACGACTCTAGCGAGTTGACATGCCTGAACGTGCGCACCAATAGGGCGTCCCCAAAAAGCACTTCACCGCGCACCATCACTAGCTTAATATTTTCTTCGATGCTATTGATGAGATTACGGTACGGGTCTTGGGCTGATCGATCAACCACAATCATGTCGGCCAAATAACCAGGCACGATGCGACCAAGGTTGCCCTGCCAACCCATCGCCTGAGCAGGATTGACTGTGACCATTTCGACCATCTCCCGGTCACTAAATACGTTATTCAGCGCATGTTTATTGACCAAATCAGCCACTTTTAATTCGCCTAAGCTAGATTTAGAACCCGACGGCGCCCAATCAGGTGCAAGCGAAATGCTCAGGCCAGCACGACGTGCCTCGATAATGTTAGCCGTCTGCCCATAAAGCATAAAGTTAGATAGCGGCGACCAAACCAGCTTTGCCCCCGCGGCGGCCATTTCACGAAACTGCGGTGGCGTTAGTCCAACACCATGAATCGCAATCAGCTCAGGCCCCAATAAACCGCTGCGCTTTAACGCTTCAAATTCACTCGCCATCCGTGGCCCCACACCTTCGGCTAAGTGTATTGCCATCATGCCTTTGGTTTTTTCCTCCGCCATGCGCCGCCACTCTTCGGCATCACGACCAATGTCGACTCTCGAAAATGCAAGACGCGGCGTAACCGGCGAGGTTTCAATATTTCGCACCAGACATTCTTCTCGTGAGTACGGCATGTTAGGGCGACTGCCTTGCAGCGACGTAGTGCCGCCAACCAACGCTTTTAATTCGCCATAACGGCCTACTTCCATCCCTAAATCAAAATACTGCGCCTGCGTCATCAGCGTATTGAAGTGCGTAATGCGCCGCTGATAATCGTCATCGTAAAAACGCCATTCATAGCGATCTTTATATTTACGACTAACAGGTAGCAGCGGATAAATCGCGTATTCAGGATGATTATGTAGATCAATCATGCCGGGCAAAATATCGCCGCCAACATGCACGATGGGAATACTTGCCGCATCTGCCTTAGCAGCACCTAGCGCGTCACTGAGCGCTTCACGGCTCGTACTGACGGCGACAATCACGCCATCGTTGACCCACACGTAGCCGTTTTCAATCACCTCCGATGCTTGATTCATGGTGACAACCCGGCCTTGGAGGATGACGTTTTTTAGATTGGTCGCAGCGGCGGCATTGGTAGAAGCGTTGGTAGCATTGTTCGCAACGGCGTTAGAAAATACGTCCGAACAAAACAGAGCGCAAATTAAAAATTGAATGGTGATTTTTAGCATAGTGTTTCGCGCAAAATAGTAATGGTCATTCACATTAGCACGGTATAGCACAATGCCGCGTCAGCGTTAATCAATATGTCAAACTTGCCGTCGCAAACTGATCTCTTGGGCGATATTATTTTACCAACTGAGCCGCCGGATAAAACACCATCCAGCCTTAGTGCGAAATCGGTTTTGTCGGCGGCACCGTCAATTGATACGATTGATGCCGCCCGCGCCCTACCGTCTGGGGTTTATTTAGGCACGTCATCGTGGTCATTCGCTGGCTGGGCGCAATTAGTCTATGCGGGCACCTACACCGAGTCGCAACTCGCAAAGCACGGGCTTAACGCTTACAGCGCACATCCACTACTTAATACCGTTAGCCTTGATCGCACGTTCTATTCACCCATTAGCGAGGCCGATTTTGCCGCCTACGCGCGCCAAGTACCGGCGGACTTTCAATTTGTTGTGAAAGCGCCAATGGCCGTTACCTCAAGCTATACCCGCGATAAAGCCGGCAACTTTGCCGACAGTCCGTACTACCTAGATGCGAATTACGCGACCGACCTATTTGTTGCCCATGCTGCGCTCGGCTTGAAAGAAAAAGCCGGGCCCTTGGTTTTTCAATTTCCGCCGCAAAGTAATCGGGTGACAATAAATGTGGATGCATTTATCAATCGGCTTTATCGCTTTCTAAACGCACTGCCACCAGGGATTCGCTATGCGGTAGAAGTGCGTGATCCAGAATTACTCACCAGTCGTTTTTTTAAATGTTTAGACGCCACCAACGTTCGGTTTTGTATTGCCAGTCACGCCAAAATGCCCTCTCCTGCTAAACAAATTTCGTTGATGAACGAGTACCTGTCGCCCAATGATTTTATTTGCCGCTGGTCGTTACATGCGGGCTTCAAGTACGCCGACGCGAAGTCGCGTTACTTTCCGTTTAATAAATTAGTCGATGAAGATATTGATAGCCGAGTTGCTATCGCCAATGCCATCGTAACAGCAGCAAGCCGAGGCAATAATAGCGTTGTCACCATCAACAATAAAGCAGAAGGCTCCGCACCATGGTCAGTACTTAAACTTGCTCAAGCCATCAATGGTGCACTAATTAAGCCTTGAAGAAGCGCATCAATAGACGAGTTTGGCGGCACAAGATGGGCGATATCTAAGCGATAAAGATAAATTTTGAAATCATTATTACGAAAACTATTCGCGTTTGGCAAAAAGCCCATCGCCTTAATTGATGCAGCCCGATGGGTCGCCACCACGCGCAATTACGGCTTCATGCGCGGCTTGTCTATTGAAGAAAACCGCCGCCTGCGTTTGATTGCATCCGATTTTTTATCACGCAAAGTTATCCTCGGCGCACAAGGATTAGCCATCACAGAGGAAATGAAAATAGCAATCGCCGCACAAGCATCAATCTTAGTGTTGGAACTTGGCGTGAATGCCTATGATGATTGGTCAGATATCATTATTTATCCAAGCCAATTTATGCCTGAACGACAGGTGACCGATGAGTCGGGCGTGGTTCACACCAGCCGAAACACACTCGCGGGCGAGGCGTGGCAGGGAGGCCCTGTGGTGCTGTCATACGAGGACGTTGCTCGCACCGGCACGCCTGATGCCGTTGCCGGTTTTAATGTCGTGATTCATGAATTTGCCCACAAACTCGATATGCAAAATGGCAGTGCCAATGGCTTTCCGCCGCTGCATAAAGGCATGTCTGAAGCGGTGTGGCAGCAGACTTTTCAAGCCGCCTATCTACACTTTTGTCGAACTGTGGATAATGCTGACGCCGATGCAGCCAATGATGGGGGCGTCGCATTAAGTGAATTGCCCATTGATGCCTATGCAAGCGAAAATCCTGCTGAATTTTTTGCCGTTATCTCCGAGGCTTTTTTCGAGCTGCCGTTGGCGGTGAGTCAAACTTTTCCGAATGTATACACGCAGCTTAAGTTGTTTTATCGACAAGATCCGCTAGCTCGAGCGAGACATTAAAATCGTCAGTATCAGATTAATTTGCTGAAATTTGTCGGGCTGCGCCACCACAACAATAGCAACCCTTGCAGCCAAAACAGCCATAAAAAAACCGCCAATCTCGGCGGTTTCTCTAGCTACCGGAACAACAATAATTACCTATTTCTTCTGAATAATCGCTGGCTTTGCTGTCGGAAACAAACTATCTTCAACTCTATCGGCGAACAAAACCGTCGGGAAAACTGCTACCGCTAATACGATCAAAATCCACTCACACTTCCAGCGTTTCAAGTGGCCAGTGTAATAAAAAATGATACAAAGAATAGCGAAAACATAAAATAAGGCAAGAATCATAGTGGCTCCTTGTTATGGTTTGATGGACTCCCACCCATCAAAGAGTGCGTGCTTGAATTTTATTGTGAATCTAACCGCAAAACAATAGCATATTTCTCGCTATTTCCGCAGATGAAACCGTGAGAAAGCCTAGGCGTCTCAAGCCTTTCAGACCGTTTAAGACAAATCGTTCGCTGAATGCCTAAATCGCATTGTCACCAGTTTCGCCCGTCCGAATGCGTATGACCTGCTCGGCGGGGAAGACAAAAATTTTACCATCGCCGATCTTGCCAGTACGCGCCGCCTTGATGACAGCCTCAATGACTTTGTCCACCAGTGCATCGCTTACAACAACCTCAACTTTGACTTTCGGCAAAAAATCGACCGTATATTCCGCGCCGCGATACAACTCAGTATGCCCCTTTTGCCGGCCAAAACCCCTCACTTCAGTCACGGTCAAGCCAGAACATCCCATATTGGTCAATGCTTCACGCACTTCATCAAGTTTGAATGGCTTGATAATGGCTTCGATTTTTTTCATTTTTAGCTCCGAGTTTTTGGGGAATTGGGCAACGACATTGTTTGGCTGGATGGTTGAAATTGAATGAATCAACTCAATAAAAATTTTTAAAACTAATTGAACATAACTGCACGGCCCCTCCTTCTGAAAAAAGGAGATTGGGAGGGATTGCGTTCGTCTACTTCCATCAAAAGTTACTTCTTCGTGTCATCTAAAATCCCTCCCCCTCCCTTTGCAAAGGGAGAAGCTGTGTATCTCTTCGTTTTTTTGCTGCGCGTAGTGGTGCAATGTATTTGTGTCATAGCGTCACGCCCAATACTTAGACGTAATCGGGTAGCGCCAATCTTTACCAAAACTACGCCTTGTGATTTTGACGCCGACGGGGCTTTGACGGCGTTTGTATTCGTTGATTTTTATTAGTCGCGTGACGCGGGTGACATCGGCTTCTTTATAACCCATGGCGATAATTTCGCTGGGCGCGCGATCTTGCTCCATGAACAGTTCAACAATGTCGTCAAGAATCGCATAGTCAGGAAGTGAATCTTGATCCGTTTGATCGGGACGTAATTCAGCCGACGGTGGACGGGTGATAACGCGCTCCGGAATAACGCATGTTTGCGAATTACGCCAATGGCATAGTTGATAGACGAGTGTTTTGGATACATCTTTCAAAATTGCATAACCACCAGCCATGTCGCCATATAGCGTTGAGTACCCTACTGCCATCTCGCTTTTATTGCCCGTGGTCACTACCATGGCGCCAAATTTATTTGATAGCGCCATCAAGGTAGTGCCGCGTACGCGCGCTTGAATATTCTCCTCTGTTGTATCGGGGGGTCTTCCTTGAAAGGCGCTTGCTAGCTGCACTTTGAAGGATTCAAACATGGGCGTGATCATGATTTCAGAATACTTAATGTCGTGAATTTCCGCCATTTCGCGCGCATCATCGAGTGAAATCTGTGCGGTGTACTCAGACGGCATCATCACCGCCTCGACCCGACTTGCACCGAGCGCATCGACGGCAATGGCGAGCGTCAACGCCGAATCGACGCCACCTGACAAACCGAGCAATATGCCGGGGAAATTATTCTTATTCACATAATCCCCGAGCGCAACAACGAGTGCGCGATACACACTTGCCTCAAGGGATAAGCTGGGATGCACTTCACCGGCAATCGTACCCGTGCCCGCCTCAAAACTAACCAGATCAAGCGTCTCAACAAATTCCTGCGCCTGATAGCCGACTGAGCCGTTTTGGTTTATCGCAAACGATGCGCCGTCAAACACCAACTCATCTTGCCCTCCGGTGCAGTGTACATAGAGCACCGGTACGCCAGTTTCGGCGACACGCGCGCGCACCACATCATAGCGGGTTTTGAGTTTATCGACAGCGTAGGGCGATGCATTTGGCACAACAATTATTTGTGCACCAGCCGCTGCCGTGGCGGCAGCTGGCTCGGCAAACCAGACATCTTCACAAATCAGCACACCGATATTCACACCATTAAGCTGAAACACGAATGGCTTATCACCAGTTTCAAAATAGCGCTTTTCGTCAAAAACTTGGTAGTTTGGCAAGCATTGCTTTAAGTAGGTGTGCTCAATTTTGCCGTCGCGAATAAGGGAAGCGGCATTGTATAAATGCGCGCCCGATGACAAGTGCGGATGCCCCACGACCATCGCGATATTGAGCGGCGCTAACCGCGACGTTAACGTTTGTAAAGCAGCCGCGCAGCGGAGGCGAAAATCCGGCCGAAACAACAAGTCTTCTGGCGGGTAGCCGCAGATGGCAAGCTCGGGCGTAACGATAAGCGATGCTCCTTGGCGGGCCGCATTTTCAGCGGCCTCAACCAACTTATCGACGTTTCCGGTTAAGTCGCCTAGCAGAAAATTTGCTTGGGCAATTGCTATCTTCATCGCGCAACTTTCGTCAATATATTTATTACTAATTATAGGTGCGGTTATCGTAGAAAATAACCCATGTTCAAAACCTCCATACGCGTTGCCGACAGCCTTGCCGATATTCCCGCGAATCAATGGGACGCGCTCATTGACGGCAATCCAACCTTAAAACACGCCTGGCTACAGTCAATGATTGACGCCGCGTGTACGACGGCGGCCACAGGCTGGCTGCCGCAATTTATTTTATTGTCGCGTGAGATGGAAGGCGTGGCGACACTGGTGGGCGCGGTGCCTTTGTATATGAAAAATCATAGCTATGGCGAATATGTATTTGATTGGGCATGGGCAGAAGCATATCAACGCGCGGGCCTTGATTACTATCCAAAATTATTAGCGGCAATTCCGTTCACGCCTTGCAGTGGCGCACGCATATTGGCCTTGAATTCAACTGATAAGTCCATCCTAATTGATGCGCTCCTTGATATTGCTAACAACAGTAATGTCTCGTCACTGCATGTACTGTTTGCGACTGACGACGAGAATGCTGCGCTCGCCGAAAAGGGATTGATGGCGAGGCATGCGGTACAGTTTCATTGGCAAAACGACGGCTATTTGGCGTTTGATGATTTCCTTGCCTGTATGAATCACGATAAGCGTAAAAAAATCCGCCAAGAACGTAAGGCCGTCGCCAATGCTGCCGTGACCTTTAAACGTAAAGTGGGCGCTGAAATTACTGATAGTGATTGGGATTTTTTTACTTGCTGCTACGAAGGCACTTACCGCGCGCATCGCTCGACGCCGTATTTGAATCGTGGCTTTTTTGGCCTTATTGGCGACAAAATGCCGGACAATGTCCTGCTCGTCATCGCCTACCGAAATGATGTGCCAATCGCGGCAAGCCTTAATTTGTTTAGTGACACGACGCTCTACGGTCGCTACTGGGGCACAACTGAATTTATATCGGGCTTGCATTTTGAAACCTGCTACTACCAGACGCTCGAATTTTGCATTGAACGCGGTATCAACGTTTTTGAAGGCGGCGCACAAGGCGAACACAAGCTAGCACGCGGTTTCAAACCGGTTGCCTGCCGCTCCGCACACTGGATTCGCGACCCACGCTTTAAGGACGCCATTAGCGAATTTTTGCGCCGAGAATCAAGCGGCATCGAACGCTATGTTGACGAACTAAGTGAACATGCGCCGTTTAAACGGATGGATGAGTAACCCTAGGAATAACGTTTAGGCGTTGCCCGTGCAACGAAATCAATCTTCTCCCTCGCGCTGAAACCTGACGCCCCGCTCGTCGACAATCGCCCCACTCGCGAGCAACGCAGCGGACTCACCTGTATCCTCCAGCGCATTCATCGGCTTGGATTCAACGGGTGCAGCGGGTTTTGCACCCTTTACCGCCGCGCCTTCGGCTTTGAATTTAATCACTTGCTTCCATGAACGCGTCAACGCATCAGCAAATATGAGTAGTAGATCGCCTTGTCGCCCAATCTGAAGCGCACGGTCAATGGCTTGCTGCTCGTCCGCGATGATCTCGATTTGTGACTCAGCCACGCCGTTGGCACGTAATACGTTGGCGAGCATGTTGGGGATTTCATCGCCATCCCGACCGCGTAAACCATCGTCTCGGCGGCAGATGTAATGATCAAATTTACCAGCAGCAGTTTTGGCAATCGATTCAATATCCTCGTCGCGCCTATCGCCGGGCGCGGAAAGTACGATGATGCGTTTGCCTAATACATCTAAGCGTTGCGCGAGATCGCACATGGCGGCGACCGCGTGTGCATTGTGACCGTAATCAAATATCACTTTGAACGGATGCTCATCATACACATTCATGCGGCCAGGTGCTTGGAAAAACGTGGTGTCGAAGGTGCGTAAGCCGGTGCGAATCGCATCCAGCTTGATGCCAAGTGAAAAAGCAATGGCGGCCGCAAACATGGCGTTTTGCACGTTGTGCATCGCGCGGCCTTCGAGCGTAGCGGGAATTAAATGCGTCCACATGAGCGGAATGTGTGCGCCTTTGTCATAAAGCGTAATCATCTGGCCATTCACGCCATCTTCCAGCGCGCAGGCGCGGCCGCCCGCGCGTACATGCTCGCGCACTAACGGGTGGGTTTGGTTGGTGGTGACGTAGCAAATGTGTTTGGCCTCGGTGTAGGCCGACATTTTGAACACATTGTTGTCATCCGCATTGAGCACCGCACAATCACGCGCGACTTCCACCACGATGCGTTTCACTTCCGCTAATTGCTCGAGCGTATCAATACCTTTCATCCCCAGATGATCCGATTGCACATTGAGCACCGCACCCACGTTCACCCACGGCACACCCATACCGGCGCGAATTAACCCGCCGCGTGCTACCTCTAGCACCGCCATATCAATTTGCGGATCCGACAACACCATACGGGTGGCAATCGGGCCGGTCATGTCGCCTTCGACCGTGCGTTGACCGTCGATATAGACGCCATCGGTGGTGGTTAAGCCCGGCGTGAAGCCGGCCATTTTGGTGATGTGCGCGAGCATGCGCGACGTGGTGGTTTTACCATTCGTGCCAGTGATCGCGGCAATCGGCACGCGTGTGGGCATGCCAGTAGGAAACAGCATATCGATAACCGGTGTAGCAACATCGCGCGGCGTGCCTTCGGAGGGCGCGACATGCATCCGAAAACCTGGTGCAGCATTGACTTCGCAGATGCCGCCACCGTGCGTTTTATAACTCTCTGCAATATTGGTCGTGAGGAAATCCACCCCACCCACATCTAGCCCCACCGCGCGGATTGATCTCACCGCCATATCGCGATTATCAGGATGAATAATGTCAGTCACGTCGGTCGCCGTGCCACCGGTGGAAAGGTTGGCGGTCGAGCGCAGATAAATAATTTTGCCCGCATCCACAATTGAATCCACGGTCACATTTTCGCGCGCCATCATCATCGCGGCTTGGGCATCTAGCTCAATACGGGTGAGCACTTTTTCATGGCCCACACCACGACGCGGATCGCTATTAACCGCATCCACCAGCTGTTTGATCGTGCTGACCCCATCACCCACGACATGCCCCGGTGTGCGCTTGGTGGCGGCAACAAGTTCACCATTCACCACTAGCAATCGATGATCATCTCCGGTCACAAATGATTCCACAATCACTGAGCGCGAATGTTCCTGTGCGCTTTTAAAACCAGCGCGCACTTCGTCTTCTGTTTGCAGATGAATCGAGATGCCGCGCCCATGATTGCCGTTATATGGTTTTGTGACGACTGGATAGCCGATGCGTTTGGCTGCACGTACCGCCGCGTCAGCGGATAGCACCAACATTTGTTTTGGCACAGGTAAGCCAAGGTTCGCCAGTATTTTATTGGTCTCTTCTTTATCAGACGCTAATTCCACCGCGATGTGACTGGTGCGCCCGGTAATAGTGGCTTGAATACGCTGCTGAAATTTGCCATAGCCTAACTGCACCAGCGATTGCTCGTTTAAGCGTAGCCACGGAATATCCCGTGCCTCCGCCGCATGAACGATAGACGCGGTAGAGGGACCCAAGGCGCGCCGTTGTGAAAAGCGAATGTATTCGTCACGTGCTGTGGGCCAATCCCAATCATCAGGCACCACACCCTCGCCCGCAACCGGTTGCAAATTTTTCGGCAGCAACGCGCACAAGAGCTTTAACGCTAAATTACCCGCCTCAATGCCTTCATCGCGCTGCGCGTATTCATACACCACCGTATAGACGCCGGGCCGCCCCGCACTGCGCGTTTTGCCGAAGGTGACATCCTCGCCTGCCACACATTGCAGCTCAATAGCCACATGCTCGAGCACGTGGCCTAACCAAGTGCCTTCATCCTCACGCATACGGCGAATAAAGCCACCAGGCTCGCGGTAGGAGCACCCGTGCTCAGCTAGATTGGGTAAGGCATTGATAAGTGCGTCAATATAGGCGTTGCCTAGTTTGGCGGTTGGCCAATTCTCTAATTCACCAAGGTCTAGCTCAAACTTAATGACCGGGAAATGGGCATAGACGGAGGGACCAACAAAGACTGAACGATCTAGGATTCGCATTTTATTATTTCCCCAAGTACCAGATAGTTTGCGGTAGTGCGAGTTTTGTTACGTTATGGATGGTAATTTACGGACGATTATTTACACTTGAGCGCAATCCCACCCAACCTCCCTTTTCCAAAGGGAGGAGCGTTGCACTGGTTGGGATGACGTGATGTGCATTGTGGTGACTTTTTTAGTGCTTGGTTGCTCATTATTTGCGCCAATCGAACTCACCACCACTAATCGGCTCCTCCCTCTGAAAAAGGCAGGCTGGGAGGGATTACGTTCAACAGCCGCAACGTTCATTCAGGGTAGGCTCGGCAAGATTCGCTGCAACGATAAACCATCTTAATTTCAAGCGTCAACTTGCAAATACGAAAACGCTACTTACGCCCCGACAACGCATCCGCATGCGCCATGCGCGTGTGCAAATTGAACGTCGCCCCCACCACCAGCACATGCAGTTTTAATCCCAGCATACACACCGGTTTACCTTCGGCTACTTGATCCATTGAGGAAAATTGCATATCGCTGGCGTCAATAACAGTCACTGCACCTGAGCCTTCAACTTCCAATGTGTTGTCTGGCCCGATAAACGCTGCCGTGTCTTCATCAAGACCGATGCCAACCGCAAACGGATTGTAGGCAAGCGCGGCGAGTAATCGGCCAATTCGGTCGCGCTGGCGGAAATGTTGATCAATGATGAAGCGATTGGTAAGGCCCAAGCCAGGCGCTAATCGCACCGCGCCCGCAATGGGGGAAGCGCCCTCCTCGCCGAAGGCGATCATATGCTCCGAAATAAACGAGGCGCCTGCACTGGTGCCCGCTACGTGCATACCAGCTGCGTTACGTTTGCGAAGTGTTTTGGCGATTAACGTGCCCCCCAATAATGTGGACAAGCGCAACTGATTACCGCCGGTAAAAAATACGCCGTTGGCGCGCTCAATCCGATCAATGCGCCCTGACTCCGCGCAATCGCGGCGTGTATCAAAATCCATCGCTTCTACATTGCCTGCACCCAAATGCGAAAAAATTTGCTCGTAGCGTGAGCCGGTATCGGCTAGGCGGCTGGCAGTAGGAATAACCACGATATTCGCCTTCTCAGGTGCGCCGTCGCCACACAAAGTGACAAACCGCCGCAATATATCTGACTTGTTTTCTTTTTCTTCTGCGCCGCCGATGGGGATAATCCATCCGCGATTTGTTCCGTCAATGGTGGGGCTTGGCATAGCAGGTTTTCTTAAATAATTTGTGACAAATAGGATTATCGCGCTTATCGTGAGCCCTCAGGACAAACTACGCGACACGGCATTAAATATTTAAACACTAATATCCACGGGCGTTTTAGATAACTAATACTCGGAAAGACCCGCCATCATTAGGCTTTTAATTTTTCCGGAGTACATTCGCAATATACGCCTTCACCGCGTTGGCCTCCGCTGGCAATTCAATAACGCGCTGCGGAAGCGCTTCAATGCCATCGAACTTTGCCGGACGTGCGGGCTTACGGCCAAGCGCCTCCAACATACTCGCTTCAAATTTAATGGGCAATGCGGTTTCAAGGCACACCATCCGCACATCGGCCTCCATGTGCAGGCGCGCGACGTTGATGCCATCCGCGGTGTGGGTATCAATCTCAACCTTGTAGTCTTGCCACGCTCCACGAATGGTGTTGATTCGATCTTCATGGGTACTTCTGCCGGATACAAAACTAAAGCCGGGCAGGCGTTTGTATATATCCACACATGTAGATAAATCAAAGCCGCCTTCTTTGTCCACCTTCAACATCAGCTCGCGCACAATGGCAGGGTCACGCCAGACGAGGTCGAATAAAAAGCGCTCGAAATTTGACGCTTTTGATATATCCATCGACGGGCTGGAGGTTTGCTTGGTTTCCTTCGACGTACGCGGACGATATTTGCCGGTGGTAAAAAATTCATCGAGCACATCGTTCTCGTTGGTGGCTACCACCAGCTGACGAATTGGCAAGCCCATCATGCGCGCCACGTGTGCGGCCAGCACATTGCCAAAATTACCCGATGGCACCGCGAACGACACGCGCTCATCGTTATGCCGCGTCACGGCAAAATACGCTTTGAAGTAATACACCACTTGGGCGACGATGCGCCCCCAGTTAATCGAATTCACCGCGCCAATATTATTCGCCTGCTTAAACGCTAAATCGTTCGATACCGCCTTCACCACATCTTGGCAATCGTCAAATACGCCGGTAACGGCGATATTGTGAATGTTTGCATCCTGCAAGGAATACATTTGTGCGGCTTGAAACGGCGACATCTTGCCCTTCGGTGACAACATAAATATATTCACGCCCACCTTGCCACGCATGGCGTACTCGGCAGCAGAGCCGGTATCACCCGAGGTAGCGCCCAAGATATTGAGCGTCAGTCGCTCACGTGCCAACACATGCTCAAACAAATGCCCTAAAAACTGCATCGCAATATCTTTAAACGCTAACGTCGGCCCGTTTGAGCATTTAAGCAAATACAATTTCGGCGCTAATTTGACCACTGGCGTAATGTCACTTGAGCCAAACACGTCGGCGGTGTACGCGGCATCAATAATTTTTTTCAATTCGGCTGGCGCAATATCATCAACAAACAGCGAAATTACGGCAAATGCTAAATCGGCATACGTCATACCACGCATCGTTTGTAGATCATCATTATTTAACACTGGATATGACTGCGGTAAATACAAACCGCCATCGGGGGCTAAACCCTCGAGCAAAATATCGCAGAACGCGCGCGGTACGTCGTTCGACTGACCGCGGGTGGAGATGTATTTCATTAGCTCAACTCTTCCAATCGAATCCGCACCACCTTCGCCGCCATTGATGGCAACGACTCAATTTTTGCGATGGCCAAATTCGCATTTTCTTCTAGGCAGCGATGGGTAAGGATGATCACGTCCACCGTGACCTCATTCTCCTCCGCCTCACGCTGCAACATCGCGTCAATTGAGATGGCGTTATCCGCCAAGATGCGCGTCACATCCGCCATCACGCCCGGTTTATCGAATGCGGCTAAGCGTAAATAATAAGCCGTCTCAACTTTGCCCATGGGCAGTATTGGCGTGTCTCGCAACTCACCCGGTTGGAATGCTAAATGTGGGACGCGCTGCTCTGGGTCGGCGGTGAGCATGCGGGTGACGTCGACTAAATCAGCGATCACCGCACTCGCGGTGGCTTCAGCGCCAGCACCCCGGCCGTAATACATCGTGGGACCCACTGCGTCGCCTTTGACAAGTATTGCGTTCATGACACCCTCAACATTCGCAATCAAGCGCTTGGTCGGGATGAGCGTGGGGTGCACACGTAGCTCAATGCCGTCTTTGGCAAATTTTGAAATGCCAAGCAGCTTAATGCGATAGCCTAATTGCTCGGCGTATTTAATGTCTTTATCGGTCAGCTTAGAAATGCCCTCGGTGTAGGCTTTATCGAATTGCACTGGCACACCGAAGGCAATCGCGGAAAGTAGCGATAGCTTATGCGCGGCATCGACTCCCTCTACGTCGAATGTGGGATCAGCCTCGGCGTAACCTTTAGCCTGCGCCTCGTTAAGCACCGTTTCAAAGCTAGCGCCACGCGAACGCATTTCTGACAAGATGAAATTAGAGGTGCCATTGATGATGCCCGCGATCCACTCAATACGGTTGGCCGCCAAGCCTTCGCGCAGCGCCTTGATAATCGGCACGCCACCGGCCACCGCCGCTTCAAAGGCCACCATCACCCGCTTTTTTTCCGCCGCCGCGAAGATTTCATTACCGTGTTTGGCAAGCAGCGCTTTATTCGCCGTAACGACATGTTTGCCGTTGTCAATTGCGGCCAGCACAACCTCTTTTGCAAAGGTTTCGCCACCCATTAACTCGCAAATAATATCGATATTGGGGTCAGACACCATTTTTAATGGCGATGCAACCAAAGTGATGCCCTTGAGCGATACGCCGCGTGGCTTGGAGATGTCCCGCGCGCTAGCGTGGGTGATACGAATCTCGCGCCCCGCACGGCGCGCAATTTCAGCCGCATTCCGCCGCAATACTTCGACTGTGCCGACTCCTACATTACCCAGTCCTAAGATGCCCACATTGATTGGTTTCATTTCAATTCTTATGCGTTGTTATTTTGTGTTTAAAGCGGTTTTACAAAATGAAAAGAGGAAATCGTAAATCCCTCACGGAAATAAAACTTATGTGCCTGCGCGCGCTGCACACCGGAACTAAGTGTGAGCTTTGCCATGCCGCGGCCGCGACCGGTGTCAGACAAATATTTCATGAGCGCATTGCCGACACCTTTAACGCCTGCTGTCGAATCACTCACCAAATCATCGCAATACATTTCTAGACCGTGCAGCGTGCGGTCGTAGCAACGAAAAACGGTCACGCCAACCACAGTGTCGGCGTTAAGCGCCACCGCCATCTCTGCGCCATCACGAAACACGCTTTGCATACGCTCGACATAAGCCTCTGCCGCTTCCGGCAAGTGGGTTCGCAATTGCCGATGAATGGCGGCCGCGTTGAGGAGTAAATCTGGCGCGATAACTGTGCCAGAGGCGTCGGTCACCGCGACTACTTTTAATACGCTAGCGTCATTCATTTGAAGGCTCCATCTTTACGAAACATTTCTTTGATGCCGCGCACCGCTTGGCGAATGCGCTCACTATTTTCAATTAACGCGAAGCGCACATGGTCGTCGCCATAGTCACCAAAACCGATGCCAGGCGACACGGAAACCTTCGCCTCCAGCAAAAGTTTTTTAGCAAATTCGAGTGAGCCCATCGCTGCATAGTGCTCAGGGATTTTCGCCCAAATATACATGGAGGCTTTTGGTTTGGTGGTTTCCCAGCCAGCTTCCGCTAAGCCTTTGTGCAGCACGTCACGGCGCGTTTGATATTCTGCGGTGACTTCGGCTACACAATCTTGCGGGCCATCAAGTGCGGCGATGGCGGCGACTTGTATTGGTGTGAACGTGCCGTAATCGTGATACCCCTTTATACGCGCTAATGCCGACACCAGCTCTTTATTGCCGACCATAAAGCCTACACGCCAGCCCGCCATATTGTAGGATTTCGACATGGTAAAAAATTCTACCGCTACATCACGTGCACCCGGCACCTGCATAATTGACGGCGCTTTCCAGCCATCATACGTAATATCAGCATAGGCAAGATCATGCACCACCAGTACATTGTTGGCCTTCGCCAGCGCAATGATGCGGGTAAAAAAATCGAGCTCCACACACATCGCGGTAGGGTTTGAGGGAAACCCAAGAATAAGCATTTTCGGCTTCGGGTAGCTCTCGCGTATCGCCTTTTCCGCCTCCTGAAAAAAATCGACACCTTCGGTCATCCGGACATGCTTTATTTGCGCCCCGGCTATTACCGCGCCGTAAATATGAATTGGATAGCTCGGATTGGGCACTAATACGGTGTCGCCGCTGTCGAGCGTGGCTAACATTAAATGCGCCAAACCTTCTTTCGAGCCAATGGTGGCAATTGCCTCGGTTGCTGGATCAAGGTCGACGTCATAGCGGCGCTTATACCAATCGCAAATCGCTTTGCGTAAGCGCGGTATGCCTTTGGAAACCGAGTAGCCGTGGGTATTAGGACGCTTTGAGGCCTCCACTAACTTATCGACGATATGCTGCGGCGTAGCACCATCAGGATTGCCCATCGACATATCAATAATGTCTTCGCCGCGATGGCGTGCAGCCATTTTTAATTCGGAGGTGATATTAAAAACATACGGCGGCAAGCGCTTAATGCGCGAAAATTCGTGAGTGGACATGGGGATTAGTGTAGCGAGGTTGTTAATATGTTGTATATCGACTTTCATTGTATCCGAGCCGCAACAATATTTCCTTTTTCAACTTAGAAATTCGCATTTCTCCCCATGAAACTTCACCTAAATACCACTGCTGGGCAAAACACAATTTTTGCCCATGATCCCAGCTTCATCGACATCAATGGGGTGCTTTACACCGCGCCAGTGCTACTGACGCCTGACTGGATTGAATCGCCGTGGCAGGTCAGTGAAATTGCGGCACTTCAATTTAGTGATTTTCAGGCATTGGTGGCACGAAAGCCCACCATTGTTGTCTTTGGATCAGGCGGCAAATTTCAATTTCCCGATATGACCATCATGGCGGCATTCTCCAAAGCCCAAATTGGCTTTGAAGTCATGGATACCGGCGCTGCCTGCCGCACCTATAACGTTTTAATGAGTGAGGGCCGCAATGTCGCGGCGGCACTTTTTGTTTAACAAACCCAATTGAATTGCACATGAAAAATATTATCGTCGTAGCGACCATCGTCCTCGCAAACGCTTTATCTGGCGCGGCCTTGGGACAATCGGGACAATCAGAGAAATCAGGAAAATCAGGGCCACTAGAATTAACAACAGTCGAGCGCGTTGACATCCCGCGCTATATCGGCAAATGGCATGAAATTGCCCTGCTGCCAAACCGCTTTCAAGCCCAATGTGTGGCTGACACGACCGCCACCTATGCCATCAAAGATAACGGCAATATTGAAGTCACCAACCGCTGCAAACTCGCGGATGGCAAATACGAAATCGCCCTAGGTGAGGCTAAATTAGCCAAGCCCGATAACACCACCAAGCTCAAAGTGCGTTTCGCGCCTTGGTATTTAAGTTGGCTGCCGCAGGTGTGGGGCAACTATTGGGTCATTAAGCTTGAGCCTAACTATCAATACGCGGTCGTAAGTGAGCCAGATCGCAAAATGCTTTGGATACTTTCACGCACCCCCACAATGAATGCCGACACCTTTGCGAGTATAAAAACTGAGCTCACCGCAAAGGGCTTTGACATGACCAAATTACAATTAACCCCGCAATCGGGTGGCTGATTTGGCCAGTGTCTGCGATATGCTTGGTGAGTGAGCCCCCTTTTCGCGTCACGATTGTGATGTAATTCGTGAGTGATATTTAATCTCCCTATTTTCCTGACGTGGCTGCGCATCGCCGCCATTCCGCTGTTTGTGGCGGTGCTGTATTTTCCAGAATGGGATTGGCTGACGCAGCATGTCGCCAATGTGATTGCCACCGTTATTTTTGTAGCCGCCGCCGTCACCGATTGGCTCGATGGTTATCTCGCGCGGAAGTGGAACCAGACTTCTGCCTTCGGTGCGTTCCTAGATCCAGTGGCAGATAAATTAATGGTAGCCGCTGCGCTGATTGTGCTGGTTGAGCTTGGCCGTATTGACGCTATTGTGGCGCTTATTATTGTTGGCCGTGAAATCACCATTTCTGCACTTCGCGAATGGATGGCGCAATTAGGTCAAGCCAAGAATGTGGCAGTATCGCTGCTTGGTAAAGTCAAAACCGTCACGCAATTAGTTGCTATACCATTTTTGATTTACGACGGCATGCTGTTTGAAATAATCAACTGCCGCGTGGTTGGCCGCTACGCGATTTGGATCGCTGCCTTACTCACAATATGGTCGATGTTTTATTATTTGAAGGCCGCGTTTAGGCCGGCGAAGATTTAGTGGGCTACCCGCTTCGCGCTGTCACGCCTACCGGGGCATGTCCTCATCATGCGACCAGGAATCTTAACGTCGATGTGCGAACTAAAACGCGGATAAAATTCCGCACAAAAGCGTTCGGAATGACAAGATATTTTGACTAGAAATTGGCCTGCCAAACCTCATCATTCCGATTAAAAATCGCTTTATCATGCGGCGAGGGGTTCTATCGGCGATGTCGACGTGCAGCCTAAGCAGCGTTGTCAAAAGGTGTTCGGAAGAACATTTTCTTGCTGCTAGTCTTGATAAAAAGTAATGCGTTTCAACTATAGTGGTAATAAATCGCGACTACCTGTCCAGATAATCAGGCCAACCGTCGTAGAGGGTGCAACGGCCGCGTCAGACCGAGGCTACATATTCGGATAATTAGGCCCGCCGCCGCCCTCAGGCGTGACCCATACAATGTTTTGGGTTGGGTCTTTGATGTCGCAGGTTTTGCAGTGCACGCAATTTTGGGCATTGATTTGTAGCTTCTTGCCCCCGTCTGGCTTTTCTACATACTCGTACACGCCTGCGGGGCAATAGCGCGCTTCTGGGCCGTCGTAGCGGGCTAAGTTAATTGCCACCGGCACGTTTGCATCCTTCAGCGTCAAATGCTCCGGCTGATCTTCTTCGTGATTGGTGTTAGAAATAAACACCGACGACAACTTGTCAAACGTAAGCACGCCATCTGGCTTGGGATAAATAATCGGTTTGGCATCCGCCGCGTCAATGAGGGTTTCGTGATCTGCATGCTGATGATGCAGCGTCCACGGCGCTTTTCCGCCGAATAACATCTGATCAATGCCGACCATCAGCGTGCCGGTGTAGAGCCCCTTGGACATAAAGGGTTTGAAATTACGTGCGCGGTGTAATTCATCGTGCAACCAGCTTGATTGGAAGCTCTCTGAATAGGCTATCAATTCATCATATTGACGACCGGCGCTAACGGCTGAAAATGCCGCATCAGCCGCCAACATGCCTGATTTTATTGCCGCATGGCTACCCTTAATGCGCGCTGCATTTAAGAAGCCGGCATCGTCTCCCACCAATACGCCGCCAGCAAAGGTGAGCTTCGGTAACGATTGTAAACCGCCTGCGGTGATGGCGCGTGCGCCGTAGGACAGACGCTTTGCACCCTCAAAAAAAAAGCGAATCGCCGCATGGGTTTTGTAACGCTGAAATTCATCGAAGGGCGACAGATAAGGATTGGTGTAACCCAGCCCCACCACAAAGCCAACCGAGACTAAATTATTTTCCATGTGGTACAGATACGAGCCGCCGTAGGTGTCTGTTTCTAACGGCCAGCCTGCGGTGTGTACCACTAAGCCGGGCAGGTGTTTGTCCGGCTTGACTTCCCACAATTCTTTTAAGCCGATGCCATAGACCTGTGGGTCACGGCCATCATTGAGTTTGAAGCGCGCTTGCAGTTGTTTGCCTAAATGCCCTCTACAACCTTCAGCAAAAAATGTGTATTTGGCGTGTAGCTCCATGCCGCGTTGAAAGCGGCTGGTTGCTTCACCCGCTTTGCTGATGCCCATGTCACCGGTGGCAACACCTTTGACCGCGCCCGCTTCGTTAAACAACACCTCTGACGCCGCAAAACCAGGATAAATCTCCACGCCTAATTCTTCCGCCTTAGTGCCCAACCAGCGGCATACGTTGGCGAGAGACACCACATAATTGCCGTGATTTTTAAATGAATTTGGCAACATCCAATCGGGGACTTGAAGTGAATTAGTCTCGCTTAAAAAGAGAAACCGGTCTTCCGTTACCGCTTGGTTAAGCGGTGCACCGAGCACTTTCCAATCGGCGAATAACTCAGTGATCGCGCGCGGGTCCATCACCGCGCCGGACAAAATGTGCGCGCCGACTTCGGAGCCTTTTTCGACAACGCAAACATTAATTTCGCCGCCCGCTGTGGCGGCTTGCTGCTTTAGACGAATGGCAGCCGCAAGACCTGCTGGGCCAGCGCCGACAATAACAATGTCGTATTCCATTGATTCACGGGGTTCTTGTGTTTGATTCTGTGACATATCTCTATTCCTAGAATAGCTAATTGATTGGCTGAGATATTATATTGAGGTTTAGATGCAGCGCAGCAAATTTGTCCGGACAAATTTGCCTATTTGATTTTCTCTCCACCATTTCTAGCGTCCCGACAGTCATCGTATGTCAGCCACACTCACCTCATTTATTGCCGTAGGTTTAGGTGCCGCAATCGGCGCTTGGTCACGCTGGGGCCTAACGCTGTGGCTCAATGCCCGCCATCCGCATTTTCCGCTGGGCACCTTCGTTGTTAACGCTATTGGAGGGTTTTTGATTGGTGTGGCCATTGCGGCGTTAGCCAAACACCCTGACATCTCCGTCGCATGGAGGCTATTTATCATCACCGGATTTTTAGGCGGTCTCACTACCTTTTCAACCTACTCAGCCGAAGTGGTGTCGCTCATTGAACGCGGGCAAATCGCTTGGGCACTGGGTGTCGGCAGCGCGCATCTTGCGACGTCGCTTGTATTGACGGGAATAGGTTTATGGGCGGGGCGCAGTATATTTTCGTAAAGTCGCCTATTGGCGGGCATTTTGCGGCATAAATGCTCGAAAATACACGCCGATATTGCACTTTTAACATTACAGTCGTAGTGGCTTAAAATAATTACAAATGCAGCCCGAAAATAGTCAACAACGTGACCCCCCATTGACCGTCACAACCTACGATTCACCACCACACAAGTACGATAAATATCTCGGCACGCTTTGGCGGCATACGGACTTTCGAGTGCTGTGGCTGTCGTTAACGATTACCCATTTTGGTGGACAGGTCACGTTTTTAGCCCTGCCCTTGACTGCCGCCCTCTTGCTCAATGCAACCCCCACCGAGATGGGCTTACTCACCATGATGAGTGTTTTGCCCTATACCTTATTTGGGCTTTTCACGGGCGTGTTGGTGGATCGATCACGTAAATTACCATTGGTGATTTGGACCGATATTTTGCGCGGGCTCGCCTTACTACTGTTGCCGATTGCCGCTTGGGTTGGTTTTTTACGCATGTCGATTTTGTATTTGGTCGCCTTTATGGTGGGTCTTTGCGGCATCATCGGTTGGGCGGCCTATCAGGTATTTATGACCGAGCGGGTCGGTCGGGCTAATTTGGTCGAGGCGAATTCACGCATCGCCTTGTCAGACTCCTCCGCCCAACTTATTGGGCCTGGCATCGCCGGTATGTTGATCCACGCGTTCACCGCACCGTTTGCGATATTGCTAGATGCGCTCGCGTTTTTTATATCCGCCATCATGCTGCGCGGCATCAAAACCAAAGATAGCGATGCGCCCAAGCAAGTGGGTGAAGTCACTTGGGCAAGCATCTGGGGCGACGCCAAAGAAGGCTTGTGGCTGATTTGGCATAACCCAATCTTGCGCGCTATTTCATGGGGCTTGGCGATATGGCAGCTATTGCGCCATGCCTATGTAGCCATTGTCATTTTATTTGCGGCGCGTGACCTAGCATTGTCGCCAGGCAAAATCGGTGCGATTTATATGCTGGCGGGCGCGGGATTTTTGCTGGCCTCGTTTATGTGTCAGACGCTCAATTCACGCTTTGGCATTGGCCGCGTAATGCTCTACGGCATACTAGCGACGGCTATCGCGTGGCTGTTAATGGCGCTCATCACTAAGCATGATTACGCTTATTTAGCGTTAGGTGGAACGCTATTTATTTTCGATTTCGGCGCGATGTTATTTTTTATCAATTATTTGTCGCTGCGCCAATCGGCCACCCCAGATCATTTGCTTGGGCGCGTCACCTCCACCATGATTTTTATGGCGCTCTCGCTAGCGCCACTTGGCTCGGTACTTGGCGGGCTAATGGGTGAATGGCTGGGGTTGCGCGCCACCATTGGTATTTGCGGCGTGGGGGCGCTCATTTTGGTGTTTGCCATGTTCAAAATCTCGCCTATCGCGGCCATGCGAAAGTTACCCACGCCCGAAAGCCATCCGAACCCACCCCGCACGGCAGAAGCCATTGCGCCTTAAATGTAACAGCCGTCAACTAATAGGCTCTAATTTTTTGAATCCAAATCATCACTTGAGCGCGTCAGACTTGCATTCGCATTAACGTTGAAAGCCCTCCATGTTCGACTCACTCAAACTACTAGTACCGATATCTGGCATCTTTTTTGGCACATTGATGCCTGTTGCCATCGTCTGGTTATTTTTGCGTTTTCGCGCCGAACGCAATCAGCTTATCTACGACACCGCCGTTAAGCTCGCCGACAAAGGCCAGCCGGTGCCGCCAGAGTTATTTGCCAATATAAACCACCGCTTATCAGACCTGCGGCGTGGCACCGTCTTGATGATGTTTGGGCTCGCGCTGTCGATTGCGCTCTATGAAGTGGGTGCGCCGTGGACGTTTGGTTTAGTGCCGACGTTTATGGGCATTGGCTATTTGATCGTGTGGCAAATAGAACGGCGGCAAGCGAAACAATAGATTTAGCCACCATGCCACCGCATGAAAATAGTGTCATTAGCGATAGCGACTTAATCGCCCGCGTTAGTGCCAATGGCGATAAGCACGCCTTTGCCACGCTAGTGGTGCGCCATCAATCGGTATTGCGGGCGAGCTTGCGTAAAATGACCCAAGGCAATACCGCGTTAGCCGACGATGTGGCGCAAGAAACCTTTATCCTCGCTTGGAAAAATATCAGCAAATTCCGCTATGAAGCAAAATTTTCTACTTGGCTTTATCGCATTGCTTTTAACGCTTGGCAAACAGAGGTGCGACGCAAATCTGAAGTGCCGCTTGACGACGAAACGCAATACGAGCCAACCCCAAACCCCTCCGCTACACAAGCAACTAATTTACGCCGCGATTTAGAGTACGCGATGACCGACTTGAGTGATGCCGAACGCAGCGCCATCATCCATTGCTACTACCAAGACCTATCGCATGATGAAGCCGCTTACGCACTAAATATGCCGCTGGGCACTTTAAAAACGCATGTACTACGCGCCAAAGCTAAAATGCAGCAGCGCTTGGAAGCTTATCGAAACGATATTGGAGAAGTAGCATGACCAACCATAATGACGATACAAATTTTGACGCGCTTCAGAACATAGAAGCGTTATTGCATGCTGACGCTATCAATTTTCGGCATGAACAAATCGCCAACGATGGTTTTTCAGCGCGGATCATGGCACGCGTTGCCACACTGCCACCACCTGCGGCCACACTTTCGGTAAAAAAACGCTTCACCATCATCGCCTTAGCCACACTCATCGCCGTGATAGTAGCCGTTACAGCGGGGGCGGGCGGCAATTTTTTAATAGACGCGCTAATGGATTTAGCCACCAAAACGGTGACGCCAAATGTGGTGGTGCTAGGCATGCTGATGGTGGCCGCTTGCATGATGGCGGTGAGTGCTGCGCGGAGTGAATAGACGGGGTGTGGGGTTGTGGGAGAAAAACTTGGCACCACCAATGTACGCCGATTCACGCCAATGCACGCCAACGCACGCCGCTAAAAGCAAACCTGTTTTTGTCGGAACCGTCGTGCTTACCACCCGATAAACACACTAGCCTGTCATTCCGAACGCTTTTGTGAGGAATCTTATATGCCTTTTGACAGGCACAGGAGGCTAGTATTCCGCGTCGCGCGATAAAACGGCGCTTTGCCGGAATGACAACGCTTAAACCTAGAAACGGCAGTTGGACGGGTGTGTCCCACCGGGATAGCGTCCCCGTTGGGGACATAAGTGTGCATTTTCGGACTTCCTAGCAAGGTCTCATTTGGCAAACACGGACGCAGCAGGCCCTATCCTGCAAGTAGGAGCAACGCGGCTAGGGAGTTTAAAAAATGTGCAATCGCAGACGTAAACGAGTTAGCAAAATAAGTCACCATATTGGTGAACCATGTGAACTCCTTTCTAGGCGCCAACTTGCAAGCATCTTAAGCGGTCAACTGCTGTTGCTAGGTTTATCACTCAAGCCGCAATCCTTACCAACACCTGTCCCCGCAATCCATTCACCCACCAAATCTTATCTGCCGCTTCCACATCGCGCCGACATAGCACGCATTCATGAATCTCGCCATTTGCTAACAATTCCTCGCGCAGCGTGCCATTCAACAGCCCACAAGCCACAGGCGGCGTGACGCGTTTACCGGCGATATCGAGCACGATATTGGCGCGGATAAATTCGGTTACTTCATTTTCTTCGTTATACAGAAGCGTGTCCCACACACCGTCCGGCGGCGCGTGCTGGTTATAAACGTCGCGGCGCGTGGTTTTATGTTGCAAAAACTCGTCATGCCGGGAGATGGGCGAATGCGCAAATTGAATGGTTGGTGAAGCGGGTGTGTCATCTAAGGTGAAACGCTCGGTGTGGAATTCACCGCCGTTGTCGAGTGTCAACTTAATTCGCCAAAGTCCTTTATCGGCGGCCTTTTTCATTGCATTTATGCTGGAAATAGCCGCCTTATATAGGGTTTGCGAATTTACATCCGCTGGCGGTTGATCATGAGTTTTCGACAATTCAGGCTGCAAATTAAACCGAAAGTGGCGCGCAGAATTTTCTAGCCGCGCCAAATGTCGCGCCAGCAAACGAATTTCGCCATTCTCCATTCGCATGGTTTCAAACAAGCTAAATGGCCGAGATGCCCGTGTGACAAAGCGTGCTTTATAGGCAACCTCGGCCGCTTCTCCGTCTACACTAGAGTCGTATGTAATGCCGCTGCCAATGCCGCAGGTCGCTTGTCCGTCGGCAATCCACACGCTGCGAATGCCGACATTAAATGTTGCGCTGCCGTCGGGTGACGCATAGCCGAGCGCGCCGCAGTATGCGCCACGCGGTTGATGCTCTAGGGCAGCAATGGCTTTCATCGCCTCAACTTTGGGCGCGCCGGTCACGGAGCCGCAGGGGAAGAGTGCTGAAAAAATGTCGATAAGGGTTTTGGCTGGCGACAAACTAGCACGCACGGTAGAGGTCATTTGCCAGACCGATGGCAGCGGATGTAACGAAAATAAATGCGGCACTTCGACGCTATTGGCGTTCGCGATACGCGACAAATCGTTACGCAGTAAATCGACAATCATTAAATTTTCGGCGCGCTCTTTGGGCGAATGCGTGAGCGCCTCGGCAAAGGCAGTATCCGCACTCGCGGTATCGCCGCGCGGCGCCGTGCCCTTCATCGGCTGCGTGATGATGACGTTATCGCGAACGGCAAAAAATAATTCAGGCGACACTGAGAGCAGCTGAAATTCTAGCGCGTCAATAAACAGGTGATAACCATTCGGCTGAGCCGCCTGCAATGCACGAAAAAACGCGTGTGCGTCGCCCGCAAATGTGGTTTCTAGGCGCGTTGTGAAATTGACCTGATAAAAACGCCCCGCGTGAATGTCAGCACGAATTGCGTCAACCGCATGCGCGAAGGCCGCCGCGCTGGTATCGGGCCGCCACTGCCCAAGGCTAAATTTTGGCGCCGCATTCACTAGATTATCAACTGCAGGAGCGACGTTATGAGCCCGATCAAACTCGGCGAACCAAGCTAACGGTGCCGACTTCGCCTTTATTGGCTTCACCACAAAGGCGCTATCAAATGCGCCCGCCGCTTCATGCGCAACAAAGCCAACACACCAATTTCCGCGCGCTCGTGCCGCCTCAACATTGGCCAAAACCGTCTTCACTTCCGCCACGGAGTATGCCGTATGGACAGCAGACGGCGAATGGAACTGAAACTTGATACGTTCATCAACGGAAATGGTTGGGTGCTGTGGAAAATCTATCTCACAATAGACGGTATTCCGAGTTTTATTCATGTTTGTCATGCCGCTTATTTTAGGCGAGCCGTTATAATCAAGCGACTATGGCACGCAAAATATTCCCCACCGCAGCCGACTGCGAAATCGCTTTCTACGATGCATTTGAACGCGCCGACTTAAAACTGATGTTAGCGGTGTGGGCAGATGATCCCGACGTTGTCTGCGTACACCCGCAGGGCCCACGATTAGCCGGACTCGTCGCTGTTCGCGATTCATTCGCGGAAATTTTTTCGCATGGGCCAAATGCGGTAATTAAGGTTAGTGAACACCGTAAACATACTGGCCAAACCTTAGCTGTTCACTGCGTATATGAAACCTTAACATTTCGCCAGCCCGGCGCGCCGCAACCAGACTCTGTACCACCAGTGCTTGCAACCAATGTATTCTCACTCACGCCCAGCGGCTGGCGCATGATTTTGCACCATGCCTCCGTTGCCCCGAAAGGTACTGTGACCGAGGAGCAAGGCGTTGCGCGGATATTGCATTGAGATGGTGTAGAAACCGCCCTGTACGCGGATGCGGGCAAATACACGCAAATACACGCGGATACACGCGGATACACGAAGATACACGCAGATATAAACCAATGCCAATAAACCCGAATGAATCGCTTATGTTTCTCATTGGATATGGTTTATAAACTATCGCCGCTATCCCTAAGGTTAAAAAAAGCAGGTAAGCGCTTATCGGCATTGCTTGACGTTTTTCGCTGCTATCCGGTGGCGTCAAAAATTTTGCTCGCGCTTGGGATAACCCTTTTAACACTCCCCGTCCACGCCGAAAAAATCATCCGCGTCGCCTACCCGTCCGCCGAGCGCGGCTTTGACTGCGCGGCAGAGTCAGATGAATTCACGGGCACGCTTTGCGACAATATTTATGACGCCCTGCTGCAATACGATCATCTAGCACGACCCATCGCGCTACAGCCGCGCGCTGCCACCGCACTGCCGAGCATTTCATCCGATGGTCTCACTTACACATTCACGATCAAGCGCGGCATATTTTTTACCGACCATGCCGTATTCAGTGGTAAAAAACGCGCCCTCACCTCCGCCGACTACGCCTATAGCTTGAAGCGTTTGGTGGATCCTAAAAATAAAGCGCAGTGGCAATTTTTAATCGACGGTAAATTTTTAGGGCTTGATGCCTTAGTGGCAGAGGCTAAAAAATCCGGCAAATTCGATTACGATAAACCCGTGCGTGGCATTGAAACGCCAGATGAGCAGACGCTGGTATTACGCTTAAAAGAGCCCGACTACAACCTATCCTACATCTTAGCCATGCCCGCGACGGCGGCAGTTGCGCGCGAGGTGGTCGAGTATTACGGTAGCGCATTTGCGGAGAACCCCGTCGGCACCGGCGCTTTTATGTTGAAAGATTGGCGGCGCTCGTCCCGCGTGGTGCTGGTACGTAACCCTAACTATCGTGAAGAATATTTCACCACCGTTGCCAACACGAAGCCTGATGACGTAGCGATGGTAAAGCGTCTTGCGGGTAAACGTCTGCCGCTCATTGATCAGATCGAAGTCTTTGTGATTGATGAGGACCAAACGCGCTGGTTAGCGTTTCTCAATAACGAGCATGACTATGTGCGCCCAGTGCCTGAGGCCTACGCTGACATTGCGCTACCGTCAACCGCACCCGGCAAATTAGCGCCCAATCTGGCCAGGCTAGGAATTACGCGCACGCCAAATGAAATCGCGTGGCTCACCTACACCATGTTTAATATGCAAGACCCCGTCATCGGTGGCTATACACCCGAGCGCATTGCATTACGCCGCGCGATGTCGATCGCCTACCCAATAAACGATGAAATCCAAATTCTCGAAAAAGGTCAGGTTGATGAAACGTTTTCGCCCATCGCACCCGGCATGGCGGGTTTTACCAACATGCGTGCACCGTGGCATGAATACAACCCGGCGCGTGCAAAAGCGCTGCTTGATTTATTCGGCTATGTAGATCGTAACGGTGATGGTTATCGCGAGGCGCCGGATGGCAAGCCGCTGGTCATTGATCAAGCGTCTGTACCACGGCTCAAAGAGCGCCAGCGCAATGAATTGTGGAAACGCGCAATGGATGAAATTGGCATTCGCATGACATTTAACAAGGTTGAGAAATTGCCTGACTTACGCAAGCAAGCGCAAGCAGGCAAAGTGCAAATGTGGACTTACGGCTGGATTGCCGATTACCCCGATGGCGAAAATTTTTTGCAACTGTTTTGGTCAAAATCTATTGGCGGCGCCAATTACGCGATGTATGCCAAACCTGAATACGACAAGCTCTACGAAAAAATAAAGACCATGCCAGACTCAGCCGAGCGTACAACGATTTATGACCAGATGGTAAAAATGCTGTGGGTTGATAATCCGTGGCGGGTTAATTTTTTACGGCAAGGCACCATTCTTGTTCACCCGTGGGTGCTAGGCTATAAAAAACATCCATTCGCGCATGAGCCGTGGCGCTACCTTGATATCGACATCACAAAACTCCAAAAATGATGCTGCCCTCGACACCACTGAAGCACTTGTCCACTCTGTTCAGCCTTGTGCTGGTGATAGCGCTTGGCGTACAAATCGCGTGGTGGGGCTGGCATTTTTTTGCGCCAAAACCGCATCGGCAGATGGATGACCTCGCCGCAACCAGCATTGATTTACAAGCTGCTCGACAACTGTTTGGGGAAGTATCAGCTACACCGGTCGCCGTACAGGTTGCAGATAACAGCACTGGAATACGACTCAAGGGGGTCTATGCGGTGGATGGCAAAACGCTTTCCGCTGCGGTGATTAATACCGGTGGCCGCGATACCAGCGTGCGGCTTAACGAAAAAATCACTGACACTATTACGTTGGTTGATGTGAAAGTCGATCACATTGTTATTTCAAGAGGCGGTGTTCGCGAAAAAATTGAGATTGAACGCGGTTTAAAAAGTAGCAACGTTGCTGGTGCATCCGCCACGACTTCCCAAAGAAACTTCCGCCTCAATGTTGCTACGTCCGCCCGAAATACCTACGCCTTATCGCGTGGCGAGCTCAACAGCGTATTACAAGACCCACGGCAGATAAATTTTCTAGGCGGTATTTCACCCGCACCGTCGGGCGGCGTACAAATCAGCAGCGCTGAAACTGGCACACTCGCCCAAAAACTTGGTTTACAGGTCGGCGATATCATCACTGCCATTAACGGCCAGCCAGTCAATAGCACGGGTGACTTAGCGCGTTTCTATGGGCAATTCGGCTCTACCAATACAATACGTGCAGAGATCAAGCGCGGCGGCGCACCGATATTGCTGAGCTACACGATAGATCCGTAGGCTCACCCAAACTGTCATGACTACCAGAGCATGACCCTGTGATGCGACGAGGAAGCTTAAGGTTGATGTCACACTAAAACGCGGATAAGATTCCGCACAAAAAACGTTCGTAATGACAAGCTTTTACGATCATTTAAAAAATAGAATTTCACAAGCTACTCTGGGGAACTTCTAAAACCCCCAAAGCCTAAGGGCCATTCCAACGAACAGACGAGTGAGGCGATGCAGACCCACACTGGCGATCTATTTGCCTTGCACAGCCGCCAACAAAAGCGCAGCCAATTCA
>Ga0105049_10000160_pt1 | contig 67388 bp, 54 predicted proteins | sample MAT06_FD_78087 | JGI IMG/M metagenome (GOLD analysis project Ga0105049, IMG submission 78087) | Freshwater microbial communities from Lake Fryxell liftoff mats and glacier meltwater in Antarctica - MAT-06 | ecosystem: Environmental > Aquatic > Freshwater > Ice > Liftoff microbial mat | place...
AAGTAACCAGTTTTCGAGCTTTTCAGAGGGAGCATTGGATTATGTTATATCAGTCCATACACAACTTGCCCTGAGGAGGTTACTTTCCGGTCACGCACCCGTTTGGTAGCGCCGAGAATGAATCCACCCTGCACCCGGTCCGCACCGATCACTGAAACGTGTAGCAAGCAGGCGGCGAATATGATTCAAGATCTACCTAAACCATGGCCAAAACGTCCAAACTGAATTTGCCCCAACGTCCCCGGCGCTTGCGCCGTTATCCCAGTCGCCGCGCGTTGGTGGCCGAGACGGTGTTGCGGGTGGAAGATTTAATTGCCCCGCTGTTTGTGGTGGAGGGCAAAGGTAAACCCGAAGAGATCGCGTCCATGCCGGGCGTGTTTCGGTTGAATCTCGCCGATCTGGTGAAGGAGTGCCGTGAGCTGAACAAGCTCGGCGTGCCGGCCGTGGCGCTGTTTCCCAAGCTCGACGCGGATTTGAAAGATGCGGAGGGCACCGAAGCGCTCAATGAAGAGACGCTGATTTTGCGCACCGTCCGCGCCGTGAAAAAAGCGGTGCCGGAATTGACGGTTATTACGGACGTCGCGTTGGACCCTTACACCAACCACGGCCACGATGGCGTGTTGAATGCGGCGATGGATGATGTGGAGAATGATAACACGGTGGAAATTCTCTGCGCGATGGCGGTGCTCCAGGCGAAAGCCGGCGTGGATTTCGTGGCGCCATCGGACATGATGGACGGACGAGTGGGCGCGATCCGCTTGGCGCTCGATGAGGCTGGTTATACTGACACCGGTATTCTGGCGTACTCGGCGAAATATAATTCGGCCTACTATGGGCCGTTTCGCGATGCGGTGGGTAGCGCGAAGGCGGCTGGTACGAATTTGCTCAATAAGGCCACGTACCAAATGAATCCCGCTAACCGCCGCGAGGCGCTGAGTGAAGTGGCGTTCGACGAAAAAGAAGGTGCGGATATCGTGATGGTGAAACCGGCCGGCCCGTACCTCGACATCATCCGCGAGGTGCGCAACGCCTCGCGCAAACCCGTGGCGGCGTATCAGGTTTCCGGTGAGTACGCGCAGATTCACGCCGCAGCGCAGTTGGGCTGGCTCGATCTGGTGCGGTGCCGCGATGAGTCATTGCTCGCGATCAAACGCGCGGGAGCGGATATGATTTTGACGTACTTCGCGAAGGACGTGGCGAAGGCGCTGAAGGGGTAGCGGCAGACAGGTGGTCGCGGATTTCCATATCGGCGATCAGCGTCGGGGTGGAAACCGACGCCCACCCACGGCAGCGTGCCTAGGCCGCCGCAAGCAGCGGCCCTACAAAATAGAAGACTAAACGCGCGAAATCGATCCAACCCGCCCGGAGGTCGGGTTCCGCCTTTAAGCCATACGGATTACGAGCGTCTGAGCAGCGCGACGTAGAAGCCGTCGCTGTTGCGGGTGCCGGGGAGAAGCGTGGAGCCAAGGCCATCGGAGACGGCGCCCCAGTCGCGGGCGGGTGACTCGGCGCTGAAGTCTGCGTGGGTTTTCAGGAACGCGGCGACGGTGTCGTGATTTTCTACGTGGCTCAGCGAACACGTGGCGTAGACGAGCAAGCCGCCGGGGCGAATGCGCGGGGCGTTCGTCGTGAGAATTTGCAACTGGAGCGCGGCGAACTCCGTGAGCATCGCGGGCTGCGTGTACCATTTCATGTGCGGCAGGCGTCGCCACGTGCCAGTGCCAGAGCAGGGCGCATCGACGAGTACGCCGTCGTAATCGGTGCCAGCTTTGGCTATGATGCGCACATTGGTCAGGCGCGCGCGCGCGGCGCGGTCGCGGAGTTCTTCGAGCGTGGCGAGGCGGATATCGGTGGCGTCGACGCGGCCGTGATCGCCGAGCAAGCGGGCGAGTTGGAGCGTTTTTCCACCGGCGCCGGCGCAGGCATCGAGCCAGATTTGGCCGGGCACGATGGGCGTGTGATGCAGCACGAGTTGCGAACCGAAATCTTGGATTTCCACGAAGCCGCGGCAATAGGCGTTGGTGTCGGCGACTTCGGCGTTCGGCGGGAGGCAGATGGCGTCGGCGGGTTCAGTGACGCGGATGGGGGCCCAACCTTTGCCGGAAAATTCCGCGAGCACATGAGCGACATCGGTAACTTGCAGACGAACCCAGAGTGGGGCGCGTTCGTTGATCGCGTCGATATGAGGTGAGCTGAAGGCGGCGGGACAGTGTTCGCGAAACCAAGCGGGGAGCAAAGCTGCCGGCTGGAAGATGGGGGTTCGGAGATGGGGGATGGGGTCTGGGAGATGGGAGATGGGGGATGGGGTTTGGGAGGTGGAGCGCTGGGACCCTAATGCGCTGGTTTGCGAGCTACCGGAGGGAAGCGGCTCGTTCGGAGAACGCCGAGTGTCGCTCACGCTCGGTAACGCCCTGCCTGCCATGAGGGCGATGAGAACCGTGGCTTTTTCGGCGAGGGTGGCGGGCACGGCGGGCCAGTCGCCGCAGAGGGCGGCGCGGTAATCTTTCGTGTCTTTCAGCTCGGGGGCGAGCCAAGCGATGATTTGGGAGGCGAGTTCGCCTTCGGTTTCGAGGAGCGGCGCAACCCACGGTAGAAAACGGATGCCGGTGTAGAGGAGTTCGCGGTAGAGCCGGCGGTCGCGGGAACCGAAGGCGCGGTTGCGGCCGAGGAGATCTTTGATGCGGCGGGGGAGTCCGCTGTCGGTGGCCAGCATCGGCCGGACCTGCGCGAAGAGGTGGAGGAAGGTGCGCTGCTGGTTGGCGGTGATGCGGGGATTCATGGGGAACGAACAGCGATTAAAGATCCGTTTGCACCGTTGGAACAAATGTAGGGCCGGCGCCCCACGAGAAGCTCTGGGCCCTGAGCCAGTCGAACGGGCTGGTCGCCGTGCCGTAGGCGCGGGTCGCGGCACGGCCACAAGGGCCGGCCCTACGCCCGGAAAGCGGATTGAATTTCAACGCGAGGTTGTTGCGCGGCGGCATGAATCCGGGGCGCGATCAGAATTTCAGCAGGGTGACTTCGATGTTGAGGCCGAAGGAACTTTCGCGGCGCTGACCTTCGCTGTAGGAAATCTCGTAGCGGACATCCCATGTCTGGCCGAGTCGCTGCAGGATGCCATAAGTCTGTTCATTCAAGCGGCTGCGGCGGGCGTCATAACGCCAGCGACCGATGAAGTGCAGGGTGTCGCTCACGCGTTGGCGGTAGTCGAGCAGGTATTCTTCGTAGCCGACGTTACCGATTTTTCCGTCGAAGCTGTTGTGCAGATAATGCGAGGAGAGCCGGACGGCCCAGACGTCCTGATCCGTGATCTCGATGGCGTAGTTGAGTTCCTGTTGGGCGGTTTTCTGGGTTGAGAATTGCTCCAGCACTTCGAAACGCAGCCACGGAGCGGGAGAGAGGGTGGCTTCGGTGTAGATGTTCGAGAATTTGCGCTGGCCGGGTTGACGGGAGAAACGGGAATCAGCCGCAAAGTTGAGCGTGGCGAGATTGCGCGAGCCGTAGATTTTGTCGCGGGTTTGGAGCGTGTTGTTGAGTGAGAGACGAAGCGTATCGAGGCGGTCGAGGTCATCGATGTGGCGTTGATCGCCGATGGAAAGCGGGGGCAGGTAGGTGTTGAAGGTGCGGCGGTCAATGGAGGGAATGTAGGCGCGGCCTTCGGCTGCCTTGGGGGCGTAGCGATAGGAGAGCTTGGGTTCGATGAGGTGACGGAGGCCGTCGATGCCCCAAGTTTCGTTTTTGTATTCGAAGAGTCCGCTGGCTCGCATCACGGCGTCGAAGCCGACTTCGCCCAGCGTGCGGGTGTAATTATCTTTTCCACTCGCCGGGTTGGTTTTGGTGTAGTGCGTCACGCGAGCGCCGGCGACCGGCGTGAAGGTGAACCACGGGGTTAGCGCGATGGGGCGCTCCAGACCATAATACGCATCGAAGCGCGTGGAACGTAATTCGGGATTCCCCAGATAGGCGTTTTCTTCGAGCATCGCGAAACTGGTGTTGAGTCGGTGATAAAATCCGGCGACGACGGGGGTGGGCAGCAGATCGAAGCGCAGTTCAGGCAGGCGTTCCTGCATGCGAAAAAAATGATTGGGGTTGGCGCGCAGGAAGGCGCTCAGCACATAGTTGTCGCCGGTGTAGGCGCCTTCGAGGAAGGAATCGGGCTGCTGGACGGGGAAAAATAATTTGGGTCTGAAATCACGCAGGACCTCGGAGTCGCTCCAGTAGTTGAACTGGCCGTTCAGCGTGAAATTCTCACTGAACTTCTGTTGGTGCTGCCATTCGAGAAAGCGGCGGTCGCGTGGAATCGGCGCGCCGAGGACGTCGGTCAAGCGGTCGCCGTAATCATGGATGTAGCCGGAGCGGAGGAGGCCATGGGTCGAGCTGTCGGAGTCGGTGCGGGAGTAGGAGGCGGCGGGACCGAACATGAGGCCGCGTTTGCTGTAGAGGCCGACATCGGCGCCGAGTTTCACGCCCTCGGCGACGGGAAGCTGCAGGCCGAATTCGCCGAAGAGGCCCAAGCTGCTGCGGTAGCCGACATGAGCCGACATTGCGGAGAGTAGTTCCGAATGCAGATCGTGCGTGAAAACGGGGAGTGCGACGAAATGCCCGCCGAGCAGGCCGAGTTTCAGGCCTTCGCCCGAAACGATGCGGCCGTGTTGGTAGATCAGTTTATTGGCGTGGATGGAGGGCGCGTATGAGGCGTTTTCGCGGAAGAAAACGTTGGCATTCGTGACGGCCAGATTTTCCATGGTCCCGTCCACGGTGTCGCCTGTGATGTAGAAGGGGAAACGGCCGAACCGGACCTGATTAACGTGGATGGTATCATTTTCGAGATTGTAGCTGCCTTTTTCCGCGACCAGGCGGCGGTCGCCCCGGGTGAGGATGACGTGGCCGTTGGCGTTGGCGGTTTTGGATTGTTGGTTGTAGCGGATCTCGTCGGCGGTGAGGAGGAGTTCGCCGTAGGTCAGCCGGGCGTTGCCCCGAAGCACGAGTTCCTTGGTCTCCAGATCGAAGGTGGATTCGTTGGCGGTGCCGGTGGGTTCGGGCGTCGCCGGTTGGGCGCGCAAGGTAGAGACCGACAGAAAGGTCAGGCTGAGGGAGAGAAGCGGACCGGAGAACCGGCCAAGAAGACGCGATAACATGGTTTTGAATTGCCGGGAGGTTTCGGTAGGCGCAATGCGAAAGCTCCGACGCGTTTGGCGGGGAAGTGTTCCGTGGGTCGGGAAGATAAGGAAGGCAATCGGGAAACAACCACTCGGGCGCGTTTTCAAACTCTGGAAATCAGGGAAGGGCAACCGCGGCGAGGGCGCCGCGGCTCCATTCCACGTGGAGACGCGTCGCCCCCGGCGCGTTGATCCACGTGGAGACGCGTCGCCCCCGGCGCGTTAGTCTATCGTGCAATCTTCAACAGGTCGGGGGCTGCAACGCATCCTTGTCGTGTCGCCAATGATGTGCCAACAATCCGCCCAATGATTGCTGCGGTTCATTTCCGGGATTTTAAGGCACTGCGCTCGGCGGCGGTGCGGTTGGCGCCGTTTAATCTCTTCCTCGGGCCCAATGGCAGTGGGAAAACCAGTTTGATCCAGGCTTTGCTGCGGTTGCGGACCTTGGCCGCGCTGCCGGCGGTGCATGCGGCGGACTTGCAAGGACAGCGACCCACCGGTCCGCAAGTGGAGTTTCATTTTCATCCGCCGTTCCAAAACGTGCGGGTGACGTTGGGCTGCAATTCCGACGAACTCGTCTGTAATTCACTCGTGGTGGATCATCCGGCGGGATTGCCCGGGGTGGCGTTGTGGGGCGAGCTGCGCACGCAGCTGCAATCGATCCGCGCGTTTCTGCTCGATCACTACGCCATGGCGATGCCGGCGAAGCGCGAGGAAGGCGCGGAGTTGGCTTCCAATGGCGGAAATATCGCCGCTGTCCTCGCTAGTTGGAAAGAAAAACAGCCAGCGGCTTTCGCGGCGCTGGAGGCGGAGTTTTGCCGGCTGATGCCGGAGTTTGGTGCGTTGGGTTTTCGCGACGTGCGCGGTGGCCGGGTCGAGTTGACGGCTCAACTGGCGCAGAACACCCGGGAGGTGATCCCCGGGGAAAGTCTTTCGCAAGGCACGTGGTATCTGCTGGCGATTTTGACGCTGGCCTTTGCGCCCGATCCGCCTGCGGTCGTGTGCCTCGAAGAAGCGGATCGCGGTCTGCATCCGCGTTCGCTGCGCGAAGTGCGCGATGCGTTGTACCGGTTGAGTTATCCTCAGGATTGCGGGATGGATCGGGCGCCGGTGCAGGTCATCACGACCACGCATTCGCCGTATTTGCTCGATCAGTTCAAGGATCATCCCGAGGAGATCGTGCTCGCGAGCAAGCTGGGCAATGCGGCGAACTTTGAGCGCTTGTCCGATCGCGCCGATCTCATGGAGTTGATGAAGGAAGCTCATCTCGGGGATCTGTGGTACAGCGGCATTCTTGGCGGCGTCCCGGGAGAATGAAACTTTCTGCCACCACGAAACACCCCAAATACACGAAAGAATGAGAAACCTCGCATTGTATGATTGGATTCAGTCTGGTCCAGATTTCGGGTATTTGGGGTGTTTCGTGGTGGGCCTCTGATGAAGCTCGCGATCCTCAGCGAATCTCCCGGTGACGAGGCGGCACTGCGGGTGCTCGTGGAATACATTTTGGGCGTACCGTTCTCCCTCGTCGCGCCAAATCTGCGGGCGCGGGGCTGGCCCTCGGTCGAGCAAGTGTTACCGGCGATATTGCGCCATTTGCATTTCAACACCGAGGCTGACGGCTTGGTGGTCGTGGTCGATTCGGATGATTCGCCCGTACACACGGCGGAGCACGAAGCCCCGGGATATTATCATCCGTTCTGCCGGATCTGCCGGTTGCGCGCGGTGTTTCGCCGGACTTTAAAAAATCTTCCGCCGGCAAAGAATCGCTCCACCGGACACCCGCGGGTGTTGCGGGCCGTCGGCGTGGCCGTGCCGGCGATCGAGGCGTGGTTGTTATGCGGACGGGAATCGTCGGTGACCGAAGAAGCCTGGTTGTTGGGACAAACAAGTGGCGTGCAGCCCTATTCGCGGAAAGATTTAAAGTGGCGGGTGTACGGCACGGACCGGCCTTCGTTGCCCTGGGAAATCAAGCGCGCCGTGGAGGAAGTGACGCGCCATCGTGGTGATGTGCGCCGGTTGGAGCATGATTTCCCCCATGGCTTCGGTGCGATGGCGCGCGACCTGAGAACCTGGCGGCGACAGGAGTGAAGCGGGGCCGCGATTCCGAAAAGCCGTTTTAACTTTTCGGTTAAGCGTTCTATAATTTTGACAGATCAACAAAGTCGCCATCCGCCCAGTTGTGGCCACCGGAAAATTCATGATATTTCGCCTGCGGGCGCGAGGCGGCCAGATTGCGCGCATGACTTACGGGAATCACCGGATCGTGGGTTCCGCCAAAGATGTCGAGTTTTCCGCGGTAGTTTTTTAACGCCTGAATATTGTCCCACCGATCCAGCAAGATGAGTCCGACGGGCAAAAATTTGAATTTTTCCTGGGCGACGTTCTTTAGAATGTCGAAGGGCACCACCAGGACAATATGCTGGGGGGGAATCGGGGCGTCGGCGAGTTGTGCGGCTGGGCCCGAGCCGAGTGATTCCCCCAGCACGATGATTTGCTCGACGCCAAACTCACCCACCAGCCAAGTGTAAGCCTCCCGGGCCGCCTGATCAAAGGTCGCCCGGGATGGTTTGCCGGGCCGCGCGCCGTAGCCGGGATACTCCAAGATGAAAAGCGAATCCTGAGCGGGGATTTTTGGCAGGACATAATCGCGATGGCCGGCCTGCCCTCCGTTGCCATGAAGGAAAAACCAAATTTTTTTAGGATGCGCGACCATGTGCTGGTAGCCGCGATCTTCGCCGTGGATCTGCCACGGACTTAAGCCCAGTGGCGCAGCGGGGTTGTGAACCGGTTCATGCGTTGGGAAGTAGAGCAAACTTCGTTGCGCGCAGCCCACGAGGGCCAGAAAGAAAACGACCGTGCTGCCGAGAATAACGAGGATTCGCTTGAAATTTATCATGAGGAATGTCCCCGAGGTTACATCCGGGACCCGCGCGGGCGAGCGTGGAGTGAGGTTACGGAAATCCCGGGCAAGGGGGCGAAAGCGGCCGGAGGGAATCTTTTGCGTGGCACTTCGGGTTTTTTGTGACCAGATACGCCCACGATGAGCCGGCCCAATATTCTCTGGATCGTGACGACACAGTGGCGGGCGCAGGCGTGCGGTTATGCGGGGGATCGCAATGCGTCGACGCCGTGGCTCGACGGATTGGCGAGTGAGGCGATTAATTTCCCGCAGGCGGTGACGCCGCATCCGCTCGGACCACAGGCGAGGGCGGCGCTGTTGACCGGAAAACTGTGTCCGGGAAATGGGGTGCGTGATTACTGGGATCCGTTGCCCACGGAAGCGCGGACCGTGGCGCAGGCGCTGAAGGATCGCGGTTATACGACGGCATTTTTTGGAAAGTGGCATCTGGCGGAACGTGATCGCGCCGCTCCATTGGTCGGGGACGTTCATGCGAAAATGATCGTGCCGCCGGAGCGCCGCGGTGGTTTTGCCACGTGGGAAGGTTTCGAGAGCGGATTCCTCCTGAATGATCCTTGGTTGCATGGGACGAGATTACCCGCGCCCCGGCGCTTCAAAGGTTATCAGGCTGATGTGTTGGGGCAGCGGGCGGCCGAGTGGATTGTTGAGACCGGTGATCGCCGGGCGAAGACGGATGAACCGTATTTTTGCATGGTGAGTGTGGAGGCACCGCATCCGCCCTATCATGCGCCCGCGCCGAATGTGAGCGAAGTGAAACCCGGCGAATTGCGCCTGCGGGCGAATGTCCCTCTGGGCACGGCGGTGGAAAAAAAAGCCCGCGAGGAACTGGCGGGCTATTACGCGCACATCGAGGCGACGGATCGGGCGATCGGCCGGTTGTTGGCGGAGGTGGATCTGTCGGAGACGACGATCGTGTTCACCTCAGTGCATGGCGATATGCACGGCGCGCACGGACTTTTTCGCAAAGCCTGGCCCTACGAGGAATCGATCCGGGTGCCGCTGCTCATTCGTCGGCCGAGGCCGGCTGGTGGCAAAGAACAACCAAGCCGTTCCGACGACAGCCCGGTGAGTCTCGTGGATTTGCCGCACATGGCGGTGGCTTGGGCGGAGGGTCGGGATTGGCGGTGCAAGCGCGACAATGCGGAGATCAGCATGCCGGTGGCGTCGGCGCTGTCGCAGCAATGTCCGTTTGCCTGGCGCGGGTTTCGGAGTGCGCAGCATAAATTCGTCCTGAAGACCGAGGTTGATGGGGTGGAGCGACCGTGGCTGTATTTTGATTTGGAGCGTGATCCGCTGGAAATGAAAAATCTCGCGGCCGACCCGGCGCGGGCAGGAGAGATTGCGAAATGGCAGGGTTTGATGTGAGGCCCGGTCAAGCAGAACGCGCGCATTTGGCTGACAGGATCGGGCCGGGGTTGGTGGTGCGCTGGTCGCGCTATTCTGCTGGCCAGCAGAACGAGGCAAGCTCGCAACCTACCGTACTCGATTAAGGCAACCACGGCATTCTGTTGGGCGATATTCAATAGGCTGACACCGGGATTCCGTGGTGGACAAAATCGTGTCCAGACCAAGCATGCGGCCGTATGCAAAGCTTGAACCATTTATTCGAACAGAACCAAGCGTGGGCTGAAGCGATCAAGCGGCGCGATCCGGAGTTTTTCAAAAAGCTCTCCCGACAGCAAACGCCGGAGTATCTTTGGATTGGTTGTTCGGACAGTCGGGTGCCGGCGAACGAGATCATCGGCCTGTTACCCGGCGAGGTTTTCGTGCATCGCAATCTCGCCAACGTGGTGGTGCATACCGATCTGAATTGTCTCTCCGTTCTCCAGTTTGCCGTCGATGTGTTGAAGGTGAAACACGTGATGGTGGTCGGTCACTATGGCTGTGGCGGTGTGGGCAAGGTCATTCGTTGCGAGCGGGTGGGGCTGGCCGATAATTGGCTGCGGCATGTGCAGGATGTGCGGGATAAACATCAGAACTGTCTGTGCGCCTTGCCGGATAATACGGCGCGCAGTGCGAAACTGTGCGAACTGAACGTGATCGAGCAGGTGGCCAACTTGTGTTCGACTACGATCGCGCACGATGCGTGGGCGCGTGGGCAGGATTTGACGGTGCACGGCTGGATCTACGGATTGCGCGATGGGCATCTGCGCGACCTCAAGACCTCGGCGAGCAGTGTCGAGGAATCGGCGGCAACCTACAAGACAGCGGTCGCGGCGCTGGGTGGTGGTGGGGCGACTTCGGTGCCGTGGTGAGTGGGGTAGTCGCCTCCGGCCGAGTCTCACGTCACGTTACTGAGATGGGTTTTCTCCCGCAGATCGATTAGTCGCAACTTTGGGTGAACGGATCGGGATCGACTGTCTCGCCTTTTTTCCCGGGGCCAGTTGCAATCGCAGCATGCTGGGCGTCGTTCCCTTTGGTCCCGGTGCGGTCATGACGAAGCTGCGGCTTTTATAGAAATTGATGAGGTGAACGCGTTGTTGGCGGTGGCCGAGGTCACGTCGCATGTCGGGCTCACCCGGCTGGGTTCCGGTGTTAAGCAGTACTTGTAGCCGGTCGGGCCCTCGTCCCGTCGCGTGCTCTTTTTTGAAGTGGGCGATCACGGCTTCGAGCAGGCCGGTGACAATCCCGGAGCCGATGAGCGAGTCGGGGACGAACAGTTGCCGGGCATGCCATTGGACAAAAGAGCCGTCGGCATCCTCGTCCCGTTCGCAGAGGAGGAAGCCGGCTTGGAACGACTTTTTTTGAAATCCCTGCGGAACGCTCGCGAGCGTGAGTTGATAGTCGAAGGCCAGCATTTTGCCGAGGTCTGCGGGGCGGTGACGTTGGGCCCAATGTTTCCAAGCAAATCCGCTTTTCAACTCATCCGGGGTGGCGAGGGGTTGCAGTTCGAGTTTGGCCCCAGGGACCGTCGAACCGGTTTCGACGAGGCGAATGCCGAAGCGGTCACGGACGAAGTTCCGGAAGCGGACGTTATAGATCGGACTGAGGATCGGCCACCAGCGGCGGAAGGAGGGCGTGGCGGCCCAACGATGGAAATAATTCATCCAGCCTTCATTCAGCGGATGGGCCCATTGGGTTTCCAGATCGGCGGCACTCCAGGCGTCTTCCATCAATTGGGCGACGAGCATCATGTAATGCACGGTGCGCACCTCCTCGTCGAGCGGCGAGGCTTCCGCTGCCGTGCGTTCTTCTCTTGCCGGCTGGGCGGTCGGCGGCGTGAAGGCCGTCGCGACTTCGGGGAAAAATTCCGCCCGGATGTTGGCCGGGGCATTTTCGCAAAGGGAGGTTTCGATGGCGTTGCACCGCTCGTTGAGGGCCACGAGGGTGTCGCTGTGCCGGTCGGCTGCGGGAAACCAGCGTTGGCTGGCTTCCAGGAAAATATTTTCCACAAACTGGATTTCATCGCATTGCTTGCCGGCGTTCATCGCCAGCGGTCGCAGAATGAAGTCGCCCGCGTGCTCCCCGAGCCGGCGGTAGGATTCCCATTGCGCCTCATCATAGAACTGGTCGCCGGTGGTCTCATGCGGGAAGGCGGGATGGCGGGCCTGGTATTGGATGACGTCGGAGGGTTCGTCGCCGGTGAGCGTGGGTTTGAAGAAAAGAATCGTGCCCTTGTCCGTGCCACCCAATCCATCGTAGTGGATCGTGCCGACGACGGCGTGTTGGCGGGCGCGGCCGGAATCGTCGGGACGGAGCGGGCTGACATCGAGATCGAGTTCGACGCCGAAATCCTCGCGGATGCTGCGTAACGCGATGGCGAGATCGTCGAAGGCGACCTCGGGATCGGTGCCGCAATCGGACACAATGATGTAGCGGCAGTGACGACGCACGAGTTCGTAGAGCCCGAGGTTTTCAAAGTGAGCGCCATCGGAAAGATGGAGAAACTGGAGATCGCGCAGATGTTTTTCCGAGTATCGGCCGGCTTGGTGGGAAAGCGTACTGACTTTGGCGGCCACCGCCTTCGCCTTTTTCTGACGGGCGGGGGTATTGATGACCTCGCGGTTAACGTAGCGTTTGACGGAATCGATGCTGGCGCTGAGTGGCTGGGTGCATTCCTTAAGCACCTGGAGCATGGGACCATCCTCGGCTGGCGGGACGGGATCGCACTTCGTCAGGCCAAACATTTCGAAGAAAAACGGCCGTCCCACCAGAGCGGGCGGACGAGGGTTGCGCATCAGCGGATGAGGCACCCAGAGACCCAGCCGGAGATTGAACGCGCTCATGACGAACGCCACTGCCGGTCCCATATCCATCGAGACGCGGCCCATCTGCGAGTTGAACGCGGCGGCGGATGCGGTGAGCGCCGAAGAGTAACGCAAGTCGTCGTACGCTGCGGCATCGTTGCCGAGACTGATGCCGAAAGGCGAGATGACGGCGCTGCGGGCCCCGCGGTAAAGACTCCCGAGGGTGTCGCCGGCGAGATTATTGGCGGCGCAGCAAACCAAGTGGATGGGGCGCTGGTTTTGCGTGTACTCGCGGATTTCGCCCAGAGTGAGATCGTCGCCGAATTGTTCGGAAGTGGGCCGCCGGTTGGCTTGGCTGGCGGCGCGGGCACCGCCCAGGAAGCAGCGGCAAATCCGCGAGCGATAAAAATCGTGCATGCCGACCCGGGCCGGATCGAAAAACAGCAAGGTGCCGCTGATCAGGAGCAGGGCGGAGCCGGCGCCGCACACCGGCGGTGACGGCCAATCAGCCGACCACCAACCCAGGCCGTACGATTGCACGAGCACGCCGACGGTGACCAACATCGAGAGGACGAAGCCGATGGCCAGCAGTTGCGGCACCAGCGGTTTTAATTTTTCCGCGAGCCGGCTGAGGATGTTGCTGGCGAGGTTTTCTTCCGTCGGCTTGGTCAGCCAATCGCGCAGCCAGACGAACAGCATGCCGAATACCGCCGTGCTTCCCGCAGTGGCTGCCACGGTGTGGCCCTCGGTGGCTTGAAAAAGAGCCTCTTGATGGAGCAACCAGTGGCAGGACTCCCACACCAGCGCGAGCGCCGCCCACATCACGGCCGGGGCGAGGCAGCGGGCGGCGGCCCGATCGAATCCGCTAGACCAGCGGATGGCATCGTTTCCTTTGATCATACTCGAGGCGATGGCGCGGAAGATCAGCAACAACAGACCGGCGAGCGCGGCCACCGCCGCCGGTCCGAAGAGCACGTATTCGAAGCTGGTCTCGACGGGATAGGTTCTGGTGGCTCCGGATTGCCAGACATCTTCGACGCCTCGCAGCCATTTATCCATGGTTTCGCTCAGCAGAAGATGGCGGCAGGCATACCAGCCGGCGGCGGTGAGGGTGGCGGCACCTGCGGCGAATCCAAGATAATGCAAAATTGGCTGACGGGTGTTGCCGTCCTTGCCGGAGAGGCGCCAGCCGTATTCGCACATGAAATGGTAAAGCAGCGTTAGCACGCCGAGGCAGATCGCGCTCCCCAGCGGCGGGGATGAGATGAGGCAATGGCCGACGTAGAACCAAGCGTAATGCAGGAGCGCCAGCACGGAGATCGCCGCCGTTAGTGAAGGCAACAGACCGCCCAAAATGGTGACGATCCCCGCCCAGGTTTCCATGCAGAAGAAACCGACCCGGGGCATCAGGAAACGGCTGAATTCGCGCAGGTGCCGGATTTCGGGTTGTTCGCGTATGTCGGGTTCACTGGGTGCGCAGGCCTGCTTCGCCGGTTCATTGGGAAAATGGCGTTGATCGCTGGCGAGGGGATTGGTGAGCCCGGTTTTTGTTTTCCGGGCTTCGAGAAATTTTTCGAAATGATCGTCCGCCAGAGTATAACCGCGTTGCCGCCACGCGGTCCAGAAGCCGCCGATATAGCCGCCACCGGAAACGGTGGAGAGATAGTCCACATTTTTCAGCAGCTGTTTGCGTTCGAGGGCTTGCAGCAGTCCGAGATTAAAGGTGGCGCTGCGAATGCCGCCGCCGGAGAGCGCTACCCCGAAAAGATCGCGATCCGTGAAGCTGACCCACGGTTCATCCGCGCGACCGGGGGTTGCGATCGACGGGGAGGCGTGCGGGGCAACATGGGGACCGCCGGCCTCATCCAAGCGCGCATATTCTTTTTGAATGAGCGTGGTGAAACTGAAGGAGCGCTCCTCTTCCGGGGGATTGGTTTGGTCGGGACGTGCGGGATCGGCATTCATGTTCGGGGGGGTAAGGGCATTCTTGGTCGGGCGGACAAATCAAGGGGGGGAGAGCGGTCGCGAAGGCGGATGTTGTGCGTGAACAGGGTTCGAATGAAGGTCAACCGCCGGGTCGGTGCAGTCACATGGGGGCGTGGTGGGTAGAGCCTTCAACTGCCAAGAAAAAACCAGGACACTTAATTTCGGAGAAATTACTTGAAGCCGGTAACTCCGATTGCAACGCGAGACTGGGGCTATGGGTCATTTGGCCAGTAGGCGAATTCGGCAGGAGGGAAACGCTGCTGGCGGCGTCGTACGGCGGAGCGGGCGCAAAAAAGCCCGCAGCATAAACTGCGGGCGAAGCCGGATAGGCCGGGCGCTTGGACGTTAACCCTCCGTTTATGCGCGGCCGAGATAGCTGCCGTCAGCGGTGCTGACCTTGATGAGTTCGCCAGTTTTGATGAAGAGAGGAACTTGAACGATCAGGCCGGTTTCGGTGGTCGCGGGTTTCTGGACGTTGCTAGCGGTGTCGCCCTTGATACCTTCGGAACTCTCGGTGATTTTCAGGACGACGGAAGAAGGGATGTCGATGGTCACCGGCACATCGCTGATGAAGAGCACGTCGGCTTTGCCGTTGGCGACGAGATAGTTCTTCGAGTCGCCGATCATGACCGAGCTGATTTCGAAGGTCTCGAAAGTCTCCGGGTCCATGAAAGAGTAGGTGTCGCGATCGCAGTAGCTGAATTCCAGCACGCGGCGGTCGGTGGGGAGGACGTCGACGTGATCAGGGGAATTAAAGCGCTGCTCCAGCGACTTGCCGTAGCGCAGATTACGCATCTTCACCTGCACGAAGGCCCGAAGATTGCCCGGCGTACGATGCATGGTCTCCATGATGAGGTGAGGTTCACCATTGAAGCTGATTACTTGGCCTTTTTTGAGATCGTTGGCTGCGGGCATGACGTTTGCGGAGGAAGGTTCGAGTTGATTAAAGGAATAGAATTACCGGTGGGATTTCAGTGATGTCAACCACGTCCTCGCGAATAGTTGGCTCCCGGCTGGCGCGAGTCGGAAGTAAGGGCCGAGACTGGCTGGTTGCGTCGTCATAGGAGTCCGCGCCTGTGGGCTTGGGATGATCTGAGGTTGCGAGCTTGCCGCGTTCTGCTGGCCAGCAGAATGGCGCGATGAGCGCGACAACTCCAAGGGCAGGGACGCCAGCCGCTCCAAACAACCCTTTAAAGTAGCCATCTCCAAGCTTGTCATTTCCAAGCGCTTTCGGACACTCCGCCAACACACACCAATGAAGCAGCGCACCCTTTTACGCGAGGTCTCCATCAAGGGCAATGCCCTGCATACGGGAGACGCCGTACAACTGACCTTAAAGCCGGCCCCCGTAAACCATGGGGTAGTCTTCAAACGCATGGATTTGCACGGCCATCCGGAAATTAAACCCCGGGTGGATCTGGTCACCGATCTCGTCCGCGCCACCACGATCCAGCAGGGCCACGCCAAGATCCACACCGTCGAGCATGTGCTCAGCGCCTTGAGCGGCTGCGGCGTGGATAACGTGCTCATCGAAATGGATGCCGGCGAGCCGCCGATCATGGATGGCTCGGCCCGCGAGTTCGTGAAGCTTATCCAGCAAGGTGAGCCGGTGGAGCAAGCCGCGGAGCGCGAGTATTTCACGCTCACCGAGCCCGTCTCGGTATCCCGCGGCAATTCGTCCATCATTGCACTGCCCTTTGAGGGCTTGAAAATTTCCTGCACGAGCGCCGATGATCGTGGCATTCACACGCAGCATCTTTCGCTCACGATTGATCCTGATATCTACATCGCGCAAGTGGCGGCGTCGCGCACTTTCACGGTCTACGAAGACATCGAGGAACTCATCAAGCTCGGCAAAATCAAGGGAGGCTCGCTCGATTGCGCCATCGTGATCAAGGGAGATAAAATCATCTCGAAAGAGCCGTTGCGTTTTTCCGACGAGTTTGTCCGCCACAAGATTCTCGATATCATCGGCGACATCACGCTGCTCGGTATTCCGCTCAAAGCCCACATCGTGGCGACGCGGCCCGGCCACGCGCTCAACGCCGAGCTGACCAAACTCCTGCTCGAGAAATACGAAACGTGGAAAAAAGGCGGAAAGAAAGCCGCCAAGCCGGCCGCCCCGAAAGCCGAGCTCGCCGTCGAGACCTCGCTCGATATCCGCCGCATCCTCGACACCATTCCCCATCGTTATCCCTTCGTGATGATCGACCGGGTAATTGAGTTTACCGACATCAGTCTGACCGCGATCAAGAATGTGACGATTAATGAGCCGTTTTTTCAGGGCCATTATCCCGGCAATCCCGTGATGCCTGGAGTGCTCCAGATTGAAGCGATGGCGCAGGCGGCCGGCATTCTCCTGCTCCGCAAAATGGATGTGACCAACAAGGTCGCGCTCTTCATGAGTTGTGACAAGGTGAAGTGGCGCAAGCCCGTCCGACCCGGCGATCAACTTAATATCAAGATCAAGCTGACCAAGCTGCGGGGCAGCATCGCCTGCGCCGAAGCCGAATGCACCGTCGCTGGTCAGGTGGTTTCCTCGGGAGATCTGATGTTTGCGGTCGTCGACAACGCGGAGGTTGACTGAGCCATGGCCACGCAGATTCACCCCACGGCTATTATCGAATCCGGCGCGCAATTGGGGACGAACGTCCAGGTGGGCGCTTATGCTTACGTCGGGGCGAAAGTAGTGATCGGCGACGGCACGGTGTTGCACCATCACGCCAACGTCGAGGGCCGCACCACGCTCGGTCAGCAGTGCGAAGTTTTCCCCTTCACCTGCATCGGTACCAAGACGCACGATTTGAAATTCCAAGGCGGCGAGCCCGGCTTGATCGCCGGCGATCGCAATGTCTTCCGCGAATACGTCAGTATTCACGGTGCGACCAACGACGGGGAATTCACCCGGCTCGGCCACGACAACGTGATGCTCGCGTACAGCCACATCGCGCACGATTGCCTCGTGGGCAATCATCTCGTGATGAGCGCGCAATCCGCCCTCGCCGGCCATGTGATCGTCGAAGATCACGTCAATATCGGCTGGGGCACCGGCGTGCATCAGTTTTGCCGGATCGGCGCTCACGTTATGCTCGGCGGCATGTCGAAGATCGTGCAGGATGTGCCGCCCTTCATCATTGCCGATGGCAATGCCGCCATCGCCCGCTCGATCAACAAAGTTGGGCTTGAGCGCAATGGTTTCACTCCCGAGCGCATGGATGCGGCCAAGCAAGCCTTCCGGATTTTTTATCGCTCCGGCTTCAACCGCACGCAGGCCTTCGACGCGATGCACCAGCATGCGCTCGTAGCTGTGGCGGATTTCCAGCACTTCCTGAAGTTCGTGGAAAAAAGCGAACGCGGCGTGGTGGCCGGTCGGTAAGCAGGGTGGGGCACGGGTCTCTGACCCGTGAGTTCGTCCTTCACGGGTCAGGCGACCCGTGCCACGGCTTCACCCGAGCGTTTTGTAGCCGCGTTTGAGCCAACGGCGAAAGCGCGGTGCATCCCGCGATATCGCTTCAACCCAACTGCCGCAGCAAATCGTAGCTGTACAGGCCGGTGCGGTGACCGTCGCTGAATTCGAAACGGATCGCGTAGTTACCGATCTGTTCCCAGCCGGTCACCTCGACGCCCACGTAATTCTTCGGCAACTCGCCGCCGTATTGGTGGCCGAAGATGTCGCGTTCGCCGCGCACTTCCGCGCTGGGGGAGGCCGCCCGCAGCGAGGCGAACGTGATGAAACTTTCCTTCCCGTCATCCCAATGGATGGCGATTTCAGCGCCGATTATCTGGATGTCTTTTGGGGCGACCATGCGGAGTGGCTTCAGCTACAGATATTTTATGGAGATTGTGAAGCCTAGAAACGAAGCGGTCGGTATTCTCCCGCGGCGGATTTTTGCACGGCGCTTCGCCCTGTAGCCGCGATTCAGTTTCACGCAGAAAGAATCACCGTATGAAGCCGCTCCCACGAGTGGGAATTGACGTTTCGCTGGCGGATTGCATTCCCGTGCGAAAAATCCGCCGTCGGTATTCTCCCCAGGGCGGATTCATTTTAATCTGCTCGTTTTTCAATTCTTCCCGGAAAAATTCGTGATCGGACGAATCTAAAACAACCGAATCTCCCTCGGGAAACACTGAAAATGAATCCATATCCCCCCAGACACAAGTACCCCAATAGGGTACTTGTGCTTTATCCGATTTTTTTCCAATGGAGACAGAATGCACAAGTAACCCAGTAGGTTGCTTGTGGCTTACTCGATCTTTCACAACGAACTTTATTTTTCGTGGGTGCAGATACCGCAGACGTCGTAGAAAAAGTCGTGGCCTTTGTCATCCACGAGGATGAAAGCGGGGAAGTCTTCCACTTCGATTTTCCAGACGGCTTCCATGCCGAGCTCGGGGTACTCCAGCACTTCCACTTTCTTGATGTTATCTTGCGCGAGAATTGCCGCCGGGCCGCCAATGCTGCCGAGATAAAATCCGCCGTATTTTTTGCATGCATCGGTCACTCCTTTACTCCGATTGCCTTTGGCGAGCATGAGCATGGATCCACCGTGCGATTGGAAAAGGTCGACGTAGCTGTCCATGCGACCAGCGGTGGTCGGGCCGAATGAGCCCGAGGCGTAACCAGCCGGCGTCTTGGCCGGGCCGGCGTAATAAATCGGATGGTTCTTGGCGTAGTCGGGCAAACCCTGGCCCGCGTCGATGCGTTCTTTCAGTTTCGCGTGAGCGATATCGCGCGCGACGATCATTGGTCCGCTGAGCAAGACCCGGGTGGTCACCGGATATTGGGTGAGCTCGGCGAGAATATCCTTCATCGGCCGATTGAGGTCGATGCGCACGATATTGGTGTCCTTGAATGTCCGCGCCTCCTCGGAAATATATTGGCCGGGGTTGGTTTCCATCTGCTCCAGAAAAATACCGTCCTGGGTGATCTTGCCCTTGATGTTGCGATCGGCACTGCACGAGACGCCCATCCCGACGGGGCAACTGGCCCCATGACGCGGCAGCCGGATGATGCGGACATCGAGGGCAAAATACTTGCCGCCAAACTGGGCGCCGACTTTCGTCTGTTGCGCGAGTTTCAGGACCTTCGCCTCGAGTTCAATATCGCGAAACGCGCGGCCGTGCTCATTGCCGCTCGTGGGCAACGCATCGAGATACTTGGTGGTCGCGAGTTTCAAGGTCTTCGTGCACGCCTCCGCGCTCGTGCCCCCGATGACGAAGACGAGGTGATAGGGCGGGCAGGCGGAAGTGCCGAGCAACTGCATTTTATCGACGAAGAATTTCTCCAGGCTCTTCGGATTGAGCAGCGCCTTGGTTTCTTGGAAAAGGAAGAGTTTGTTGGCCGATCCGCCGCCTTTGGCGACGAAGAGGAATTCGTACTTGGCTCCCTCGGTCGCGTGCAGGTCGATTTGCGCGGGCAGGTTCGTGCCGGTGTTGACCTCCTTGAACATATCGATCGGTGCGACCTGCGAATAGCGGAGATTTTCTTTCGTGTAGCACTCGTACACGCCTTTGGAGAGATGCTCGGCGTCATTTGATCCGGTCCAGACTTGCTGGCCTTTTTTGGCGAAAATCGCACAGGTGCCCGTGTCCTGGCACATGGGCAAGATGCCGCGGGCCGCGATCTCGGCATTTTTTAATAGCGTGAGGGCGACGTAGCGATCATTCGCCGAAGCCTCGGCATCCTGCAAAATGGCCGCCACCTGTTTGAGGTGTTTCGGCCGCAGGAAGAAATTCGTATCATGAAACGCTGCGCGAGCGAGATAGGTGAGAGCCTCGGGGGTGACCTTGAGAATCTCTTTCCCTTCAAAGGTTGCGGTGGACACGCCTTCCTTGGTGAGCAGGCGATATTCAGTTTCATCAGCCCCCAGCGGCAGTGGGTCCTGATAGACAAATGGTGGTGTAGCCATGCCTCTTGGTTATGCCAAAAGCGCAGGATGACAAGCCGCAGCACCTCGTCCGGGATGATTATTAAACCTTCCTCTGATCGCCATTAAGCGGCGTCGCTCAGAGGAGTTTCAGTTTAGGCAGGTCCTGCACGTCAATGTAACCGATGGGCTTCCCCTTCGCATCGAGGGCGAAAAGATCGGATATTTTGAAGTGCTGAAACAGTTTCAACGCTTCCACCGCGAGGGCGTCTGCCGCCACGGTTTTGCCTCCGCGGGTCATGGAGTTGCTCACCGGTTGATTTAGAAAATCAGCTCCATCATTCAACGCGCTTCGCCGAAAATCTCCATCCGTGAAGATTCCCGTCAACCGTCCTTTGGCGTCGATCAAGGCCACCGCACCCGCCTTGGCTTTCGTCATGGCAAAAATGGCTTCCTGCACCGTCGTTTTCGCTTCCTTTAAAATCGGGCAATTTTCCCCGGTGCGCATGATGTCTTTCACGCGCAACAGCAAGGTCAGTCCCAGTGTGCCGGCCGGGTGGTATTTGGCAAAACCTTCGCGGGTCAGGCCGCGGGTTTCGAGGAGCACCATGGCGAGCGCATCGCCGAGGGCGAGGGCCGCCGTGGTGCTGGCGGTCGGCGCGAGCGAGAGTGGGCAGGCTTCACGGGGCGCTGCATAGGTCAGGCGAAAGTCAGCGCCCTTGGCCAATTCACTGGCGGGTGCTCCGGTCAGCGCCACAGTCTTCAGGTCGAATTTTTCAAACAGAGGCAGCAGTCGCAGCATCTCGGCAGTGGCACCGCTGTTGCTTAATAAAATCGCGACATCGCCTGCGGCGCACAGTCCCAGATCGCCATGCAGCGCCTGAGTGGGATCGAGAAAGCAGGACGGGACCCCAATGCTGTTGAACGTGCCCGTCAGTTTCTCGGCGATGTGGGCGTTCTTGCCGACCCCACTGAAAATCAACTTTTTTTCGTCGGCCAGTGCCGTCTCGATGAGGCGCACGACCTGGATGAATTCAGCGTTGAGCGCCTTGGCCGTGGCAGTGAGGGCTTCGCTTTCAATGGCGAGGCAGCGGCGGGCTTGGGCGAGGATTGTTTTATCGTTTAGCGGCATCAAAAACTTGAGTCAGGGGGAACCTCACGCAAACGTACCGGTCGCGCTTATCCATTCAACACCTTTTCCTGCTTTGCTTCTTAACTCCTCCTCTTTTCGCCGCTGGCTCTTGGCGCTGCTCTGCACGGCCTTTGCTTGGGGTCTGACCGGCTGTGGTGACCGTGACCGGCTCTCCTATGCCACCGAGACCGACGAACCCTATTATCGCGACGGTATCGCGCTCTTAAAGACGGGACGCCGGCAGGACGCGCTTACGGCTTTTTTGAAAGTGATTGATCGACGGGGAGAAGATGCTCCGGAATCCCACCTCGAGATCGGTCTGCTCTACCTCCAGCACATCAACGATCCGCTCTCGGCTATTTATCATTTCAAAAAGTACCTCGCGCTCCGGCCGAATAGCCCCCAAGCGCCTTTGGTGCGGCAACGCATCGACGCCGCCATCCGCGAATTTGCCCGCACCTTACCGGCCCAGCCGATCGAGAGCGCGACCAAACGGGTCGACCTGATTGCGGCGATGGATAAATTGAAATTGGAAAACGATCAGCTCAAACTCCAACTCGCCGACGCCCAGGCCAAGCGCGATGACCCCGCCGCTCCCACCGTCAGGACCGAGGCACCTGCGGCCCGCTCCCCCACAAATCAGTCTGCGGTGGACGCAAAACTCAGCCTCAACTTCGATTCGATGCCCACCGTGCGTACCCGGCCCGCTGCCCCTTCGTCAGCGGCTCCGCTAAAAATGACGACGACCGCTCCGCTCGCCACCCCACCGCCGGCAACGCGTCGTGACAAAGCCTCAACCAAATCCGCCACTACTCCGGCGGCGCCCACGGCTCCCGCGCATGCTGCGGCCCGCAAGCACACGGTGCAAAAAGGCGACACGCTCTCGAATCTTGCTCAACATTATTACAAAAACCGCGCCAAGTGGCGCGATATCTATGCCGCCAATCGCAAGGTGATGAAAAACGATAGCGATGTTCACGTCGGCATGGAACTGATTATTCCGTAGTTCGTGTCGGAGCCGCCGTGATTGGCGTGAGGCTTCATTCTTGCATGCTCAGTTCGCCATTAGCCAAGACGGAACCGCGAATGCCCAAGGTGGAACCCGACCTCCCGCAGGGCCTGAGCTTGTCGAATGGTCGGGCGGGTTGGTTTGCGTAGGTAGCGCGCTCGCCGCGCTACGTTGCCCAATGATCAATTGCTTTTCGCTTTTTGCAGGGCCTGAGCTTGTCGAATGGTCGGGCGGGTTGGTTTGCGTAGGTAGCGCGCTCGCCACGCTACGTTGCCCAATGATCAATTGCTTTTCGCTTTTTGCAGGGCCGCCCCTTGTGGGCGTGCCGAATTCGCGCATTCCGGCACGGCCACAAGGGCCGGCCCTACGTCGAATTCAGTTTGGCTTTGATCTTAACTCAACGGCAGTCGACCTCCGGGCGGGTTGGTTTGCGTGCTACATCCACCCGCTCGGTCTTCGCCCTCACTTTTGATCTCCGTTGAGCAAGGAATGCGCAGTGAAGCCATTTGGAGATTCACCTGAATGGGTGTAAATTGCGTCAGAATTGTTGAAGGGGTAATTAATGAATCAGAGTTTTTCCAATCGTTCAGCCGCCGGCCGACTCTTGGCGGAGAAGCTTGCCGCTTATGCCGGCGAGCCGGGTTTGCTCGTGCTGGCGTTGCCGCGTGGCGGGGTGCCGGTGGCGGCGGAAGTCGCCCATGCGCTGCACGCCCGGCTTGATGTGCTCGTGGTGCGCAAACTCGGCGCGCCCTTCGATCCTGAGTTCGCGCTGGGCGCGGTAGCCTCCGGTGGCTTCCGGGTGCTCAATACCTCAGCTTTGAAAACTTTTAGCGTAACCCCGACCGAGGTCGAGGCGGCGACGAGCCGGCAACTAAAGGAACTGCATCGGCGCGAGCACGTCTATCGCCACGGCCGACCCGCGCTGGAATTGCACGAGGGCCCCGTGATTCTGATCGATGATAGCATTGCCACTGGATCGACCATGCGAGTCGCGGTCGCCGCCCTGCGCGATACTCGGGCCGGCCCGATCATCGTGGCTGCTCCGGTGGCCGCGCGGGAGAGCTACATGGAATTGCGCCACGGACTCCATGACTTTGTCACGCTCTGCCTGCCGCGGAATTTTGGCAGTGTCGGCGAATACTATGAGGAGTTCGATCCGATCACTGATGCGCAAGTGCGCCAACATCTCGATCACGCCTAGCGGGAAAATATTGCGATGATTCCCGCCCACGCTTGAGTGGCCGGAATGAACCGAACTGACCGGCTGGTGGCGATGGTCCTGTTTCTCCAAGGTAGACGCGTCGTGCGCGCCGAGGACCTGGCGGCGCGTTTCGAAATCAACATCCGCACGGTCTATCGCGATATTTCCGCATTGAGTGAAGCGGGCGTGCCGATCTCCGGCGAGGCTGGCGTGGGTTATTGTCTGATGAAAGGCTACCAACTGCCGCCGGTGATGTTCACCGCAGAAGAGGCCTCGGCGTTTTTCGTCGGGGGCGAGCTCGTGAAACAATTCACTGATGCCTCGCTGCAAGGACCGATGGCCTCGGCGCTCGACAAACTCCGGGCCGTGCTCCCCCGTGAGCGACAGGATCATGTGGAAAAACTCGTCAGTCGCACGATCGTGCGCGGTCGGAGGGGACAGGGTACGCCGGAAGTGGCGGCGCAACGCTGGATGGTGACCGTGCAGCAAGCCGTCGTGCTCCGCCGTGTCCTGCGGATGACTTATCGCGGACTCGAGCGCGACGTAGACACTCAACGCGACGTAGAGCCGCTCGGCGTGGTTTTCTACGGCGGGGCCTGGTCCTTTGTTGGCTGGTGTCGCCTGCGGCAAGATATCCGACACTTCCGCGTGGATCGCATTCGTCGGCTGGAATTATTGCCCGTGACCTTTCCGGCGCGCGAAGACTTTTCGTTGGCCAAACACATGGAAAACTACGGAGCCGAGCGAAAAAGTTTACCCGTTCGAATCTGGTTTCATCGTTATGCGCAGGAGCGCGCGCAACGCGAAAGCTACGCCACCCTCATCGAGGAAAATCGTCGCGATGGTGGCGCGGAGTTCACGCTGTATTCCTATTCGCTGGAGTGGACGGCGCAGTGGCTCCTGTCGTTCGGTGATCGGGCCGAGGCGATCGCTCCGTCTAAGCTGCGCCAGTTCGTGCGCGTCGAAGCCGAAAAAATCACCGCGAAATATGTCTGAGCCGTGATCTTCCGGTTGGTGGGCGTCGGTTTCCACACCGACGCTCTGTCGCCAATGGGGATCAGCCTTCACCCGACTTCCGCCGTCGCCGAGGCTTTGGCGGACAAGACGGCCCGACAAGAATCGGCGACCACTTTTCATTTCACTTCCGCTCATTCGGAAATACGGAGCGATGCAGTGAAAATTCTGGCCCGCGCTGAATTTTCGCAACGAGCAGGTGGAACCCGGCCTCCGGACCACTACCGTTGAGTTAAGACCAAAGGCAGACTGAATTCGACGGAGGGCCGGCCCTTGTGGCCGTGCCGGAATGCGCGAAGTCGGCACGCCCACAAGGGGTGGCCCTACCAATGCGCAAAGCAAATGACGACTGGGGTAAGGTGAATCTGTTTTGACTGAATCCCCATAGCTTTATTCAACGGCAGTGGGCCTCCGGACGGGTTTGCTTGAGTCTCAGAGGGTAAACGCGTCCAGCCTGCCCGCCATAGCCTTGGCGACGGCGGCAGTCCGCGTTCCACCTCAGGCAACTGTTTTTGGCTGAGCGAGGCTCCTGACCTAGGGTTGCCAGGGCGGAGTGGTCGGATGGCCGCATGGCACGTCTTCGACTTGGCACGCCGTTCGGTAGGGCGTCTGTCTTGCAGACGCCGCGAAGTACGGGCGAATCCTTCGCGAGCACGAGCGGGTGAGGATAGTCCAAATTCAACACATGTCCCCAAGGCTGGCGTGAGACGTGCCGCTGGGTTCATTGTGCGCGTTGCGGCGACTAAGGTTTCATGTTTAAGGGAATTCAGAAGGGGTCAGGTTGAAATTATAATAATTGCAACCTGACCCATTTTTATCTGCCCGGTGGTGGAACCCGAGCTCCGGGCGGGTTTTGCAGCGAGAGCCGGTAAGAAGCGCGCCCGGAGGTCGCGCTCCACCTCCGATACCGTTCATCCGGTTTGCGCCGTGGCGGGCTCAGCTCGTTTCCTCGTTCACCCTCTCTCCACGGGCTGGGGTCAGGATGGCTCAGTCTGCGGCACGGCGTCCCACGACAAACACCGAATTCCCCAGTGGCATCGACCAACCCTGTCGCATCCACGCAAACTCCAGCGCCGCCAAGGCGGCAAAAGCCGTCTCGACCGGCACCGGGTAGAGCTGCACGTCACTCGTTGGCCGGGCCGGACGAAACAATTTTCGGCGGGCGACGATCAACGGCAGAGGCAGCAAATTCACATAGGTGGCGAAGTCCACCCGGAGCCCCGCCGCTGCGAATAATGCGCTCAGTTCCGGCCGCGTGTACCGATGCTTCGTCTCGCAGGTATCATCGTGATACGACCACAGCGCCATGAAGGCAGGCACATTGATCAACACGATTCCACCGGGCCGCACCACGCGGGCAAACTCCCGCAGCGCCGCCGCCGCCTCCTCCACCTGACACAACACATCCACCGACACGACAGCTTCGAAGGAGGCATCGGCGAAAGGCAACTGGGTGATCGAACCTTCGACTATTTCGACCCCGGTGCGTTCACGCGCCAAGGAGCAGGCGAGCGGCATGAAGTCCAATCCGGTCAGCCGCCAGTCGGCGTTGGCTCCGCGCAAAGTCGTGATCAGCCCGCCGGTGCCGCAACCGGCATCCAGCACGCGGGCCGGGCCCGGCGGCAACTGCCGGGCGAGCCAGTGTACCACCCGGCGGTTGAGGGCGCGGAAATACCACATCCGGTCCTCCACCTCCGCCAGTTTCCGATATTCGTCGCGTTGCATGGGCATCGAAAGACCGGCCTGCTCCGTCACTGGCAATGCAAATCTTGCGCCCCGCTCCGGGCTGCGCTTGAACCGAGAGATGCCGTTTTCCTCCTTCCTGCCAAGCGCCGCCGGCACCGGGCTGCGCTACGCGCTCTCCCTGGCCGCGCTCGTCTGGCTGACCCGGCAGGTGGACTGGGCGGGATTACGCGGGCTCGGCCAAGCGGACTGGCTCTTGGCCGCTGCGGCGGTGTTGGCGACCGGGCTGGCCTATCCGTTGCAGGCCTGGCGCTGGCAATTGCTGCTTCGCGCCCAGCAGCTGACTCCGCCCACCGGCTGGGTTCACCGCGTTTTTTGGATCGGCCAATTCTACAATTCATTCCTGCCCGGTGGCATTGCCGGCGATGCGGTCCGCTTTGTCTATTTGCGGCGTTTCGCGCCCGACCAGCAGGCCGCCGGAGCGGCGAGCCTGATCGCCGACCGGCTGCTGGGCCTAGCTTCACTCTGCGCGCTCGCCGCACTCACGCTGGCGCTGTACCTGACCCGTAGCAGCGGTTCTCCTCAACTGTACGATCTGTGCCTCGCGAGTGCCGCCGCCTTGGGGCTGCTGCTCGCCGGTGGCTGGAGTGCCGCCCGCACCCGTTGGTGGGAACCGCTTTCCGCGCGGTTGATCGGCGTCGACCGCGCCTCGCAGCTGCACGACGCCGCGCTCGCGCTCGGCCGGCGCCAGCTGGTGCTCACCTCCGCCACGCTGCTCAGTGTCGCGGTGTGGCTCGTTGACTTTGTCGCCCTCTGGCTGCTGGCCCGCAGTCTGGGACTTCGCTTTGGTCTGCTCGAAATTTCCGTAGCCGCCGCCGCCGCCTATGTCGCTGCGGCACTGCCCATCAGTATCGGGGGCCACGGTGTCCGCGAAGGCACCCTCGTCGCCACGCTTTCCCTGTTTGGAGCGGCGGCGGCGGCCCAGCCTGAAACCGTGGCCTTGCTGGCACTGTGTCTCTGGGCCGTGACCGTAGGATGGAGCCTCGTCGGCGGATGCGTTTATCTGGCGGCAACCCTCACCGGCCGACTATCTGCCAAGTAAACCGCCGCCCATGCCGTACCTGATCGCGGTTTCACTCCTCTGGGGCTGACGGACGGGTCAGCTTGGTAGTTTGTGGTCGTAACGTCTTCAATAAAATCCAAGCAGCACGGACGGACAAAACGGGTCAGCAACGGTTCAATATATGCGATTTATGACTGAGCGTCGTTTAGGGTTCCTTGCCGACACGAGAGCTACATCGCTCTGATGGCTGCCGGGAAGGCAGGCGCACTTTTTCGTTACGGACCGGGTCGGAACGGAGTGAGGTTGTCCTTGAGATCGTCGTGGGGATTAAGGCCGTGACGCTGGCAGGTGCCGATCAGAGCGTTGAGGATGAGAGCGCGGTCGCCGGTGCAAGAGCCTATCCGAATAACCCGTGCGATAGGCCATTCCTGTGGAGGGCCGAACTCCTGCGAGGCCGCGATCCGCCACGAAATCCGGACCCGCAGGCGCTCGTCCCTCCAAAAAAAAATCAGTCATGAGGGTTATTCAGATAGGCTCTTAGGTGGTTGAGCTTTTCGGGGCGCGCAAAAAAATGTTCGCCGGGGCGGGGCAAAGTCTCTTGGTTGTCGCCAGTGATTTTGAACACCCCACCTCCTGCCTCCGCCATCATTGATGGCACGCTCTGCCAAATCGACCGCCTCGGTGCGCGTTCCGTCGCGTGTGTGCCTTTGGGTTCTGCGTTGGTCGAGTTTCGGCAGGGGCCGTTGCAATTCTACGTGCGGGAGCATCCGTTCGGTCTCCTCCCGGGGATGGCCAATCTGTACTGCCTTGATGCCGACCTCCGCCTCCGCTGGATGGCGGAGTGGCCGTATGCCGATGATCCTTGCGCCGAGATTCTTTGTGAGGAGGAAAATGTCCTCGTTACCCGATCGGCTTCCGGAAAATTGGTGGGCATCGATTCTTTCGACGGCCACTTGATCGGTTGCGAGCAGCCGATCGCGATCGCCGGTTAAGCTTAACCGGAACGATGCAGTCGGGAGTCGAGAGCTGAGAGCCCGAGCTTCAGAGTTGGTATGGGTGAATTTGTGACGGGAAACTGTCTTTACTGTTTGGTCTGGCTCTCTCGTTTCTCAGTTCTGGACTGCATCGTTCCGTCTCAGGCCTGGCTGCAAAAACGACGGGCGGCTTCGACGAGGTTGGCTTCGTTGAGCACGCCGTAGCTCAAGCGGACGAAATTGCGCGCGGGAGTGTCGCCGAAGCACAGATCGCCGGGAACGTAGAGCACGCCCGCTGCCACACAGGCGCGGAAAAAGGCGGAGTCGAGTCCGGTGTCGAGTGTCGCCGGTCCTTCGAGCCACAGATATAAACCGCCGGTTGGTTTTTCCCAGCGCCAGCCTTTCTCGCGCAACCCGCCGGCTTCGAGGGCGCTGTTCAGCACCTGCATTTTGCGTTCATAATTCGGACGTAGTTGCTGCGCGAGGTGCGCTTGAAAAGCTCCGGTGACCAGCGCGTGCTCGCAAATCGCCTGGTTGAAATGCGCCGAACCGAAGTCGTGATGCCCTTTCACATGGAGCATTTTGGCCAGCCATTTGGGATCGGTGCAGGTGCCGTAGCCGACCTTAAGCCCGGTCGCGAAAGGCTTGGTCAAAGTGGATGTGTAGAAGCGCGGAAAATCGACCCACGCCGGTAGACTGAGAATACTTGGTGCCGCGTGAAGTTCGGCGAAATACAGTTCGCGGTAGGCGGCATCTTCGATGGCCGGGATGAAGAGACCTGCGGTGGCGAGTTCTTCGGCGATCAGGTTTTTTTCTTCAAGGCCCAGACTGCGGCCGGATGGGTTGGAGAAATAGCTGACGAAATAAACCGCCTTGAGGCGCGACGCCGAGCCATCCGTTTTCATGCGGGCGAGCAAGGCGCGCAGGCCATTGCGATCAAGCTGGCCGGAGGCAGCGGTGGGCAGCGAACGCGCCTCGATCCCCAGACCGGTGAGCATTTCCAGAAAAACAAAATAGCTAGGTCGGTCGACGAGTACGATGTCGCCGGGTGAACACAGCACTTGCATCGCGAGGTAGAGTGCTTGTTGCGAGCCGTTGGTAATGAGGAAGCGGTTTTCCGTGGCTACGGGATTGCCGGCGAGGACGGGCTCGTAGGCGAGGAGCATCTGCGCGAGCTGACGGCGCAGACCGATCCGGCCTTGGTTCATCCCATATTGCAGATGCTCGGGATCGGTAGCTCGGGCTTTGGCGAGAGTGGCGATGGCGGTGCTGATCAAGCCGACGGGCAGCGTATGATTGTCGGTGAACCCGGCCGCGAGGGAGAGCAGCTTCGGATTTTCCAGCGCCAACGTCATGAGCCGCGCAATGGTCGGCGCTTGCGCGCGCTGGCCAAGTTCAGAGTAGGCGATCATGGGCGAGAGGATGAGCGGTGGGTGGGATGCAAGCGAATCTAAATGTTCAGGTGCTTCATCGCCAGTCGCCCCCAGACGAACTATGCGTCGGAATTATCCATCACGAAACATGCGAAATGAAAACATTGAGAGGAAGAATTCAGGAGGGCGATTATTAAACAGCTGTTCGGATATCCTCTCGGCTTGTCGTGCCTCGGCCGCTCTGTTTTTCGTGGGTTTCGTCAGTTTCGTGGTGATCCGTCTGAATGATTTCGGATCAGGCGACACCGTGATTCATGCCTCGCGATTTTCCTCGGGCAACCAGTAAGCCCAGATGGCGGCGGCCAGCGCGAGCAGGCTGGAGTAAAGCAAGGCGGTGCGGAAATCTCCGACGGGGGCGAGCCAGCCAAAAATGATGGAGGCGGCAGCGGCGGCGATGCGTCCGATGTTGTAGCAGAAACCCGCGCCCGTCGTGCGCAGCAACACGGGGAACAGCGGCGGCAGGTACATGGTGAAGAGTCCGAACACGCCGGAGAAAAACCCCACCAGCGGAACCCAGAACCACGCGAGTTCGCCGAAGCCGCGCGGCACGATGAAGGCACCCGCCATGCTGCCGAAGAGACCCCAGAACATGAGCGCGATGGCGCGGCGATTGCCCATGAGTTTGGCCATCCAGCCGGCAAAATAATTCCCTACGATGGACACGGCGATCATCACAAAGAAAGCGGCGGTGACTTTTTGCGTGATCTCGGTCGCCGGCGTGCCGGCATTAGCGAGGACTTTGCGCACATGCTGCGCCTGCCAGAAAATGAAAAGCCACCACGCCGAGAGACTGAGCGCACACACCGCCATCGTGCGCCAGGTGATGGTCGCGACTTCGCCATGAAACAGATCGCGGATGCCGGGTTTGCGCGCGGTCTCTTTTAGCGCGTGTTGCCAAGCCTCGGGCTCGGGGACTTTTTTCCTGATCCAATAAACCATGAAGGCCGGAAAAACGCCGATGAGGAAAACCAAGTGTTCCGGCGACAACCGAGGAAGCCAATGGCGCAGCGCGAGAATCAAGTCGTGCCACCAGCCGGCGGAACCGTTCTCGGCGAACAGACTTTGCAGCCACGGCATGATGAGCCAGACCACGGCGGAGGCGAAGAGAATGCCGAGATTCACTCCACTTTGGAGAACGGCAGCGATCCACGGACGCCAAGCCTTTGGCCAGGTTTCCGCCAAGAGCGAGGAGCCCACGGCCCATTCGCCCCCGATGCCGATCGCCGCGATGAAACGGAAAATCATCAATTGCCACCACGTCTGCGCAAACGCGCACAGACCAGTGCAAAGCGCGTAGGTCAGCACGGTGAGCGCGAGCGTGCGGCTGCGGCCGAGACGATCACCGAGCCGGCCGAAAAACGCGCCGCCCAAAGCCCAGCCCACGAGGAACGCCGCCTGGATGTACGCGCTCTTTTCCTTTACCTGCGGATCGGCGGCGGTGGTCGCGAGGAGATGGAGCACGAGCGGCCCGGCGACGAGCGTGTAGAGATGCAGCTCGAGTCCGTCAAAAAACCATCCGAGCCACGCCGCGATGCCTGATTTCCATTGGAGCGGGGAAATTTCGCGCAGGTGCGTGGCTTCACGCGTCGGAAGAGGGGAGGACAAACTGCTCATGGGGTGACCGGAGCAAAACAACGCCTCCAAACGAGTCCACGAGAAACGGGCTGCGGATGCTTTCCCCGCGAATCACGGAAAGGCACGGACAGGTTCAAGGTCGCTGAATAATTTCTGCGGATGTCTCGCATAGCTGCGGATACGAAAGCCGAAATTATTGATTGTGGATCGCTTTCGCGTTTATCCGCGCTATCTGCGGAAAATTTCTGTTCGTTGTGCGGTATTCTATTCATGTGATTCGTGGGCTGCCCCGCTCGGTTTGCCGGAGCAAAAGCAAAGTCCGCTGCAACCATCCGACTCACTTATTGTAATTTCCCGCTGCGTTTCCAAAGCGCGTCTCCGGTCTCGACGTGGCGTCTAGCTCAGCCTAATCAATGCGCCGGTAAACCGGTATCAGCCGATCTTAGGCGAAACATTTTCACACCTCCCATGACTATCATCATATTCTTTCTCGTTCTCGCTATTGTTGCACTGGGCGCGTCTTTCGTCCTCACGCTGCCTCCGGCCGGTCGCGTCGCACTGTGGGTTCTGGCGTTTTCCCTTTTTGGCTTTGGTCTCGTGGTTGGCTCGTCTGTCGTCATCGACGAGAATGAAGTCGGCATCATCCAGCGCCAGTTTTTCGGCAAACCGCTGCCAACCGGTCAAATCATCGCGCGTGATGGCGAGATGGGACCACAGGCGGAAATTCTCGGGCCGGGCTGGCATTTTGGCTATTACCCTTTCACCTATCTCGTGCGTATTGACCGCGTCATTTCCGTGCCTTCCGGTCAGGTTGGTTTCGTCAACGCGCGGGATGGTCAGCCACTCCCGGAGAACGAAATGTTCGCCCCGGTGTGGACCAGTGCGCAGGACATGCTCAATCCCACCACCTTTCTCGCCAAGGGCGGACGGCGCGGCCCGCAGACGACAATTCTCACGCCCGGAACCTATCGCTACAATACGGCACTACATGAAGTCACCGCCATACCCGCGCTCCAGGTTGAGGCGGGCACGGTGGCTGTAATTTAAAGTAATTCCGGTCTGCGCTGGACTTCTGCGGACGGGAAAGGGGACCTAGTGAACGGCGTGCCGTTGGTCCCGCGTGATCATATCGGCGTTTGGGCTGAACCGCTCACTCCCGGCGGCTATTATCTGAATACCCGGGCTTTCGTGCCGACGATCGTCAAGACCACGCAGCGCACCTATACTTATCAGGCAGCCAGCACGCCGAAGATCGCTCAGTCTATGCGGGCGGCAAAAAATGCGCCGCAGGGTGCTGCGGCCTCGTCCGGCAGCAATAATGATTGGTCGGTTTCCGTGCGTTCGAAGGATGGATTCTCTTTTCCAGTTGATGTGCGCGTGGCGTGCGCTGTCGAGGCGAAGAATGCGCCTTATCTTGTCGCCCTGCTCGGCAATCCCGACGCCGTGTTGCAGGATGAGCAGGAAGACGAAAAACTCGAGGTGCTTGAAGCCCGGGTGATTTTACCCGCCGTGCGCGCGATTTTCCGCAATGTGGCGGAGACGATGAACGCCCTCGAATTCGTCAATCGCCGCAGTGAGATTGAAGCTATCGCTCTACAGCGCATCACCGCCGAACTCGCCCGCTATCGCGTGAGCTGCGATGGCGTGTATGTGGGGAATATTCATCTCGATGCCAATCCGGCCGGCCAACAACTCCTCGCTACGCAGACTGATCGTGAAGTCGCGGTGAACCAGCAAAAACTTTACGATCAACAAAAACAGGCCGAAGTCTCGCGGGCACAATTAGTCCGCGCTACGGAAGAGGCCGAGCAACAACGCCAGCTCGCCGCTGCCGAATACAAAGTGAAGGTTGAGGGTGAGAACGCCAAGTCGCAGGTCGCCCGCGCGAAGGGCGAGGCCGAGTCGCAGGTCATCATCGGCGAAGGTCGCGCGAAAGCCTACAAGCTTCTCGTCGAGACGCTCGGACGCGATCAGGTGGCGCAACTCGAGGTCCTGAAGCTTGTCGTCGAAGGCAAGATCCAGATCACGCCGCAAGTGATGGTCACGGGATCAAACGGCAATGGCGCGATGGACGCGCTCGCCGGTACGATCTTGCGCCAAGCCGCGCAGACCTCCGCTCAACCCGCCAAATAAAACTCAGCTCTCCTCGGAGAATTTTTTATGCGCCTATTATTATTCGTTTCCGCCTTCGGCATCCTTCTCAGTTTGGCCGTGCTGATCGTCGTCATCATCAAGTCCAAGAAAGACGCTACACCACCGAAGATGAAGAACCCCGAGAGCGAAGATTGAGTCGTCGTTCATCCCCAGAGCCCAACGAAGGCCAGCGGCTCGCGCGGTTGCGAGAGTCACGGTGCCTGGTCACGTTTCTCGGTTGTTTGACTATTGCAGCAGAGCGATTCGCTGTTCGAGGCTGCGCAGGGTGATGGCCGGGAAGAGGTCTTTCCCCTCACGTGACTCGAGTACTGGGCCTTGCGTGGTGACTCGGGTATCGGGATCGATGGCTTCGGTCTGCTGCGCCGGCGGCAAAGATATTTCGAGTGTGACGGTGGACTTCACATCGGACGTTCCCGGATTGTCCCCATAAACAAAACCATGTTTTGGCGCATCAGGTAGGGGCCGTTGCCCGCAACGGCTTTGCTGAATATTTATCCCTCGCGCATGGCGGTTCAGGATAACCCTATTCTTTAATCCCGGAATTCGGGTTGAAATCAGACGGGCCTGATTAAACCGGTGCACAAAAAAGCCGCAGATTGCTCTGCGGCTTTCGTTGAAATTTGAATCGATTACTTTTTCAGCAACATGAAATCAACGCGGCGGTCTTGCGACCACTCGGCTTCGCCGCCGGATTGCTTGGCGTCGGTCGAGCCCTTGGAGAGGGTTTCGAGTCGGGTACTATCGACGCCCATGGATTGGAGGAATTTCTTCACGGCGTTGGCACGACGGTCGCCGAGGCCGAGATTGTATTCAGCGGTGCCACGCCAATCGCAATGACCAGAGAGGACGAGATTCTGGCCGGGATTATCGGCGAGCCATTTGACGGCGGCTTGCAGCTTGGGGCGTTCGGCGGGAGGAACGGCGGCGCGATCAAGGGCGAAATAGATCGGCTCGACGACACTCATGGTTTCGTCGGGGGTGCCTTCGGGGCGTGCGGTCAGAGTCGAATTAGCGTCAGCGGAAACGGCGATGGCATTTGGATCGATGGTGTCACCGATGGCATTGCCCGCGTTGGCATCGCGCGTGGGCTTTTTGGAGCACGCGGTTAAGAGCAGCGTGCTGAGGGCGAGAGAGAGACCGAGGACTTGCGAGAATTTCGTCATGGGAGAAAGTTGGACCAGAATCTTGGCCGTTATCAAGGAAAGCGTAGAGGCGGGCAAGAAATAAAACCCCGCAACTGCTAGTCTTTTACCAAGTCTGGGTGCGGTGATCGATCAGACCGATCTCCAAGGCATAGCGGGTGAGACTGGCGACGTCGTGGAGGTTGAGCTTGCGCATCAGATTCGTGCGGTGGTTATCGACGGTCTTGACGCTGATATTCAGCTTCAGGGCGATTTCCTTCGTGCTGTGGCTCTCGGCGACGAGTTTGAGGATTTCACGCTCACGGTCGGTCAGGAGATCGGTGCCAGTCGTGGGATTGTTGTTCGCCACTACATTCCGCAAGAGGGCGGCGATACCGGGGCCGAAGTAGGTGCCGCCATTGGCGACGCTCTCCAGGCCTTTTTTCAATTCGATCAAACCAGCGGTCTTCTCTACGAAGCCGTGGGCACCTGCCTCGAGCATTTCGCGGACAAGGGCAGGGCTCTCGTAGCCGGAGAAAATGATGATGCGGGTCGATTTCAGCTGCTTGGCGACGCGACGAAGGATGTCGACGCCACTGAGGCCGGGCAGGCGGGCGTCGAGGACAACCACGTCTGGCTTCAGATCGAGGAGCATGTCGCACGCGAGTTTGCCATCGCCGCATTCACCCACAATTTTGTAGGAGGGATCGAAGCGCAGGATTTCCGCCAGCATCTCGCGGATGGCGGTCTGATCTTCAACAATAACGAGGCGTTTGATTTGGGTGGCAGTGGTCACAAAATGAGGAAATTACCTGAAACTTTAGCGATTCAGGGGAAAGTTAAAGGCGTTAGCAGGGGAAAAGACAAACACGGATTAAATGAAATTCCCGCTAAATAACACCGGTGCTTGAGGTAATGGGATGGTGGGACGACCGGGATTCGAACCCGGAACCAACAACTTAAAAGGATGCTGCTCTACCATTGAGCTATCGTCCCATGCCAATACCAACCGGCAGTTATTTTTACCAGCACGGGCAAAGCAAGAATTATTTCTCCTGAAGTGGAAATTCACGGGTTGGGGCGGACGATTTACGCGTGGAAGGGCAGCGAATGAGGGCGCAACGGGGTCAGAGACCAAAAGATACCGAAGAAGTGCCCGAAAACATTCTCTTCCAGGGCGTGTTAATCGTTCATGGTTTTTCCACGACCACACCGCTTGCCAGTTGACCGAGAGGAAGGGGAGGATTTAGGTGTAAATCCCCTAAAAATATGGGAACTTTATTCAAATTTCCTGATCCCAAAGAGGCAGAAGACATGAGTGCCAAAGCCCAAGAAGTTGCCCTGGATCGCCTGTTGGTTGACCGCTTTAGAGGTGGTGACGCGACGGCGTTTGATCAATTGGTGAGCCGGTACTGGGACCGAATTTATGCGATGGTGAATCAACTGCTCAGAAACGCCCAAGATGCGGAAGAGGTCACGCAGGACGCCTTCATTCGGGCTCATCGCGGATTGGTAAATTTCCGGGGCGACTCCGCCTTCTCGACGTGGCTCTACCAGATTGCCACCAACCTCGCACGTAATCGCTATTGGTACTGGTGGCGCCGCAAGCGGGACAAGTCTATCTCGTTCGATGCCCCGTTTGGGCCGGACAATGATAGTACGATTGCGGACATCATTCCTTCCGAGCAGGAGACTCCGGAAGACGCGACGGTCACGCAGGAGTTCGTCAACCGCGTGGCGCAATGCATGGATTTACTGAACGAAAAACATCGGGAGATTCTCATCCTGCGCAATGTGCAGAATCTCGCCTACGAAGAAATCGCCGAAATCCTCGGCATCAGTGTCGGCACTGTTAAAAGCCGGATTGCTCGTGCCCGCGAAAGCCTGCGCGAGAAACTAGGGGGAGAATTTCAGCCATGAAAGACACACGTTTCATCGAATTAGTTAATCAGTATATTGACCGTCAGATCTCACCGACCGAAACCGCCGAGCTTGAAGCCGAGATTCAGGTGAGCCCACGGCACCGCAAGATCTACCAGCAATATTGCCACATGCACCGTGCGACCAAGTTGGTCTACGAGAGTTTCCGGACTAATGCCGACCTCCCGGCGCTCGAAAAATCCCAAACGGGTGGCAGCATCGCCCAATTCGAACACAATCGGAAACGGACCAGCTGGCCTTATGTCGTCGGTGGTCTCGCGGCGGCGGCGGCTTGCTTCGCCGTCGTCGTGATTCGCACGGGGACTTTTTCTCATACGGATAACGCAGCGGCCGTGGCTGCAGCCCGGACCGTGGTGGCAGTCGTGGCGGCGGTGCCTGTGCCAGCAGCCCAACCCGTGATCGCACCGGCTATGGATAAACAAGCTTCCTCGGCTGAACAACAATACGCCGCACTGCTCTCCGCTAAGCGCCAGGAAGAGATGAGGGCCTTTGCTCTTAATCAGCAGAAAGTGACGCAGCCGATCTCGTTATTTGCTGATGATGGCCTCGACAATACACAGACGTTGACTGCGGAAGCGCAAAAACTCTTCCAGCAAAAGCGCAAAACCGCGAAGAAGGATTCCACCGAGTTTACCGCGTTTCAGTTTCAACGCTGATTGGCCACACACTGCACGTTTTCACTTCAAGCCCGCTGTCATTGGCGGGCTTTTTATTTACCCAGAGCCTTCCTGATCAGTGTCTCGGTCGTGGCTTTGATTCCCAAGGATACCAAGGCTTGGCGGACGGCTTTGTCCGCGTCCGGTGCCTTGTAGCCGAGTGCAACCAGAGCCATAACGGCGTCGCGGATCTGGTTGTTGTGGGGCGAGCCATCGGCGTGGGAGGACTCCGCGCTGCCTGTTGAAACGGTGGTGCCTTCAGCGGTGAATTTGTCCCGCAGTTCAATCACGAGTCGTTCGGCGGTCTTTTTGCCGATGCCCGGGCATTTGGCCAAGAGGCCGATATCGCCAGCGACAATCGCGCTTTTGAGGACGGACAGTGAAAGCTTACTCAGCACACTGAGCGCGGTTTTCGGACCGATGCCCGAGACTTTTTCGATCAATAACCGGAAGAAATCCCGTTCATCCTCAGCGGAAAAACCGTAGAGAGTCTGCGAGTCCTCGCGGTAGACGACGTAGGTGTGCAGCCGCACTTGCTGGCCGGGTTGTGGCAGACGCTCCGTGGTGGTTACAGGGATATGGACTTCGTAGGCAAATCCACCGGTCTCGACCACGGCGGTCAGTGGCGAAGCCGATAGCAACAGGCCCGTGATGCGAGTGATCATGGGCTCAGTCGTTCAAACCGAGCACATCCTGCATGTCGTAGACGCCGGGTTTTTGATGCACGACCCATTGGGCGGCGCGCAAGGCACCACGCGCAAAGATCCCGCGATCACTGGCCTTGTGGGTTAACTCCAGGCGTTCGCCGAGCGCGGCGTAGATGATGGTGTGATCACCGACGACGTCGCCGCCGCGCAGAGCGTGCACGCCGACTTCCCCTTGCGTGCGCTCACCGGTGATGCCGGAGCGGCCGTGGCGCAGTGCTGAGGCGTTGAGCTTGCGCTCTTCGAGAATGATTTCGAGCAGGCGCGCGGCGGTGCCGCTGGGCGCGTCTTTTTTGAAACGGTGATGCATCTCAACCACCTCGGTGTCGTAGTCCGCCCCCAGCACCTGCGTCGCACGACGGGTGAGAGCGAAAAGCAGATTAACGCCCACGGAAAAATTGCCGGCCCAGACGGTCGGAACTTTCGCGGCGAGCGTGAGCAGATGGTGCTTCTCCTCGGCGGAATGGCCGGTGGTGCCGATGACGAGTGCTTTCTTTTGCGCGATGGCGCACTCGATCACCTGGGCGGTGGTGCGGTGGCTGCTGAAATCCACGAGGACTTCTGCGCCGGCCAAGGCGGCAGCGAGATCGTCCCCTACGTCGATCGCGGCGGCGACGGGGATTTTGAATTCGGCGGCGGCGGAAATCAGGGCGTTGCCCATGCGCCCCTTGGCCCCGTTGATGATCACGCGGGTCGAGCTCATGATTTTCCTTCGTAGTTGGCGATGGCGGCGAAAAGCACTTTGGCGCCGGCGTCGCTGAGTGGGCAAAGGGGCGGACGCACTTCGTCGGAACCAATGATTTTTTTCCGGGCCATGGCGGCCTTGATCGGGGAAGGATTCGACTCGACGAAGATGTTTTTGAAAACCGGATAGAGTTTTTGGTGCAGCGCCCGGGCCTTGGCGTAGTTCCCTTTGAGAGCAAAAGCGGTAAGCTGCGCCATAGCCTTGGGATAGAGATTGCTGGCCACGCTGATGACGCCTTTCGCGCCCACGGCCATGAAGGGTAGAGTGAGGGAATCATCCCCGCTCAACACCGTGACCGAGTCGCCCACGGCTTGGATCAACTGATCGACGCGGTCGACCGAGCCACCGGCTTCCTTGATGTGGTTCACGTGTGGGTAGCGCGCGCGCAGCCGTTCCACGACGCCTACACTGATCTCAATGCCGCAACGACCGGGAATCGAGTAGAGCACGATGGGTTTGTCCGTGGTCTCGGCGACAGCGCAGAGATGTTGAAAGAGGCCTTCCTGCGTCGGGCGGTTGTAGTAGGGTGCGACGACGAGCATCGCATCCGCGCCGGCGGCGTGGGCCTCGGTGGTGAGGTTGACAGCTTCCTTCGTGCTGTTGGAGCCGGTGCCGGCGATCACGGGGACGCGCCCAGCGGTCTGCTCGATGACGCAACGGATGACATCCATATGCTCGGCATTGTCCAACGTGGGTGATTCTCCGGTCGTTCCAACCGGGACTAATCCGTTAATTCCTTGTTTAATTTGCCAGTCTACGAGCGAGCGTAATTCGTCGTACGAGACGTGCCCACCCTCGAAGGGTGTGACTAAGGCGGTGATGGCTCCGGTGAGTGGTCGGCGTGCTTTCATGGAAAGTTCCTTGAATGGTAGAGAGTAAGGCTGTAGGCAAAGCATACTTTCAGCCCGGTTCACGCCCAAAATACCCGATGAGCAATACATTTCATACCGAAATCATGAACGACCTGTTGAAACTGGCAGTCGAAAGCGGCGCCAGTGACATAGTCGTGAAATCAAACAAGCCTGGCTATCTACGGATGAGCGGGCGTCTCCGCCCCGTCGAAATGGATCCCATTTTGCACGAGCATGCCGATGCGTGGGTCAGCGAATATGTCCCGGCGGTCTACCGGCAAAGCTGGGAGCGCGATGGCCAGTGCGATTTTGCCTATTCCGCTCCAGACATCGGTCGCTTTCGCGTGAACGGTTTCCATCAGCGCGGCACGGTCAGTATTGTTTTTCGGCACATCAAGAACCGCCCGCCAACTTTCGCCGAACTGAACATCGATGAAGAGGTGCTGACGAAGCTAGCCCAAGCCAAAGACGGTATTCTGCTGGTCTGTGGCGCCACCGGCTCCGGCAAAAGCTCCACGATGGCCGCAATGCTGAACTGGATTAACCAGAACTCGGACAAGCATATCATCTCCATCGAGGACCCGATCGAATACACTTTCTCCGACGATAAATCCGTTTTCCAGCAACGCGAGATCGGCATCGACGTCCCCAGCTACGAGATGGCGATCAAGTCGGTACTGCGGCAAAACCCCGACATTATCTTGATCGGCGAAATGCGCGACAAGGAAACCTTCGAGACTGCGATCTCCGCGGCGGAGACGGGCCACTTGGTGATTTCCACGATGCACGCCGCGACGGTCGCCCAGTCGTTGACGCGCCTCTTCGAATTTTTCCCGCCCGAGCAGCTCACCCAGGCGCGCCGGCAAATCGCTGGTTCGTTGCGGGGCTTTGTTTGCCAGAAGCTGATTCCTGCGATGGAAGGCGGCGGGCGTTATGCGGCTCTGGAAATCCTGACCGCCGACGCCACCGTGCGAAACCTGATCCTCGAAGGCCAGAACGACAAAATCCAGCAACTGCTCGAATCGTCCTCCGACAGTACGTCGCGCTCCTTCAACCGCGATCTGTACCGCCTCATCAAGGATGGCAAGATCAGCAAAGCCGACGGCCTCCGCTTCTCACCCAATCCTCAGGCGTTGGAAATGAATTTGAAGGGCATTTTCTTCAAGACCGCCTAACCCGGAACGATGCAGGCAAGAGCTGAGAGTCGAGAGAGAGCCAGACCATCCAGATAATAAAGCGCTCCGTAACAGCAGCACGCATACCAGCACCAGACTCGGGCTCTCTGCACTCGATTCGGGACTCTCGACTTTATCGTACCGCCTAAGATTGCGTGTTATTCGAGCGAGGAACGACTCGCGCGGCCTCTGGCGAATGATCCGGTTCGAAGAACAGGCAGCTTTATCGGCTGGTAAGGCGGCCTCCCACCAAAAGCCTGACGATGAGGGATTGCTTTTCGTTGAGCAATTGTGCTCATTCCCCACGATATGAATATCAAATCCACCTTGGCTCTCTTCGCCTCTATTCTCCTCCTCGCTGGTTGTGGCAAAAGCGACAACTCTGCTGCCAGTGCCCCAGCCGCTGCTGTGGCTCCGACCGCTCCGACCATTTTGACGGTAGAAATTACCGCCAACGACAGTATGAAATTTAATCTGAACCGGATCGAAGCCAAGGCCGGTCAGGAAATTAAAATCATTCTGACCAACATCGGGACAATGCCGAAGGCGGCGATGGGCCATAATCTCGTGGTGTTGCAGAAAGGCACGGATCAGAAGGCCTTTTCTGATGCCGCCGTAGCCGCCGTCGCCACGGACTATATCCCGGCGTCCATGTCCGATAAAATTCTCGCCCACACCAAGCTCCTCGGAGCCAAGCAGAGCGACGAAATTACTTTCAAACTGCCCGCTGAAGCGGGTGAGTATCCATTCCTGTGTAGTTTTCCTGCCCACTACCTTGTTGGCATGAAAGGTGTGATCGTCGCTCAGTAATTGGCTCTTCTGATTAGATTGCTGGTTACGCATTGCCGATCGTTCACTAACCCCGGCTGCAATTGATCACTTCAATGCAGGCGAGCTAGCCTTACCCAATCGAGCATTTAACCGCGCATGGGGAGGACAAGTTTTCTCACGGAGATCCCCTGATGCGGAGCTCGCGTGCAGGAGGCATTGGCCGATATCGGTATGCGGAGAGTGATCGAGCGGCCTGAAAATAAAAAGGCCGGGCGTTTGGTTCGCCCGGCCTTGGTTTGAAATTATCAGAACTTACTTCCGGCTCTTGCGGGCGCGGCTGGGCTTTTCGTCATCCTCTTCGGCGTCATCATCGTCGTCGTCCTTGTCCTTCTTGTCGTCGTCGTCGTCATCGTCATCGTCGTCATCTTTATCTTTGTCGCCGTCTTTCTTTTCTTCGCCGTCCTTCTCTTTATCCTCGTCCTCGTCATCCCACTTGAGGGAGGCGTCATTCTTCATGCGCTCATCTTCCTCTTCCTCGATCTCAGGCAGATCGTCGTCTTCTTCACTATTGGCTTTCTTGGCGCGCTTGCCGGTGGGGGTGGTGGCTTCTTCGTCCTCATCGCCATAGCCGGCGGGCATGAAATCGAGGACCGCAGTGATCTCGTTGAAAAGATGCACGGCTTTGCCTTCGATAAAGTCGTTGTTCTCGGTCTCGCGGATCTGGTCCTCGACTTCGTCGACTGTGAGCTTCTCTTCAAAATCGAACAGGTCATTCAGGAGCTTCACGCGCAAGCGGGTGAGATGGTCCAGCAAGTCGGCGTAGGGCCCGTTTTCTTCGTCGATGATATCGGGGAGGGCAAAAAGCTTTTCCTCGGACTCAAGGAGCGGCTCTTTGGTGCGGGTCAGGCGGACCTTGCCCTTGCCCTGATCTTTCGCGATCCGGAAGGAGATGAATGCGCGCTCAAAGATGTCGGCATCAAAGCCGTATTCGCGCAGTGGCTCGATTAGCTCAATGAGATAATCGACTTGTCGTGGGTCAATGATGCTGAGCCCGTCGACGTCCCAGTGGATGGAGTCGCTGACCTCATCGACCCACCAGTTGTGATCGTCGCCGAGACGTACTATGCACCATTCGAGTTGCGGAGTTCCTTTCGCCATAATTTGTTAAGTCGGTTGCACGAAAATGAAGCGGCTTCACCCTTGTCAAATACCGAAACGCTAAAAGTGAAAATAATTTGTGTCGCCACCTAATCGACGCGGCAGGGTGAAGCCGTAGTACTAAATAACAAGCTCTATTCTTTTGAGCGAAAAGTTCTGACCCAGCGCTTGAAACTTTGCCCGTGGGTGCCAACGTCGCGAACATGGGTTGGCTCTACGACAAAGTTGGTAAACCTCTCTTCTTCCGCAGTACGCCTGAGGCGGCGCACGAATACGCCGTGGACGCCTTGGCTGTCCTGAGCCGGTTGCGGCCGGTTTGTGCCCTGATGGAGAAAATTCATCAATTGCCGGCCAGTCAGCATCGACCGGTGGAGTGTTTCGGTCTGAAATTTCCCAATGCCGTGGGGTTGGCGGCTGGTTTTGATAAAAACGGCAAAATCTGGCCCGCCGCCGCCGCACTCGGCTTTGGCCACGTGGAGATCGGCACGGTGACCCATCACGCGCAGGAGGGGAATCCTCGCCCGCGGGTTTTCCGCTATCCGGCGGAGCAAGCGGTGATCAATCGGATGGGTTTCAACAACGCCGGGGCGGCGGCCATGGCGGCGCACCTCGCGAAACTTCCGGGGCCGGGCCAGCGCGTCATTCCGCTCGGCATCAATCTCGGCAAGACCAAGGTCACGCCGTTGGATCAGGCGACGGAGGATTATGTAGGCAGTTTCCGGCTATTGGCCGACTACGCTGATTATGTCGTCGTTAACGTCAGCAGTCCCAACACGCCCGGTCTGCGCGAATTGCAGGATGCCGCTTGGCTTAAGCCGCTGCTCGCCGCACTCGTGGAGGAAAATACGACGCGCGTTGCCGGTGGGAAACCGCGCCGACCGTTGCTGCTGAAAATCGCGCCGGATCTTTCGTGGCTGCAGATTGACGCGGCGCTCGGTGTCATCGCCGAGCTTGGCCTTGATGGCCTCATCGCGACGAACACGACGCTGGCGCGACCAGCTGCATTTGCTGAGGTGCACGAAGCGGGCGGGCTGAGCGGCGGGCCGTTGCGCCGGCGTTCGACCCAGATCATCAATTATATTTCCCGGGCAACTGGCGGGCGTCTGCCGATCATCGGCGTGGGCGGCATTTCTGATGAAGCCGGTGCGGCGGAGAAGCTCGATGCCGGGGCGACGCTCGTGCAGGTTTATACCGGAATGATCTATCGCGGACCTTTTTTTGCTGCGGAGTTGGCCCGAGCCCTTTCAATTCGGCAAAGAATCTGACCATGAATGTTGTTGAAACCCTGCTCGTCGATAATGGTTCGCTGGCTCCCGCAGCGACGCTCCAGTTGCGCGGTCTCGCGAAAGCCCTGGGAAAAACCATCGGAGTCGAGGTCACGCCTATTTCTTTGCTGCACTCGACCGGGGTTTCTACGCCCGCACTGGGCGATGTGGCGGCGGAAATCTTGGAGCCCGCGCTCGAGCTGCGTTTGATGCAGGGCAAAACGGATTTTCTGATCGTCCCACTTTTCTTCGGCCCGAGCGGGGCCTTGACGGATTACATGCCCAAGCGCATCGCGCATTTGCGCGAAAGATTCCCCGATCTGAGCGTCAAACTCGCGCCGGTGCTTTTTCAGCCCAACGATGATCGTCTGGCCCGGATTCTGGCTGATCAAGTCAGGGCGCAACTTCGGGATGAAACCCGCCGGGTGGCCTTGGTCGATCACGGGAGTCCGGTCCGGGCGGTCTCAGCAGTGCGCGATCAATTGGCGGTGCAGCTTGTGAAAATACTGGGACCGGCATTCACCGTGGCCGCGGCCAGCATGGAGCGGCGCGAGGGTAAGGACTACGATTTTTGCGACCCGCTGCTCGCGAATTTGCTGCGCAAGCCGGAGTGGAACAGCGGGGATGTGATCGTGGCGATGCAGTTTTTATTGCCCGGGCGGCACGCTGGTCCGTCCGGCGATGTAGCGGAAATTTGCGATGCGGCTGAAGTGGCCAGCGAGAATAAGCTTCACGTCTTTCAAACAGGATTAGTGGCCGAGCATCCGTTACTGGTGCAGATTCTAGCAGACCGTTGGCGGTGCGGCCTCGTGCTGGGGCCGGGCGCGAGCGTGCTGTGAGTGCGCGCGGGTAATGGTGCGGTCCGATCCGAGGCAGGTAGCGCGCTTGCCGCGCTACGTTGCGAGGTGAACTCGCAACCTACGGATTCAGTTTTGTAGCCGTGCTTGAGCCAATGGAGAAGGCGCGGTCTATGGCTGCGTGGCGAACACCACGTTGTCTCTTCGCTCCAACGCGGCTAGATCTTTGCCGACGCCGCGAGCGCCGTCGCCGCGTCGATGTTGCGAATATTTTGTCCGATCAGAACCATCGCGGGGTGACCTTCCGCGGCGGTGGAAAAGGCAATCGCATCCGTCAGCGTGCCGAGTCGGATATGCTGGGTGGGCATTGAGGCATCGCTAATGATCGCGAGGGGAGTGTTCGCGGGTAGGCCGTGAGCGATCAGTTGCTCTGCGACCGCTGCGAGTCGGCGCACACCCATGTAGAGACAGAGCGTGGCATTGGCTTGGGCGAGGGCGGCCCAATCGATTTTCGCGTCATCATCTTTGCCGGCGCTTTCGTGACCGGGTGCAAAGACGGCCGACGTCGCAATCGTGCGTTGGGTCAGGCTGATGCCGGCGGCGGCGGCGGCGGAGCAGTCAGCGGTCACGCCCGGAATGATCGTGTAGGGAATACCAGCGGCGCGAAGCACGTCGATCTCTTCTCCAAGCCGACCGAAGATCGCAGGGTCGCCGCCTTTTAACCGCACGACGCGCAAACCGCGACCGGCATGATGCAGGAGCAGGGCGTTGATCTCGGTTTGCACCGAAGAGTGGAAACCGGCGCGTTTCCCCACGAAAACCAATTCGGTCGCCGGAGGACAATTTTTGAGCATGTCGGGGCTGACCAAACTGTCGTACAAAACTACCTGAGCCTGCGTGAGTACTTGTTGGCCGCGTACCGTAATTAAATCAGCCGCACCAGGGCCTGCACCTACGAAAGTGACAGAACCAGAATGAGAAGCGGCTAAATTTATCGGATACATGATTAAAATGATGACCTATGACAACTTTAAGCTTTGCATCTCGTCAAGCTTTGAGCATCTGTGTCGATTCACTCCTTTCCTCCATGCCCGACGTCATCGATCCCACCAAGCTCACGAAGAACGAACATCTGAAGCAGCGCATTCCCACGCTGGCCGGCAATATTGCTGCCACGCTGGCGGATCCGACCCTCGACAAATTTTCCGAAGATGACGAGCAATTCATCAAGTTTCACGGCATCTATCAACAGGACGATCGCGACCTGCGCAAGACCGGGAAGAAGTACCTCGTCATGATCCGCGGCCGCATTCCCGGCGGCGTGATGACAGGGAACCAATGGATGGTGTTCGACGATCTCGCCACCACGTACGGCAACAACACGCTCCGCATCACCACGCGCCAGAGCATCCAGTTTCACGGCGTCGTGAAATCCGGCCTCGGTTCGCTGATCAAAAAAATCAACGACTCGCTGCTCTCCACGCTCGCGGCCTGCGGCGACGTGAACCGCAACATCACCGTCTCGCCCACGCCCGCCACGACCAAGGCGCGCGCCGAAATTTTCAAGGACAGCTTGAGCGTCATGGACGCACTCGCGCCCCAAACTCCCGCGTACCATTCCATCTGGGTCGATAATGTGCAGCTGAATCTCGACGATCCGGTCAACACCAGCTTCGTCGATCCGCTCTACGGTCAGACGTATCTCCCGCGCAAATTCAAGGTGTCGTTCGTCATCCCGCCGTCGAACGACATGGATGTTTTCACCAACGATCTCGGTTTCATCGCCGTGACGGAAGGCGACCAACTCGTCGGCTACAATCTCGCCGTCGGTGGTGGCCTCGGTCGCAGCCACAACAACGTGCAGACTTATCCGCGCCTCGCCGATGTGCTCGGCTACTTCCCGCGCGAGAAACTCATCGATGTCGCGAAGGCCGTTCTCACGATTCACCGTGATTTCGGTGACCGCACCAACCGCAAGCACGCCCGTCTCAAGTACGTCGTGCAGGAGAAGGGCGTCGATTGGGTTCGCGAAGAAATCAACCGCCGCGCCGGTCTCACGATCGCGCCGGTCAAACCGTTTCGCTTCACCACGACTGGAGACACCTACGGCTGGAATCGCGCCATCGACGGCTCGAATTTCCTCACGCTCTTCGTCCAGACTGGACGCATCAAGGATGTCGAAGGCCATCAGATGAAGACGGCACTGCGGCAGGTCGCGGAGAAATTCCCGAAGATCGAATTCCGTCTCAGCGCGAATCAGAACGTGATTCTCGCCGACATTCCCGACGCTGATCGCGCCGCGATCACCGCGCTCCTCGCCGCGAACGGCGTGAAGACGGAGAACCAAGCCTCCGTCCTCCACGCCGCGTCGATGGCTTGCCCCTCGATGCCGACCTGCGGACTGGGTCTCGCTGAATCCGAGCGCGCGCTGCCGGGAATTATCAATCGCATCGAGCAACTCGCCGTGGAAGTCGGTGTGGCCGGCGAAGAAATCATCATCCGCTCGACGGGTTGCCCGAATGGTTGCGCTCGACCGTACATGGCGGAAATCGGCTTCGTCGGCAAAGCGCCCGGCCGTTATCAGCTCTGGCTCGGTGGCGACGTGTCTGGCACGCGCCTCAATCAAGTCTACAAAGAAACGATCAAGGAAGCTGATCTCGAGACCGAGCTGCGTCCGCTGCTCACGCGTTGGAAGGCCGAGCGCACAAGCGGCGAGCGTTTCGGTGATTACTCCACGCGTGTGCTGATTCCTGAAGCGATCGCTGCCGCCGCTGCTGTTGCGGCCGCGAAGCCCGCTGCCGCTCCCGACGCCCCCGCCAACTGATATCAATGAGGTAGGGCGAGTCGTCCCGACGAGCTGCGGCTCATCGAGACGTTTCACCCTGCCATGAAATATACTTTATGTCTTCCTACTCACCCGAACAAATCGCCCGCTGGAACGTGGAGTTGAGCCACAAGTCGCCGCTCGAAGTCACGCGCTGGGCCATCGCCCAAGCCGCCGACCGCGCCATCGTCTCCACGAACTTCCGTCCGTACGAAGCCGTGGTGCTGCAGCTCGCCACCCACGCGCAAGCCGACATACCCGTGCTCTGGGTCGATCACGGCTACAACCGTCCCGCTACCTACAAACACGCCGAGCAACTTCGCACGCAACTCAAGCTAAACATCAAACCGTTCCTGCCGAAGATGACGCCCGCGCACCGCGATGCGATCCATGGTCCGATTCCCAGTCTCGACGACGAGGCCGGCCTGAAAACGTTCAGTGCGGTGATGAAGCTCGAACCGTTTCAACGCGGTATGCGCGAACTCGCCCCCATCGTCTGGATCACCGCCTTGCGGAAAGTCCAGAATCCCAATCGCGCTGGCCTCGATATCGTGTCGCACGACGCCAATTTCGGCGCATTGAAGATCAGCCCCGTTTTCCACTGGAGCGACGCGCAGATGGAAGCTTATCTCACGCAGAACAATTTGCCCAACGAGTGGGATTATTTCGATCCGGCCAAAGCCGACGAAAAACGCGAGTGCGGCCTGCACGCCGCCTGGGGCGGAAAAGCCGCGCAAAGCGCGGCGCAAGCAGAAGCCGGGAGATAGGAGATCGGATCAACCAGTAACATTGTTTCTGTATTCAACTGTCATCGACTCACTCCGAATTACTAATCCCCAACTTCCCTCTTCGAGCCGCTAACTCCCCCTGATTTCCATGTCCCGCTATCATCTCGACCACCTCCAACACCTCGAAACCGAGGCGATTCACATCATGCGTGAAGTCGCCGGGGAATTCGAGCGTCCCGCCCTTTTATTTTCCGGCGGCAAGGATTCCATCTGCCTCCTGCGTCTCGCCGAAAAAGCGTTTCGCCCGGCGGATATTCCGATGCCGCTGCTGAACGTCGATACCGGACACCACTTCCCGGAGCTGAACGAATTTCGTGACCGCCGCGCCACCCAGCTCGGGGGCAAACTGATCGTCCGCAAAGTCGAGGATGCGATCGCCAAGGGCATCGCGGTGCCGGCACCGGGCGAGATCAGCCGCAACAAACTCCAGATCCCCACGCTGCTCGCCGCCGTCGAGGAATTCCGTTTCGATTGCGCCATCGGTGGCGCGCGCCGCGACGAGGAAAAGGCCCGTGCGAAAGAGCGCTTCTTCAGTTTCCGTGATAGCTTTGGTCAGTGGGACCCGAAAAACCAACGCCCGGAAATCTGGAACGTCTACAACGGCCGGCTCAATCCCGGTGAGCACATGCGCGTTTTCCCTCTCAGCAATTGGACCGAGATGGACGTGTGGGAATACATCAAGCGCGAGAAACTGGAAGTGCCCACGATCTATTTCAGCCACAAGCGCCAATGCGTCCGTCGCAGCGGCCAATGGCTGCCGGTCACGACGCTCATCCCACCGAAGCCCAATGAGGAAGTGCGTGAACTCGTCGTGCGGGTCCGCACCATCGGCGATATCATCAGCACCGGCATGATCGAATCTCCGGCCAATACTTTCGACGACATCATTGCCGAAGTCGCCGCTGCGCGTGTGACCGAACGCGGTTCCCGCGCCGACGACAAAGCCTCTGAAGCCGCCATGGAAGACCGCAAAAAAGCCGGTTACTTCTGAGTGGCGCGGGGTGAGGGCACCCCGCCTCCAACCGACCTCAGCAATCCAGCACTTTCTATACTCATGTCTCACCCTTCTTCCCCCGTCATCGACATTCTCCGCCTCAATACTTGCGGCAGCGTCGACGATGGCAAATCCACACTCATCGGCCGGCTCCTCTACGACTCAAAGTCGCTGATGGAGGATCAGATCGAAGCCCTCGAACGCTCCGCGGACATCACGGGCGGCGGTCAGATCAATCTCGCGAATCTCACCGATGGCCTTCGTGCCGAGCGCGAGCAAGGCATCACGATCGATGTGGCCTACCGCTATTTCGCGACGCCGAAACGCAAGTTCATCATCGCCGACACTCCCGGCCACGTGCAGTACACGCGCAACATGGTGACCGGAGCGAGCAACTCCAATCTCTCCATCGTGCTCGTCGATGCCCGCCTCGGCGTGATCGAGCAAAGCCGCCGGCACACCGCCATCACGTCGCTGCTGCGCATCCCGCATCTTGTCGTCGCGATCAACAAGATGGATTTGGTCGGTTGGAGCGAAGCCCGCTATAACGAGATCAAGGAACAGTTCGAAGAATTTCTCCCACGCCTCAACATCAAGGACGTGAAGTTCATCCCGCTCAGCGCGCTCAACGGCGACAACGTGGTCGATGCTTCGCCGCACACGCCGTGGTATGTCGGGCCAACGTTGCTCGGCCATCTGGAAACGGTTCACATCGCCAGCGATTGGAATCTTGATGCTTTCCGTATGCCGGTCCAATGGGTCAACCGACCCAACAATCCGACCGACTCTCGACTCCACGATTTCCGTGGGTTCAGCGGCCAGATCGGTCGCGGCATTGTGCGCGTCGGCCAGAAAGTCATGGCGTTGCCCGGCGGTGTCGTTTCGACGGTGAAAGAAATCAATACCTTCGACGGTCCGGTGCCCGAGGCGTTTTGCCCGCAATCCGTCACGATCGTTTTGGAGCACGACATCGATGTCAGTCGCGGCAGCATGCTGGTCGGTTTGGATTCACTGCCGGGTGGCGGCACCGATTTGCACGCGAAGATCTGCTGGATGCACCCGCGCGCGCTGCAGCGCGGCAAGAAATATTTCATCAAGCACACCACGAGCACCGTGCAGGCCGTGATCACGGAGATCGAGCACAAGCTCGACATGGCTACGCTAGAGGTGCTGCCTGCGCCTTCGGAGCTGGGGATGAATGATCTCGGCGAAATCCGCCTTCGCACCGCGAAGCCGATTTACTACGACGGTTATTCCGCCAACCGGCTCACGGGTTCCTTCATCATCATCGAGCAAGGCACGAACGCCACGGTAGGCGCGGGCATGCTGTTGCCGCCGACTGAAGTCGTGAAGCCCGAGAACACTGATTTTTCGATATGAGTTCCGCTGCCGAGCTTCGCGGTTTGGAATGTAGGGCCGGCGCTTGCGCCGCGCCTCGGCACGGATTACGCGACATGAGTTTTGCCGCCGAACAGGGTAGGGACTGTTGCCCTCAACAGCCCAGTGGCGCTTGAGGGCATGCGCCGCAACCAAAGATAATCAATCCTCCCGTGAAAATCACCGCCAAACTCGACTACACCTGCCGCATTCTATGCGAGCTGGCGCGGGAATATTCGAAGGGTAATCCCGTGCGCATCGAGCAACTCTCGAAAGCCGAGGGCGTGCCGGCGAACTTCCTCGCGCAGATTCTCGGCGAGCTGCGCAATGGTAAACTGGTCGTCAGCCGTCGTGGGACGCAGGGCGGATTTTTGCTCGCGCGACATCCCGGTGAAATCACGTTTCTGGAAATCATCGAGGCTGTGGAAGGCGAGTTGCTCGAATTCAGTGGGAACACCACCGGACGTTCGAGCCGTAGGATCAAACAGATTTGGGACGAAGTCCGCGAAGCCGCTGCCGAGAAAGCCCGCAGCTACACCCTCGAAGCTATCGCCGCCAAAGTGGACGCGGAGATGTATTATATCTGAACGGGGTGGAAATTAGTTGAGAGTCTAGAACTGAGAGTTGAGAGGTCAGAGCCGGAACGAGGCGATGGCTTCTCGGATGTTTGATCAGAAGGTGGAACGCGACCTCCGGGCGCGTTTTGTTCGGAGCCTGAGCCGGTCGAGCGGCCAACGCGTTTTTGCTCTGAAGCTCAAGTCAATGGAGGCTACGTCATTTTAAATGAGAGGTGTCTCGCGAATGATACGAAGGGAGCGAAGTCCTGCCCCGAGGAATTTCCTTCGTCCCCTTCGATTCCTTCGCGAGACAATTCCCCGCCACCGATACACGAACGAACCATCTTCATGAAGTGACGGAAGAGGTGTGGATGAGATCCATGGCTGGAATGAAAATTTGCACCCTTGCTAAGCGACAGCCTCAATAATTGGGTTCTCCTAACACCAAAGCCGCAAAACGCGGGGACGGTGATTAATACTCACTGATCGGATGAAGATGAAGAAGTTGTCGCAAGCATTGCTCGTATCTGGAGCATGCCTCTTCGTCGGCGGTTTTATTTACGATGTACGATTTGCCGGGATTCCTTATCAAGATCCCACACCGGAGATGCAGGTTCAATACGACCATCATGCCGGCATCGCGTCGAAGCTGATGCAACCAGGTCTCGCTGCCGTTGGTGGTCGGCTTCGTCGCGCGTAGATTTGCTTTGAAGAAAGAATCGAGCGAGACCGACAGAGACTAAACGAGTGGTGAGTGTCGTAATTCGTGTACGCTGTATTCGTTGCAGCTGTGGCACGGCCACGAGGGCCGGCCCTACGGTTTAAAGGCGAGGCGGTTTCTGCCTCAGATGGAGTCATGGAGCTGAACTCGTTTTCCGAATGCCTAGTAGCAAACTGTAAGGTGGTCGCCGATTTCCCCATCGGGCGACAAAGCGTCGGTGTGGAAACCGACGCCCACCCACTCCATTAGATCTTCTCAGATCGACCAATCCGCACCGTCGAGGACTAGCTCGTGGGCTTTGCGGGGGCGGACGATCAGGCTCGTGTCTTTATAGTACGCGACGCTGTGCGGTGGGATGGAATGCATCAGCCATACGCTCGCTCCGACCACGGAGTGCGCGCCAATCACGGTGTCGCCGCCGAGAATCGTCGCGTGGGCGTAGATCGTGACGCGGTCGCCGATCTCGGGGTGGCGCTTGATGCCTTTGATCGGCACACCGGAAGCGTCGGTCTCAAAGGATTTCGCGCCGAGGGTAACGCCTTGGTAGATTTTAACGTGCTGGCCGATGATCGCGGTTTCACCGACGACAACGCCGGTGCCGTGATCGATGAAGAAGTGTTCGCCGATGTGCGCGCCGGGATGGATGTCGATGCCGGTGCGTTCATGCGCGTACTCGGTGAGCATGCGCGGGAGCAGCGGTACTTTTTGCGCGTAGAGGACGTGGGCCAGACGCTGGAGCGAAATCGCGAGGACGCACGGGTAGGCGAGAATAATCTCGTCGAGACTGCGGGCGGCGGGGTCGCCCGTGTACGCGGCGGCGACATCGGTTTGGACGACGCGGCGGACTTCTGGGAGCGAGCTTAGAAAATCAGCGGTGAGTTTTTCCGCCTTGGCCTTGGCGTCGGCGTCTTTGGCGTAGCGCAGGCATTTTTCGATTTCGGCGCTGAGGCGTTTTTCAACTTTGGTCAGCATCTGGTCGAGCCAGGCCGGGGCTTCTGCTTGAGTGAGGCCGCTGTCTTCGAAGAATCCCGGGAAAAGCAGGTGCATGAGATCGCGGGCGAGTTCGACGACTTTGTCCTGCGAGGGGAGGTTGGCGCCATCGAGATGGTTGATCCCACCGCCGAGGGCGTAGGAGGCGAGGAGGGCTTTTTTAATGGCGTCGTGTGGCATGGCAGCGGAGGAAAGCTGAGACCTTGGGGAGAAGTGGGCCGGGGTCAAATGCAGGTGTGAGGTATGACCGGTACAGAAGCCTATTCCTTTTTGCGCAAAAAACGTTTTTTGAGAAAGGCCTTTCCCGAGCCGGTTTTTAGGTATTTCTCGAAAGCCTGAGCCGTTAGCTCATCAGCAAAATCCAAGATACAAGACCAGATTCCAAGGCTTGAATTTACTGGTATGGGGCGATTTGCCTTCGTTGTGATTGGTCAAACGTTGTTTCAGATCCTTCGTGATGCCAACGTAGTGCTGCTGTCTGGAGTGAACGCTTTCGATCAGGTAAACGTAAGTCATATAGGCAACGTGAATGTAAAGCCATCCTACGCCAAGGCTACGGATGGCATCCTTCGCGCTCCACCCTGTAACGCATCGCGAATTTTGAAATATTCCATGACTGGCCTGCCATCCGAAGCCCTTTAGGGCGAAGGATGGTGCTCGGGACAGGACTCGAACCTGCACGCCTTACGGCACACGCACCTCAAACGTGTGTGTCTACCAATTCCACCACCCGAGCATTTCCTCCACAGGAAGGGCGAATTAGGGGAATCGTTCCAATCATGTAAAGCCCCGAAATGCGCTTGCCATGCTCTTTTTGAACATGGACACTTCGACCTCTTCGCGAGCCAGACCTGTGCTCGCGGAACATCAAGCACCTCAACCGAATCATCCCGGGGTAACTATCCCCGTTTTCCGCCCATTCATGGACGACCAGAAGCCCGCCAACGATAACAGCCAACCCGGTTTGAATAAAATCGATCTGGGTCAGCTGAACAGTTTCACCTTCGGCACGCAGTGGACCGAAGCCAAAGTCTCCGCGCCTTCCCAGCGCCGCGACCGCGACTTCGAACACGGTGGTGACCGTCGCGATCGTCGCGACGATGCCAATCGGGGAGGTCCTCCCGGAGGTCAACGCGATCGTCGCAGCTTTCAAAAGCCCGTTGGGGCGCCCACCGGTCCGTCCGGTGGTGGTGCTGGTGCCGGTGGTCCGGCTGGCCCAAGTGGCGCGTCGCAGGGCGAGCGTCGTAATTTTGGCGGGCAGGGTGGCGGTTTCAATCGCGGTGAGCGTCCGCATCAAGGTCAGGGTCAGGGCGAAGGTTTCCGCGGTGGTCCGCGTCGGGATTTCCAAGGCGGCGAACGTCGGGATTTCCGCGACAATGATCAGCAATTCGAGCGCGGGCCGTACGTCAGTCCGTTTTTCAATATCACCTGCTATCCCGAGGACGCCGGTTTTGCCGCCCTCGTGAAGGCCGTGCGCACTTCCTGCCGCACATTCCAATTGTTCGAGATCACCAAGGCCGTGTTGGAAAAGAACGATCGCTTCGTGCTCGTTATCCAGCGCAAGACCGAAGAAGGCGGCCGTTCCCCAGAAGGCACGGCTCCTGCCGAACCGGCCAAATCCTCCAAGAGCGCTCCGCTCTTTCTCTCGATGCCGGATCATCTCCCCTTTGAAAACGAAGATGCCGCAGTCCAGCATGTGTTGAAGAACAGCCTGAGCCATTTCTTCGAGACGGCGGAAGTTGAGGTCGACCCGCCGAAGGGAAATTTCCCGATCATCAACAAGTGCAGTATCACCAGCGAACTGCTCGGGCCGCCGAATCACCATCGTTATCAGCACGTGCTGCAGCAGCACTACACCGCGAAACTGGCTTCGCGCATGTCGTTTGATCAGTTCCGTGATAACATCGTCTCCGTCCGCGAGCCGGAAGTCGTCCAACAATGGATGGATAAGATGAAGAAGGTCACGCGCTACACGTGGAAACCGATCGCCCCCAAGCCGGCGACCGCCGCTCCAATGGCGACCGATGCAGCCGCGCCGGTCGCGACCGATGCCGCAGCTCCAGCCGCGATCAATGCCGCTGCGCCGACCACGACCGACGACGCTCCGGTTGCTGAAGTCGCCGTTCCCGCCGAAGCGCCCGCCGCGGCTCCAGTGGCCGAGGTTCCAGCTGGTCCGAGCTTTGATTCGTTCGACGAAGCCCGCGCTTATCTGCTCACGAATGCGAAGGACAAAGTGGTTCGCGCACTCGAGACGATTCGGTTTCACGGCAAACTGATGGAGAAGCTCCCGCCGGGTGAAATGAAACGCGCCATCGAAGGCCATGTGGAGCGCCAGCGCCGTTTCCCGCTCGACACCGCCAACGCCCTGCGCGGCCGGCTGCGTCGCGAAGGTTTCACGATCTTCAAAAAAGGTTCCCGCGGCGTTTCCTACGTCTGCGCGGTCAAGCGCCATTTCCGCGTGCCTGGCCAAGTCTTCTCCGTCAGCATCACCGGTTTGATCGAGTTCATCGAAAAGAATCCGATGATCCATGTGAAGGATCTGCCGTTGAAGTTCCTCGCCATCGATTTGGCGGCAGCGGTTGCCGCCACACCAGTGCCCGAGGGAGCTGCTGCTTCGCCGATGCCGCATATCGCGCTGCCGCCCGAACAAGCCGACGCTCTGCGCAAGATGAACAACGATCTGCGCTGGCTGGTGACCGAAGGTTATGTGACGGAGTTTTCCGACGGTAAGCTCTTCGCGCCACCGCCCGTGGCTCCGCAAGCCGCCAAGCGTGGTGAGGAACACGGTGAAGAACACGATCCGGTGGACTTCCCTGATGCTCCCGCTCCCGTTGTTGCGGCAGTTGTCGCGCCGGTAGCCACAGCCGTTGCGGCGGTGGCGGAGGTCGCGGTACCAGCATCCAGTGCCGAACCGACACCTGCTCCTGAGGTATCGGTCGCGCCCGAGGCACCTAAGCCCGAAGCTCAAGCTTAACCTTCATCAAGCCCGCTCACTTGAGCGGGCTTTTTTCTGTCTGCGCTTCGGCTTCGATGGGAAGTGGCACGGGTCTCCCGACCCTTGAGGGATGGGATCACGGGTCAGGAGACCCGTGCCACGACAGAGGAGATGAAGGTGGGTTGGCCTGAAGGGTTTGATTAAAGGCCCAGGGGATCTTTCTGACTGCACTGCGGGTTTTTTCCAAACCACGCCGCTGCATCCCAGAAGACGGCGATCGTGAAAACCTGCAACAAGGGGTAGACGGGCCAGAAGGAGGATACGGCCATCACAGTGAATGAGGTGACCTGGACCGTGGCATTTAGCAGCAGATACGCGAGACTGCCGCCCCAAGCTGCGGTTGCTAAAACCAACGGGAACGTCAGCTGGCGAGTCCAGCAGAGTTGGATGAGACGAATGAACATCAGCGGATGTGCGACGAGAAAGAGGATCAGGAGCCATTGGCGGATAAATTTTCCGGCGCTCTGGAGGACATCGAGTTTCCAGTTATTGAACTCGATTTGATGGAATAGCATTATGTTGGTTCCCCGGTCCACGATGGAGAGTCGGTCACGGGTGAGATCGTGGAAAATGCGGACATCGTCATCCGTACCGACGCTCATCGGCGGGTAAACGCTGAAGGATTTGTAGCCGGCGACAAAATCAGCCATGACCCAGGTGGTGCGAAGTATTTCCGCCGTCTGCCCTTCTTTCCAGAGCGGGAGAAAACCACTCCGCCGGGGATGGGCGGGCAGGCGTCCATCGTCGCAGGCTTGGTTGATTTCGTCGGCCATACGCTGATAGAAATCCATCACTTCGCGGGCATTGTGTCCGTGGCCGGCGGCCACCACGCAGTCCCGGAGAGCCCACATGAGCCAGCCGCCGCGAATTTGCCGTTCCTCGACGGGATACATATCTTTTTCCGCCCAATTAGTGCCGATCTCGCCATCCAGATAAGGACGCAAGGTGGCAAACGCAGGACTGACCGCGTACATTGCTTCACGCGCCTGCCGGGTTACCGGGACGAGAGGTAGGACGGGTTCTGATTTCACACGGACCATTGCGCCGTAGGCGTCGTTGAATTCCGGGGCGCGAAACTCGACCGTGCCAAACCAGCCGTAGTGCCGGTAATTCTGCCAGCAGATTAGCACGATGGGCAGCGCGGCAAAAATCGCAGCCAGCCCGAACATCGTGAACATTCTCCGCGCGTGCTGCCGGGAAATTTTGAACGTGAAATACAGCGCGGCCGAAGCCAGCAGCGTCACGCTGGGCAGGAGCCAAATACTCTCTTCGCGCGTGAGCCAGAAGCACCCGAAGGCCAAGCCGAGTGAAATGCCCCACGGTAACTGGCGGCGAAAACTTTCTTCCCGTCGGCAGTACAGGGCTATCAGGCTGGCGAAAACGACGAGCTCAAGCGGGGTGTAAACATGCTGGCGAAGAATGCGACAAAGGGTCGGTCCCTCGACGGACATCGGGTTGCCGAGCAGGAAAGCATAAATGAGAAACCGCAACGCGCCGCTTGGAATCGCCGGGCGACAGGCGCGCGCAAACGTGGCGCACGCGGCGGCGTACGCCATTTGCACGCCGAGCCCGAGTGGAATGCCGATCCAATACAGGACGGCGATCCAGAGGGAATAAAACGGCCCCTTGGCCAGGGTCATCTGGTTGTAGGCACCAAGCCACTCGCCCTTGATGATGGACTCGGTCATGACCAAGAAAAGCCGGTCGTCGTGCGTGGCGGGCCCGATCGCATAAATCGGTTGACCGCGAGTCAGCCAAAGTTTGCCGAGGGTGAGCAGGACTCCTGCCCAGAGCCAAAAACTGAATTTGTTTGGCGTGGGGTGTTTCATGAGGAGTGGTCTCCGCGCGTATCGAGGCGCAACACGCCGAGAAAAAAGCTGGTCAGAATCATCTGGCAACCGAGGGCGAGACAGAGGGAACCGGGAATAACCCAGCGGAACGTTTGGGCGGGTTGCAAGGAACCGAAACCCTGTTCGCGCCAAAACCACAAGGCACCGGCCCACAACAGCACGCCGATGGTGATGAGCAGACTACCGGTGAGAATGCCCGTTTCCAAGGTGAGTTTGCTGAGCCTAGTTTCAAACGAGGTTTCACTGGGGCGCAGTCCGGAGCGAATGCCGAAAAATTTGCTGAGTGCGGCAAAGGAAACCGCCTGGAAACCGACTAAAATTCCGCCGGCGGCGAAGAGCAGCGTGTGCACGTCGAGTTGCACGTGGCCGATTTTCAAGGGGCCGGGCAGGAGGAGTGCCCCGAGCAAAGCCCCGCCGAACATGAGGAGCAATCCCGGGTAGAAAAACAGCCAGCGCGGGCTGAACAACAGCATGAATCGCAGATGACGCCAGCCATCGCGCCACGGCCGCAGGTGAGGCGCCCGATCACGGCCATCCGGCCGGAGCACGGTGGGGACTTCGCTGACGCGCATGCCCAGCGTGACCGCCTTGATCACCATCTCCGAGGCAAACTCCATGCCGGTGGTCTGCAGATTCATCCGGCGGTACGCTTCGGCGCTGAAGCCGCGGAGGCCGCAATGGAAGTCGCGAATACTCGTGCGGAAGAAGAGTTGCCCGATGAAAGTGAGCCCGGGATTGCCGAGGTAGCGGTTCTTCCACGGCATCGCGCCGGGCTGGATGCCGCCGAGAAACCGGTTGCCCATCACGAGATCGTCGCCGGTCCGGAGTTTTTCCACGAAGCGGGGCAGATGGGAGAAGTCGTAACTTAGATCCGCATCGCCCATGATGATGAAGCGACCACGTGCGGCCGCGATGCCCCCGCGCAACGCATGGCCGTAGCCTTTCAGGGTGATGGGGACGACGCGCGCGCCCTGTTTTTCGGCGAGGAGTTGGGAACCGTCCGTGCTGCCGTTGTCGGCGATAATTATTTCTCCGTTGATCCCGGCTGCGGTCATGGCCTCGCAGGCTTCCTGTACACAGGCGGCGATGGTGCGCGCTTCGTCGAGGCAGGGCAGGACAACGCTCAACTCAAATTCATGCGCGGCGAGTGACGGGGTCGACATTGTATTGAAAATCAGGAAAGCAAGCGCCGACCCGGAGGGAAGAGCGAAATGGCCGCCAGCAGGGCGAGAGTGGCACTGATGATCTGGAGTGAGCGTAAACCGGAGTGGGTGCCTTGGGCCGCCCAGAAGCGGTGATGCGCCGTGGAAATCTTTGGGCTATCATTACCAGAGTATGGCGGGGCGACGGCCACCCAGCCTTCGTTGTCGCTCCGCTGATCTTGTAGCACAAGGCGCGCGGATTTTCCGCGGTGGTGTTCGAGATTAACTTCCCAAAAACCGATGTCGGACATGCCTGTCCCCTGATTGGGTTCGCGGCAGGTGATTTCCTCCACGAGGTTTCCCTTGTCATCCTCGATGCGCAGAAGGAGGGCATTGCCCGCGCTGGCCGGATAACCGGCGAAAGGGATGATGTAGGATGATGCGCTGAGTGGGAACGGGTCGCTTTGGGCCACGCCGGTGAAGGCCGGGCCATCGATGTGCGTGCCGAAAAAAGCATTCCGGAAATTCTCGGGCCACAGACCGGCCCCTCCCACCAGATTGTCTTTGGGGTAGTTGGTTTCGGTGATGATGTGGAATTTCAGATCCTTGATTCCGTCCGCCGGGGTAATGAAATCCGTCCAGCTGTGGTCTGAATGAAAATCAAAGGGATGCGGCCAGGAGAAAATCAGCGCGCCGCTGCCCAACGCCAGAATGGCCAATGCCGGGGTTACGCTGGCCGCGCTGGGCGTCAGATAATCCATGGGTTCTCGGGCCGCGCCGTTCCGCAAGGAAACAATGAGTCCGAGGAACAGGAGCAGGCCGCCGCAGTAGGCGAACTCCTCCCAATTTCTGCGCAAATCCTGGGCTGATTCGGTGTAGAAATCTCCGCGGGAACGAGGGCGATTATATCCGACGCTGGCCGGTAACAGGGCGGCGAAGTCCGGGCGTTCGAGGACTTGGACAACCTCGTCCGTGTTGGGAAACAGAATTGCCTGGGTCTCCGGCAAGGAGAGTCCGCTGGGATCGTTGGTGGAGAGAAATTGGGTCACGGCAGCACGGCGCAATTGCATCCGCGATGCACTGTGCTCGTGAAAATATAAGGTGTGGCCTTGGCTGTTGATGAACCGCAGGCCTTCTCCAACAGCGGCACTCCATCCAAGGACCACGACTATGAGGAGGACGCGCGACCAAATTTGGCTGCCTTGAAATAAGCGCCACAACGCGATGCCGTTCGCCAATACGCCGAGGGCCAACAGGTCGGCATAGCGGGAAACAAATCCGCTGTAGCTGCCGCGCGCGTAGGCGAAAGCCACGGCTTGGGCGGCGGCCCACAGCGCCAAAGCGAGCACGGTGCGGTCGAGGGCGGTGGCCTCCTTTTTCCCCCGCAGGCGCAACGCCAGGAAAATAATCGGGAGGTTCCCCAGCAGGGCCGCGCCGGGCCAAGCGGAGGGCCAGCCGAGTTGCATGAGCAACGCGGTGAGGAATTGCGGAAGATTGGCCGCGCCCATTGCATAGGCGCCCGTCGTGGGTTGTTGTAATCGCGCAATAATGAGCAACGCGATCCCACTCAAAGTCAGGAGAGCGGCCGGGAGCAGCCGTTTCCAATTCCAGTCTGACGTCCAGAGCAGAGTCAGCAAAATGGCGAGCGGTGCCGCCCACATGCTGCCGAGGGTGAATAGTGCGGCGAGACCAGCCGCTTGCGCGAGCCACCAGCCGGCCGTGCCGATGGCGCGGGCCAAAGAACCTTGCAGATAAACGAAAACAAACAGCAGAGCCAAAGGCATAGGGGATTGGAATCCCCAGACGATATTTTCCCAACTGTGCGGCAGGCTCGCTAGCACCACGGCCAGCAGAGTCAGCAATAGAGCGGGGAGTAGCGGGAGGGTGCGCCGCAGCCAGGCGGCGAATAGACCGACGAACGAGCCCATGAGAACGGCATTGAGCGTCGCTTGCAGTTGATTATTCCATTGCCCCCACAGCGCAGTTTCGAGCCAGACGATCAGGCGCGTCCAGACGGGCCAATGTTCGTGGTGGGGTTGGAAAAATGCGGCGAAGGTCAGTTTGCCATCGAGCCAGGGGATGATGATTTGCCGGGCTTCGACGAGCCATTGATCGAGAAAGGGAATTTCTCCGCTGTGTAATTCAATTTCACGCCAACGGGCGGCGACAACCAAGGTTGCAGCTCCGGTGGCCCAGAGCCAGCCGGCAGGGTTGGGTGAGGGACGACTCATCGAGTTAGTCCGTCACTTTATTTCGATGTTAGTCCAGTAGGTCCAGTCCCAAGAATAATTGCCGTTGGGGCCGGGATCGATGCGGAGATTAAGCCGGCCGCCGCTTAATTGACCGAGCGGGATCTTGAAGGCCTGCGGGCCTTGATCGGTGGTGACATGCATGGGATCAAGGAAACGGCGGAACAGCTCGGCATTTTCGACCCCGTTTGACCAGGTGATGATGAATTCCGCGCCATCGGTATTTGCCCCGGTAGTGTAGGCGCCGGGTAGAAAACCCAAAGACCCGGTGATTTCCTGGGCGTTGGTGGGCAGATTATAAATCATTTCACTGGGGGCGTGCAGCACGGCGACCAGTTGGTCGCCGATCATTTCGGCGGTGAGCTTGGCATGCGCGGTGTATTGAAAAGGGTACGACCTGAACATGGGGAAAGTCTGCGCGATTTGCTGCTTGAAATAATTTTCCGCAGCGTGGGCCCGTTGCAGTTCGGAAATTTCAATCCGGGCCGTGTCCGCAAAGAGGTAGCGATCACCGGGGTTGATCAGGAGCGACAGACTGCGGACTTCCCGGCCCGGGCGGTTGGCGGCGAAGCTGACGTAGGCGACGGCGTCCTCGATGATGGGGCTCAAAATGAAACCGGCGCGGCCCTGAGTGAGGGGGAGATAAAATTTGGTTTCCATTCCCTCCTGATCGACCAAGGCCAGTTTCACCTGCGGCGGTTTATAGAGGAAGGCGTGCAGGCGACCGAGGAGCGTTTGCTTGAGTTCAATCCGGGTCCAGAGCTGTTTGCCGGCGTAGGGGGCGAGGGAAAGTTTTTCGCCGAGGGGGAGAACGGTGGCTTGGAGGGGCGTGGGGGTGGCGGACGCGGGATCGAATTTCAGATTCAAGCGGTGCCAGAGCTGGTAGTCTTTTTCGCTGTGGAGGTAATCGTAACGGTGCGGGAGCAGGCGCCACACTTCCGGATCATCCATCATGGGCATGCGGCCGTCGATGGTCTGGATCTTGAGCAGCAGGTATTCCGGCGCGCGGTTCGATTCGTAGAAATCGCCGTTCAACTTTGCGAGATAGGGCGTGAAGACCGAATAACTCTGGATGGCCGGGCGCGGCTGGTAGTTGAAATCGTTAAAGATCGCCGTGGCCTGTTCGAAGCCGAGCACATCGAGCGAGGCACGTCCCACTATCTGGCGTGTGGTCGTGAGATTCACCACTTCCTTTTGCCTTGCGAGTTTGTCGTGATAGACTTGCTGGACGTAGGTGGGTTTGAAGGTCCACTCGATGTTTTTCCAGATGCGCTCCTGGACAATGCCGGCGCAGCTGCGCACGACGCCGTAGAGCGCGCTCTCGATGCCCCAGAGAGACATGAATCCTCCGATGATGAAGAACGCGAAGTGGAGCCGGCGCCAGCGGGGTGGATCGTCCAATAACGTCGGGTACGCGGTGAGGGGCAGGAGCGCACAGAAAAAGAATCCGATCATGTGGCCGTCGGCCCGCACGAAGCCGTGTTTCCAATTCAAATAGATGAACCCGGCGAGTAGGGTGGCGTTGGCCAGCGCGCGCGGTTTGTCGGGATTTAATTTAAGATGCAGGAGCAGGTAGCTGCCGAGGATGGCAAGCACCACAAATCCTTTCCACAGCGGCGACCAGGGCGTGGATAATCCCATCGCGGCGGTGTAGCCTTGGCTGATCGACCATGAGCTGACGAAGTAATCGGACAAGTTGAGCGGGTTTTGCCCGCAGAGAATCCAGACGGCCAGAAAGCCGCCGAAGAAAACTACGCTGATCAGCGTGGCTTCGGTGGTGCGTTTCCGCCAAAGCGCATGGGCAACGGTCACGGTGATCATGAGACCGGCCAGCATCAGATTGGTGAACTTGATGGAGGCGAGTACGGCCAGTGCGAGCGAGAGACCGATGATTCCCCAGCGCCCTTTAGCGCCGCGCAGCAGCTGGAAGCCCATGAGGACGATAATCAGCATGTGGAAGGCGTCCTCGTACGTGATGACGAAAAGCAGCAAGCCGAGGAAGAAAGCCCAGCGGGAAAGCCCGGTCATCCGACGACCTTCGTGGATAATCACGAACGCCCCTAGCATGGCGAATATCAGCTGGGCCGCGATGATCGCCGCAAACTGGAGGCCCGAATAGGTTTTGCCCATGGCGAATCCGAGCGGACCGTACGTGAACACCACATCCTTGCCGAATTGAGAACCTTTTTGAAAAAAATACCCCAAGGCAATTCGCCATGACCCGTCTAAATCGGCGGAGGGATAAAGCGGGTAATTGAAGGTTCCGGCCACGAGCAGTATAAAGAGCGCAGTCCAGCCGATCATGACTCGGGCTTGGGGGAAGAGGGAACTTTCTTTCGGAGAATCCATGGGGTGACCGTTATGAAATATTATAGAGACGTCTAGCGGGAAGTGTTGAGTAGCAGGTCAGATCAGGATGTCCAGTCGTGGAACGATCCGACGACTATCAGTTGGAAATATCCTTCACGCGTGGACTGAAGTGTCGGTGCACCTAGATAAAAATATTCTCTGATCAGCAGGGCGTAAGGCAGGGAGAATTCCGCATATTTTGCGGAACTGTTTTGTCGGCATCTCTGCGGATGAAGAATTGGGTAATCAACGAATACCAGAAGTATTTGGCTGAATATGATCGGCAACGTGGAATTATGTTAGAAAAGCTAAACCTTTCGATTGATGTGCCGAAATAACGGCTAGTGTTATTAGTGTGTGTTTGTGTGTTTCTAGCCGGCGGTTCCGAAGGGGTTCGGGACCGCCTGCATGATTTTAGGGGGGGCGCATCGCGGTGTTCAAAGGGTGGAACCCGAATAGCAGCACGCCTCCGTGCCTGCTGGATTGGTTGGGTAGGTTGCGAGCTTGTCTCGTTCTGCTGGCCAGCAGAACGAGCGTGGCGCGGCCAGCGCACCACCTACGACGGAGTTACTTGAGTCTTAACGCTTCCGAAAAAACGCGCCCAGCCCTTCGACAAGCTCAGGCCCAATGGGAGGTCGCGTTCCACCTTTTGACTCACAGCATTTTCCCGTTCTGGAAAACCGTCCGACCGCCCACAATCGTGGTCTTTACCTTGCAGGTCATGATCTGGCCGGACCACGGGGAATTGCGGGATTTGGAGAATCCTTTCGCGGCATCGTAGGTCCAGGTTTCTTCCGGATCAAAGAGGCACACATCCGCATTGGCCCCGGGGGTGAGCGTGCCGGCGGGAAGCTTGAGGACCTCGGCGGCCCGGCGGGTCATCAGATCAATGAGGAAGGGCAGTTTGAATTTATTCTGACGCACCAGCACCTCAAGACAGATGGGCAACGCCGTCTCGAGGCCAAGGATGCCGTTGGGCGCGAAATCGAATTCCCGATCTTTCTCGTCGGGCGTGTGCGGAGCGTGGTCGGTGCCGATGCAATCAAGGGTGCCGTCGCGCAGGCCGGCGATGATGGCCTGCCGGTCCTTCTCGGTGCGGAGCGGCGGGTTCATCTTGAAATGAGTGTCGTACATGCCGAGCGCTTCTTCGGTGAGGGCGATATGATGCGGAGTCGCTTCGGCGGTGACGTTGATCCCGTCCTTCTTCGCGCGGCGCATGAGCTCAACCGAGTGGGCCGAGCTGATGTGCTGCATGTGAATGTGCGCGCCGGAATATTGGGAGATGATGATGTTGCGGGCGACGATGATGTCCTCCGCCGCGTGCGGCCAGCCGCGCAGCCCGAGCCTCGTGGAGACGATGCCTTCGTTCATGACGGCTTTATCGGTCATGGAATCGTCCTGGCAGTGGTCGAGCACGGGCAGATCGAACATCGCGGCGTACTCGACGGCGCGATGCATCAGCTCGTTGGATTGAATGCAGAGTCCGTCGTCGGTGAGCGCCACGACCCCGGCGTTTTTCAAGGAGCCATGCGGGGCGAGCTGTTGGCCTTTCATGCCGACGGTGATGCAGCCGGTGGGATAAACCCGGATGGGGGCTTTGGCGGCGGCGGCGTTGATCAGCTGGATGGTGCCGGCGTTGTCGGCGGGCGGCACGGTGTTCGGCATGCACACGACCGTGGTGAACCCGCCGGCCGCGGCGGCTTCTGAGCCGGTGCGAATATTCTCCTTGTTCGTCTGGCCGGGCTCGCGGAAATGGACATGGATATCGACGAGGCCGGGGCACACGATGAGTCCGGTGGCGTCGATTTTTTTAGCCTGTTTCTTTTGGGCGGTGGTGAGGCTGGCGACAAACTTTCCGTCGACAATGAAGACATCGCCTGGGGCGTCGCGCTTGGCCGCAGGATCGATGACGCGGCCGTTTTTAATCCAGAGGAGGGACATGGAGAGAAGTATTAAGTAACAAGGATCAAGTGACAGGAGAGAGAAGTGAGAAATATCAAGTAACAGGTAACAAGATGGGGTCGTGGCTGATTTTCTTGGTATTTGGTCACTTGAAACTTGTTACTTTTATTCCACCGGTGCGGTGACGTGTTCGGGTTGGCCGCCGGCGCAGAGATAGAGCACGGCCATGCGGACGGCGATGCCGTTGGTGACTTGCTCGAGGATGACGCTGCGGGGGGAATCGGCGAGGGCGCTGTCGATTTCGACGCCGCGGTTGATCGGGCCGGGATGCATGATGATCGCGTCAGGTTTGATCCACTCAGCGCGGGCTTGGTTGAGACCGAACATGCTGGTGTATTCACCGACCGAGGGAAAATGTCCGGCGGCCTGGCGCTCATGCTGGATGCGGAGGAGCATGACGACATCGGCGTCGGCGAGGGCGGTGCGGAGATGATGCGAGACCTTCACGTTGAGGGCCTCGAACCAGCGCGGCACGAGCGTGGCGGGGCCGACGATGGTGACATCGGCGCCGAGTTTGGTGAGCGCGTGAATGTTGGATCGAGCGACGCGGCTGAAAAGAATATCGCCGAGGATCACGATCTTGCGGCCTTTCACGCTGCCGAGTTTTTCGCGCATCGTGAACACATCGAGCAGGGCCTGGGTGGGATGCTCGTGCGCGCCATCGCCGGCGTTGACCACGGGAATGTGCAACAGGCGGCTGAGATAAAGCGGGGAGCCGCTGGCCGAGTGGCGCAGCACGATCATATCGGCGTTGAGCGCTTGGATGTTTTGCGCGGTGTCGCGGAGGGTTTCGCCCTTGGTGGTGCTGGAGGCCGCGGCGTCGAAGGAGATCACGTCAGCACTGAGAAATTTGGCGGCCATCTCGAAGGAGATGCGGGTGCGCGTGCTCGGTTCGAGAAAGAGATTCACGACGGTCTTGCCGCGGAGGGCGGGGACTTTCTTGACCTTGCGGTCGAGGATGCGGCGGAACGCGCCCGTGGTGGCGAGGACTTGCTCAATCTCGCTTTGATTGAGTTCTTCGATGGTGAGGAAATGTTTTCTATGCCAGGGCACGAGGGGAGGTTGGGTTTTAATTCAGGACGAGGAGCGCTTAGTCGAGGTAGTTTCGATGGATATGGAATCTTTGCCCGATTGGGTCGGGTCGAGATGGACGCGGACTTTTTGGGCATCATTCCCTGCAAATTTCAGTCCGCAATAATCGGGCGCGATCGGAAGGCGGCGTCCGCCCCGGTCGACGAGCACGGCGAGTTCCACGGTGTCGGGGCGGCCGTGATCGAAGAGTTCGTCGAGTGCGGCTTTGACGGTGCGGCCCGAGTAAACGACGTCATCGACAAGGATGACGGCGGCACCATTCACATCGTGGGGAATGATGGTGGGTGAAAATTCCTTGGGAATCGGTTGGCGGCCGATGTCGTCGCGGTGAAAGGAAATGTCGATCGTGCCGGTGCCGCAGACGAGGCCCTCGGCGCGGAGGCGTTGGGCGAGGCGGTTGGTGAGGACGATGCCGCCATTGGCGATGCCCAGCAAAAGCAAGCGCGCGGTCTGGTGGTGGCGACGGATAATTGCGGCAACGACGGTGCCGAGGGCCTGTTCGACCATTTTGGCGTCGTGTTTCGAGTGGGTAGCCACGAGCCCAAGGTTTTGAAGATCGGAACAGGTCTCGTCCAGTGCAAAGGCGAGAAAGGTACGATTAATGGGGAAGATTTTCGCCAGCTTCAGACATCCTGATCCTGGGGAAGTAGGGCGAGCTAAACTCCGCCGCGAAGTGGGAAATAATACTATTAACGCGGAGGACGCGGAGCGCGCGGAGCCTGAAGTGATTTCACTCCGCGTCCTCCGTGCGCTCCGCGTTAAAGTATCTGGTTAGGGCAAGTTTTTACCTGAAAATCCATTCGCTGGATTGTGTCGTAAGCTCTTCGCGTGTCGGCTGAATTTTCAAACAACAAGGACAGGCATATTTTCGCCAAGCCAAGCAAACTGGGCTCAAGTAGGATTGAAGTTGTCTCGCGAGGGAGTCGAAGGGAGCGAAGGAATCCGTACCATCTGGCC
>Ga0105049_10000161_pt1 | contig 67320 bp, 56 predicted proteins | sample MAT06_FD_78087 | JGI IMG/M metagenome (GOLD analysis project Ga0105049, IMG submission 78087) | Freshwater microbial communities from Lake Fryxell liftoff mats and glacier meltwater in Antarctica - MAT-06 | ecosystem: Environmental > Aquatic > Freshwater > Ice > Liftoff microbial mat | place...
AAAAAAAACATCTGCATATCGAAACTCATTTACGACTGGTAAGCCAGTAATTTGAGCTAAAACAGAGCCTGAGCCCAACTGCAATGTTGATGCCGAACTAAAAGTTCCTTTTTCTATTGGACTTGGCTGATGCCAAATAGTTTGTCCATGATATCCAATAGCATCGATAGTATTTGTGAATGTATTTTCTGCTAGGAATTTAGTTATTGAAGCTCCAACTACTTTAGGATGTAGAAAATTGAATGTAGATAGGTCAGACAGTGCAGTTTGGTTAGTTTTTGTAATTGTTGAAAAATATTCTTGCAATTCCACTGGATATTCTGTCATTGTATGAGCAAGAACTTCAAAAAGCAATTTGCCTTTTACAATTCCAATTTTTGCAATTGCAAGATCAATTCCATCGAATGAAGTACCAGTCATAACACCTAATACTATTCGTGGTTTTTCTAACCACTTATTTCTGAATAATTGTAGGCAGTCGTTCATAGAATTTTTTATAAAGGTTCATTCCATACAAGGAAAGATTGTTAAAATAACCAGTATACCATTGATATAGCGAAGGTGAGGTTTCGTTTTCAAACGAAATGTCAAAGAAAGAATCTATTCCACCAGTTCTAATTATATGAAATTCATTTTTAAGAGAAAGAGTTTTTAGATGTTTGACTGCAATTGTAGATAAATCAAAAGAAGATAACTTAAGGATATTTCCACTTAACCCACCACCAAATGTTGTAGTAAAATAATCATATCTCGTAATTTCTGAAGGATGAATTTCAATTCGATGTTTTTGGTATTGTGTGCTTGTGTTTCCAAAATTTACTCCATCAAATCCTAATATAACTAATGTTGAAACTAATTCTGGTACTTGATGCAATGAAGTGTCGTTGGAAAACTTTACAATTACAGGGAGTTGTCTGTTTCTCTTAGAAAGAAACCTGTCGGAAATACTTTTTAATCTAAGTAACAATTGTGAGTCAAGTACCTCATTTGAATTCGAATGACCCTCAACGTTAGGGCAACTTTCATTTAATTCAATGAAATCTATCTGAGAGTCATGTATTCGGAACAAACCATCTAAAAGTTCTTCAATTGCAAGAGAAGGATCTAATTCTGGTGAAGCACTAATGGATAATCCGATTGGACAACCCTTGATTTTTTGTATTTTCTGTAAATTTTGAATAATTTCTTTATGACTATTATTTGGTAATCCTAACCAATTTGATGCAGTTTTAGAAAGCGGGTACGCTGTAAAAGGAGTTCGAATTCCATTTTTAAAATTTCCTGTTCGTTTGCGAGATGTACTAGTACCTGCCAAATAAGCACCTGCACCTTGTGAGGCTACAAATTCATACCCTTCACCGTATTTAAACATACCAGCAGCGTTAAACAAGGGTTGTTGAAAATGGATACCCCATAGGGTTCTACTTAAAGTATCAGGTGGAAGATAGTACGGATTGTTTTCTAAACTGTATAGTATTTGTAAAAACTTGTTTCTTCCATTAGAATAGAGTTTTGTAAAAAGTGAAGGTGGTAAAAAAGAAAGCCGAGGACGTAAATGGTGCTCGGCTTTCAAGAATAATTCTATCAGTGACATTGTGATTATTTTAATAACAAAAATGCTTTTATAAATTGATCGATATCTCCATCCATTACTGAATGAATATCAGTATTTTTTAGTTCAGTTCTATGATCATTTACCATCGTATAGGGTTGGAAAACATACGAACGTATTTGAGAACCCCATTCAATTTTAGATTTTGAGCCTTCTATAATTGCTCTAGCTGCTTCTTCTTCTTCACGACGTTTTTGATATAGTCGAGATTTTAACATCTTCATAGCTTTTTCTCTATTTTGATGTTGGCTTCGTTCTTGTTGACAAGCTACTACAATTCCTGAGGGTAAATGACGTAGTCTAACGGCAGTTTCAACTTTATTGACATTTTGTCCACCTTTCCCACCAGCACGAAATGTATCCATTTCTACATCTGCAGGGTTTACTTCAATTTCGACATCATCATCTACTTCCGGGTAAACATAAACCGAAACAAAGGATGTATGTCTTCGTGCATTAGAATCAAAGGGAGATATACGAACTAACCGATGAACTCCATTTTCAGCTTTTAAATATCCAAAAGCAAATTTACCGTTTACTTCCAATGTAGCAGATTTTATTCCTGCTCCATCTCCTTCTTGTTCATCTGCAAGAATTAATCCAAACCCATGTCGTTCGCCCCAACGTGTATACATTCTAAGTAGCATTTCTGCCCAATCTTGTGCTTCTGTTCCTCCTGCACCCGAATGAATAGTTAATAGAGCATTTCGTTCATCGTCCGGACCTGAGAGTATGTTTTTTAGCTCTAATTCGGTTACAACTGTATGAGCTTTTTCTAATTCAGCATCTATGTCTTTTTCCATTGACTCATCTTGCATTTCATCAGCAAGTTGAATTAATGCCTCTGCATCGTCGATTATTGTTTCAATTGAACTAAAAGTGGTTGTCCACTCTTTTAACGCATTTTGTTCTTGAAATATTTTTTGAGCAGCTTCTGCATCATCCCAAATCGATGCCTCTTGAGTCAATACTTCTATTTCAGATAATCGATCTTTTTTTAGATCAATGTCAAAGAAACCTCCGTAAATTATCAGCTTGTTCTCTTAAATCATCTATAGTTTGTTTTTGCGATTCGTACATTTTATTCCTAAGTCTATTTTTTTTAACTAAATCAGTCTCGAACTTAACGTACTTTAAACGTTGTCATTGTAATAATTGCAAGGAGAATAGCAACTATATAAAAACGCAGAACTATTTTTGATTCATGCAATCCAGATTTTTCAAAATGATGATGTATTGGAGACATTTTAAATAATCGTTTCCCTTGGCCATACTTTTTCTTTGTGTATTTAAAGTAAGTAACTTGAATTATCACAGAAAGTGTTTCTGCAAAGAATATTCCACCTAAAATCGGAAGTAAGAATTCTTTTCTAACTAAAATGCATAATCCCCCAATGGCACCACCTAAGGCTAATGAGCCTGTGTCGCCCATAAATACTTGAGCTGGATATGAGTTAAACCATAAAAAGCCAAGTGATGCTCCAACTAAGGCAGCACAGAATATTGTTAACTCATCTGCTCCTCGCAAATGAATAATGTTAAGGTATGAAGCAAAAACAGAATTTCCACTCATGTAACATATAACGGCAATTGTTAATGCAGCTATACCTACAGTCCCTATGGAAAGCCCATCAAGTCCATCAGTTAAATTTACTGCATTACTCGTAGCAGTTAGAATAAAGATAACTACAGGAATATAAAATATTCCCCAATCGAAGTTAAAGTTTTTAGCAAATGGTACCGTTGTAACTGTTTTTATTGCTTCAAAATTATCAGGGAAAAGTTGTGGAAAAAAGTAAATAGTACAACTTAACACTAAGCCAATAAAAATTTGACCAACAACTTTATAACGTCCAATTAACCCTTTTGGATATTTTTTAATCACTTTTAAATAGTCGTCTAAGAAGCCAACACCACCTAAGAATGCTGTAATTACAACAATAAGTATAATGTACATATTGCTGATATTTGCCCAAAGAAGTGTAGGTATTAGTAAAGCAGTTAAGACAATGAGACCTCCCATAGTGGGCGTTCCTGCTTTTAAGTTGTGGTGCCCAACTCCGGCAAGTTCTTTTTTTGCTTGTTCACCAATTTGTTTCGATTTTAAAAAAGCTATTATTTTTGGACCAAAAACAAAACTAATACCCAAGGCAAATATCGCCGCTAAAGCAGCTCGAAATGATACGTACCCAAAAAGACCAAATCCTGGAAGTTGATATTGTTTATTAAACCATTGAAGTAAAATATATAACATAGGCTAAAATTTAATTGAAGGTGTAGATTTTTGTTGAATGGATTTTCCCCAAAGCCACTGAATTTTTCTGACCCAAATATACCCATTTACGAACACACCAATTGCATTCGCCCAAATAATTATTGTATCAAAAATTAGAAGACCATAAATCAACCAAAGAAAGGTACCAACTGTAGCTAAGGTAAAAGTCCGCATAGATAGTTGAGAAACTTCATTTGTTTTAAAGATTTTCCATGCCTGTGGCATCATTGCAGAAGTAGTCATAATTGCTGCAACAGTGCCAATAACGGAAATTAAAGAAACCATAAAGATTGTAAAAAGAAAGTTTATAATGTTGAATTCAATATTAGAATTTTGTACCTATATTTTAGAGTAATAATGTCTAATTCATTCTTGTTTACAAAAGAATTGAATCGTCAACTCTAATGCCGAAACTATTATTTTGGATTCTGTTTCAACAAAAATACGTAAATTCACATATTATTTCTAAGAAATTACTTTGATATGATTTACTTTTCCCTTATTGGTTTATTCTTTTGCCAAACTTTGAGTGTCCTTGCACAACAAGCTATTGTTGATTCCGATTATTCCAATGAAGTGGCTATTTACAATACGAATTTTCCAAAACATATTGTAAGTACACAAGAATTGGTTACAGTACAGTATTATTCGTTTGATAAAAAACTACATCAAGGTCAACTTGTCGTTCATAAAGATCTCGTAAAAGATATTGTTGAGATATTCGAAGTTATTAAAGAACAAAAGTTCCCAATCGAATCTGTTATTCCAATAGTTCGCTTTTCTTGGTCAGATTCAAAGTCCATTCAATCGAACAATACCTCAGCTTTTAATTATAGAACAATTTCTGGAACTAAGAAAATGTCCGATCATGCGTATGGTCGTGCAATTGACGTCAATCCCTATTTAAACCCTTGGGTTGGAAGAGGAAAATCTTCGAGAAGTTATAACCCAAGTATAGAGGGAACACTTTCTTCTAAAACAGTTGTGGTTAAGGAATTTAAAAAACGCGGTTGGAAATGGGGAGGGGATTGGAAATCGAGCAAAGATTACCAACATTTTTCAAAAAAGTAAATTCAAACTGTGTATAAAGTTACTCTTTTCGGAGCTATTGCTCTTGTTGTTGCAAATATGGTAGGAACAGGTGTATTTACTACCCTTGGTTTTCAAGTGGAAGCTATTGAAAATAATTGGTCTATTGTATTACTTTGGGCTTTAGGTGGTGTACTTGCTCTTTGCGGTGCTGTTTCTTATAGTGAATTAGTACGTACATACCCAAATAGCGTTGGAGAAATGACTTTTTTATCGGAATTGTACCATCCTTGTATTGGTTTTGGTGCTGGTTTTTTAACATCACTCTTTGGTTTTTCAGCTCCAATTGCATTATCGGCCTTAGCTTTTGGAAAATATTTACTACCAGCTATATTCCCACCTGAATTCTTGCAATGGTATGTAGTTCTAATTGTTGCATCTGCCCTTGTCATTACGAATAGTATTGTTCATTCAATTTCGTTGCAATTTGGCTCAAGGGTTTTATCTGTAGCAACTTTTTTTAAAATGATATTGATTTTAGGGGTTTGTTTTGGTTTGTTATTCCATTATCAACCAGAATTCTTGATGTCGAAAGTACCCTTTTTAGAATCAACTTTTACTGCATCTTTTGGAGTGGGTTTAATCTATGTTAAGTATGCATATTCCGGTTGGAATGCTGCTGTTTATGTATCCGAAGAAACGAATCAACCTTCTAAAACTGTTCCAAAAGCATTGCTCATTGGGACTGCAATTGTAACAACGTTTTATGTGTTGTTTAATGCGTCAATGGTATTTTCTGTGCCTCGAGAATTACTTATGAATAAAGTAAATGTTGCATACATTGCCGTTGAATATGTGTTTGGAACATCTGGTGGTATTTTTGTAGCTTGTTTAATTAGTTTTGGACTTATTTCTTCTGTAAGTTCTATGGTGATGGTATCGCCGAGGATATTACGTAGAACAACTTCCTTGATTCCAATGTTATCGAAGTTACAAACAAAAGAAGGATTAGTTCCAAAGAAGGAAATTTGGTTTACAGCACTTATTTCTATTTTGTTAATTTGGACTGGATCCTTTGAATCAATTCTTTTATATATGGGAATTGTAATTCAGTTGTTTTCTCTGCTATGTATAGGGGGAGTATTCATACTCTATTTTCGTTCTAACAAAGTATCCTCAATTCCGCTGTTTCCAATCCCTCCATTAATATATATGGCAATTGCATTATTTACTTTCCATTCATTAATTGAATCAAAACCATTTGAGATTTTGGTAAGTTTTGGGATTGCAATTGTAAGTTTTTCACTTTATTTTTTTGTAAAGAAGAAAGTAAAATATGTATAGAAAATTACCCTTTTTCTTCTGCATCGTAATTGTAGTTCTTTTCATTGGATGTTCAAAATATAATTCTGAAAAAGAAACGCTTCCATTACAAGAAGAAACTGTTTCTCCAAGAATCGAAACTCTCCCTGAACACGATAAACAGTTAACAACTTTAGCAAAAGTATTGGCTGGAATGCCTGTTCAAAACGATGCACGTTTTACAAAAGTAACTTCAAAAAAGACGTGGTTTTTGTACAAGACTATTTTTGGAAATATTTGGGACGATTTTATTGAAAGCAGATCAACTCCAATGAATGAATGGTCTAAGAAGAATTTAAAAGATGTTCATAAAACATCGAAAACTGTTTTTTATCCTTTTGGTGGGCCAGATTTCGCTTTAGCATATTCTATTTTCCCAAATGCAAACAGGTATATATTAATGGGATTAGAACCTGTAGGAATTGTTCCTAATGTTGCATTACTTTCCGATACCACTTTTAAATCTTTTAGTAAGAATATGATCAATAGTATGAAAACTTATTGTTCATTTGGTTTCTTTATTACCAAAGAAATGCAACAAGATTTAAGTATTAGAAGTGTGAATGGTGTACTGCCCATAATTATGATTATGATGGCAAGAGAAGAAATTTTGCTTCATAATATTACACCTATTTATCTTGATTCTAATGCAAACAAAATTAAAAGAAGTAATTCAACAAAAGGAATAAATTCAACTGAACATAATGGAATTGAAGGAATCGAAATTCTATTTTCAAAAAAGGGGAAAAAGAAAATTGATGTTTGTTATTACTTTAAAACTGACTTATCAAATGCTTCTCCCACAGCTATAAAAACGATAGAATCATTTTTACATAAAACTGATGACAGTGTTGTTACTTTTTTAAAGGCTGCTTCGTATTTAATGCACAATACAGTTTTTTCAAAAATTCAAGATATGATTCTTCAAAACAGTACAACAATTTTACAAGACGATAGTGGAATTCCTATAAAGGCTATGGATACTACAATTTGGGATATTGAATTGTATGGTGTATACACGAAACCAATTGGTGTTTTTAAGCATCAATATCAACAACAAATGTTCAAACAATATGCTTTGTTCTCCAAAGGTCAATTTATGTTTGGGTATGGTTACAAACACACACCGGGAAGTTCTAATATACAAGTGTTTCAAAAAAGAGAAAAACAGTAAAGTCTAATCCATAAAAAGATAGGGTCGCCACAAAGTTTCCACAACACTATGCAAGGTTTTTAAATACATAATGTAATGTGGTTTTTTAGGGACAGAAAGCAAGGTCATACCAGCTTCTTTTGGAGTTTTATTTCCTTTTTTGTTATTGCACTGAACACAAGCGGACACTAAATTATCCCACGTATCTAATCCTCCACGAGATTTAGGTAGAATATGATCAATGGTTAAAGGTGTTTCCGATTTTGAACAATATTGACATTTGTAACTATCTCTGCGTTGCAAATTTTTACGAGACAACTCAATTGAAGAATGTCTCAATGAAATGTAGCGGTACAATTTAATTACACTAGGGAAGGGTACAGAACTTGAGATAGATCTAAGAATCTTATTGGAATGGTGTTCCACTATTTCAGCTTTATCCATTATCAACAAGAGAATAGCTTTTTTCACGTTACAAACACTCAATGGTTCATAACTTTGATTGAGTACTAATACAGGGGCATTCATCGTCGTGCGAATATGTTTTCGCAGCGTAACTGGAGTTGATTCTTTTTCAATCCTGGTTGTTCGAATACTGAAAGTACACCTCCCTTACTAAGAATTAATTTCAATTATAAGAAAAAAACTTACCTACAACAACGAGGCAACTTTATCGTTAGTGTTCAAAATATTCCTAACAATGACAAATCAAAATATTACTTTATAATGACGAACCGTAAACCAGCTGTACTCGCTTTAGAAAATGGTGACATTTACCATGGTTTTGCTTTTGGTGATACTACTATAGAAACTTCCGGAGAAGTAGTCTTTAACACTGCTATGGCAGGATATCAAGAAGTAATAACCGACCCAAGCTATAAAGGTCAAATAGTAGTTTTTACATATCCATTGATAGGAAACTACGGAATTAATGAAGAAGATGGAGAATCTTCCAATATTCATATTGAAGGAATAATAGTAAAAGAGTACTCTAAAAGTTATTCAAACTGGAGAGCCGTCCAATCATTAGAAGATTATTTACTTGCAAATAAAAAAATAGGTATTGAAGGAATCGACACTAGAAAATTAGTTCGATCTGTTCGTTCTGCCGGTACGTTACGAGGTGTCATTAGTACTCAGTGTAGTGATATTGAAAAACTAATTACTAAAGCTCTGCAACTTCCATCAATGCAAGGACAAAGTTTAAGCAAAGAAGTTGCAAGAACTTCAATTGAACAGCATTCGCCAAAAGGGGAAGTTTTATTTAAAGTAGCATTACTTGATTTTGGTTTAAAAAATGCAATTTTAGAAAATTTACTTTTGAGAAACTGTGAAGTTCTTATTGTACCGGGTTCAGTAACGTTTGAAGAATTATCGAAACTACCCATTGACGGCATTTTCCTTTCCAATGGACCTGGCGATCCTTCTGCAATGACAACTGAAATTCTGTTAATTCAAAAAATTATTGAATCTATGAATATTCCAATATATGGAATTTGTTTAGGACACCAATTGCTCGGGTTAGCTTTTGGTGCAACTACCTATAAGCTGAAATACGGACATCGTGGTGTCAATCATCCGATTAAAAATCTTATAAATCAGACAATTGAAATTACATCACAAAATCATGGATTTGCAGTAAACTCAGAAACATTGCCAAGTTATGTAATAACAACGCATATTAACTTGAACGATGGCACATTGGCAGGTCTGAAACATACTACAAAACAAATTGCTTCTGTTCAATATCATCCTGAATCATCTCCGGGACCACATGATTCTTGGTATTTCTTTGACCAATTCCTCGAAGAACTACAGAAAAACAAAGAAAATTCGTAAAAAAAATTGCAAATCTATTGCAGTTTTAAAAAAAAGTAGTATATTTGCAATCGCTTTTGAAAAGAAGGAAGTTGGGCAGATGGCCGAGTGGTTAAAGGCGACAGACTGTAAATCTGTTCTCTTCGGAGTACGGAGGTTCAAATCCTCCTCTGCCCACAGGAACTGCGGGAGTAACTCAATGGTAGAGTCACAGCCTTCCAAGCTGTTGGTTGCGAGTTCGAGTCTCGTCTCCCGCTCTCAATCTGTGTTCGCTGGTGTAGCTCAGTTGGTAGAGCACTTCCTTGGTAAGGAAGAGGTCTCCGGTTCAAGTCCGGTCATCAGCTCTAGAGATGAAACTATACGGACATAGTTCAATTGGTAGAATAGCGGTCTCCAAAACCGTTGGTTGTGGGTTCGAGTCCTACTGTCCGTGCCAATAAAATGTTTTAGTAGCTTCGTGTTGAAGCTCTTTTTATTTACAAAGGATACTATGGTAACGAGTATAAAAGAGTTCAGTAACGACGTGGTCAAAGAAATGAAAAAAGTTTCCTGGCCAAACAAAGAACAGTTGAAAGAATCCACAATTGTTGTTGTAGTAACTTGTGCGGTCATCTCTGTTTTTGTATGGTTTATTGATACTGGTATGACCTTTATCATTAAAACAATTTTCTAATTTTTCTTTCCTTAAATTTTTTTCTGGATTTGAAAATTACCACCGTTAAACTGAAAAACAATGCAAAATGTTATAACAACTATACCCGAACATAAAGAATTCAAATGGTATGCTATTCGTACGTATACCTCTCACGAAAACCGGGTGAAACTTGCAATTGAATTCGAAAAAAAGAGATTAGGGTACGAAGATCAAATTGGAGAAGTCATTGTTCCTGAAGAAACAGTTTTTGAGGTAAAAAACGGTAAACGTAAAACTAAAATCAAAAATTTTCTTCCTGGGTACATTATGGTTTTTATGGCTTTGAATAAAAAAATCTATGAAATTATAACGAATATTCCTTCTGTTGTAAATTTCGTTGGTACAAGAAGTGGACCTGTTAGTTTGCAACAAGACGAAGTAGATCGTATTCGTGGACGAGCAGAAGAACGAAAGGATATCGTAACTATAGAAAATTCATTTTCTGTTGGCGATCCTGTAAAAGTTATTGATGGACCTTTCTCAACTTTTTCTGGAATTGTGAAAGAAGTCAATAACGAAAAACAAAAATTAAAAGTAGAAGTCGGAATTCTAGGTCGTAAAACACCAGTCGAGCTAGACTATACTCAAGTAGAAATAGAAAATCACTAAGCCAAAATGGCATTGTATACTAACTAATAAAAAGTTGTTATGGCAAAAAAAGTAATGGGTGCGTTTAAAGTTCAGCTCCAAGCTGGAGCAGCTACTATGGCTCCTCCGGTAGGACCTGCATTTGGACAGCGTGCTTTGAATGGTATGGAATTTGTAAAACAGTTCAATGCAAGAACTGCAAAACAATCTGGCACAATCCTTCCTGTTGTCGTTACATTTTATTCAGACAAATCGTTTACGTTTGTTGTTAAATCACCACCTGCAGCCGTACTATTGGCTAAGGCGGCTGGTTTATCAAAAGGGTCTGCAGCTCCGAATAAAATTAAAGTCGGCAAGGTAACACGTTCTCAACTTCTTGAAATCGTGAAAATCAAAATGGAAGATTTAAATGCTGATACAGAAGAAAGTGCTATCTCAATGATAGCCGGAACTGCACGTTCGATGGGCTTAATTGTTGAATTAAACGCGTAATTTTAACTAATTTCAAAACTAAGTGCGAGACTTACAGTTTGTAAGTCGTTTGAAGCACAGGAGAATCTCATGGCTAAAGTAGCTAAAAGGCTTGTTGCTATTCGTAAAAAATACGATTTTACAATAGAGCGAGCACTTAAAGAAGCAGTCTCTATAATTAAAGATTGTGCCTCAGCAAAATTCGATGAATCTTTTGACATTGCTGTCAGATTAGGAGTCGATCCTCGTAAAACAGACCAAATTGTCCGTGGATCTGTTTCACTACCTCATGGAACTGGGAAATCAGTTCGAGTTCTCGTACTTGCAAAAACTCCAAAAGACACTGAAGCATTAAATGCAGGTGCCGATTATGCAGGTTTAGAAGAATACACCGAAAAAATCAAAAATGGTTGGTTAGAATTCGATGTTGTTGTTGCTACACCAGATGTAATGGGAGAAGTAGGGAAATTAGCTAGAATTTTAGGACCTCGTGGTTTAATGCCAAATCCTAAAAGTGGTACCGTTACTTTGGATATTGCTAAAGCAGTTCAAGAAGTAAAAGCAGGTAAAATTGAATATAGAGTTGACAAATCAGGTATTGTACACGGATCTATTGGGAAATGTTCATTCTCACCAGAAAAAATAGCTGAAAATGCAACAGCATTTTTCTCTTCAGTTTTACGTTCAAAACCATCTGGTGCTAAAGGAAAATATGTTAAAACTATTTACTTTAGTTCAACAATGGGACCTGGAGTGCCTGTTAACGAACAATCGTTCCAATCTTCAGATAAATAACTAACGCTATTACGCTATTTGGTATTGATAGAAGAACAAGCGGCTTCTAACGTATGAAAATCATGTGTTCGCTTTGAAAATATCATCACTAAAAAAAATATATAAATATGACAACGAAAGAACAAAAACAGCAAGTCGTTGCCGAATTGGTTGAAAAGATTAAACGTTCATCTGGTGTTTATTTCATTGATTTTACTGGAATGAATGCAGCGTATACATTATCGACTAGACGATTGTTAAAAAGCAAAGGAATTGAATTTCGTGTTGCAAAAAACACAGTAATTCTTCTTGCCTTAGCAGAAGTCGGTGGATATGAACATATAACACGTGATATCCTTTTTGGACAAACAATGTTATGGTTCGGTATTAACGATGGCGTAGGTCCTGCAAAAGTGTTGAAAGAAATAACTGAAAAAAGTGAAATTCCTAAACTAAAAGCAGCCTACGTAGAAGGTGAATACTTTGATGCAACTCAATTAAAGGCATTAGCATCATTGCCAACACGCGAAGAACTGATTTCTGGAATAATTGGTAGCATTGATGCTCCAATATCTGGAATCGTTGGTACTATCAACGCAGTATTACGTGATGTAGCAAACATAGTAGAAGAAGTTGCAAAAAAACAAAATGCAGCGTAACCGTCCTGTAAAAAAAATTATTTAGAAAACTTATATTAAAACTTGGGAGATATCCAATGTCTGCAAACGTAGAACAATTAGTTGAAAAAATTAGTGCTTTGACACTAGTAGAAGCTTCAGAATTAAAAAAAGCTTTAGAAGAAAAATTTGGCGTAACTGCTGCCGCTCCAGTGGCTGCTGCCGCTGCTCCGGCTGCTGGTGCAACTGCTGCTGCAGCTGAAGAACAAACAGAATTTGATGTAGAATTAACAAGTGTTGAAGATGCTGGTAAGAAAATTGCCGTTATAAAAGCAATTCGTGAGGTAACTGGTTTAGGATTAAAAGAAGCTAAAGATTTAGTTGAAGCTGCTCCTAAAGTTGTTAAAGAAGCGGCAACAAAAGAAGATGCTCAAAACATCAAAAAGAAATTAGAAGAAGCTGGTGCTAAAATTACTTTAAAGTAATTATCCCGAAGTTTCTATCAAATCCACTCCCGACTCTTTCTAAAAGTCGGGAGTATTTTACTTTACATTCTACAATAAAAAATATTGTTGTTCGTAACGTTATATTCGTTCCAGCGCTGTTTTTGCAGTAAAAAACTACTAAATTACACTGAAGTGTTTGCGAAAAAACCCCATAAACCATATGCTAAATAATCAATTTCAAAGAAAACATCGTTTAAACGCGGGTATTCTTTGTAGGGTTATTTCTTGTGTTTTTTTGGAGATTTTATAGTACTTGCGTACAGTGAAACTTCAACAAACTTTGCTTTTATAAGTAAGGAGTTGCTTTAAATGAAATCCAATAAAGTCCAAAGTTCAATAAACGAAAACGAATTAATTCGTATACGAGAAAGAATTTTCTTTGGTAAAAATGAAAACGAGAATATTTACCCCGATCTATTGAACGTTCAATTAGATTCGTATGTAGATTTCCTTCAAGAAAATGTACCTTCTACGGAACGTAAAAAAATAGGTTTACAATCTGCATTTATTCAAAATTTCCCAATTGAAGATCAAAGCGGGAAAATGCAACTTGAATTTGTAGAATATCACCTTGAGCAACCAAAATATACAGAACGCGAATGTCGTGAGCGTGAGTTAACGTTTGCTAAACCTTTGAAAGCGAAACTTCGTTTGATAAGTAAACAAGATTCTGCTTCTGGTAATTTTGGTGAAGTTACTGAACAAGATGTCTACTTAGGCAATCTTCCTTGTATGACTAATCGTGGTACCTTCATTATCAATGGTGCTGAACGTGTGGTTGTTTCTCAACTTCACCGTTCTCCAGGAGTTTTCTTTGACGATGCAATTCACCCTAATGGTACGAGAATATTTTCTGCTCGTATTATTCCTTTTAGAGGTTCTTGGGTTGAGTTTACTACCGATATTAACGATGTAATGTTTGCCTATATTGATAGAAAAAAGAAATTTCCTGTTACTACACTACTACGAGCTTTAGGGTATTCTTCTAATGAAGATATCTTAGACTTGTTCTCTTTAGCTACTTTTATACCTCAAGACCAGTTAAATGAACAATATTATGGTCGACGTATTGCTTCTGATGTTGTAGATCACGAAACTGGTGAAATCATTGTTTCTCGTGAAACTCGTTTTGAAGAAGAAATATGGGAGCAATTAAAAGCGGCTACTATTAAAGGAATTAAATTATATAATTATATAGCAGATACCGAAGAGCCAGTTATTGTTAAAACATTAGCAAAGGATACTTCAACTTCTGCAGAAGCTGCATTAGAAGCAATTTATCGTCAATTACGTTCTTCAGATCCACCGGATATTGAAGCTGCTCGTGGTTTGATTGACAAATTATTCTTTAATGCAAAACGATACGATCTCGGAACTGTTGGTCGTTTTAGAATTAACGAAAAATTAGGCTTAGATGTTTCTTTAGAAGAAACTACATTGCGAGTTGACGATATAATTTCAATTATAAATTACTTAATTGAACTACATGCTGGTAAAGCTACAGTAGATGATATTGATCACTTGGGTAACAGACGTGTACGGACAGTCGGCGAGCAATTAACAGCTCAATTTAACGTAGGTCTTGCCAGAATGGGTAGAACTATTAAAGAACGGTTGTCTATCCCTGATAGCGAAAGTCTTAACCCCGTTGAATTAGTAAATGCTCGTACAATTACTTCGGTAATTAATCAATTCTTTGGAACAAATCAATTGTCTCAATTTATGGATCAAACTAATCCATTAGCAGAACTAACCAATAAACGAAGAACTTCAGCCTTAGGACCCGGTGGTCTTTCGCGTGAACGTGCTGGTTTTGAAGTTCGTGATGTTCATTATACTCATTATGGAAGACTATGTCCAATTGAAACTCCCGAAGGTCCAAACATTGGGTTGATATCTTCTTTGGCAATTCATTCAAGAATTAATGAATTTGGATTTATTGAAACTCCGTATAGAAAAGTTCTTAAAGGAAAAGTACAAGAAGAAATTGAATATATCCCAGCCGAACGTGAAGAAGGTAAGATTATCGCACCTGCTTCTACACCTGTTGATGATAAAGGGAAAATACTTGGCGAAAGAGTTAAAGCTCGTCAGTCAGGTGATTACATTGTTGTTGCTCCACAAGAAATAGAATATATTGATGTTTCTACAGACCAAATTACGAGTGCTGCCGCTGCCTTGATTCCATTTTTGGAGCATGATGATGCGAATCGTGCTTTGATGGGATCAAACATGCAACGTCAAGCTGTACCATTGTTAAGACCTGACGCTCCACGAGTTGGAACTGGTATGGAAGCACGTATTGCTCGTGATTCTAGAGCAGTTTTACTTGCTGAAGGCGATGGAATTGTAGAATATGTATCGGCTGAGAAAATCATTATTCGTTATTTTGGTTCAGAAACTGACGATGAACAACTAACTACATTTGACAGCGATTTAATAAAAACATACGATCTTTTAAAGTTTTTCCGAACTAACCAAGATACTTCTATTAACCAACGTCCAATTGTTCGCAATGGTCAAGTTGTTAAGAAAAATATGCCAATTGCAGATAACTCTTCAACTGATAAAGGAGAACTTGCCTTAGGAAGAAATGTACTTGTTGCATTTATGCCTTGGAGAGGTTATAACTTTGAAGATGCGATTATTATTTCTGAAAAATTAATTGCAGAAGATATCTTTACTTCTATTCATATCGAAGAATTCACACTTCAAGTACGTGATACAAAACGTGGTGAAGAAGAATTTACTCGTGAAATTCCAAATGTAAGTGAAGAAGCTACAAAAGAATTAGATGAATCAGGAATTGTTCGTTTAGGTGCTAAAGTTCGTGAAGGTGATATTCTTATTGGTAAAATTACTCCTAAAGGTGAAACAGATCCAACTCCAGAAGAAAAACTTTTACGTGCTATTTTCGGTGATAAAGCCGGAGATGTTAAAGATGTTTCATTAAAAGCGACACCCGGCTTAAAAGGTGTTGTTATTAACACAAAACTATTCACTCGTAGAGTTTCTCTTCAAGAAACTGACAACAAACGTGAAGAAAAGAAACGTCAAGATGCATTAGTTAAAGCCGAACAAGTAGATAAATCAGCTTTAGAAAATGAATGTCTAGGTAAGTTATCAGTAATACTTGGTGAACAAGTCTCAATGGGAGTTCGTTTGCAAGGAGTTAAAACTCCTGTCATTCGTTCTGGTGTTGTAATTACTGTTGAATCTATTCAAGAAATTTTCAATTCTGAAGCCTTAAAATTAGATAAGTTGGATTTAACGACACCTTTAGTAAAAGACGAAAAATCCAACGAATTAGCAATGAAATTATTAGTCAATTTCTTAGCAAAATACAAACAAATTACTGACGACTATAAAATCAAATCTAAAATGCCTCCAGGGGATGAATTACAACCTGGCATTTTACAAATGGCTAAAGTGTATATTGCGAAAAAACGTAAGTTACAAGTTGGTGATAAAATGGCTGGTCGTCATGGAAACAAGGGTATTGTCTCTAAAATAGTACCAATCGAAGATATGCCATTCTTGCCAGATGGAACTCCAATGGATATAATTTTAAATCCACTTGGTGTACCATCACGTATGAATTTAGGCCAGTTGTATGAAACTGCTTTAGGTTGGGCTGCAAAAAAGATTGATAAATACTTTGCATCACCAATTTTCAAAGGTGCATCTTGGGATACTGTTGGAGATTATTTAGAACAAGCTGGTTTACCTCGTACAGGACGTATACGTCTTCGCGATGGTCGTTCAGGAGAATTGTTCGATAATGAAGTTACCGTTGGTGTTATTTATATGTTAAAACTTTCTCACTTGGTGGAAGATAAGATTCACGCTAGGTCAATCGGGCCATACTCACTCATTACTCAGCAACCTCTTGGTGGTAAAGCACAATTTGGTGGTCAGCGTTTAGGTGAGATGGAAGTTTGGGCATTGGAAGCATACGGTGCGGCACATACTCTTCAAGAAATGATTACTGTTAAATCAGATGATGTTCAAGGACGTGCTCGAATGTATGAGGCAATTGTTAAAGGTGATAATATGCCTAATCCTAATATTCCTGAATCTTTTAACGTATTAGTACGAGAACTACAAGGTCTCTGTCTAGATGTCAAAATTGATTAAATTGAATCATAGCAAGAGAACGATTTAAATTGTTCTCTTGCTTATGTACTTTTTACAATTGATATCAAATGTCGAAAAAAATAAACTAAATTTCATTTACTCTTGAACCTCCGGAGGCACAATGCAGTCACTTTTGATTCCCAAAAGCGGGTTTTCAAAAATAACAATTAAACTAGCTTCACCAGATGACATCTTAAATAGATCTCATGGGGAAGTTACGAAGCCGGAAACTATAAATTATCGTTCGTTTAGACCTGAAAAAGATGGTTTATTCTGCGAAAAAATCTTCGGTCCAATCCGTGATTGGGAATGCGCTTGTGGAAAATATAAGCGTATTCGTTACAAAGGAATTGTATGCGATCGTTGCGGTGTAGAAGTTACACAAAAATCAGTACGAAGAGAAAGAATGGGGCATATTATGCTTGCTGTTCCTGTTGTTCATATTTGGTTTTTACGTTCTCTACCGAGCAAAATCAGTAATATTTTAGGTATACCTACAAAGGATGCTGAAAAAATTGTGTACTATGAATCCTATGTTGTTATTCAGCCTGGTCCTACAAAAACAAATAAATTTGATTTAATTTCTGAAGATGAATATATTCAGATTGAACAAAATTTACCAACAGATCATCATCTTTTAGAAGATGAAGATCCGCGTAAATTTATTGCTCTAATTGGTGCAGAAGCTATCAAAGAAATGCTTCGTAGAATTGATCCTGATGAAGAATATCTTCGAATTAAAGAACAGTACAGAATTGAAACTTCTCAACAGAAAAAACAAGATGCTTTAAAACGTTTACGCGTTTTGGATGCATTCCGTCATAGTGAAAATGAGAAAAAGAACCTACCTGAATGGATGGTCTTAGATGTTGTTCCGGTTATTCCTCCCGATTTACGTCCTTTAGTTCCTTTAGAAGGTGGACGTTTTGCAACTTCAGATTTAAATGATTTGTATCGTCGTGTTATTATTCGTAATAACCGATTGAAAAGATTAATTGATATCAAAGCTCCTGAAGTAATTCTTCGTAACGAAAAAAGAATGTTACAAGAATCAGTTGATGCTTTGTTTGACAATTCAAGACGTGCTGTACGTTCGGAATCACAACGTGCCTTAAAATCACTTGCAGATACCCTCAAAGGTAAAACAGGTCGTTTCCGTCAAAACTTATTAGGAAAACGTGTTGATTATTCTGGTCGTTCGGTAATTGTCGTTGGACCAGAATTAAAAATACATGAATGCGGTTTACCAAAAAATATGGCTGTTGAGTTATTCAAACCGTTCATTATCAGAAAACTGATTGAACGAGGCCATGTTAAAACGGTAAAAAGTGCTAAAAAAATGGTAGAACGTAAAACTGATGAAGTTTGGGACATACTCGAAAGAGTAATTGACGGACACCCAGTATTACTGAACCGTGCTCCAACACTTCACAGACTCGGGATTCAAGCGTTCCAACCAAAACTTGTTGAAGGTAAAGCAATTCAACTTCATCCTTTAGTTTGTACAGCGTTTAACGCCGATTTCGATGGTGATCAAATGGCGGTACACGTGCCTTTGAGTCACGAAGCTCAATTAGAAGCATTGCTTTTAATGTTGGCTTCTCATAATATTATGCATACACAAAATGGTGAACCAATAACCGTACCCTCTCAGGATATGGTCTTGGGTGCATACTATATGACAAAATCGAAACCAGGTGCAAAAGGTGAAGGTAAGAAATTTTCTAACGCAGAAGAAGTAATCATTGCTCATAATTGTGGAGTTGTTGAACTTCATTCAAAAGTTGAGTTCCGTTTTAAAGGAAAAATGATTGAAACTACTGTTGGAAGAGTAATTTTTAACGAAATCGTACCTGAAGAACTTGGATATTTGAATGAATTGTTAGCAAAAAAACGCCTTCGTCAAATTATTGGTACTTGTTTTAGAAAAGCCGGACTTGCTAAAACTGTTGTATTCCTTGATGAATTGAAACAAGCAGGATTTACCTATGCAACTCGTGGGGGACTTTCGGTATCTATTGCCGATGTAGTTGTACCAAAAGTAAAAGAAGAATATATAAATGCTGCCCAGGAAAAAGTAGATAAAATTGAATCACAATACAACCAAGGGATTATATCTCAAGGTGAACGTTACAACAAAATTATTGATATTTGGACTAATGCAACGAATAAGGTTGCAGACAAACTATATAATGAACTTCAAACATCGCAATTAGGTTTCAATACATTTTGGATGATGCTAGATTCTCAAGCCCGTGGTTCGAAAGAACAAATTCGTCAGTTGGCGGGTATGCGTGGTTTGATGGCAAAACCTCAAAAATCGATGAAAGGCTCTGCCGGGGAATTGATCGAAAATCCAATTCTTTCAAATTTCAAAGAAGGTCTTACAATCCTTGAATACTTTATTTCTACCCACGGTGCTAGAAAAGGTCTTGCAGATACGGCGTTAAAAACAGCTGATGCTGGTTATTTAACTCGACGTTTGCACGATGTAGCCCAAGATGTGATTATTTCTGAAGATGATTGTTCTACCATTCGTGGTATCAATATGGCTGCACTTAAAGATGGTGAAGACATTAAAGAGCCATTGTATGAAAGAATATTAGGAAGGGTTGCTCTACGTGATGTTGTTGATCCGTATTCACAGAAAGTAATTGTGAAAGCGGCAGAAATTATCACTGAAGAATTTGCAACGATGATTCAGAATACTTCTTTAGAATTAGTTTGGATTCGTTCGGTTTTAACTTGCGAGTCTCGTCGTGGTGTTTGTGCTAAATGTTACGGACGAAACATGGCTACTGGTCAATTAGTAGACACCGGTGAAGCCGTTGGAACTATTGCTTCTCAATCTATTGGAGAACCTGGTACACAGTTAACACTTCGTACCTTCCACACCGGTGGTACAGCATCGTTAATTTCAGCTCAATCGACAGTTACAACAAAATTCGATGGTATACTCCAATTCGAAAATGTTCGTACAGTTGTTACTATGGGCGGTGAAGAAGATGATAATGGTGTTGCTGGTGCAGCTGAAACTGTAGTAGTCTCTCGTAGTGGTATTATCAACATTATTGAACCAGATAGTAATAGAGTATTAACAAAATATGATGTTTCTTACGGTTCAGTATTGAAAATAGCGGACAAACAAGCTGTGAAAAAAGGCGAAATTATATACGATTGGGATCCGTATAATCAGGTCATCATTACTGAAAAAGAAGGTATAATTCGTTATAAGGATTTAATTCCAAACGTAACATACCGTGAAGAAAATGATGAGCAAACTGGTCACGTTACCAAGGTAGTAATTGAATCAAGAGATAGAACAAAATCACCAACAATTGAAATTGTTGACAGTGAAGGTGGACATATTCAATCGTATCCAATTCCAACGAGAGCTCAAATTATTGTTGACAAAGACGAAAAAGTATTTGTTGGAAGTAAATTAGTGAAAATTCCTCGTGAATCTGGTAGAATGCGAGATATTACAGGTGGACTTCCTCGAGTAACAGAGTTATTCGAAGCACGAGCACCACAGAACCCTGCAATTGTTGCTGAAATTGATGGTATCATTTCTTTCGAAAAACCAAAACGTGGTCAACGAGTTATTAAGATTACTTCTTTAGATGGTCAAACAACAAAAGAAGCATCTATACCCGTAGGAAAGCACGTTTTAGTTTATGAAGGTGATATGGTCTATGCCGGTACAAAAATGACTGAAGGTTCAATCAATCCGCATGATATCCTTCGTATAAAAGGAGCAAATGCAGTACAAGAATACTTAGTGAATGAAATTCAAGAAGTATACCGTATGCAAGGTGTGAAAATAAACGATAAACATATTGAAGCAATTGTTCGTCAAATGCTTCAAAAACTACGGATTTTGGATTCTGGAGACTCTTCATTCTTAGAAAATGACCTCATTGATCGTATTCGTTTCAATGATGAAAATACAATGTTGAAAAACCATGTAGTCATCACTGATAAAGGCGATACTAAATTTAAAATTGGTCAACTAACCTTAAAACGTAAGTTTAAAGAAATAGTAAAAGATTGTGAGAAAAAAGGGAAAGCACTTCCTCAAGCTAGAGATGTAGAACCAGCTATCAGCGAACCTTCGTTGTTAGGTATTACTACTGCATCACTTTCTACAGAATCATGGCTTTCTGCTGCTTCTTTCCAAGAAACTACAAAAGTACTTGCCGATGCATCTATTGCAACAAAAACAGATACGTTGTCTGGTTTAAAAGAAAATATTATATTGGGTCAACTTATTCCTGCAGGTACTGGTTTAAGAGAATATCAAGACATATTAGTTTCTAGCAAACAAGAACAAATATTTGAAGATTTATTCGATGAATACGATGAACGATACGACGAAGAGTATCAGATAAGTCCTTCGTATGAAGAAGAAACTGTGTAATTTAAATACTACATAGAACATAGTTACTACAGTATTTACTTTCATTTTTTAAGTAAATACTGTAGTTTCATTTTAATTTCAACCAAAGAGAAGTAAAAAGTGTTAGTAGCAGAATTTCTATTAGGAGCCACAGCTTGGGAGCATCTTCCAGCAAACTCAAAGCCAGAAATTGCCTTTATTGGTCGTTCAAATGTTGGGAAGTCTTCACTCATTAACTCCTTAGTGGCAAGAAAAAAATTAGCATTTGTTAGCAGAACTCCCGGAAAAACAAGAGAAATCAATTTTTACTCAGTTAATGGGTATGGAGTTTTTGTGGATTTGCCTGGGTTTGGATTTGCTTCGGTTAGTAAGACTCTTCGTGATCAATTTGTATCATTCAATTTTCAGTATTTACAACAACGTCGAGAATTATCGTTGGTGTGTGTATTAATTGATTCGAGACACGACCCACAAAAACATGATTTAGAAATTTTGGAACGGTTAGAAAATTCTCGGAAGAAGTTTTGTATTGTATTAACGAAAACTGATAAAATATCCGAAAATGCAGCGAAAGAACGCAAAGAACAGATTAAAGAGTTAATGAAATTATGCCAACATTATATAGATGTTGTTCTTTATTCAGTAGAAAAACCTGCTGGTAAACATGAGTTGTTAGGTCTTATAAAAAAGTATACAAAAGAAAGTAAAAAATAGATGAGTGTACATATTGGAATTATTATGGGATCCGACAGCGATTTGCCTGTAATGAGTGAAGCAGCAATAATTTGTAAAGAATTTGCAATACCCTATGAGTTACGAATCGTATCTGCTCATAGAACTCCAGAAGATATGGCTAATTACGGTAAATCTGCTTTAGATAAAGGTTTAAATGTAATTATTGCTGGTGCTGGTGGGGCAGCTCATTTGCCAGGAATGATTGCCTCTTATACCATTTTGCCGGTTATCGGCGTTCCAATTAAGAGTAGCTCTTTATTAGGCATAGACTCACTTTTGTCAATAGTACAAATGCCTCCAGGAGTTCCTGTGGCAACAGTTGCTGTAAACGCGGGAAAGAACGCAGGTTTGTTAGCACTACAAATACTTTCATTGCAAAACCCAACGTTACAAAAACAACTTCAGGAATACAAAATTGAAATGGCTAATTTATCGAGATTAAAGAACAACAATAACGAATGGTCTACTCCAATTTAAATTAGCTCTTTCCTTTATACACCAATCAAGAATTTCTTTGTAATTTAGCCCCAAATGCAGCGTCACAGCCGTGAATATGAGTAAAGGTACGTAAATAACCATCTCGACAAACAGTAGTGCTTAAAACTGATTCTGCTGGCACTAAAGAAAAGTTTTTGTTTTCTTGTAAAAACCATTCTACAACATTTTCATTTTCACTGGTTTCAAAAGTGCAAGTGCTATAAACCAAACTACCACCAATTTTTACTAAAGTTGAACAATGTTGTAATGCGTTCTTTTGTAACAACTGAAGTTCTTCTAAGGATTTCAAATCCCTACGCCATTTAATATCTGGTTTTTTACGAATTACTCCCAAACCAGAACAAGGAGCATCTAGTAGTACTTTGTCGAAGTTACCAATAGTGATATCAAACAAATCAGAAGTAGTTGGATTAATTGATGTATACCCTTGTGTAACAGCAGATTTAGTCAATTCCTCGGTTTTGATTGGAAACTTATCATTTGAACAAATTCTACCAGTGTTTTTTTGTAGATCAGCAATGGCAAATGACTTTCCACCTGGAGCTGCACAAACATCTAAAATTGATTCATTCATTTGTGGGTCTAACAACTCAACAACTAAACTTGCGCTTTCATCCTGTACAAAACAATACTTATTTTCAAATAAGTGCATTAATAGTTTATGTTCAAATTTTGAAACCGTATAAGAATATTTTGCTTGAACCGATGGTGTAACTTGAACATCAAGAGCTTCTAACTTTGTTAAGAACTCTAATTCCGTATATTTTAAGGTGTTTCTGCGTAAGGTAATTGTAGGAGAAGCGTTTAGTGCTTTCAGAAAAGTTACAGTAGGGTATTCTGGAAACTGATTTGCAATTCTTGTTACTAACCAACGTGGGAACGAAGTGTGTTTCGAAATTAATTCTTCATTAGAAACATCTTCAATGCTTTCTTTTAATATTTCAATATCTTTCACGATAGAACGAAGAATTGCGTTAGCAAATTTTGATAGATACATTCCTTTTTTGGCTTTGACAATTTGAACAGATTCAAAAACTGCAGCACTAATTGGTATCTTAGATAGAAAGAAGATTTGGTAAACAGCTATTCGTAAAGCATTTTGGACAATTGGATGTATAGCTGGTCGTTTAGAATCGTAGTACTTATGAATTATCGAATCCAAAGTCAACTTTCTACGTACAGTCCCTAAAACTAATTCTGTTAGTAAATTTTTATCTTGGTAATTCAGTGTACTATTCGAAAGTACAGTGTGAATTGTTTTGTCAACATAAGCATCAGATTTTTCGATAGTGGTCAGTATTTCTACTGCTAAGATACGAGAAGGTTTGTTTGTTGTGGATGAAGTAGAAATAGGGTTCACTCAGTAGATTAGTTAAAGAATAATAAGTAAAATTCAGAAAAAGTGGTCAAGCAATTGTTTAATTCAAAAAATCGATGTAATTTGCAACAATATCCTATTCAAACCATACTAAAATGATAATGATAAAATATGTAATTTTGATTACAACTTTCTTGCTTTTCAGTGTTCAAAATGTATTTTCACAAAACTTAGATTCACCAATTTCATTTCAACCCAAGAAACTACCAAATTGGGGCGGGGTATTCTTAGGTTTTTCAGGAAATTTTCAATCAGGCACTCTACAAACGAATGAATGTAATTGTTTGTTTGAAAATGGAGCAGGTTCTGGTATTATACTCGGTGTACTATATGAAAAATATATTGGGAATGCTCTCAATATTGGAGGTTCAATAGGGTATGAAAACAAATCTTTGACATCTCTGTTTAGAGAAAGGGAAATAATTGACCTTCAATCTCCTAATGGTGAATCTTTCAAAACCCCAATATTGTTCCGCCATACTGCAGATGTTAGTATACAACAGCTTTTTGTAAATGCTTATGCAAAATGGTATCCATTTTCACAAGTACTATATTTCAAAGGGGGGATAAATGTTGGATATATGTTCGATGCTTCCATAACTCATTCAAAAGAAATTTTGGAAAGAAATCCCTATCGCTTACCTGATGGTTCTGATGCAACAATCTTGTTTGAGAACAACTCTCAGAAAACAGTCATAGAACAAGGACCACTTCCAAATAGTTCTCCTTTGCAATTTTTGGTTGATGTAGGAATGGGGATAGATATACCATTTGGAGAATATACTTATTTAACACCAGTTTTTCGATATATAATACCATTAAATACAGTTACATCTTCAAGTCCAAGTTTTTCAGTTAACAGCCTACAATTCCTTATGGAACTCCGTTTTCCAATGTAATATCGCTGCTTCTTTAAAGAAAAAAAGGCTTTTTTTACAATAAAATTTTGATAATTCATCAAATTGCCGTAACTTTTACATTCAAATTCGAAAAATGTAACTGATGGCTACAAATAGATATTTAAAACCATAATTGGAGATTAATGATACATATGCGCAAATTTACTACTATGCATATTGCATTGACGACACTTTTTCTATTGCTTTTTTCAAACTTTGTTCTTGCGAAAGAAGCTAATAAACCTGTAGAACTTTATCGTTATGCAGTAATTTTAAACCCTGTAGGACCATTAGTACCTGCACAAAATGATGATAAAAGGGAATCTGTTTTTGACAATCCGGAATTAATTAGGATTATCAATCTTGGTAAGGTTGTAAATTGGGAAGATGTAGATTATGCCCCAACCGTATCTGTCGATGGTAAAACGTTGTTCTTTGTATCTTCAAGACCTGGAAGTAGAATGTCTGAAAAAGATGAAAATTCGCATGATTTCTGGAGAATTGAAAAGAAAAATTCTTATGATACAGTTTTTTCTGCTCCGGTAAATCTCGATACATCTACTCGTTTTGGAGAATTAGGTTTGAATACTTCTCGTAACGAAGGTGTTGCATCTATGGCAAATAAAGGTCTATACCTTTATTTTACAGGTTGTAACAGAGATGACGGTTTTGGTTCTTGTGATTTATACGTAGCTGAATCAGATGGTGAAAATTGGGGAAAACCAGTTAACTTGGGAAGAAATGTGAACTCACAGAATTGGGATTCACAACCATCGATTACTGCTCGTCGGGATCGGATTTATTTCGTTTCTAACCGCCCTTCTAAATTTGGAAAAGACAATTTGAATCTTTGGTATTCAGATTATGATTTTGATATGGAAGAATGGAAACCAGCTGTTGCATTAGATGAATTAAACACAGGAGGTAAAGAAGTATCTCCGTTTATTGATCCTTCTGGAACAACATTGTTTTTTGCTTCTGATGGTTATCAAGGATTTGGTGGAACCGATTTCTATGTTTCTAATTTTGATGAAGATACAAAAAAATGGTCTAAACCTAAAAACTTAGGTAAGCCAATTAATACTGACAAAGATGAGCAATTTATATCCATACCAGGTTCAGGAGATATTATTTATTTCGCATCTGAACGAACAGACTTAAAAGGACACCAAGGAAAATTGGATCTATTTATGGCTTTTGTTCCATCTCTTTTCAAAACTATTACCGTTGTTGCAAATGTTATTGACGAATGTGCTAATACAGCAATTCCTGCATTAGTAACTATGCGCAACCCTTTAACTAAAACTACTGATTCTTTGATGTTGAATACTTCATCAATTACAGATTTTCAAAGAGTTATCACAAGTGGTGACTTTATGGATCCAAATGATCCTGAAAATAAATTAGTAGACTTTGTTGAATTTGAAGTTTCTGCATATAGTACTACTTATGGTAAAACTACTCAGAAAATCAAAATCAACAAACCTGAAAAAACTAAGGATCGTGAAGCAGCAAAAGAATCTCCAATCATTAATGTTCCTTTAAAATTAGGTAAAAAACCAATTTTAGGTTCAGAAGTTGGAATGTCTGAATACACGAAGAAAAACCAAGGTAAACCAGAAGGTAACTTCAAAGGACTAGTTATGAAAGAAGTTGTAACTATTGATTTAGCTCCAATTTTAAATTATATCTTTTTTGATTTAGGTGCTTCTGATATTCCTAGACGTTACATTAAAATTAATCAAAACCAAACTGCAGATTTCAACGATGAACGCCTTCAAGGTGGAACTCTTGAAAAATACTATCATGTATTAAATATTTACGGATATAGATTAAATAAATATCCTAATGTTAAAATTGAAGTAGTTGGTTGTATTGACGATGTATCGCCAGAAGAAAAAGATGTTTCTCTTTCTAAACAACGTGCTGAAAATGTTTACAACTATCTTCGCGATGTTTGGAAAATATCTCCAAACCGTATGAAGTTAACTGCTAGAAAATCTCCAGATAAAGCTTCAAAAACTGGTGATCCAGATCCCGATTCTAAAATTAATTCAATGATTGAAAATAGACGAGTAGAATTACTTTGTTCAGGTGATGCTGAAGAAGTATGGCAAGTTATTAAACCATTGTTAGACAAAGATCCGAAAACATTCCCAATGCCAGAGCAAATGAACTTTACAATTGCTAATGGAATTGATAACGAAATCTTCGAATCTAGAAGGATTGTTATTAAACGTGGAAATACTGTTTGGAAAGAGCTGAATTCTGTTGGAAATACCGAACCAAAGTACCAATGGGATTGGACAAATGACGATGCAGAGTATCCAAAAGATGAAGTTCCTTATACAGCACAATTATTTGTAAAAAGTACAAGTGGTGCTGAATGTGCTTCTGAACCAATCATAATACCAGTAAAACAATGGAAAGTTGAAGATATGCTTATCCAACGTGAAGATGCAAAAACATTAGAACGTTATAAGTTAATTCTATTCCCATTTGATTCTTACGCTGCAGGTCCGTTGAACGATAGAATTATGAAAGAATTTGTTTTGCCACGTTGTGCACCAAATTCTGAGATAAAAGTTGAAGGACATACTGATATTATTGGTATGGATGAATATAATAGAAAACTTTCTGTTAATAGAGCGGGCACTGTTGAAACTACGGTAAAACGTGCAACTAACAATAAGTACAAATCTTTAGAATCTATTGGTTCAGGTGAAATTGATCCTTTGTATCCTAATAATGTTCCAGAAGGTCGTTTCTACAATAGAACAGTATTAATTCAAATTCAAACTCCTATTGAACAAAAGAACTAACATTTCTTTTCTAAAATTCCAAAGGGCATACGAATTACTCGTATGCCCTTTTTTTTCAGTATATTTGCTTCTTTTTCTTCAATAAATGTTTAAATGAAAACTACTCTCGTTCAAAAAATAGCTTGGTTTTTATTTGCTTTGGGGTTTATTCTCTATTTAGGTGGGCAAATTGTTCGCTTATCCATTGTTTATGATTTGTATATTCCAGGGACTTTAGATCTTAAATCTTGGTATGAATGGCAAGTACAATATCAAACGATAAAATTGTATTCTAATACTTTTTTGTATTGTAGTTTTGGACTTATTATTGCTTTCTTAGGTTCTGTAATTGCAACTTTTTCATCGTATAAAAGTTTCAAAACGAAAGGATGGATATTTATGGTGTTTGTATTGTGGTACTTATCAATTGTATTTGCGGGCAAATCGTTATATTCAGATTTCTTACTTTCTTACTATTTATTGTCACCATCGGCAACAACACCACAAGCAATAGAAATGGTTACTAAGTCGTTAAAAACAGAAAGTGTTTACTTTTTAATCTCGATTTTATGTCAAATATCAATAGTTTTTATCTCAATTTTCAAACCTTTAAATAATGATAAAAAAATACTAGATGAAACCAGCAGCACTCTATAATGAATTGTTAGATATAACTAAAAGTTTAGGTATTACTCTTCGAAAAGAAAAGGGTCGATTCCGAGGTGGGCATTGTATAGTTCACAATGAAAAACTTTTGATTATTAACAAAATGTCTCCTCAAGAAACTATCAACGCAGTTATTCTTCGTTATTTGGCGGGATTGTCTTCTATTGGAACGGTCTATATTAAACCGGTTATTCAGGAGTTGATTGACAAAGAAAAATCGTATTTAGAAAAAGAAGCACAGTACGAACCAATATTGATTGAAACTTCTGAAGAATCCTTAATCGTTAAGTGATTCAATAACTGAAGTTGTGAAATACTTCCACGTATGGGTTTCTTTGTAGTTTTTTATCCCCTTTTGATGTTCTGTATAATTTTTCAACACATTTACAATTGCATCAGCGATTTTCGTTGGTTCGTGAGAAGTTACTACTTCACCTGTATTGTGAGGAACTATCATTTCTGCTAATCCTCCTACATTTGTAGCAACTACGGGAATATCAAAATGGTAAGCTATGGAAACTATCCCACTTTGTGTTCCAGATTTATAAGGTAAAACTGTAATGTCTGCAGCAGAGAAAAAAGACGATACTTCACTGTCATCAATATACCTAACTATAATTGTACAACGAGAATCTAAATCAAGTTTTTTTATTAGTTCAGCATATTGATCAAATGAACCGTACACCTCACCTGCAATAAGTAGATGATAATCTTCAGGTAACTTCGAAAGAGTTTCAAGAAGTAAATCTAAACCCTTGTATTCGCGAATGAATCCAAAGAATAAGAGTACTTTCTTATTCTCAGCTATCCCAAATTGATTTTTAGCTGTTACCTTGTCTGTAGGTTTGCCAAATTGGTCGTATAAAGGGTGTTCACAGAGCGTTGTGGGTAAACTAGGTCTAATAGCCTGAACATCGTCTTTAACCTTCTTAGACATAACTATAGCATGTTCAATAGAGTTAAAGAAATAATTGGTTAAAGCAGAATCACCAAATCTTTTTTCGTGAGGGATAGCGTTATCAATTATTGCTACAGGTTTCACACCGAAATTTTTTACTAAACGAGAAACACTGCCCAACGATGGAGAAAAAAACGGCATCCAATACTTCATAAATAAAATTTCAGCACCACTTTCAACGATTGCATTTGCTGTTGGAACAAATGTTAGTGGGTTAATAGTAGAAAGAATTCTTTTCGATTCAAATTCTGTTGTTTCAATCTCAGCTGGCGATAAATATTGCGAACTTCCGGGGAAGAGAATGTCTGGATATTGGGTCGTAAATGTAAAAGGAAACACTGAATGATGTTGCTTTTCAAGTTCTTCAGAAAACAAAACGTTAAATTGTGAAATTCCACCGCGAAAGGGTGGGAATGTTGATATATAGGCAATTTTCATTCTGATATGCTATTTTGTATGTCTTTTAACTGCTTCCAAGACCATATCAACTGAAATATCGTTCATGCAATGTTTTGAACGTGTACATTTTGTTCCATAGAAACAATCGCAACCTGTTGTGGGGCTTACAATTTCCCCGCGACCATACAGTTCAAATTCATTTTTATTGAATATATTGTTAAAGAGAATCATTGGAACTTTTAAGGCAGTTGCAATATGCATCATCATTGAAACTGCTGTTACTACTGAATCCAAATGCGAACAAAGTGCTATAAACTCATCCCTTGGAAAAAATCCGGGATAATATGCTTTCGTAGTTTTGTGGTAATATTCGTTTAAGGTATGTTCATCAGGTCCACCTAACAAGACGGGGAAGTACCCTTCGTTTTGTAGCTGTTGTATCAATTGAACCCAATTTTCCTTTGCCCACATTCTGGTAATCCATCGTTTTCCACAGCCAGTGTTAAGCCCAACAATTTTTTTACTTTGAGCTAATTCTCTAATAGATTTCCATTTATCTATATTCGATTGTTGAATGTTTATCAAGTATTCTTCAAATTGGAATTCAAAACCGCATATTTCAAAAATTTCTTCGAGATAACTTTTAGTATTTTTTTGAGATTCAGAATCGAAAAACCCAGTAATCAACTTGTGTTGTGCAGAAGTTGTTGCGGGTACAATATGTTGTCCATTCCATCCAAAACCAAATTTTTGTTTTGCAGTAACTTTTTCTAACAAAATACAAGCTTCAGGTTCTTTGTCTAAATTTATTGCAATATCAAAAATAGAGTTTCCGATAATAAAGGTAGATTTAAAATCAAAGGTGTATATAGTATCAATTTCTGTAGGTGGCAGCACATCAGGAGTTAAAGTTACCCATGTAATATGGCAATTTGGAAACTCTTTTTTTAAACGAACAATTAAAGGAGTTGTTCGTATAACATCGCCAATAGCTCCAAGTTTAATAATAAGAATCTTGGGCGTTGCTTTGGAATAATAGGTGCAATTAGGACAGGTGCTATTGTAAAGTTTATTTGGTTTACAAGGGATATCCCCGCGAAAGTAGCGACAATCGTAACGAATTTGATCTATGGTCATCTATTAAATTTCTTTGTTTCTTAAATGCAATTCAGCCGCATCGAGCGACCAGAGCAGTTTGGTACGTAGTAAATCGAAGTATGTTGTATCGGAACGCTTTATCAATTTTACAACAAAGTCTGATTTTCGGAATTGAATAGATTCTAAATGCCCTAAAGTACCTATCACAGTTCCATCGGCAACAATATTAGCTTCTGCAACATTACTAAGTAAGGTGAATTTAATCTCAGAAGAATCACTGATTATTAATGGTCTAACTGTAAGTGTATGAGGCGAAATAGGCGTAATTCCAAACACTTCTGTTGAAGGGGTTAGAATTGGACCACCACAACTTAAAGAATATGCAGTTGAACCAGATGGAGTTGTTAATATTACACCGTCAGAACGATAGTCAGCTACGTGATGTCGGTTTATATGGGTTTGCAAGGTCAGCATACGTGAAGACCCAGATTTTTCAACCACAAACTCATTTATAGCGTACGATTTTTTAGAATTAAACGTAGTTTCTAAAACTGATCTATCCACTATTCTATACGATCCTTTTATAACGTTTTCTATCGCATCATCAAGTTCGTTGACCGAAAACTCAGCAAGAAATCCTAAATGACCCACGTTAACTCCCATTATAGGAATAGTGTCTTCTACTAAATGTTTAGCAATGCGCAAAATCGTACCATCCCCACCAAAACAAATAATAATATCTGCATATTTGGGGAATTGTTCAATTGTTGTTGGCTTTACTAAGGTACGAACTTCCTCATTGAAAAATGGTAATGCTTCGTAGGCAAGATAGCAAATAGTTCTAGTAAAAGAAAGTAACCGTCGAATTGTATATTCTGCCCATTGAAGAGCCAACGGTTTTGAAGTATTTACATGAATAGCAATATGATTCATAGTTATTGAGAATACAATGAATGAAATTGAGTGTGCAATCGATTCAAAACCGTTTCTAAAATTGAAGTTTCTTCCTCAGTTCTATTTCCAATGGTTTTAACTTGTAAAACTGATAAGTATTGAAGAATAAACCTTGCATGATCTTTGTCGGGTTTCCAATCAGTTTCAGTATTTGATTGAATACCTAAAGCTATACTTCCTTCGTATTCCAATATTTTAATAATACCAACAAAATCTAAAGTTTGCATTAATTTCAAAATTACATTAACAATTCACTTAAACTAATCATCCAATTTGGAAGTTGTTTCTTGCGTGAAAATGCTTCGTATAATGGAGTATATTCTAAGTTTCCAGCACGTTCTCCGACTGCAACATCTTTTCTACCAGAAGTAAGTGAGTCAATTGCCGCTTCACCAAATCGAGCTGCCAAAACTCTATCGCTAGTAGAAGGTGAACCTCCTCTTTGAAGATGACCTAAAATAGCAACTTTAGATTCAATTTTATAACATTCCATTAAAAGGTTAGAAAGTGCTACTGCTCCACCAGATTCATCACCTTCAGAAATAACAACAATTGTTCTTCTACCCTTACCTACTGTTGCTATATGACGATAAATCATCGCAACATCGGTCATTGTTTCTGGAATAGCAATAAATTCTGCTCCAGTAGCAATTCCAACGTGCATTGCTATGAACCCAGTTGTTCTACCCATAACTTCAATCATAAATACTTGTCCATGAGAATCTGCTGTATCACGAATTTTATCTATTGCATTCACAGCTATATTTACAGCGGTATCAAACCCAATTGAATTTTCCGTACCATAAACATCATTGTCAATAGTAACGGGTATACCAATAATTGGAATATTAGATTCTTTTGCTAAATGGTAGGCACCTTCCATTGTTCCTTCACCACCACAAACGATTAGTCCATCTAAGCCTAATTTTTTTACTGTATCTGCAGCTTTTTCACGAGTAGAGGCATTTTTAAATTCTTCATATCTACTTGTGTGAATAATTGTTCCACCTAAAGAGATGATATTTGCAGTATCTGCACGTTCAAGTAGGCGTTGGTTGTTTTCTACTAAGCCTTTGAAGCCATTGTTGAAACCATAAATAGCTGCTCTTTTGTTTTCTCCAGCACGTACTACAGACCGTATGAGAGCATTGACTCCTGGAGCTGATCCACCGCTGACTAATAATCCAAATTTTTTCATTCTATACCTTACTTTTATTCAAATACTAATAGTTCATTCACAAAAATAATGAAACTAACGGATAAACAATACCTTTACTTATTTTTCTGAATATATATTCTAATTGACGCAGTTCCCTGTTTTACAAAATCTAATTCTATAGCTGCTTGCAAAGATACATCCAAAATACGATTTTTAGTAAAAGGGCCTCTATCGTTTATTCGAACAGTTACTCTTCTTTTATTCGATATGTTTTCTAAAACTACAATAGTTCCAAAGGGAAGTTTCTTATGTGCTGCAGTTAAAAAAGTATTATGAAACCTTTCTCCACTCGCCGTTTTTCTACCATTAAACTTATTTCCATAATAGGAAGCCTTTCCAGAACTATGAAGGACTAAATTTTCATCTTCGATTTTATCGAAGATTGGTTCTTCGTTTTCTAAATCTGTATTGACAATTTCCTTCGTTTCAGATTCTAGAATAATGTCTGTATTCGTAAATCGAACCGATGTAGAACAAGAACTAGTAAGAAAGAAAAGAGTAAATAGTGTTATAGAAAACATCGTATCTCAACTTACAAAAATTGATGAATATTTTTTCTATGAAGAAAATCAACAACTTCTTTTACTGAAGCTGAATCACCTCTTTGGCAGATGAGTATAGAATCCTTTGTATCAACAACAATTAAATCATTTACTCCAACTAAAGTCACTAAACGACCATTCGTACTCACTAAACAATTCGAAATATTAATTGCAACAATATCACCCTCAAGAACATTGTTTCTTACATCTTTTTTCGAAAGTCTATGAACTTCGTCCCAAGTTCCAACATCACTCCAACCGAATGTACAAGGAATAACTAATACATTTTTAGATTTTTCCAAAATTCCATAATCTATTGAAGTTCCACGAGTTACTTGATACGCATACGTAACAGCTTGGCTAAACTCGGTAGGTTCATTAATATCGTAAAGAGATTTGAAGTCGTTAAATACATCAGGTAAATATTGTTCCAATTCCTCCCAAAACACTGAATTCTTCCAAATAAATATACCACTATTCCAAAGAAAATCACCTGCATCGACAAACCGTTGAGCAGTAGCAATATCTGGTTTTTCTGCAAAGTTAGAAATATACCGGACACCTTTTTCGAAAAATACACCTAAATCTTTTTTCTTTTCAGTTATTTGGATATATCCAAAACTTGCTTCAGCTCTCGAAGGTTCTATGCCTAAAGTAACGAGCATATTCTTTTCATCAGCAGTTTGTATAGCTAATTCCAAAAAGTTTTGAAACTCCCCAACATTGTGAATCAAATGATCAGAAGGTAATGAAACTAAAATAATTTCATCGTTATATTTCTTTGATAATACTATAGAAGCATAGGTTAATGCGGTTGCAGTATTCTTAGCATACGGTTCAATGATAAAATTTTCTTTTGAAATCATTGGCAATTGTTCTTGCAATGAATTCTGTAAAGGTAGGGTTGTGATTATATGAATATCTTGAACTTCAAACAAGGGTAATAGTCGAACAACAGTATTTTGAATCATAGTTCCTTCGCCAATCAAGTGAATTGACTGTTTTGGTTTCTTTTCTCTCGATCGAGGCCAAAGCTGTATACCAATACCTCCGGCAAGAATTACTGGAACTACTTTCAAATTTTCACCATTATAGTTGAGTGTTTGAACTAATAAATACCTTAGATTTGTTGCATACTTTAATACAACAATATATATTCATATAACGTGTTATATAATCTTTATTGTTGCTTCATTTCACTCATTGAGATTAAATTATGAAATTATGGTCTACACTGTTGGTACTTTTGCTGGTGAATGTTTCATTACTTTCGTCCGACCAAGGGATAAATTCACATCCTTCACAATCAACGTTTACTTACGAACAAACTTCTAAAGCTTCTTTAAAGTACAAAGAAGTAACTACTATCATTTCAAACAAAACGACATCTTTACTTGAAGAATCCTACAATAACCCTATTGTTCTAATAAATTATTTAGGGTCTGGATGTAAACATTGTGTTGCTCAATTGAATGAATTTAAAAAACATACGAATAAATTCAAACAAGTTGGTGCGAAAATTATAGCAATAAGCCCAGATGAACTAGAAAAGTCTCAACTGTTTTTTACATCAAAAGAATTTGATCCTACTGTTTTTTCCTACATAAGTGATCCGAATTGGAATGTTGCTTCTTCAATTGGTTTTGTAAAAGCGAACTTAAAAGAACAAACATTACTTCACGGTATTCGAATTCTGTATAAAGGAAATATTCTTTTTGGTGTAACTGGTTTGACACCGTTTATGGGTGTTTCGACTGTATTAGACCATATTGCTCCTGCTATTGAAAAAGCAAATACGTCCTTAGAAAAAAATATAGCTATTGAAAATTGGAATGTTTCAACTGTTTTAACTGAAAATGATGGAATACTTCGACCAATTGATTTAGATTTTAATTCTTCGTATTTTAATTCCAATGATTTATGGGTAGTCAATTCTGCAAATAATGGATTTCATACCGTTACAATAGCACACGATATTGCTACTCCAAAACAATCAATTGTTTCCAAAGCAGATTCAAGAAGAGGCCATTTTATGTGGAGAACACAAGGAATTGCTTTTGGAACGAATGGTACTTTTGCCACGGCTCAAAACGGTCAACAAGGAACTTACTTGGGTGTAAATTACGATCAATATTTGTTTATGGGTCCAACACTTTGGTCAGCAGATACAGCAATATTTGCTTCAAAGCATCAAGGTGTAACTCCAATGTTAGGCTCTCATTTGGATATGCTTCACCAAAGCCCATTTAATTTAGGAATTGCTCACGATAATGGAAATAAATACTGGGTATCAGATGCTCGGTATAATGATATATGTAGCTACGATTTCCAAAATCCGCACGAAGTTGGAGGAACTGATCACAGAGATGGTATAATTCGACGTTACAAAGATGTTTCAGTTAATACGGGTAATTATGGTATTCCTGCACATTTAGTTTTGGACAAAGAATCAAACTGGCTCTATTATATAGACGCTGGAAATAAACAAGTTAAACGATTAGATATAAAAAGTGGGGCTGTAGGCGAAGAATTGGATATGCCTCCATTTTCTGCAGAGCTTATTCAATCGTATAAAGAAGTAATTGGTGGAATTGTGGAAATAGTCGTTCCAGCATCAACAGAAACTCCCGTGGGAATTGATATTCGTGATGGAATTCTTTATGTTTCTTATTATGATACAGGAAATATCCGATTGTATTCTATCCAGAATAATTTTTCAGAAATTGAAACTATATCTACAAATTCACCAGGGGTTATGGGTTTAAAAGTAAGCCAAAACGGTGAAATATGGGTTGTAAATCACGATAACAGTTCTGTTTTGAAAATTTCCAGAACCGAACCAATATTGTTAACAAAGTTAAATGAAATTCTTTTAGTACAAAAGAACAAATTATATACAATACCAGTTACTATTACAAACGAAAAATCGACAAAAGATACAATAGCACTTGCTCTTACCAAAAGTAAATTATCAGATTGGGTAATAACTTTCCCAGAAGAATTGATTGTCGATGGAAACGACAGCAAAACGTTCAATGTAACGGTAGAATCGAACGATATTTCAAATGCATTCTCTTTTTCAGTCATTGCCGTTAGTGCAGACAAATTGAGAACTACTCATACTCAATTTGAAGTAGTTTCTATAGATGCTGAACGTTATTATGTTAATGATGCTACAATGGAAATATTTGATGTTTCTACTTCGCTTAGTGAAATTGATAAATTAAATTATATTGAAGTTTCTACCCAAATGTTTACACAAACTTTTAAACAGTATGAAAATTTTAAAACTGTCGTTTGGAACAGTGGAACTTTCGGCGATGTTTCTGCAATAGATAGAGCAGCAATAAATGATCTAGTTACTTCTAAGGTAGATATTCTTTTTATTGCAGATGATCCTATTAATATTCTTCGTCTCGATGATGATAATACAACATTCTTAACAACGTTTGGTGCTACCTATTCAGATATTGATACTACGACGAATCAAGATGTTAATCGTAAGTATTTATTAGAACAGAATTCAGGGATTTTTGAATTTAATGCCATTTCCGAAATTCCCATAGAGTTGTTTCCTTTGTTTCATCACAAAGGGAAGGGATACATTCCTACACCATTGTTTTCTTCAAACCAAACTTGGTCAAAAGCTTTGTTAAAAGAAGAAACAACTTCTCTTGCAACAGCAATAATGGGAGAACAAACAAATCTAAGGACAATTCTTTGGGGCTTTAATTTAGGACTAATTCCCAATCAAGCTCTAAAAAATGAATTGTTACTTAGAAGTATTACTTGGTTAGAGGGTGGTTCTGCTCAAACTTCAGTTTCTGAACTAGAAAGTAAAAATGTATCTGTTACTATTTCGCAAAATCCACTTCCTGAAAATGCAATTATAACTATTCAAACTAAACAAGAACTTACTTCAGTCCGAATGAGATTATTTAATAGTACCGGAGCATTAGTTAGTACTTTAGGAGAGTTCCCTCAAATTGGGAATACGATTACTGTTGCTATTTCATCGAAACAATTATCGAATGGTGTTTACTATATTGTTACTGAATGGAACGGTGGTTCGACATTGTTAGTGGTTGTAAAACAACAATAATGAGTCAATTTTCAATTTCTCTTGTTTGGTTTAGAAATGATTTGCGTCTTTTAGACAACGAAACTTTTTACAAAGCAACGGTATCATCTCAATATGTGATACCGTTTTTTTGTTTTGATGAACATTTATTTGAAACTTCGCACTATGGTTTTCCAAGAATTAGACACCATAGAGCCAAATTCTTATATGAATCAGTTGAAAATATCAACAATCAAATAACTGCAGTCAATTCAACGCTTCTTGTTGCGAAAGGAAACCCAATAATTGAAATTGAAAAGCTCATACACAACTATGCTATTGACGCAATTTTTTACTCAAAAGAACATTGTTGGGAAGAAAAGCAACGTGAAGTTGAACTTGATACTATGCTTCTTAAATTTCCAAAAGTACAAAGTGTTTCTTTTTGGAATTCTTCCCTTTTACAGACTTCAGACTTACCATTTTCATTAGATTCCTTACCAAAAAACTTTACTCAATATTTTAATAAAGTAAAGGAAATTCTTCCGTATACTCTAATCAAATCGGTTCCAAAGCCAATTTCAAAACCATTGCCACAATTGTTGCAATCACAACGATTTGAAATGGAATTTCCCAAAATACGAGATATCTTTCCGTTACTTCAATTCGAAGAAAGTGAAGAAAATCCATTTTTTGAAGGTGGTGAACAACGGGGTAAAGAACGAGTAAAAGAATACATTTGGATTACAAATTCTGTTAGTATCTATAAGGAAACAAGGAATGGCTTACTTGGAAAAAACTATTCAAGTAAATTTTCACCTTGGTTGTCAGTTGGGTCAATTTCAACTAGATTTGTTTACGAGGAAATTCTGCGATATGAAGAAGAACGAGAAGCAAATGAATCTACGTATTGGTTGGGATACGAACTTTTTTGGAGAGACTACTTCCAATTGGTTGCTCAAAAATATGGTAAAAACATTTTTTTACCAAAAGGGTTAAAAGGATTTGGACAAAAAAAAGAATATTCTCCTGAATTTGCTCAACACTGGATTCAAGGAACTACAGGAATACCGTTTATTGATGCTGCAATGAAAGAAATTTCCCAAACTGGGTATATGTCAAATAGAATGAGGCAAAATGTTGCCAGTTACCTCATTCACGAGTTAAATATCCCGTGGCTTTTTGGTGCTGAATACTTTGAAAGTCATTTAATTGATTACGATCCTTCAAGCAATTATGGAAACTGGAATTATCTTGCTGGAGTTGGATGCGACCCACGTGAAATTCGAAAGTTTTCTATTCTTAAACAAGCAAAAACCTATGATCCGTATGGAGAATTTGTACGCCATTGGATTCCAGAACTATTAGATTTAGATGATTCAGTTATTCATACCCCTTGGCTCTCAAAGAAAACGTGTAGCTATCCCAAACCGATAGTTCAATTAAAAGAAAATAGCAAATAGTATGGTTATAGCTGGAATTGATTATGGTGCTCAAATTGCTGGAACTACTTGTATCGCTATAAAAACTGTTAATTCTTTTGAAGTAGTCATTTATTCAAGTCAAAAAGGAAAATCTGCGGATTCATTTCTTGAGAAGTGTATTCTTGAATATTGTCCTAAAATTATAGGTATCGATGCACCTCTATCGCTTCCATTATTTTTTTTTAACCCAGATCAATATCCAGATAATGTATTTAGAAAATGTGACAGAGAACTTTCTGCAATGTCACCAATGTTTCTGGGAGGTTTAACATCTCGTGCTATAAAATTTCAATATGAAATACAAAAGCAACTTGATGTAGAATGTATTGAGGTGTACCCTAAAGCACTTTCGAGCTTGATTGGGTTAGAAAACTACGGTTATAAAAAAGAACCCAAAAATATAACCATTTGCTTTGAAAAGCTATACAGTATGTACCCATTGTTATTAAAACAAGAACTTCGAACTTGGCACGAATTTGATGCTATCTTAGCACTTGTAATATCTGAAAAATATTTCCGAAACAACGCTTTAAAATCTGGAAATGAAGAAGGGTTTATATACTATTAAAAGAACGTTGGGCTTTTAATTCTAAGTCCTACCGACGTAACGCTTCCTTTTGCAAATGCACCATAACTAAAGTCATCAGTAATTTGTTCGTAGGCTGCGAAAATATCCATTTGGTTTGCAGTCCCTTTAATTTGAAGTCCTAATTCAATTCTTCCATTAAAAAGAATTGATGTGTTTGGCGAGATAATATCCGAATTATCAGAGTCTATATATCCTGCCGATCCCCATGCTTTTGTATATCCAACAATATTCGAAGAAAGTGTATAATTGGCTCTTGTACCTCCTTCAAAGGTGCCACGTAATCGTGTCATAGAAACACCCTCGAGTCCCTTAGTATAGCGATAATCTCTGCGAACCACATTGTAGTGCGGTTTACCATAAAACTGTACTGTAACATCGGTATTTGGTTGAAACACACTCGTTTGAAAACCTCCAGTGATGCCACCAAGGATTACAACTCTTTTTTGAATGTCTCCAATTGTGATTGGGTCAGAAAAGGGAGGATCGAAATTGTCAATTTCGTGTTTGCAAAAATGAGTGTATCCAAAAGAAAAAGTTCCTACTTCTGTGTTCTTACTATATCCAAAATATTCTTCCCATCGAGAAGTATTAGGATTAAACGGAACCTCAGCAGATCGTTCGCCAGTTACTTCTTTAAAAATAGTTCCTACGATATGATCATTCTTTGTAAAAGAATAGAATGTAAATCCTACTGCTACCCTACTTGTCCATGCTTGAGATTGCAGTGTTGTATTGACCCCAACTCCTAATTCTGCTAAAAAGGAAGAAGTGGAAAAAAAACCAATATTTTCTTCTGGAACACTTGCAATGAAATAAGGTATACCCCGAGATGAATTATTCTGACTATAACTTGAAGTCGTTGTAAATAGTAGTAGAATTATAATTAAAACAACAAAACGTGACAATTTCATAAAGCACCTACGGGACAAAATAGTGTGAAAAAACTTTTAACGGTATCACAGACGATTCAGTAAATAAGTCTTTTATTTAGTTTGGAGTAAAATCCGTTTATAGGGAAAGTACATATAAATACAAGCTAGAATTCTGCCGCTAATTGTTGAAATAGCAGCTGCGTAAATACCAGTTATGTTGAAATTAAAGGTCAATAATGACATTAAAAGTACAGTGGTTAAAATTTCAACAACAACTGAAACCGTAACGTGTTTGTTCTGTTTCATATTGATAATCACTGCTCTTTGAACAGCATACACAACACTTAATGCTGGAAACAACACCATTATTTGGGTAGGGAGTATTGCGAAATGAGTTAACTGTGGAGACAAACCATATACAGACTGATAGGCAAAACCAACAAACGGAGTAAAAGCTACTAACCCTAAACCTACCACCGTAAATAATCCAATGTATACTGCAAAGCGTTTTAATGCTCTATGGTTTTCATTTTCTTTTCCTAACAAAGCCAAGGCTGCATCAGTGTAGGAAAAACCAAAACTTCTGAATATAAATATCATCGATTCAATTACTGGAAGAACCGCTAAAGATTCTAACGCAAATGGCGACTTATTTATAAAATACGTAATAAACGGTGTAGTAGACATCGTAATCAGCGATGTTAATGCTAAGGGATAATAATATTTTGATAAACCAATAAAATCAGTTTTTGTTAGTTTTATACTTTGTTCATTTTTATACTTTTGGATTACTTTCCGAGCCATATACCGAGTTGCAAGTGTTTCGCACACTACTCCAAGTGTTAGTCCAAATGACCCAACAACTATACCATCGAAATTTGTAAAAAGAGCTACAGAAAAACCGCCAATAAGAATACCTATAATTCTTACTAAGGTTCCATAGGTTACCCGTTTTGTTTCTCCAGCTTTTATCAAAAGTCCTTGATAAAACCGCCTAAACCCAATAGCCGCAGGCCAAGGAATTAAAATCCATAATCCGATATAAGTTTTTTCAGCAACTAAAGGAGGCAAAAAGAGCAACGAACCAGCAACGAAATCAAAAACTGGTGGAATAACTATAAGGAACATTCCTACTGTTACGAGTATGTTTAATGCATACGAAAATGAACGCATTGAACGGAATGACTGCCCATTATGAACCATTGCAATTGTTGCAGAAAGCAACATAATAATAGGTGATTCAATTATCATTGAAACAGAGTGTGAAACTCCATACGCTGCTAAATTAAACTTTGGATCTATCATCCGAGCAATAATTGCTGTTAGTATAGGACTTTCTGCAGCCATCATCAACCAAGTTGCAGAAAGTGGAAACCAAAATTTGAATATATAGAAAGAATCGAGCTCTTTTGTTCTATATGAATGCATTTAGTTTGTATGCCTTACGGGTAAGAAAAGAACGATGACGTTTGAGAAACAAAATTAAGATAAACTTTCCATCGTCTGTACATTCTTTTATTCGAATCTATTATTTTTACTACCGAAAGTATTACTGTATGTCAGTACAATCAAGATACAAATCTTTTCATTATATCAAAGACCTATCAGAGTATATAGGGCAAGTAGTTGAACTCCGTGGTTGGGTGTACGACCGAACTAAAAAGGGAAAATTACAATTTATTCAACTTCGAGACGGAACTGGAATTGTTCAATGTGTGCTTTTTAAAGGCGCAGTAACTGAAGAAATTTTTGAAAAAGCAAACAACCTAAGTCAAGAAACTTCTGTGAAAATTACCGGAACAGTCCGTAAAGAAGAACGTTCACCTTCTGGTGTTGAACTAGATGTTGCAGATGTTTCCATTTTTGCAATATCGAAAGATTATCCAATTTCACCAAAAGAACATGGCGATGAATTTCTAATGGAAAATAGACATTTGTGGTTGCGTTCTACACGTCAACATGCTATAATGAGAGTACGTGCAAGGGTTGTAAAAGCAATTCGAGATTTCTTCGATGAAAGCGGATTTATTCTACAAGATTCACCAATTTTTACTCCTGCAGCAGGTGAAGGTACTTCAACGCTTTTTTCTACAAAATACTTTGAATTAGGTGAAGTGTTTCTAGCACAAACTGGACAATTGTACGCTGAAGCTACAGCTATGGCTCATGGCAAGGTATATACGTTTGGACCAACTTTTAGAGCGGAAAAATCGAAAACTCGGCGACATTTGACAGAATTTTGGATGGTTGAACCAGAAATGGCTTTTTTCGACCTTGAAGACGATATGGATTTGGCAGAAGATTTAGTTGAGTATATTGTTCAGTCGGTTCTAAGAGATTGCCGCCCAGAATTAGTGCTTTTAGAACGAGATATTGAGCGTTTAGAAAAAGTAAAACGTCCTTTCCACAGAATGAGCTACACTGATGCTGTAAAATGGTTAAATGAAAATGATGTAAAACTCATCAAAAAAAATGCAGATGGTACTGAAACTCATATCGATTTTCCTTGGGGTGAAGATTTTGGGGCACCTCAAGAAGAAGCAATTATGAAACAATTCGACAAACCTTGTATTGTTCATCGTTACCCTGCAGAAGTAAAAGCATTTTATATGAAACGTGATCCAGAAAATCCGTTAGTTGCGTTGGCAATGGATATGTTAGCTCCTGAGGATGCTGGTGAAATCATTGGCGGATCTCAACGAGAAGAAGACCTTGAGGCATTACAAGCACGAATTATTGAAGAAGGTTTGCCAATGGAAGCATTTGATTGGTATTTGGACTTACGCCGTTTTGGTTCTGTTCCACATAGTGGTTTTGGTATGGGCTTAGAAAGAGTTGTAAAGTGGTTAACTGGTGCAAAACATATTCGAGAAGCAATTCCATTCCCAAGAACTCCCTATAGAATAGTTCCGTAATAATCGTATAAGCCCTGCAATTGTGGGGCTTCTTTTTATCTATTAATCCTATCCACAAAATGAACAAAGTATCCATCAAAGAGTATGCGAAGATAATTCTTTCATCACCGTATTTACATACACCTTGGGTAAATTCTGTTCAACATTTTTCTTTGGATCCATTCTCGTTTCCTCAAAATGAACTTCTTCGTTTGCAACAAGCTGCCGAAGCAATTGGGGAAGTCTACGAGGAATTACGTACAATTCTCATTAATAACCCTGCGGATATAGAATCCTATTTTTCTTTAACTCCCTATCAACAATTCCTTTGGATGTCTTCATTAGGGGAATGGCATGGTATTGCTCGGTTGGATATGTTTATAACTGAAAATAATTCCATTCAAATTGCTGAAATGAATTCCGACACTCCCAGCTCATTAGAAGAAGCAGTGTATTTGAATACGGTAGTATCAAAGCTAAATCAGGATACATCATTGCAGGATTGCAATGCAACAATGACCGACGATTTTGTTTCTATGGTAACAACTTCTTTTCGTTCAACCTATCAACAAAAGAAACAAACCAACACATCGGTTGCTGCAATTATTTACCCAACAGAAATTCCCGAAGATATGGGACTAATAGAACTATATGCCGATTTATTGAAATCAATAGGTTTTACTGTTTTTGTTGGTTCACCTTTTAATATAGGGTATAGTGAAGCTGGTAAAGTAACTGTTTTTGGGAATGAAATCGATTTGTTATTCAGGCATTATAAAACCGATTGGTGGACAGAAAGGCTATCGGCTTGGACAGACGAAGAAGAAATTCCAGATTCAAAACCGCTCGAAAAACAATTACGTTGGATAGTGAAAGCATCGATTGAACAAAAACTTTGTGTTGTGAATCCAATGGGAGCAATAGTTTCGCAAAACAAACATTCAATGGCATATTGTTGGGAACGGCTCGAACAATTTTCGGAAAAAAGCCAAGAAATCATAACTTCATTTATACCCAAAACACATAGATTTGAATCGATGCAACTATCGGTTTTATTTCAAGAAAAAGAACGTTGGGTATTAAAAAGCATTTATGGATGTGAAGGTGCAGAAGTTATCATAGGTGCTTTCACCAAACAAGAAGAATGGGAACGAAGTATACAAGCCTTAGTGCCGAACCAATGGATCGTTCAAGAATTCTTTTTAGTTAAACCACTGCCCGATGGCTCATTACCCAATTTTGGTATGTACCTCATTGGCGGAAAAGCAACTGGAATCCTTCTAAGAATATCAAATGCAAATGCTTCTACTGATTTATCTTCCAAAACAGTCCCTATATTTGTGAAATTATAACATAAACACTATGAATGATTTAGTACCACAATCACATTCCTATATTCTTTACTCTACATCAAGTGGCGAAGTAACTTTGTCTGTTTTACTCAACAATGAGACTATTTGGCTCACACAAAAAATGATTGCTGAATAGTTTCAAACTATTCAACATAATATAACAATTCACCTTAAAAACATTTTTGACGAAGGTAAATTGGTCGAGTTCGCAACTTGAAAGGATTTTTTACAAGTTCAGTTAGAAGGAGAAAGAAAAGTAAATAGAAAAACAAAATTTTACAACTTTGATGCTGTTATTTCTGTAGGTTATCGAGTGAATTCGTCTAAAATAATACAATTTATAACTTGGGCAACTCAAGCACTTATAGAATATTTTATCAAGGTGTTTGTTGTTGATGACAATCGTTAAAACAAGGAACTACATTATTCGGAACTGACTATTGCCAAAAACTACTTACATCAAAAAGATATTAAACAATTAGAACGGACTGTACCGAGTTTTTTTGATTACATCGAAAGTTTAATTGAACGTGAAACAACATTTACTATGAAAAGTTTATCTACAAAGTATTGACAAATTTCTTAGTTTCAACGAATTTACAGTCTTAGAAGGAAAAGGGACAGTAAAAACATATAAATGCTTTAAAAAGGCGGGTAAAGAATACGAACAGTTTAACAAAATACAAAAAATTGAATCTGACTTTGACAAAGAGATAAAGAAACTATGTAAAAAGCATAAACTGTAAACGCTAAAAACGCAATCCATTTTTTTGAAGAAAAAATTTAGAGTTTACGGTATAATTGAAACTAAAAACGTATATGTAGAATCTATACTAACAAAAAAAAGGATACTTTATTTCTAAAGTATCCCATTTTCCCTGCTCCGCAAATAAGACTTGAACTTATGACCCTCTGATTAACAGTCAGATGCTCTAACCAACTGAGCTATTGCGGAATCGAATTGAATACAAAAATAATGATATTTTCTGAATTTGCAAAATAAAGTTGAATTTTATGATAATTTCTGATGAGGTAATTGTTTTGGGGTCGATGAAACACAGCGAATCAAACAAGATTGTAACTATGTTTTCGAAGGATCATGGCAAGATTCGAGTTATAGCAAAAGGCGCTAGAAAACAGTCTTCTGCCTTAGGTGCTTCATTGGAAATTCTTACTATTTCTGAATGTGTCATCTATTACAAACAACCAGGAGCATTGCATTTGTTGTCTAAATCTGCAATTGTACATTCGCTATATTCTGTACAATCGCATTATTCCAAATTGCTTTTAGGGTTGGTCTATATTGAAATCATTTTACTTTGGTTGCCGGAAGAAGCACCAAATGAAGAATTGTTTCTTTTGTCGAAAGAATATTTACTCGCTTTGAACGATGCTTCAGAAGAATCTGCTTTCTATACATATATAGTTGTAATGATTCAATTTTTTGAATGTTTAGGGTTTACATTACATTTGAACGAAAATCCTATTCAAGGGAATGAAAAATCAAAAGATTGTTCGTTTTGTTACAATTCCTTATCCGATAGTATTGAAGAAATCACTGAAGATACAAAACATTGTTTTGCTCTATCTTCAATGGCAGTTCAAACCTTAACGGTATGTTCAAAAGTTTCTTTCCAAGAAATAATGGGGATAGAAAACCCAATTCACGAAAATATATGCAAAGAACTACACAATTTTTTTGTACATTACATTCGATCCCACATTCATAGACAAGTTAAATTACAAACTGATCTTTTTGTTTAAATCTCAAAGTTAAAATATCAAATGCTGTTTGCAATAACAATCATTCTCTTTTTTGTCCTATTAAACGGCTTTTTTGTCGCAGCAGAATTTGCAATAGTAAAAGTCCGTTCTTCACAAATTGAACTAAAAATTCGAAGTGGTTCCCGTTTGGCAGAACTTGCAAAACACATGTTAGAACATTTAGATTCATATCTTTCTGCTACGCAATTAGGGATTACCCTTTCTTCGCTTGGTTTAGGGTTTCTAGGTGAAAGCATTTTAAAAACGCAGTTAATAGGTCTTGCCGATATATATTTGCCAAATCAATTTTCTCCAAACACATTGAGTACGATTTCTTTTACTTTTGCATTTGGATTAACAACGGTATTGCATATTATACTTGGCGAATTAGCTCCAAAATCTTTAGCAATTCAACGTCCAGAACAAGTAACTTTAGCAGTAGCAATTCCAATGCGAATTGTCTATATAGTTTTCCGTCCGTTTGTTTGGTTTTTAAATGGATTAGCAAATATATTACTCCGATCAGTAGGAATTGAACCAATTCACGAAGAAAATGTGCATAGTCCTGAAGAAATTTTAATGCTTGTGAATGAATCCGGGAAAAGTGGAAAACTGCTTTCCAACGAACAAGAGTTGATAGAAAATGTGTTCACCTTTACTGAACTAACAGCTAAACAAGTAATGATTCCTCGTGGATCAATTTCTGCACTAGAATTTTCGATGAGTTCCGATGAGATTATTGACAAAGTTATAGAAGATGGTTATTCTCGAATGCCCGTCTATAGTGAAAGTATAGACAACATAGTTGGAATTGCATTTGCAAAAGATTTAATTACGTTAATGTCCAACAAGTTTCTGATAATACTTCATGATATTCTCCATCCCGTGCATTTTGTTCGAGAAGAAGATAACATTAGCGAGTTGTTGAAAACCCTTCAAATTAAACGTATACACATGGCAGTTGTGCTTGATGAATTTGGTGGAACTGCTGGAATTTTGTCTTTAGAAGATATTTTAGAAGAAATAGTCGGAGATATTCAAGATGAATATGATGATGAAGAGGTACTGTTAGAAAAAATTTCTGAGACTGAATACTTGGTTATGGCTTCTGCAAGTGTAATGGATGTTAACGAATCCTTGCCTATCGAACTGCCAGAAAATGAAGATTATGACACTATTGCAGGGTTAGTAAATCATATATCCGGTTCTATTCCAGAAGTAGGTAAGCAACTAACACTAAGTGAATATTATACTTGTATAATCGTCAAAGGCAATCCAAGAAGGGTTGAACAAATCCGATTACAATTACAGTACCAACCAAAAGAGTCTGATTAGAATGGAATTTTCTTTACCTACTATTTTCCCAGCACTTTCCGTCCAAAGCAGATTGCGGTCTACAACTGCATTTTCTGGTAAAGGAATTACAATAGCCTTAATTGATTCAGGGTTTGTACAGCATCCTGATTTGATGCTTCCAAAAAATAGAATAAAATTATATTACGATGCCGTTTCTTCGACTGAATCACCGTTGCCTTCTAAGAAGGTAGAACATTACTCATGGCATGGAACAATGACCGCTTGCACTGCTGCTGGGAATGGATATCTTTCAAGAAATAAATATTCATCGTTAGCATTCGATGCAGAAGTGGTTCTTATTCGAACCATGCACGAATCTGGTGATATACCTACAGCTACTATCGTAAAAGCATTACAATGGTGTCTTGAAAACCATAAAAAATATGATATTCGAATAATTAATTTATCTGTGTATGCTGATGAGTTAGACCATTCCTTAGAACACCCAGTAACAGCTGCTATTGAACAGTTGGTAGTAGAAGGTGTTGTTGTTGTGGCAGCTGCAGGGAACGATTCAAGAATACCTATGGTACCTCCTGCTGTGGCGCCATCTGCAATCACTGTTGGAGGCTTAGATGACAAAAATTCTCTCAAAACAAATGATGATACCTTGTACAACAGTTCTTTCGGAACAACCATTCATGGCAGTATAAAACCGGAAATAATAGCTCCTGCTATTTGGTTACCTGCTCCAATATTATTGAATACTTCCACTCAACGAGAAGCAGCAATTTTATGTGCTTTAGATGCCTTGCCAGACGACTTATTGCCAGTTGTGCTACCAGATTTGATTCACGATACTAAATTACCATCTCATATATTCTTTGCAAAAGATGTTAAAACAATTCGCAAAATGATATCCGAAAGACTTGAACAAGAAAAAGTAATTTCACCATACTATAAACATGTCGATGGAACTTCATTTGCAGCACCAATAGTATGTTCTATTGTTGCTCAAATGTTAGAAGTTAATCCATATTTATTACCTCAAGACATAAAAGAACAATTAGTTTTAACATCGTACCAACTTCCTGGTTATCCATTAGAACGTCAAGGATATGGAGTAGTACAACCAACCTTTGCTGTAGAAAAAGCAGTAAGAAGTAGAGAAGAGATATTAATTCGTTGGTAGACAAATTCTAAAATTATAATAAATTTAGAATTTGGTCGTTAATACATTTTTTCCTGCAGTATCTAAAATTTCTATCCTGCATTCTCTCAGAAAATCCTTACCTTATGAATTCATTTGAACAGCTTGGGGTCCAACGACCTGAATTTCTCAAAGCGTTGGAATCGCTTGGCTTTACTTCTGCAACACCAATACAAGAAAAAGTTATTCCGGTTTTATTAGAAAATAAAACAGATGTTATCGCATTAGCACAAACCGGAACTGGTAAAACTTTAGCCTTTGGTTTGCCAATGTTACACGCAATTGAACTTGATAAAAATTATGTTCAAGGAATTGTCTTAGCACCAACACGTGAACTATGCGTTCAGATCAAAGAAGATATGATTCGCTATGCACAGTTTTTGCCATCGGTTAAAATTCTTCCTGTCTATGGTGGAGCAAGTATAGATAGACAAATATCTGAATTAAGAAGGGGTGTTCATTTAGTTGTAGCAACTCCAGGTAGATTGCTTGACTTACTTCGTCGAAATGCTTGTGATTTAAGTAAAATCAAAATATTTGTCTTAGATGAAGCAGATGAAATGCTTAATATGGGATTTCAGGAAGATATTGAACAAATATTTAACGCTACACCAAAAGAAAAAAATGTTTGGTTGTTTTCAGCAACTATGCCATCGGAAGTTAGAACGCTGTCAAAAAGATATATGTCCGAATATTTGGAATTATCTGTTTCAAGGAAACAATCAACAGCAGAAAATATTTCGCACGTTGCTTACGTAGTCCACGCACGTGATAAATACTTAGCTCTTAAAAGAATCTTAGATATGGCTCCAGAAATATTTGGAATCATTTTCTGTAGAACTAAAATCGAAACACAAGAAATTGCCGAACAATTAGTAAAAGAAGGGTACGATGCAGATTCACTTCATGGTGATTTGTCGCAAGTACAACGTGATAAAGTAATGGCTCGTTTCCGTAATCGTTCATTACAAGTATTAGTTTGTACTGATATTGCTGCACGTGGAATTGACGTAGACGATGTAACTCACGTAATCCATTATGGTTTACCAGACGAGTTAGAAAGTTACACTCACCGTAGTGGTAGAACGGCAAGAGCTGGGAAATCTGGTATTTCAATAGCGTTGTTGCACAGCAAAGAAGTTTACAAATTACGTCAATTAGAAAAAGCATTAGCTATTACTTTTGCAAGACTTCGTGTTCCTCAAGGATATGAAGTTTGTGAAAAACAATTGTTCCACTTTGTGGAAAAACTAAAAAATGTTGAAGTGAACACAGAAGAAATTGAACGTTATCTTAAGGACATTCTTGTAGATTTAGAAGCCTTATCTCGTGAAGACATAATTACTCGATTTGTATCATTAGAGTTTTCTCGTTTTCTAACATATTACAAAAATGCTCCTGATTTGAATCCAGATATTCAAAACGAATTTTCAAGAAAACAACTTCAAGGAGCTCAAAATGGAGTTACTCAAGTTATAACTTTAGAAATTGGTGCAGAACACGGCATTACCAAAAAACAACTTGTCTTTTTGATTAAGGATTTAGTTCCACGCTTTGCTGTAATAGGAGACATTACTGTTAGTAAAACTTCTTCATCTGCAGAAATCCAGTGTTCTAAGCCAATTTATTTGTCCAGAGAAAGAATTTATTTTGAAGACAAAGCTGTAAATGTTCAGATATCGACAGCAACCAATAGTTCAACTTCTGGTGGCGGATATTCTGGTGGAGGTGAACGTGGTGGAGGTGAACGTGGTGGTAGAAGTGGATATGCTTCAAGAACTAAATATTCAGGTCGTTCTTCTTCTCGTTCTGAAGGATATGGAGCAAAAACATCTGCAAAAGATTTTTCTAATGGGTCGTCTCGTAAATCAAATTCTGGTGATTCAGCATCTTACAAAAATTCTGATTCTGACCGCAGAAGATCACGTAAGTAATAACCAAACAAATATTTGGTAATATCTAATTAAGCAATTCTTTTATAAGAATTGCTTTTTTATTAGTACTCAATTCTCCATTGTATTTCAACTGAATTCATTTCGATTTTCATTCTTTTTGCCGATACTAATGTACCATACTTTGGAGAATAGTCATACTCTTCTAAAGTAAATGGAGTAGAAGTATTAACTAAAATTGAAACAGTTGAATTGACACGTATTCCATTTGAAAGTCGTTCAATCAAACATTCTGGGGCAAAATGGAAATATATATGTTTTATACCAAGATGCTTGCAATAATCAACTCCAATAACTTGATTTTCATAAAATTTTACTTCACGTCGGTGTGGTACTTTATATCCAGAATGTTCCATAACAATCATAGTTTCATCGTAGAACAATACCTTAGCGTCTGCTGTATGCCGTAACCAAAATAAATTATGACCTGCACCTTTGATAAATTTGTTCTGTTCTAAGCCCTCAATAGATAGTGTGTTGTGAGAAACGGTGGAACGAAATAAATTTCGTGTTTCTGGGTAAGGAGTGTATGTATAAGTACCAGGGTCAACAAGAATTCTTTCATTGTTTACCGATAGCAGTATTGAAAGTAGATCGTTATGAGTATGCCCCCCCTTCCCTAATTGCCCTAAAGATTCATTGCAACGAAAGAAAATAGTTGCATTATTTCTGTTGTAACGGTACAAACCAAAATTTGGAAAAGCTTCTAACTTTAATATGTCAGTTTCCTTAAATTGTAATTCTTTCTGTTGTAGCAAATTAGATATACATAGACTTGTAACAGAAGAAGTGCGTAGTTGGAAACCTTCAAATATTTCTAGAAGGTGATATGCATTTACAATAGGTGAAGCGGGAAAGTCGAATTGAGGATCTAATTTACATAATCTGCCAGAATCATCATCTCCAATTTGTAGTAATTTAAATGACTTTTGTGATTGAATAATAGCTTTTGAAAAACCGTACATTGCTTGTAATCTTCCACTATATAGGCTCTTTCCATTCAACAATGAATCTATTTGACTTTGTAGTTTAGGGGGTAAATTATTTCTGATTGTAGGTAAATAGAGTACTAAGGCTATTCCATATAGTTGAATTTCTGCAGATAAACGGTGGTAACAAGTTGAATCTTCAAAATTAGAACCATCTTCTTGAAATTGAAAAAGTAACTCATTCAAAAGTTGTTCTGAAGCAAAGAATATCCAAATATCTTTGTCTTCAACAGAATCTGGCAGTAACAAAGCACCGGATAACAATCCGGTCAGATTTGCTAAGTAATGGTTTCCTCGCATTCCCGAAGACCACTCAAGATTTGTAAAAATATGTTTGCAGTGGTCTAAAATCGAGTTTAATAGAATATTTTCAAACGTTGAATTGAACGAAATTTCATTAGAAATAGCTATGCTATATGCGACAACAATATTGAAAAGTCTTATCCCAACATCCATTGAAACTAACCATTGAATTCCAAATCTTGGAGGGTTTTGAGAAATAAAATCTAGTAATTGATTTTGAAATTCATTTTTATACTTGTCGTATTTATTATTGTCGTCTTTGCTAAGGATGCAAGCATATATTAAAATGTGTAAATGTTGTAGTCTTCCAAATTCGATTGGGTTTTTCACATCAACACCATGAATATATTCGTATCGAATTTTTTTAAACCAAGTGTTTTCAGAAAACCGATAACCACTTTGAAAGTCTTTTTGCCAATCTAAGAATGTATAAGTTTGTGGGAGAGTACTTGCAATTGATTTAGAATATAGTACATTCTCATTGTTATAATTATGTGAAACATTGAGCTCAAGTAGGGAATGATTTGCAGAAACACCAAGATAAGAGAAATTGTGGTTGCAGAGTTCTTCTGCATTATTAAAGATTGTTGCTTTGTGGGTTTCTAAGTACGAAATTGGTATTTGGAAAGGAAATGTCTTCAAGTTAGTAAGAATTTTATTATGTATATAGGTGCACATATTTCGGTCTTTTTTAAAAAGGAGGGCATTTTCCCGTTTTACATAAAACTTAAAGAAAAACTTCTTAAAGGTAATGTGAAAAGGTATAGCCTTGATTTGATAAAAAAGATCAAAGAAATTTTGCATATAATTTTGGTAATTCAATTTAAAATTCGTAAATTTGTAATCCAATTTGAAAAAAGAATTATCTTTATAAAGCTCCAAGCCCCGTGCATCTAAAACAAGCCCAATCCTGCCAGATCCTAGCGGAAGCAACAGTAAGTTTCGTTTTAGAGTGTACGGTCAGCTTGGTTTTTTTTTGCCTCAATAAAAGCAATTGCTTTTTCACAAACCTTCGTCCAATTATACTTCTTACTTATAAAATCCCTTTGCTTATCCAAGTCTGTTTGGCTTCGTTTATTCCTAAGAAAATCTACTACTGAATTTGAAAATTCGATAGGTGTATCACAAATGTGAATACTATCATTGAAAAAAGAAATTCCTTCAATACCAACAGTTGTCGTTACCATCGGAGTTTTCACAGCCAATGCTTCTAATATTTTGACACGTGTTCCACTTCCACTAAGTAATGGAGCAACCATTACTGAATATGTTTGGAAAAAAGTCGATGCGTCTTCAACAATTCCATGAAACATTATTCCTTGGTTCTTACAGTACTCTTCAAATCCGTTTGGAGGATTTTTCCCACCAATATGAAATACTGCATCTGGTATTTGTTGTTGAATCAATGGGAAAACTGATTCAATAAACCAATACAAACCTTCAGTGTTTGGAGTCCAATCCAATGAGCCAAAGAAAAAATAAGTGTTTGGTATTCTTAAAGTAGTTGAAAGTTGAAATCTGTCTAATTCTACACCAATCGGCAATACCTCTATAGGCGTTGATACACCAATATGTTCGAACATTTCTTTATCGACAGTAGAAACTGTGAATAACCCTTGAACTAATTTAGATAATAGTATTTCGTATTCTTTTAATTGTTTCGCCGATCGTTTATAAAACAACGATTTTAGTATTGATGAACTTTTTGAAAGTCGTTCGTGAATTAGAAACTCAGTATTATGTGTTCGAATAAACATATCAATTTCATAATTCAACTCACGGATGTCTAGAACATATTCACCCAAAAATGGAGTTTCAAATATAATAGTATCAATTGAATGTTTTTCTATTATATCTAAAAGTAAGGAAGAAAATTTTTTAGAATAAAAACGAGATACGATATATGGAGTAAATTTAAAAAGTGACGTCAGTAGCAAAACTACATTTATTCTTGTAGATATATCGACGGTATAAACAGACCCAAAAGGCTTCAAAACATCTGGTGAATAATAGTGTTTCTTCGTATTCAATGCAGCAATGGTAAGAGTACCTTGTGTTTTAGAAAGGTGTTTTAAAAAGGAAAACTGAGCTATTGCACCGCCGTCAGTTAAAGGAAAAGGTATTCGCGGCAAGACGACTAAGATATTCATCGTATTTGAACTCTTAGTCTGCATTTTCAATTAGTTTCGTGGCAATTGCATTTGGAATTTGGTGAAGTTCATCACGAACATTTAAAAGCAAGTCTAAAATTTCTCCATAATGTATTTCATTTTCTAAGGGTACTTCTTTTTGAATTGAACTATAGATTCTTAATATAATCGAAACATATTCATTGCAATTGTGATCATACAGATATAAAATATACTTTAAAAAATGGTCGTTAAGAGAAGCTTCTTTTGCAAATGTAATTTTTTCAGTACAGATTTGAATATCCTGAAGTGCCAAATACAAGAATGTGGATAGTTGCCATTCCGGTAAAGTATTGATTAGTATTCTACGGATAGAATCCCATTGTTGTTTTTGAATTAATTCCAAAAGAATTGAATGAAGTTTTTCAGTGGAAAATAGCCCCATTAATTCATCTAAAGAATTTATGTCCAATACGGTCCGAATATCGTAGGCAATATTCTTCTGTTCCCACAAAAATATAGAAGATGTAAGCAGAATAATAACACAAATAACACCTAAAAACAAGGACTGAAAAAAAAGTACAACGGTCAACAGCCCTGACAATACAGCAATTAGCCCTAAAAGAATCGGTTTGTAATCTTTATACGATTGTGTACTTGAAGTTGTTAGTTCCATTTCAATAATCAATAGTAATTGAATCTGGTAGAATTAACTGTGCTAAAATTTCAGAAGTTGCAGGTTCTAAATCTCCGGGTACTTTTTGACCTGTAGTTAGATATGTTAAAGGAATAGAATGTTTTTTCAAAGTTTCTATAACAATGCCTAATTGATCAACTTCATCAACTTTAGAAACAACTAAACCATCAATCCCTAAGGGATGAAAATTTTTAATAATTGAATCAAAAGTAGTTGCCGAATAATTCGCAGGAAGCACCAACAGTGTGTTTGTTGGGTTTGTAGCTTCAATTACGTTAGCTAATTCCTCTAAATGTTCTTTGTTTTTATGAGAACGCCCAACGGTATCAATCAAGATTATATCTCTATATTGTTCTTGTTTCAATAAAAATCGAAGATCTTGTATTGAGTACACTGATTGAAATTGAATTCCGGCAATTGATGCATACGTTTGTAATTGTTCTGCGCCGCCGACCTTTATTGTATCTGCTGAAACTATTAATACATTCGCTTGAAAAACTAATTTACAAACCACAGCTAATTTTGCAATTGTAGTAGTTTTTCCAGAACCAGTAGGACCAACAAACGTAATTACTTTTTTCCCTTTTTTCTCTAATGGTTTTGAAAAAGTAATCTTTGATAATATCTCTTTACGTGCAAATTGAAGCAACGAATCCATAGTTGCTGATGGCTTCATTGCGGAAAGAATTCCAGAAATTCGCAACGATTCGTTTTCGCCTATTCCTTGTGAAACCAACTTCATATATATTGCGGCACTCCTTGGAGAAAATGAAGCTGCATGTCGGTATTTCATCGTCTGTTCAATAGCCGACAACTGTTTTTTCAATTCGGCAAATTCTTCGTAGACTTTCGATTGGTCTAAGACTACCTGTTCTTTTTCGTTGTGAGCACTTGTAGCAAAAACTTCAGGAACTTTCTCATTCTGATCAAAGTTTTCTTGTTCTTTACGGTCTCGTGCAAACGATTTACGAACTAAATCGCCAATGGTTGGTTGCTGTTCGTCAGTAAATATGGGTTCTTCAATTCCTGCAACTATTTCAACTAATTCTACATCATTTACTGTTGTAGTTCTGGTAGAAAGGATTACGGCTTCTGGTCCAATTTCTTCCTTCATTTTTTCAATGCCAGCTTTTAAACTCGACGCTAAAAATTTTTTAATTTTCATTTGAAACAGTAATATATATACGTCCAATTATTGGATCGGAACCACTCATTTTTATTATTTTTTCAATAGCACTTTTTGTCAATGTACTGCCCTTAGGAACTAATTTAATTCCTGAATTAGTAACAATATCTTTAGAAAGCACCATACCTTCTTTTATTTCATACATATTCACAATTTTATGATGAATGGTAGAAACTTGAACTTCTGTTAGGTATTGTTCAAGAAGTACCACAAAACGCTGGTCATAAATTTTACCAGAAAATAGTTTAATGTATTCTAATGATTTTTGAAAATTTCCTTGAAAAGAAACCAACGATTCTTCAAAGTCAATCACAACTCTTAACAACCGTGATGCAAGTGGTATTTGCCAACTCTGCATTCCATTTGGAAAACCAGTTCCATCAAAATTTTCAAAAATTGCCTCCACTATTGGAATAACATTTGCGAAGTACGGTTTATTTTTGAGTGAATCTGAAGAGATAACTGGAATTTGAGACATAAATTGTCCGTCTAAGAATCCATCTTTAGTAATTGATAATCGAATATCAGTATCTGGTAATACTAACTTACCAACTGCCCAAAAGGTTGAAGCGTACCGTAAGTCCTGTAATTCTTCATCGTCGAAATCTTTAAATTCTTTTGCAATCCAAATAGAAATTGTTTCAATTTCAGAAAGAATTTCTTCATACGAAGGTATTCGAATTGAAAGTAGTTCTTTCGTGTTTTCTACAATTGCTTTGAGAACTTCATTTTCTTCATTTGGAGAATTTTGAAAAGTTCTTTGATATTGTCCATACGAAATAGAAAGAATATTTTGTATACGAGTATTGTATTCAATAGTGTCAAAAGGATAGGTTATACAATCGTTGAATCCTTGTTGAAACGCTTTTAATTGGTTCTGGTTTTTACAGATTGCAACAAAATGTATGTAATCGTTAGGAGAGTAATTTCGAATAGTTTCAATAATTTCTTTATACTCTAAAAGCGATTCTGTGTGGTCGGCAATAATAAGGTTTGGCTTTACTGTTTTACTTAACTTTAAGGCTTCTTCGTAGGTTAGTACGTGATTAATTTCTATCTGGAAAAGAAGTTCGTTAAAAGTTGAAAGCAGTTTTTCAACAATTGACAAATTTTGAACTATTAACAAAACCGAATCGGGTTTCATTTCCCACCTGCTTTTAGGTTCTTCTCTTTTCCTGTATTAGAAGAATCAATGTTTTTTACTAAATTTGAATATGAATTTTCAGAACCTATAAAGTCTTCAGGGTTTAGGTTTTTCACTAAAATACTTATTCTTCTATTTGTTTTATCTAAAGGGCTTTCAGGGCGAATAGGTTTTCTGTCGGCAAAACCAACCACACTAATAATTTGACCATCCCATAGCCCTTCGTTCGAAAGAAAACGACGAGCCGAATTGGCTCTGTCCACAGAAAGTTCCCAATTAGTATATGATGCATTTGTTCCAAACGGAGAAGAATCAGTATGACCTTCAATTTCTACATAGTTACGTAATTTTCCAATTGAACGAGCAATTTTGGTCAAAACTTCTCTTGCTAAACCAGTGAAAGCAGGGCTACCTCGTTCAAAAAACATATTATCTTCAGATTCGATTAATTCAATTCGAAAACCTTCTTGTGTTGAAATGATTTTCATAGAATTCAGTAGTTTTCCCATATCTGGCTGATTAGAAACTATATCCTCTAAATCTTTCTTAATCTGGTTTTTCGTTTCTTCTAATCGTTTTTTCGAAAAATCGCTTTTCGCTTGTGCTTCTTGGTACACTTTTTTTACTGCACTATCTTGAAGTAATTCCCCCTTTTTATTAGTAGATCCGTCGTCTTTGTAATTCGATTTCGATGCACCAATAGCATAATCATAATTTGTAACACTTAATTTCATTTCTACAGGAAGTGCTTTTCCAGACATAAAATTAAAAACACCCGGCTGTGAAAAGTAATTGGCAATTCCCTTTTTAGTTTCATCGCTCATATTCAGAATCCACATTACCAAGAAAAACGCCATCATCGCAGTAACGAAATCGGCATACGCCACCTTCCAAGCGCCTCCATGGTGACCATGTCCGCCCCCGCCCTTCACTTTCTTAATTATGATGGGTTGTTCTTTCTTGGGTTTCTGTTCGTCGTCTAATTCTTCTGCCATGGACTACAATGGAATACGTTCTTGAGAATGTATATGATGATTAAAAAAGGAGATTACTTTTTAACAGCTTGTTCAGTTTCTTCGTATGAGGGTCTAAAATATAACGATATAGCTCTTCTGCCAAATTCGACAGCTACAAGTGGAGGAGCACCTTTTACAAAGCTCAATAGTGATGCACGGATACAAAGTAAATATTGATGTTCATCGTGAGTAATGTTTTCTATATTTTTCACTAATGGTCCAACAACTCCATAACACAGAAGGATACCAATGAATGTTCCTACAAGTGCCGCACCAACTGATTGACCAATAACTGCTGGTGGTTGATCAATTTTCCCCATCGTGATTACAACACCAAGTACTGCCGCAACAATTCCCAAACCGGGAAATGCATCGGACATAGTGTTCAAGGCTTCTGCTGGTTTTACTTCTTGGTGGTGTTGAGTATCTAAATCAATATCCATCAATTCTTCTAAATCATAAACAGGTAAACCACCTGAAAGTATGATTTTCATTGTATCGCAGAAAAAATCTACTGCGTGATGATTTGCTAAAAATGTAGGGTATTTCGACAAGATTGAAGACTCTTTCGGTTTTTCAATATGCGGTTCAATGGCAATGACACCTTCACGTTTTGAAAACATAAACAGTTCATACATCATTTGAAGTAATTCTATATAGGATTTTTTCGATGCTGGAGAACCTTTTAATGTTCCAAGTACTTTCTTAATAGTTGCTTTAATAATTGTCATTGGGTTTGCAACTATAAAGGCACCAATTGCTGCTCCGCCAATAATTATAAATTCAGAAACCTGCCACAATACTAACAGTTGTCCACCGTGCATGGTATACCCAGCAATTAGTGAACCCATTACAACCGCTATTCCAATTAATGCAAACACGTTTTATACTCCTACTTTTTCAATCAATTTTGTAATCGTTCTCTTGTAGATGCCAAATCTGGATCTAGTTCCAAAGCTTTTCTGTACGATTCTTTTGCTTTTTCAATATTCCCTGCTTTTCTATATGCATCGCCTAAGTGTTCAAACACCACTGCTGAAGCATTTCCTGTAGCACAAGATTTTTCTAAATATACAATCGCTTCTTCGTAATTTCCAAGAGTGAAAAGAATCCAGCCGTAGGTGTCTAAATACGATGCATTTTCTGGTTCTTTCTCAATTGCCATTTTCGACATTTTTAACGCTTTCTGTAATTCGATTTTTCTTTCTACCAGTGAATATGCGTAATTATTCAAGGCAAGAACCATTGTCGAATCAATTGAAATTGCTTTTTCATAAGCAGAATCGGATAGATTTACATCACCTATTCTACTTGCACACAATCCTATGTTTACCCAAAGATACAAATTTCTTTCGTTATCTTCTATTGCATTTTGGAAGATTTCTAAAGCTTTGCCAAATTCAGACTTGTTTTGATAGGCTAAACCTTGTAAAAACTTAAACTCCCATTCGTTCGGAAATTTGGTCGAAAAATAGGCTGACTTTTCAATTGTCTCGTCGTATTTTCCTTCTTGAAGTAACAATACAACTATTTCATTTGCAAGTTCTTTGTTTGTATCTGCAAGGGAATACAGCCGTTTAAAATAGCGTTGTTCCAAATCAGAATACAGTCCTTTTTTTGCAAGAATTGCTGCATAATAGTTTACTTGTATATTGTCTGGAAACAATGAATATTCAAGCTCTAAAATGTCTTCAACTCCATTCGATTTCAAACTTAAAGAATCTCTAAAAAGATGTCCATTGATAATAAAAAAATACTGTTCTTTATCAACTCGTAAATCTTTAGATTCTAAATCCTTTACAATAGCTACTAAACTAGAATAGTGCTTTGTATCCAAACAAGCCTGAAAATAGGCGTTTAAATAATCTATGTTTTTGTTGTCAATATTGTACAATGTTTCAACAATACTACTATAGGTAGAAGTATCTTTTTTGTAAATTACAAAATCAGCAAGTTCTCTGAGATCTAGTTCGTTTTCAGAAGTTGAAAGTAATTGAAACACAAATTCTCTTCCATTATTTGGATCTTGATTGTACAATATTCGAGTTATCATCATTGCATAATCAAAGTTTTCCGATGTAGAATAAATTTGACGATACAATTCAAGTGCTTTATCAATATTATTAACGCTTTCATAACAAAGAGCTAATGAATGCCGATATGCTATGTTATCTGAAAGTGTCGTTAGTCTGGTGTAAACTTGTAATGCTTCAGCGGGTGAGTATAGTGCAGGAATTTTAGAATCTAACAATAACCGACCATATAGTTCTAATAAATCAATATTAGATGAATCTACCTCGTAAGCTGATTTTAACGATTTTTTCGCACTAATGAGAAAGTCAATTTTATAAGGTGTTTGAAATGCAAACGAGACAAGGTTTTTTGCATACAAATAACGTAAAGAAGCAGATTCTGGTCGTAACTCAAGAGCTTTTTGATAGTATAACAATGCCTCTGAATATTTCATATTCGTTTCAAAAATACTCGCATCTATGACCAATGCTCGAACCAATTTTTCATTAGCAGTTTTTTCAGAATCTGAATCGGAAAAAGTTGCTGCTATAAGACATGTGGAAGTTAAAATCAATTGTATAAGAATTGCGAGTGATTTCGTTTTCAAATTTAATTTGCCGAATATGGTGTTACAGTTTTTTGAGAGACTAGGAATTTACTATGGTAACGTATAACACAATAATAATAGTATACAATTATAGTGGGAGCTTGAAATTTTACAAGAAATGTTTTTTATTCGAATTGGTTATTGGAATTACGTTTTAAAAAAAACACAAATTTGAATTTAGATAGTTTTTGCATTGATGATGATGATAATACATGGTTCTTTTATAACTACAGATTAAATCCCATACATTTATCCTTGTAGTAAGTTACATTCGAATAAGACAATCTTAACTGAAAACAATGAAGAAACTATGTTACAGAATTCAAAAATCTATAATGGTGGTACTACTAATTATATTTTACTGTATCTGAATATAGACTGGTAGTATACAACTATAGTACAAATAGCCTTTTTGCGACAAGAGGTGGAATACCACTGATGCAGTTTTCCCCTGATAGAGTACCAACTTCAGTTTTAGAACGACAATTAGTACCAATTCAATTGTATCTAAATCCAGCACAAATAGGAAATACGGTTACGATTGAAAGTAATATATTTGCTGAAAAAAGCAATTCATTAACCGTGATTATCCAAGATATTAGTGGAGCAGCAGCTAAAGAAGAATCCTTATCTTCCTTCGGAAACCAGATCCGTATTAACACAGAAGGTCTCATTCGAGGAAGTTACTTCGTAGCAGTCCTAAAAAAAACAAAATAATTTTACAAACTACCTTTATTAAGGAGTAATGAATAAGTAATTATCCCTCTCCCCACAGGGGAGAGGGAGTAGAGTTTGTAAGGGCAAATCTATGTGTTTGCCCAAGGTGTAAACCGATATTTAACCACTCCGCCCATACGGCAACACTTCATTATAAAGAGTAGTTTTAAGTTGTTCTTATGGGAATCGGAATTTAAAATTGTATAAAATACTATGAATTTCAATTGAAATTATGTATTTTTGTAACAAAGTATTTATAAATATTTAACGCTGCAATTGTTATGAAATTTACTGTCTCCGTTTCCGACTTTCGTAAAGCACTTCAACAAGTAAGTAGTGTTATTCCAGTTAAAACTACTATAATCGCATACGAACACATATTAGCTTCATTAGAAGGTAATTCATTGCAGTTGATTGGTTCTGACCCGGAAGCTACAATCATAACAACTATAAATGTTTCAGGCGAAGACGATGGCCAAGCCCTTTTCCCAGCTAAAAGTTTTGTAGATACTATAAAAGCTTTTAATGCAGAAGGTTCAATATCGGTTACATACTCTTCTATAGATAATTTTATTTCTGTAACTACTTTTAATGGGGTCTATAAAATAAAAGGAATGGATGCTGTAGTTTATCCAGAAATTCCAACATTCGACACTGAAAGTGCTATCCCTTTCAAAATAGGTGTGCTTCAACAAATTGCCAAAAAAACAACATTTGCTGTTTCCAAAGACCAATATAGACTATCGATGACTGGTGTTTACTTCCAATTTGAAGCAACAAAATTGTTAGCATATGCCACTGATGGTTATAGACTTTCTCGTTACACTTTGCCATCAAATGAAAATGAATCTTTCCCAGAAGGAATGTCGTTTATTGTTCCTGAAAGGATTATGAAATTGATTGAAAAATCAGAAACAGAAACAGTTTTATCAGTAAATGGCCAACGTTCACATATCCGTTGCGATATGGGTTCAACTACGTTTATATCTCGTTTGATAGAAGAAAAATTTCCACCTTGTGAAAATGTTATTCCAAAAGAAAACAATGTACTATTACGTGTTTCCTTAGACGATATAGTTAATTCTATTAAAAGGATTGTTGTATTAGCAAATCAAACTTCAAAACAGATGAAGTTTTCGATATCGAACGATACTTTGGCGATTCAATCCGAAGATGTTGATTCTGGAAATAATGCAAGTGAATCTATCCCTTGCGAACTTCAAGGGTTCGAAGAAGAACGTTTTGATATAGGCTTCAATTATACGTACTTGTTAGACGCATTGCAAAATTTAAGTTCGAATGAAATTGCTGAAGACGGAACAATTGTGATGACGTTTTCCACACCAACAAAAGCAACATTGATTAAACCGTTCGAAGAAGATGATACTTTGTTGATGTTAGTAATGCCAGTAAGGATTTAGAATGACAGAAAGTATATACTATGACAAAAGAGTCCAAAATGGACTGACCTACGAAGAGTTCTTAAATACTATTCGTGAAAAAGTTGATGCTGGTGAAGACGGTCAAAAAACTGAAAATGATACTAAGTTGTTCGGCTATATTGAGCTAAATTATTCTCGTAAAACTAGAATTACAAAAACGTATCAACCCTCAGAAGAATTGATTGAAGTAGTTGAAGCAATAGTAGAACCACAATTTTGGTTGGTTATTACAGAAGATTGGTGTGGCGATTCTGCTCAAAATTTACCCTATATTGTTGCAATATCTGAATGCAACCCTTTGATAACCTTGAAAATTGTTCAAAGAGATGCTAATTTGGATTTTATGGATATGTATCTTACAAATGGATCACGTTCTATACCAAAATTAGTAGCCTTTTCGAGTAGTGGAGAAACGTTATTTCAATGGGGACCACGCCCAAAAGTAGCTATGGAATTAGTGAAGACACTTAAAGCTGCCGGTGAAACTTCCGCAGAATTTATTCCAAAAGTACACGCTTGGTATACACAAGATAAAGGAAAGTCTTTAGAAGAAGAATTTAGAAGTCTTTTAACTTCTACAAGCCGATAATATCGGCTTTTTTTTTAGTTTCTATGCCATTTGTTTTCAACTTTTGAAGCAATTCCTTCAACAAATTCTACCGTCGTATCGAGCAATTGCAGAAGTTGAATAAATTCTTGTTTGTTAAATCGAAGCCTAACAGCTGTAGGACGAATATCGATATAAATTTTCTCTGTATCGAAACCTTTCGAAGCTGAATCTGAAAACCAATAATTCAAATCAATAGATTCTAATGTTGTTTTCATTTGTTTCATTTCTTCTTTGGAAATCTTCATTTGAATATTTCCATATTCTAAATAGTATTTGTTACAACACTTACAAAAGGAAACAGAGCCTGAAGGCGAAAGTGTTAGTGCTACGATTTTACACATTATTTGTTTTGGATTGGTTATTTTTATTTAGACTAAATCTAAATTACAGCTTTTTTATGAATTTTCAAAATTTACGATGATTGAACGTTATACTAAACCCGAAATCGGAGCTATTTGGTCAGAACAGAACAAATACGCATTATGGTTGCAAATTGAAATTGTAGCATGTGAAGCTCAAGCAATGTTAGGTGTTATTCCTCAAGAAGCAGTTGAGACCATCAAAGCGAAAGCAAATTTTTCAGTTGAAAAAATATTAGAAATTGAAGAAACAACGAAACACGATGTAATTGCATTTTTAACAAATGTAGCAGAATATGTTGGTGAACCTTCAAGATTCATTCATTTAGGTATGACTTCATCCGATGTACTCGATACTTGTTTAGCACTTCAGTTAAAACAATCCGGAGAGTTGATTTTAAAAAGACTCATCGAATTAAAAGATATTCTGGGTAAAAGAGCAAAGGAGTTTAAGTACACAGTTTGTATTGGACGTTCTCACGGTATTCACGCAGAACCTACAACATTTGGCTTAAAACTCTTACTTTGGTTCGAAGAAGCAAAAAGAAATATCGAACGATTAGAAAAAGCTATTGAAGTAATTTCGTTTGGTATGATTTCTGGTGCTGTTGGAACATTCGAACATTTATCTCCTAAAGTAGAAGAATACGTTTGTGAAAAATTAGGATTAAAACCTGCACCTGTTTCTACCCAAGTAATGCAACGCGATCGCCACGCTGAGTTTTTATCAACTCTAGCAATAGTAGGGTCCTCATTAGAAAAAATTGGAACAGAAATCCGCCATTTACAACGAACAGAAGTTTTAGAAGCAGAAGAATATTTTTCTAAAGGTCAAAAAGGATCTTCGGCAATGCCACATAAACGAAATCCAATTTTGTCAGAACGACTTTGTGGTTTGGCTCGTTTACTACGTTCGTATGCAATTTCAGGTTTCGAAAACAATGCACTTTGGCACGAACGCGATATATCGCATAGTTCTGTTGAACGTGTAATTTGTCCCGATGCTACAATTACAATGTATTATATGCTCGATATTGCTTGCCGTTTGGTAGATACTTTACTTGTTTATCCAGAACAAATGCTTAAAAATTTTGAGATTACTCACGGTTTAGCATATTCTCAAACGGTTCTATTAGCATTAATTGGAAAAGGATTATCTCGAGAAGATTCTTATTCCTTAGTTCAAAAAGCAGCAATGAAAACATGGGGGGAAAAAGTACCTCTTAAAGAAACATTATGGCAAATTGAAGAAATTTCCACTTCATTATCAAGAGAAGAATTTTTAGAAATATTTGAATCCAGACAAATGTTGAAAAATGTAGATTACATTTTTGAGCGTAGCGGATTTTAAAGGAAGGATATATCGACTATGGATTTTTTAAATTATATAAATGGAGAATGGGTTGGATCTGAAAGTGGAGTCACATTTAACAACTTTAACCCAGCAAATTCAAACGACATTATAGGTACATTCCCACAATCGACTGCAAATGATGTAGATAAAGCAGTATTGGCAGCTACAATTGCAATGAAAAAGTGGAAACTATTACCAGCACCCAAACGTGGGGATATCCTTCGTATTGCTGGTGATATATTTACAAGACGTCAACAAGAATTAGCCGAAATCATGACTCGTGAAATGGGTAAAACAATTACTGAAACACGAGGAGACATCCAAGAAGCAATAGATACCTGTTATTATGGTGCATCGGAAGCTCGACGTTTATTTGGTTATACTGCTCCAAGCGAGTTAACCAATAAAATGAATCTGTCAATTCGTACCCCCATTGGTGTATGTGGAATAATCACAGCGTGGAATTTTCCAATTGCTGTTCCATCTTGGAAAATAATACCTGCGTTAATATGTGGAAATACCGTTGTTTTAAAACCATCTGAAGAATCACCACATTCTGCAAATATTTTTGCTGAAATTTTAGAAGAAGCTGGTTTGCCCATAGGCGTCTTTAATGTTGTTCATGGAAATGGTGAAGCCGGTGCTGCATTGGTAGAACACCCAGGAGTGAAAGTATTAGGGTTTACTGGTTCGACCGCAACAGGTATAAAAATTGCTGGACGTTGTGGAGAATTAAATAAAAAATGCTCATTAGAAATGGGCGGTAAAAATGTTCAGATTGTTCTCGAAGACGCGAATATGGAATTAGCCATCAATGGTGTTCTTTGGGGTGCTTTTGGAACAACTGGCCAACGTTGTACAGCTACATCACGATTAATCCTTCAAGATACAATCTACGATGATTTCATTAACAAGTTAATTACAAGAGCTACAAAGTTGATTGTTGGACCAGGAAATAAAAGTACAACAAATGTAGGTCCAATAATTAACGAGAAACAATTAGCAAAAATCCAAGAATATGTGAAAATCGGTCGCGACCAAGGAGCTTTGTGTGTTTTAGGTGGCGACAGAGAAACAAAGGATGAATTAGGAATGGGTACATTCTTCAAACCAACAATTTTTATCGATGTAACACCATCAATGCGAATTTTCAGAGAAGAAATTTTTGGACCAGTACTTTCCGTTATAAAAGTCTCAACATTCGAAGAAGCAATTGAAGTTGCAAACGATTGCGATTACGGACTTTCTTCATCGATTTACACCAAAGATGTGAACAAAGCAATTTTAGCTGTTCATCAATTAGAAACAGGAATCTCCTATATAAATGCACCAACAATTGGAGCAGAAGCTCACATGCCATTTGGTGGAGTAAAAGGAACTGGAAACGGACATCGAGAAGGTGGTTGGACAGCCTACGAAATTTTCAGTGAATGGAAAACCATTTATATAGATTATTCCGATACACTTCAACGAGCTCAAATAGACAACTATTAAATTTCAAAGCCAATCAATCGATTGGCTTTTTTGTTATTTAGTTTAGAACTCCCTCGCCCCTTGGGTAAAGGGCTGGGGATATGGGGCATACTGAAAATAACCGATATCAACTTTTGCGTTGATTACGATACCGTTATGGCGGCGATTTTGTAACCACATCGAATGGAAAAAACATCTTCTGTTTTGGTGAAAGCCTCACACTCGA
>Ga0105049_10000164_pt1 | contig 67017 bp, 61 predicted proteins | sample MAT06_FD_78087 | JGI IMG/M metagenome (GOLD analysis project Ga0105049, IMG submission 78087) | Freshwater microbial communities from Lake Fryxell liftoff mats and glacier meltwater in Antarctica - MAT-06 | ecosystem: Environmental > Aquatic > Freshwater > Ice > Liftoff microbial mat | place...
AACCACCCGGCGATGCAGCGCCGGGGGAAGGTCATGCCGGAAGCGGTACTGTCGGTACGAAGTCAACTAGTGATAATGCGACGCCGGTTGCTCGGAGTCCTCCGGCACGAGTGGCGGAGCGAAGAGCAGGGGCCCCTTTAGGGGATGCGACCGCGGAGAGTTGTCGGGGTCAAGTCTTTCAATATCGCAAATTACCTGAAAGCGCCCGTTAGCAATAGAAGGCGTGGCGACTACAATAAGTTTGTGTATGGCCAATCTTGAAGGGCAGTTTGAAGCCTTTATGCTTAAAAAAGCCCGCCAATGGTAGGGTTTAGAATTTCGATTACACCCTACGCCACCGCCCTAAAAGCGGGCAACGAAAATTGCCGGGGTCACAATTGCTATTGTGGAGAAATTGCCGGGGTCAAGTCTTTATACTGTTCGTTTACAGCGCTAAGTAACTGATTTTATGAGACATTTTGTCGGCGCCACCCATGAAAGTAGTTGCTCAAAAAATATGGCAATTTGACTAAATACAGTTAAACGAACAGTGTTGGGTCAAGTCTTTCAATAACGCAAATTACCTGAAAGCTCGCGCTAACAAAAGAAGGCATGGCAACTAGAATAAGTTTGTGTAGACCAATATTGACGGGCATTTTGAAGCTTTTATGCTTGTAAAAGCCCGCTAATAGTAGGGTTTCAAATTTTAATCACACCCTATGCCATCGCCCGATAAGCAGGCAAGGTTAAAAATTCTTCATAGTTATCGTCCATGACTAGCGACTCAAACATCGTTGCACCTTCTTCGTATTTGCCTTGGACATAAGCGGCCTCGCCGACGATCGCGGGAGTTTTGGTGAGTTCGTCGTCAATCAAGGTTTTGGTGAGTAGCTTGGTCACTTTACGGCCATCGGCGAGTACGCCTTTGGGGGAGCGTATCCACTGCCAAACTTGGCTGCGTGATATTTCAGCCGTGGCGGCGTCTTCCATCAGATTAAATATCGGCACGCAGCCGTTGCCGCCTAACCATGATCCAACATATTGAATGCCGACTTGAATATTGTTGCGTAAGCCTGCCTCCGTAATCGGCGCTTCAGGACGAAAATCTAGTAGATCGGCTGCTGTATAGAGAACATCATCTCGTTGACGATGTATTTGGTTTGGGGTGGTCATGTGCTCATCAAATACGGCCTTGGCAATGGCGACTAAGCCGGGATGCGCAACCCAAGTGCCATCGCAGCCATCCGTGACTTCACGTAATTTATCGGCACGCACTTTCTCCATCGCGGCGTTGTTGGCGACTTCATCGTTTTTAATCGGTATTTGCGCGGCCATCCCGCCCATCGCAAAGGCTTGGCGCTTATGGCAGGTTTTGACCAATGTGAGTGCATACGCACGCAAAAAGGGCGCGGTCATGGTGACTTGAGAACGGTCGGCCAAACAAAAATCTTTATTCAAGCGAAATTTCTTAATCGCCGAAAAAATGTAATCCCATCGGCCAATATTGAGTCCCGCGCTATGCTCGCGAAGCTCGTACAAAATCTCATCCATCTCAAACGCGGCAACAATGGTTTCAATCAGTACAGTCGCTTTAATTGACCCTTGTGGCACCCCAAGTGCACTTTGTGCTGCGACGAAAATATCATTCCATAGACGCGCCTCAAGATGCGATTCCATTTTGGGTAAGTACAAATACACGCCGCTACCGCGTGCGAGTAGTGTTTTTATGTTGTGGAAAAAATACATGGCGAAATCAAACATGCTGCCGGAGACGGGTTTGCCATCAATGGTCACATGCTTTTCATCCAGATGCCAGCCGCGTGGTCGGGGAAAAAGCACCGCTGGTTTATCGTTGAGCTTGTAAGATTTTTCGCCCTGTTGGAACGTAATTGTGCGAAGGTTTGCATCACGTAAATTGATTTGTCCCTCGATCATATTTTGCCAAGTCGGGCAATTTGCGTCTTCAAAATCTGCCATGAAGGTGTTTGCGCCACAGTTGAGCGCGTTAATCACCATCTTCCGATCGGTTGGCCCGGTAATCTCTACGCGGCGATCTTGAATATCGGCGGGGCAGGAGGCAACTGTCCATGTGCCAGCGCGAATATTGCCGGTAGTGGTCAAAAAATCAGGCAGCTTGCCGGCGTCGAATTCACGTTGACGGATGTCACGTGCGCCGAGTAACGTTTGTCGCTGTGGCTCAAATGTTCTGGCGAGGGTTGCAAAAAAATGCAGCGCCGTCGGCGTGAGAATGGTGGCAAATTCATCGCTGATGGGGGCGCTAATGGCGAGTCCGGCTGGGAATAGTAGATTGCTGTTCATTTTTGCCTTTGTTACAAATTGTGATAAATGTAATTGCACGCCAAAAAAGGCATACGATGTGTACAAATAACGCTGTACATTACTTTGTCTAGTCTATTACGTTACTAAAAATATAATAATCACCAACAAAACATAAGCTTTCAATACTTTTGAGGATGGTATGGATCGATTCAAGGCCTTGCAAACTTTTCTGGAAGTTGCAAAAACGGAAAGCCTTTCTGCAGTAGCGCGCGACGAAGGCGTTACGCCCGCCATGGTGGGAAGACGTATTGATCAACTTGAGGAGCGGCTAGGCGTTAAATTGTTTAAACGCACTACCCGCAAAATTACCCTCACGCCGGAGGGGTCTGCCTTTTTTGAGACGGCCGGAACCATTATGGACAACCTCGCCGCTGCCGAGGAGAGCATTACTATCGGCGCTAAAAATGCGACGGGTCGCCTGATTGTTTCCGCGCCCACCGCCTTTGGTCGCAAGCACATCGCGCCGCATATTCCCGCTTTTTTGGAGCAAAACCCTAATCTTGCGGTCACCCTACATTTGTCCGAGCGTTTAGTAGATTTGAAAAACGAGCGGGTAGATTTGGCCATCCGTATCGCCGATTTAAAAAATGCCGACTTTATCGCCGTCAAACTTGCCCGCAATCACCGTGTGGTGGTGGGTGCGCCCAGCTATATCAAGCGTGCCGGTAAGCCGACAACGCTCGCAGATTTGGCACGACACAATTGCTTAGTTACGTCCTCCGAAGACGGTTTAGCGGACACGTGGCATTTCCAGGAAAAAGCGGTCGCCAAAGCCGTCAAAGTCAGCGGCAACCTGCACTGTAATGACGGCGGCGTGCTCACCAAGTGGGCACTTGCGGGACAGGGACTCGCGTGGCGTAGCGCTTGGGAAGTGGCGGATGAAATTAGCAATAATCGTCTGGTGGAAGTCCTGCCAAAATTCTCCGCAGCCGGTAATGATATTTACGCTGTCTATCCTGACCGCAAATTTTTGCCGGCAAAGGTAAAACACTTTATTGACTACCTTAAACGCACATTTGGCGATCCGCCCTATTGGGAGCACACGGATAAAAAATAGCGCATAAGGTCAATCGACGGAGGGCGGTTCATGCGGCCTTCGGCCTAACTAACGCAAAAAAACGGGCGCATGTGCGCCCATTTTTATTGTTCCGCGTTTGATCGATCCGTTTGTTCTGCTTAATCCACGGCACTTTATCTAATTTCTAAATCAAAAGCACGATAATTTTATATTACCAACCGCAAAACGTTGTCATTCCAACAGAGCAAGGCTTTATCTTGCGACGAGGAATCCTATCCGCAATACAGAAGAATAACGCGGATGAGATTCCTAACAAAAGCGTTCGAAATGACAATTTTATATTTTTATACTTTTTTAAAAATAGATGTCTTTTTGATTTGGAAATGGAATTACCGGAGAATTCGCGAAGCACTGCGTCGCGCCTTCTAAAGCCCAAGCGCCATGCAGGGCGCGCGGAGAGTCTGGTTAATTTCGCGTTTGATCGACGAGCTTGTTCTTCTTAATCCACGGCATCATCGAGCGCAACTTCTCACCCACTTCCTCAATCGGATGCTCACGCAGCAATCTACGTCGTGCGGTTAACGTGGGTGCACCAGCTTTATTTTCTAAAATGAATGACTTCGCATATTCACCCGTTTGGATATCGTGCAAGATGGCTTTCATTTCCTTTTTTGTTTCGGCGGTAATGACACGTGGACCACTCACATATTCGCCGTATTCAGCGTTGTTTGAGATTGAATAATTCATGTTGGCGATGCCGCCTTCGTAAATTAAATCCACAATCAATTTGGTTTCGTGCAAACACTCAAAGTAGGCCATTTCTGGCGCATACCCGGCTTCGACTAGCGTCTCATAGCCCGCTTTGATGAGTTCCACAATGCCACCGCACAGCACTGCTTGTTCGCCGAATAAATCAGTCTCAGTCTCTTCGCGGAAATTGGTTTCAATGACACCACCACGCGAGCCGCCATTGGCTTTGGCATACGAAAGCGCCAAGTTCTTTGCTTTGCCAGAATTGTCACGCCAGACGGCGATGAGCGACGGCACGCCGCCGCCCGCCACATAGGTTGAACGCACTAAGTGTCCTGGTCCTTTGGGGGCAATCATCATCACATCCAAATCTGCACGTGGTGTAAGTACGCCGTAGTGAACGTTAAAACCGTGCGCGAATGCCAGCGCTGCGCCTTTTTTGATGTTGTCGTGAATTTCGCTTTTGTACACATCGCCGATATTTTCATCTGGCAATAGCATCATAACCACATCAGCAGTTTTTACCGCCTCAGCCACTTCAGCGACTTTTAGGCCAGCTTTTTTCGCCTTATCCCACGATGCGCCGTCCTTACGTAAGCCCACCGTGACTTTAACGCCCGAGTCACTTAAATTCTGCGCGTGTGCATGGCCTTGTGAGCCATAGCCCACGATGGTGACTTTTTTGCCTTTGATCAGCGAGAGGTCACAGTCTTTGTCGTAATACACTTTCATTTTCGGGTTCCTTTTCGGCTTAAAAAATTCTTCTAATTTTTGTGCTGCGGTTCAATGTGTTTTAAAAATTCGCGTTGCGCACTTACGCCTTCACTATCCATTCGCCGCGGCCTAATCCACAAGCACCTGTGCGCACAGCTTCGAGAATTATCGAACGATCAATAGCTTCTAAAAACGCGTCGAGCTTGTCGCCTGTACCGGTAAGCTCAATGACAAAAGTTTTTTCGGTGACATCAATGACGCGTGCCCGAAAAATATCGGCGGTACGTTTCATTTCTTCACGATCTTTTCCGACGGCGCGCACTTTGACGAGCATCAACTCGCGCTCGACGTGTTTACCTTCGTTTAGGTCAACGATCTTCACCACGTCCACCAGCTTATTAACCTGCTTGGTAATTTGCTCAATGACATCTTCGGAGCCAGTGGTCACGATTGTCATTCGTGAAAGTGTGGCGTCTTCAGTTGGCGCCACCGTGAGCGACTCAATGTTATAGCCGCGCGCAGAAAATAGCCCCGCTACTCGTGACAATGCGCCTGCTTCGTTTTCCAACAGGAGAGAAAGAATATGACGCATCGCTTATAAGTCCTCGGCCAAAATCATTTCCGAAATGCCTTTACCGCCTGGCACCATCGGGAATACATTTTCTTTTTGATCGGTAATGAAATCCAAAAACACGAAACGTTTTTTCATGTCAAACGCTTCTTTAAGCGCGCCTTCAACGTCGCTTGGCTTGGTGATTTGCATACCGACATGGCCGTAGGCTTCAGCAAGTTTTACAAAGTCAGGCAGCGCATCCATATAGCTAGATGCGTGACGGTTACCATGAAAAAAATCTTGCCATTGTCTGACCATGCCGAGCGAACGGTTATTCAGCAGAATCACCTTAATGGGTAGTTCATACTGTTTGCAGGTTGATAGCTCTTGAATGTTCATTTGAATTGATCCCTCGCCTGTAATGCAGGCAACATCTGCATCAGGAAAGGCAAACTTACACCCCATCGCATAGGGCAAACCCACACCCATCGTGCCGAGCCCGCCGGAATTTATCCAGCGACGCGGTTTGTCAAAGCCGTAATATTGCGCCGCCCACATTTGATGTTGACCGACATCAGATGTCACAAAGGCGTCGCCCTTGGTGACTTCCCACAATTTTTGCACTACATATTGCGGCTTAATCACGGTCTCCGAAAATTTGTAGTGCAAGCAATTTTTGCCGCGCCACTCTTCAATTTGCTTCCACCACGCACTTATGTTGTTTGGTTTCTGCTCGGCTGTTTTTAACAGTGCATTCAAATCGATTAGTACATCTTTAATGTTGCCCACAATTGGCACATCCACCTTTACGCGTTTAGAAATGGATGATGGGTCAATATCGATATGGATAATTTTGCGCGTCGGGTTACCCGCGTTAAAGTGCGTTGGGTTGCCAATCACGCGGTCATCAAAACGCGCGCCAATTGCAATCAACACATCACAGAATTGCATTGCCATATTGGCTTCAACTGTGCCGTGCATGCCTAACATGCCAACAAATTGTTTATCTGATGACGGATACGCGCCTAGACCCATCAAGGTATTAGTGCAGGGGTAGCTAAGCATTCGGACAAGTGCAGTCACTTCCTCTGACGCATTGCCTAAAATAGCGCCGCCACCGACGTAGATCATCGGGCGTTCGGCATTGAGCAACATCTGCATGGCTTTTTTGATCTGCCCGCTGTGCCCTTTGTTGGTTGGGCGATAAGAGCGCATCTCCACACTGGCTGGATAGTGATATGCCACCTTCGCCATCGACACATCTTTAGGAATATCGACTACCACCGGGCCAGGGCGGCCTGTCATGGCGATAAAAAATGCTTTTTTTATGGTCTCGGCTAAGTCCGCTACATCTTTGACCAAAAAATTATGTTTAACACAGGGTCGAGTGATGCCAACCGTATCGCATTCTTGAAAAGCGTCTTGGCCGATGGCGTATGTTGGTACCTGCCCGGTAATAATGACCATCGGAATCGAGTCCATATAGGCGGTAGCAATCCCCGTCACCGCGTTGGTCACGCCGGGGCCAGATGTCACTAGCGCCACGCCACAACGCCCGGTGGCGCGCGCGTAAGCGTCAGCGGCATGAACTGCCGCTTGTTCGTGGCGCACTAAAACATGTTGAAAATCGCGTTGCTTATGAATTTCGTCGTAAATAACGAGGACTGCGCCGCCGGGGTAGCCGAATACAAATTCGACGCCTTCTTCCTTCATCGCGTGGCAGACAATTTCTGCACCAGATAACACTGGCATCGACTGGCCTAGTGGACCTGGCGTCGTTTGTGGAGCGTCAGAGAGTTTCATTTTTTTCACCGCAGAACATACAAAAACTTGAAAAGGGACTGAGTGTGATACCGCGCAATACCGGGCACTGCCAGTCGTGGTGTATCCGCAAACAGCATTGATAGCTTAGCGTGACGTTGTTAGGGGTAGGTAGCCTGTAAATACGTAGGCAACTGTAACGTCATTGAGATGGGCGCTTTAGCCAATTTGCACCGCAATACCTGAGGATCACCCAGATTGCTGCAACGCAATACGCTACCATAGCATAGTTTGTATGTGCTTGGAAACGCTAAGCAGGACGTTTCTTGCTAGACTGCTGGCTCACCTTTAAAACGTTGAGGTTTACTCTGGCTTCCCGGCAAGAAATGTCCGATTTTTTAGCTTCTGTTGAGCGCCGCGCGTTCAAACAAGCCGTATTCGCGGTCAAAGACGAAAACGCCGCACTCGATGTAGTGCAAGATACGATGCTAAAACTCGCCGAAAAATATTCGGATCGCCCGCCCGAGGAGTTGCCTCTGCTGTTTCAACGGATTTTGCAAAATAATATCCGTGACTGGTTTCGCCGCAGCAAAGTGCGCTCAACATGGACCACACTATTCTCGTCATTTCGCAGTAAAGATAGCGATGACGACGAATTCGATATTTTGGAAAGTTTGGCGGCTGATGTTGACACTAACGTCCCGGTTTCACCCGCAAATCAGCTCGAACAATCGCAAGTATTGAAAATTATTGAAGAAGCGGTAGAAAAGCTTCCAGGCCGTCAACGTGAAGCGTTTATGTTGCGTTATTGGGAGGAATTTGATGTTGCTGAAACTGCCGAGGCGATGGGATGTTCACAGGGAAGTGTGAAAACCCATTGTTCACGTGCCGTTTTTGCTTTGTCCAAATCGCTGAGAGCAAAGGGTATCACCGTTGAATCATACCTAAAACCAGATTTGCACCCAAGTTAGGTCATTACGCATCAAGCAGTAGGTCAGGCGGTAAGGCATAAAGTTAATTAAGTCGGCTAACTCGCCACACCATAATTTACCCTCACAGGCAAACCATCATGAGCACAAACGACGAACGGGATTTTGCTAAAAAAATTACCGCCATCCTCGATGGCGGCTTGGTGCGTATTGAGGATCCAATGCTTGTCAAGCTGCGCAGCGCTCGCGCCTCAGCTTTGGCCGCATATCGTCAGCCAATAAGTGTGCTGGGATTGGTTAGTGTTTCCGGGCGGCTAGTTGAGCCAACTTACCTTATCAGACAGCCGTTATTTTGGCTGCCGATATTAGCAATTGCAGCGGTGGTATTCATGTCCTCAACTAACCAAGATGACTTATATGACGCATCTGGTGCGGTCGATGCCATGCTGCTCACCAGCGAGCTTCCGATTGATGCATTTTTAGATAATGATTTCGCGACATGGGTAAAAGAGAAAGAAAATACGCAGACGCCGCAGTAGCGACTCCAACGGCGTCGCATATGTTCATGCAAACACGGCTTGCCACCACGGCAAGCTTTTTCGCGTTGCTGCTGACGGTAATGTTCGCGCTCACTAATATCACTATCGTACAAGCGCAAACACCCAGCAGTTCAGAAAAGCCGAAGAACAAAGCCGACGTTGATGCAAACGTTAGCGCCCCCCCGGTGCCTTGGAATAAAGTCCCAGACGCTGAAAAGAGAGTTTTAGCACCACTCGAAAAAGAATGGAAAGATTTGCCAGGTCAGCAACATCGTAAACTCATTGGTGCGGCTAAAGAGTATCCAAAGTTAAAGCCGATTGAGCAGGAACGTTTTCAAGAACGGTTGCGCGGCTGGTCGTCATTGACGTCGGACCAACGCAAAACTGCACGCGAAAAATTTCAATCGTTAAACAATTTAGCACCTGAAAAACAACAAGAAGTAAAAGCGCGCTGGAATGAGAAAAAAGCTGCTTCGGCATCCGCACCCACCCCCGCGCCCGCCGATAGCGCCTTGCCCGTGCCGCCTAGTAGCAAATAGTGGCGTCTACCGCTCATGCTCATGTGCCCGGCATCATACGTCGCATTGCCTGCCTACCATACGAAGGGCTGCTGTTATTGGCGTTAGTATTAATTGCTAGCTTTCCCATCGCCGGTCTAAAGGGCGCAACCTTGGTGGGGATTCCGCATATTATTTTTCAACTTTACTTATTTGTTGTCACCGCAACCTACTTCACGTGGCAGTGGCAAAAAAATGGTCAAACGCTGCCAATGAAAACATGGCGTATTCGTGTGCTGACCACAGACGGCAAACGGCTCACGTGGCAACGCGCATTCATACGGTTTATTTGGGCGCTGGTGTTTTTGGGGCCGGCTTGCGTGGGCATTTTATTGTTTTTTTTCCCTAACCGCTTAAGCCCCGTTATCACCATGTGGTTTTTTTTGCCAATGATAGCGACGTTGCTTTACGCAAAGTTTGATCGGGATAGACAATTCCTGCATGATCGATTAGCGGGCACTAGATTGGAAGATGCGCCAGTCTTGGTAAAAAATTAACCAAACAAACGCTTAGGGTATTCTTTACGTATCAACAGTAGCGCTGCAATTGCAAAAAATGCCAGCAGTGGCGCGGCAGCGATGATGATTGGCGACCAATCATTCAATACAGTCAAATGCCCTAGTAGTTGGTTTAGGAAATAAGCGCCAATTCCTACCATTGTGCCTAGCACTAGCATTGCACCGACGCCGCCGGCACGATTCGATTGAATGGCAAACGGAATAGCAAGTAGCATCATTACGATGACGCCAATAGGCTGGAATATTTTGCTCCAAAGAGCGACTTCATAGCGGGTGCTGTTTTGTTTGTTATCCCGCAGGTGGTCAATAAAGGCGCTTAGGTTGCCAATTGACATTTCTTCTGGCTTTACTTTCAATACGGACAGTAAACTAGGTGTTATGGCTGTCGCCCAGTCAATAGTGGCATGTTTAACGATACGTGCACGACCCGTTTGGCTGTCGCCTTCAAAAGTGGTGACTTCAGCTTCGCGTAATGTCCAACGATTATTCTCTGCATATTTGGCGCTCGCCGCCACCCTAATAGATTGAAGCCGAAACGCTTTATCAAATTCAAAAATGCGTAAGTTAATCAGCTCTGTATCTGAGGTGACGTTTTGAATATTGATAAACGCGTGCTCATCTTTCACCCAAAAGCCAGAGCGAAATTTGCTAGCAACTACGTTCGTGGTGGCGGATAGCCGCGTTTTTTTGGCTAATGCCTCAGCGGCGGGAGCGATGAATTCGCCAAATGCAAAAATGATCACCGAAAAAATCACGCCAACGAATGCCGCGAGTAAGGCCAGCTTATTTAGCGATAGCCCGGAGGCGCGCATGACGGTTAGTTCGGATTGTGTGGACAATCGCGAGACAGCATAAAGCGTGCCCAGCAAAGCCGCCACTGGAAAAATCACCACAACGTGTGCCGGTTGGGAGAGTGTCACGTATAACAATACCGACGTCAGCCCGTAGCTACCTTTGCCTAATTCGCCTAGTTCACGAATTAAATCAAAAAGTGCAAATAGCGCAAGCAGGGCAAGCAGTAAAAATGCGGTGGCGACCGCGATTTCTTTGGCGAGATAGCGAAACAAAATGGTCATAACCAAATTATCGCATCAGTAGGATGCAGTCGGTGTTCGGCGGTCGCTGTTGAGCGGCAATTGGCCGCTACTAACATTCATTGTTCGTTAGGGCTTTGTTTGCAGCGAGGCCAGGGTAATAATCAGCGCGATCCATATCCAAAATGCGAGCGCAAAGGCTACTAAGGCAATATGTTTATCATGAATGAAGCGGGGCGAAATAAGCCGGGCAAATTTAGTCGCTGGGCTCGTAATGATTTTGAAAATTACATAGACAAAATTTTGATCCCGCTTATTGCCCGCAAATAACGCAACAATGCCTTGACCAAGTAACGCAAAGCCAGCGACTTCGACCAGCGCCTTAAGAATTTTTAGTACGAAAACGATATCCATCGATCTAGCGTCCAGTCACAATAAAAAGCCCGCGCTCCCCAGATAGGTTGGGACAGCGCGGGCGATTTTTAAAAACAACTTACGGTTTAAGTGTACGCACCAGCCGTATTCATTTTGTCACCCTTTATTGATGGGTAACGTACATGCTCAATTAAATCTTGTACGTCCTGTGCAGGCGCTTTAGTGACTAGGCTAACGATGATCATCACGGTAAAGCCTGCCGCGACGCCAAATATGCCGGAACCGATTGGAAGGATTGCAAACCAAAGATCCATTTTCGGCACGCCCATATTAGTGAAGAACGGATAGGTGCGAAGCATGTAGTACATCGTCACCCCTAATCCGATCAACATACCTAAGATGGCTGCTGGCTTATTCGCACGTTTCCAAAATATACCCAATACGAGCGCCGGGAAGAAAGCTGATGCCGCGAGCGAAAATGCCGCGCCTACTAAGAATAAAATATCGCCCGGTTTGAGTGACGTCACATATGCCGCAATGATGGCCACGAACAATAGCAATATTTTAGAAATAGTAATGCGACGCGCTGTTGACGCATCTGGATTAATCATCTTGTAATAAAGATCGTGTGAAAGCGCGTTAGCCATGGTAAGCAATAAGCCGTCAGCAGTAGAGAGCGCAGCGGCTAAACCACCGGCTGCCACTAATCCAGAGATTACATATGGAAGACCCGCAATTTCGGGTGTCGCCAACACGATGATGTCTTGTCCGATCACAATTTCGGCAAGCTGTACGATGCCGTCTTTGTTAATGTCAGTAATGCTCAAAAGCGCCTTATCAACTGCCTGCCATGCGGTGACCCATTGCGGTAAATCTGCAAAGGCTTTGCCGACCACATTGGTGAAGATGTCAAATTTCACCAATACCGCTAAAGCAGGTGCGGTGAAGTACAGAAGGAAGATAAAAAACAGTGACCAGAATACCGATACCCGCGCCTCTTGCACTGATGGTGTCGTGTAATAGCGCATCAAGATGTGCGGCAATGCGGCTGTGCCAACCATCAAACAAAACACCAACGCTAGGAAATTATTGCGTTTATTGTTGGACGATTTTTGCTTGTCTTCGTCGGTCTTTCCAACGCCCACAAATGGAGTACCGTGCGGAATTGCGGGGTTAACACGACCCGCTGCACCAGGAGCAGCTACTTGACCTTTTAGTTGTGCTTCATAGGCCTTTGTGTCTTTAGCAAATGAAGCAATCTTTTTCTCAGCCGCTTGTATCGCCGCACCATCCGGTGTTGGGGCTGCATTTAACTCAACAAGCTTGGCTTGCAGATCTGCTTTGTCGGCGTTAAATGATTTTTCAGCACCCGCCTTGAGTTTTTCGCCTGCCGTCTTCGCATTGTCAGCAAGAATTTTCCTCACCTCCTGCTCTTTCGGATCGGCAACTAATTTTTTCTCAAGTTCGGCTATTTGTGGCATGACAGAGCCGTAAGCGATTTGTGGAATCGGATTGCCCGTTTCTTTTACGGATAACCACACCACTGGGATCATGTAAGCCACAATCAAAATGATGTATTGCGCGACTTGCGTCCACGTTACTGCCTTCATGCCGCCTAGGAATGAGCACACTAAGATGCCTAATAAGCCGACGAATACACCGATCTCAAACGCTAGCCCGGTGAAGCGGCTGGTAATCAAGCCGACGCCGAATATCTGCGCAACCACATAGACAAATGACACGATGATGGCCGCCAAAATACCAATGGAGCGAACGACGTTGCCACCATAGCGCGCACCCAAGAAGTCAGGAATAGTAAATTGACCGAATTTACGCAAGTATGGAGCTAAGAACAATGCGACCAAACAGTAGCCGCCAGTCCAACCCATAATAAACGCCAAGCCGTCAAAGCCTTGTAGGTAAAGTCCACCCGCCATACTAATAAACGATGCGGCTGACATCCAGTCAGCACCAGTGGCCATGCCATTAAATAATGCGGGTACTTTTCGACCCGCCACATAGTATTCCGCCACATCTAAGGTGCGGCTCATGATGCCGATACCCGCGTAGAGAAGAATTGTCGCGGCTAGAAATGCATAGCCAAGATAAAGGCGTGGCACGCCCATCTGCTCGGCAATGCCCAGTATCACCACGAAGGTGACAAATCCTAGTGTGTAAAAAGAGTAGTAGCGTGTGAGTTCTTGTTTGAAGGTTCTCATTCGTTCGCTCCTTCATCAACGCCATGCTCGACATCAAGCTTACGCATATACAGCGCGTAAAAGCCGATGATGCAGACATAAATAATTAGTGATCCTTGGGCGGCCATGTAGAACGATAGCGGCCAGCCAAAGAAGTTAATAGTGGCCAATTCACGAGCAAAAAATGCCATCACAAAGGTGACGACAAACCAAATGACTAAAAGTATTGAAGTAATGGTGAGATTTTTTCGCCAATAGGTTTTGTGCTGTTCTGTTAACTGCATGGTTGAGTCCTCCTAATATTTTTTCGGATGTTGAGTGTTGGCAGTAAAACTTGAATTAACAACGGCGTTGCGCATTTTGTGCGCTAACCATTTTTCTTCATCAGGGCAGATGTGATATTCCTCACAGTCGCGCTTCAGTATATGTGTCTCTTCTGTTTGGGTAAAGAAAAGTTCAATCTAAATTGCAATTATTTTGTGTTGCGATGCAACATGAAAAAAAAGAGGTTATTTGCATATTCTCATCGCGTAATTCAGGAGAAACCGCATGTCTATATGCCCGCGCTAAATAGTGCGTTAAAACGCTTTTCTATTTTATGCGTGTAATTAGAAGCGGCGTTGGTTAATATCCCAAGTGAAATCCTCGGCCATTGTTAATAATGCCTTGGCCGTCATTTGCGGCGTGATTTGCATCAGCGCCACCATCAATTGCGCGGTTGCGAGTGCATCACAGGCGGCGTGATGACGATGGGTAATATGGATTTGATAATGATTGAGCCACCAATCTAGGGGTCTCGCGCGTTCGCCTCGCAGCAGCGCAGTGCGCTCAAGCGCACCCTCGGGCACGAGTGCGGGTGCAAGTGCGGCTAAATCTAGCCAAGTGCGATTCACCGATTTACCTAAATGCTGTGCGGCTGCGCGCGCCACCATGATTTCATCAAACTTTGCGTGGTATCCCACCAGCGGGCTATCACCAATAAAGTCGAGAAAACTGGTCAGCGCCGTTACGGGCGGTTCTCCCCCGCGTTGCGCTTCACCACTAATGCGATGAATCAAAATATTGGCATCAGTAGAAACGTACGGCTGCTGCAAGACTACTTCGAAGCTATCGTTGAGCTGAACAGCGCCGTGCTCAATAGCGACAGCGCCGATGGCAATTAACCTATCAGCATGAATATTCAAACCGCTGGTCTCAACATCCGCAACAACCCAGCGTGTTTGAAACATATCGCGCTGCCAGTTTGTTGTCTCAGCGATTGTGTTTGAGTTTGCGGTTGCCATTGACTTGACGCGGGTGAGTAAATTGGTGAGCTTATTCATCGCGGCTAACGTAGAAAATCCATCTCAAGCCGCGTTTGCAATTTGCGCGCTTGGCGCAGCGCTTCTTTTAAGATACGTCTATCAAGTTCGTTCAGGGTATCTAGCGCGACACGATTTGGGTTCACTTGACCAAGTGCGTTACGAAGTCTAAGGGACTGCACAAAATGAAACGCATCAACATACGCTCCCACTTCATCTTCACTTAATCGCATCAATGGCGCAGCCAACCGCATTCTATCTGCCGTGTTGGTGGCGTTTAGTCCCAACGACAATGCGAAAACGCGTGCAGCATCAATGAATGGTCGTGCTGCAAATTTTTTTAGATCCATCGTGCCGGGAAATTCATCATCGGTATCGGCAAAGTCGCGCAGTAACCCGAGCGGTGGTTTGGTCTGTCGCGCGTTTACGGCGAGTTGGCGAAGTAGCAACGGGTGCGATGTTATCGATTGATTGAGCCATGCGCGTAAGTCGTCCGCTAATTTTTTCTCGCCCGCTAGGGGGCGAAAATCAAAAAATATGGCGGCGTTTAATAGCGCATCAGGGTTGACTACCCGCATCCATGTCGCAAATGTATCCCGCCATTCGGCGTCACTCAAACACCAGCGTGGATTTTTCGCCATGATGTCACCGCGACAAAGCGGAAACCCCAATCTATCCAAAATCCCATTGACAACGGTGGCGTAACCGAGCAATTGGCGTCGTGCTTCATCAATAGTTAAGCTCGTCTCTGCCATCGAAAATAGTAGCGCGTTATCTTGATCTGTCGATAGCGTTTGTTCCATTCGGCCTTCTGAGCCTAGCCCGAGCCAGCACCAAGCTACATTGGGTGGCGGCACTTCATCGCGGGCAATCTGCAAGGCTCTATCGACAATCGCATCATTCATTGTGGTGACAAACTGCGTGAGCTGCTGTGCACCGACGCCTTGCGTAACTAGGGTTTGCGCCATTTGCCTGACATCCGCAGCGGCCGATGCCAGTGCGCTCACGTTGATTGCACGCTCGATGGATTTGGCAACTTGGCCGAGCGACAAACGTTGCTCCGTAAATAAATCACGCTCAGACACCACTCCGCACAGCGCGCCGTCCTCTGTCACCAGCACATGGCGAAACCGATGGGTTGCCATCGCCTTGGCCGCGTCGAAAAGTGGTGCATGGGAAGGCAACGAAAATGGCGATACGGTCATCACGTCACTGATCGGCTGCTGCTGATTAATTTGCGGTAAGGCGACACGATCCAGCACATCACGCTCGGTAAAAATGCCAACGGCGATGGCAGCTTCATGTTTATCGACCACCACCACCGAGCCAATGCGTTCACGCTTCATCAGTGCCAGCACATCACCAATCTGCGTACCGGGGGTGACCGTGACGGGCGCACGGCGGAGCAAACTCTTCAACGGACTCGCCAAAGTTTGCGCGTGGATTTGCGTGTCACCGAAATCCACACTAGTTTGCGTTTGACCGCGTGCAGCATCAAGCAAATGGGCGAGACGACGGGTTGCAAAATGTCGAAATGGCCGAGACACATCCATCGTCTGCTCAAACGCTGCCATCGGCAGCACATAGCAAAAAGTATCGGTGTCTGCGTTGTAGGTGCAGACGGGTGCGCGTCGCGACATCGCCGCACCAATCGGAAACATTTCACCATCGCTGAGAGTAAATAATGGGTCATCGGTCAAGTACCCACTCACCCCATCCACCACACCGCGCTCTACAATCCAAACCGAATCAACCACGTCATGTTTTGGGGAGAGGATGGTCGCGCCTTTGGCAAAATAGTGGAGCGTTAGATTGGCGGCGAGCCGTTCAATGTGTGCCAGATCCATTTGATCAAACGGCGTATGCTGCCGCAAATTTGCCACGGTGGCGGCTAGGATAGTGGCGGACGGCGAGTATGGCGTGGGAGGCATATCAGCCTAAAAATTAAAACCTATTACAGGGCGGGCATTTTCGAGCATAAATGCCTCAAGGTGCACGTGTTTGTCCATATTTCAATAATGCAGAGTCAATGCTGATTTATCTCGCGTCATCAAAAATTTCATCCCGCCAGTCGTTATAAAAGGGTGGTTACTTCAATTTTTCCCCCGCAACAGCAACGACTAAAGTGATGCGGTATTAGCGTCATAGCGGTCTTTTTAGCTGCTCCAAAATCGCTGGATTCTCAAGGGTCGAAATATCCTGCGTAATGTCCGCGCCCTTAGCAATATCGCGCAACAGGCGGCGCATAATTTTGCCGGAGCGGGTTTTTGGTAAGTTATCCCCAAAGCGAATATCTTTTGGCTTAGCGATAGGGCCAATTTCTTTTGCTACCCACTCACGCAGCACTTTAGCGATGCGTTCTGCCTCGTCGCCCTCCGGGCATTTGCCTTTGAGAACGACGAACGCGCAAATTGCTTCACCAGTCAGATCATCCGGCCGGCCGACGACAGCAGCCTCAGCCACGAGTGCAGAATTGGACACCAATGCGGATTCAATTTCCATTGTGCCTAAACGATGCCCTGAGATATTGAGCACGTCATCAATGCGCCCCATGATAGTGAAATAACCATGCTCGACATCACGTACCGCACCATCGCCCGCTAGGTAGAGTTTGCCGCCAAGCTCCGCGGGAAAATACGTTTTTTGAAAGCGCTCTGGGTCGCCCCAAATAGTGCGTGCCATCGACGGCCACGGCCGTTTCACCACTAAAATTCCGCCTTGCCCGTTGGGTAAATCATGCCCCGCCTCATCCACAATCGCCGCTTGAATGCCGGGCAGCGGCAAGGTGCATGAGCCAGGTTTTAACGGCGTCACACCGGGCAGCGGTGTGATCATGTGGCCGCCCGTCTCTGTCTGCCAAAAGGTATCAACAATCGGGCAGTGGCCACCGCCGATATTTTCGTAATACCACATCCACGCTTCGGGGTTAATCGGCTCACCGACCGAGCCTAATATGCGCAACGAGGTTAAATCGTAATGGCGCGGATGCACGCTAGGTTCGACCTCCCCCGCTTTAATTAGCGAGCGAATCGCGGTGGGCGCCGTGTAGAAAATGGTCACTTTATGCTTTTGAATCATGTCCCAAAAACGCCCTGCGGTAGGAAATGTTGGCACACCTTCAAATACCAATTGCGTCGCCCCGCAAGCCAGAGGGCCATAGGCCACATAAGAGTGCCCCGTCACCCAACCAATATCGGCAGTACACCAAAATAAATCGCTTGGCTTGACATCGAATGTCCATTTCATCGTAAGTGCAGCCCACAATAAATAGCCGCCTGTGGAATGTTGAATACCTTTGGGCTTACCGGTTGAGCCGGAGGTGTACAAAATAAATAACGGATGTTCGGCGTTGACCCAAGTTGGTTCGCACACATCCGACTGCAATGGCTCTAAATCATGCCACCACAAATCGCGACCTGCCGTCATCTGGACATCATTGCCGGTGCGTCGATAAACGATCGTAGTATGCGTAAATTCGCAGCCACCGAGTGATAACGCCTCATCCACAATTGCTTTGATCGGCAGCGCCTTACCGCCGCGCATTTGTTCATCGGCTGTGATGATGGCGGTGGCTTCGGTATCCACGATTCGCTCATGCAGTGATTTTGCAGAGAATCCGCCAAATACCACCGAGTGGGTTGCCCCAATGCGGGCACATGCCTGCATGGCAATAACGCCTTCAATTGACATGGGGATATAGATTATGACCCGATCACCGGCCTTGACGTTTTTTGACTTCAGCACGTTAGCAAATCTACAAACACGCGTTAGCAACGCGCGGTAGGTAATCTCAGTCACCTCCCCAGCATCTGACTCAAATTTAATCGCGACCTTATCACCTAAGCCTGCGTTCACCTGTTTGTCGAGGCAATTGTAGGACGCGTTTAATTCGCCGTCATAAAACCATTTGTAAAACGGTGGATTCGACTCATCCAAGGTTTGGGTGAATGGCTTATGCCAATCTAGCTGCGTTTGCGCCAAATTTGCCCAAAACTTGATGTCGTCTTTGGCTGCCTCTGCGCACATCACGTCATACGCGTCGCGCCCCGAAATGGCAGCGGCGCTGACTAATTTCGCAGGTGGCTGAAACAGGCGGTTTTCAACCATGACGGATTCAATATTGGAATTTGCGGACATTCTAGGCGCTCCTCAACATTATTTTTAATAAAAAACGTTAGTGCATTTATAACATACGCAAGTGCCGATCACCGCAAGCGAGCAAGCCGGTACTGACATGCTTTTTTGCCATTCTTGAGTTTCCAGATACGGGCCTGCTGAGATGCGCGTATGTGCCGGTACATGTGGGTATATGCGGTCAGTTTCGCCGCAAATGTCTGCGCAAAATTACCGCTAAAAAAATAGCTGATGCTTTTCGGCTAAACGCGTGTGGCCTAAATATTCTTATAAATCTATCTTATGTCTTATATAAGAGTTGTTGACGAGGCTCGGCAAAGGCGGTAATGTGCGTTTTATTCATTTCAACTAAAACATCACCACCACATGACGCCCACCGCACACAGCGCACATACTCAAGATTCCTCCACTATGCTGGGCGACTATTGGCCAGGTATTCAAATTTACTATCCGCCGGTAAAGTACGCGCCGTCACTCGGCATCTATGAAGATTTAGCGCAGGCCGCACAGCGTTTCAAAAAACATGCGCTCGGCACTAACGCGCATACGCTGCTATTTGACTTAGAAGACGGCTGCCGCCAAAAAGATATGTCGCGCGAACTATTGCGCCAAGAGTTGCCGACTATGCCGCGCCGTAAAGCAGTGCAAATCGCGATTCGTATCAACCCCTTTCGCACCGACGAATACGAAAAAGACTTAGCCCTCATTCGCGATCTGGCCGACCATATTGATGTGGTCATGCTTGCTAAAGCAGGGGAGGCGTACGGTTCAGCCGAGATTCGTGACCTATCGGCTGTCTTAGTGGGGTTGAATCATCGCATGACCATTCAGCCGATTATTGAGCACCCAAAGTCACTCAAGATGGCGCCGGATTTAATGCAATACAGCACGGTGAAACACGTGGTGTTCGGCATTCACGATTTCTCCAAGGCGATGGGTATTCAAATCACGCCGCGTCGCTGGACCGAAGAGCTCGCCTACTTCATGCACCAAATATTATTTGAAGCGCGCATTGCCGGTAAGGGCGTTATCGGCGGTGTAGAAACGCTCATTGGCCAATCGGCTATGCCAGAGTCGAGTGTTGAGCCTGATGATGTCCGTCGCTGGCTAGATTTGCATGGTGATGACGAGTCACGCGTCGTCTATGGCCACGCCTGTGAAGAAGCGGCAATGGGCATGACCGGTAAGCAAGTGATTCATCCGTATCACATTCACCCCTGCAAGGTCGCCTACACACCTTCACCAACCGATATCAAAACCAAAATCGCAATTTTAAAAGCGGCGATTGAAGCCGACGCGCTATTAGGTGGCGCCATCAAATTTAACGGCGAAATGCTCGATCCACCGATGTTCGGTAAAGCCCTGCAAACATTACTCCGCGCCCACGCCCTCCATGCGTTATCGCTCGAAGATACCGCCTTCGCGGTGGAAGTCTTAAAGAAATTGCCGGAGCAAGTTGTACGCGAAAATTGGCCGTATGGGGTAATTTTGTAATGCTGAGCGCGACGCACCAATTGCCGTGCCGTGCTGTCGCCCTTCGTTGTGTGCTGGCGGGGGTTTAGGCGAGCACTGTCTGTGCGGCGCGCGCAATATACAAATTATTCTAAAAATTTTTTTCGCCGCGAGTTGCTGAGCCTCCGACCGGATAAAAAAATTGAGAACCGCGCAGCGGCGACGCATATGGTTAGCCTTCTTTTGGTTACTTTTCTTTAGGTTGCTAGGAAAAGTGACTTGCCGCCGGACAACCCCCGGCAAAACTGTCAACTACAGAAAAACCCGAATAAATTAGGCCACCTTCAACCAATTCATCCCCAAAATGCTCTCTAACACTAGACTTTCAAAAATGAAGCCTTATCAGACTTGGACTTGGCAGGTCCCCGAACATTTCAACATCGGCGTTGCCTGCACCGACGCCCATCTGGATACCGAAGTCGAACATCGCATCGCCATGATTGTCGAGGACGACACCAAAGGAACTATCACCGCGACGTATGGCGAGCTTGCTAAACAAAGTAGTCAATTTGCAGAGGTTCTGAGACAGCAAGGTGTGGTGGCGGGAGACCGGGTATTGGTGCGTCTTCCCAATAGTCTCGAATATCCCATCGCATTTTTCGGCTCTATGAAAGTCGGCGCTATAGCCGTGCCGACGTCCACCTTACTTACGCCAGATGAAGTCGCGTATCTCATCAAGGATTCCGGCGCGAAGGTGTTGGTGATTGATAAACAAAGTTTGCACGAACTCGCCGCTAAATTGCCGACACATAGTAACGTTGTGCTCATCCTCACTACCGGCAACGGACTTGATGCAGACGTTGACGGCGTGACGATACGCGATTTAAATGCCGCACTCGATGGCATCACCACTTTTGCCGCAGCACACTTAACCCGTGCCAATGACCCCGCCTATTTGGTCTACACCAGCGGCACCACGGGATATCCCAAGGGCGTTTTGCACGCCCACCGTGCGCTGATCGGCCGCGAGCCTGCATCAACATACTGGTTTAACTTTGACGATAATCAGATTGATCGTATCGTGCATTCAGGCAAATTTAATTGGACCTACGTTCTAGGCTCCGCCTTAATGGATCCACTCTATCGTGGCAAGACAGTCATCGTGCATGAAGGCAAAAATGATGCGCTGCTATGGCCCCGATTAATCGCTAAGCATAAGGCGACAATTTTTATTGGTGTGCCGACTATTTATCGGCAGATCGTGCAAAAAACAGCGATCACCAAAGCCGACGTGCCAAGCTTGCGATTTTGCATGAGCGCGGGCGAGCATTTGTCAGACGATATGCTTACCGAGTGGCGCACCCGATTCGGCATGGATATTATGGAAGCGGTCGGCATGAGTGAGTTTTCTTATTACCTATCGCAATCGGTGCATCGCCCTATTCGCGCGGGATCGGCGGGCTTTCCACAGCCGGGCCATGATATTCAATTGCTGAATCCTGAAACATTGCTACCGGTTCCCCAAGGCGAGGAAGGCATGATCGCAGTGCCTGAGTCTGATCCCGGCCTATTTCTCAAGTATTGGCAGCTACCGGACGAAACCGCAAAACTGCGCCACGATGGTTATTTTTTTACCGGGGATCACGCCAAAATTGATGAAGATGGCTATTGGTGGTTTTTAGGGAGGCGCGACGACATTATTAAAAGTTTTGGCTATCGCGTCTCGCCCTATGAGGTGGAGCGCGTGTTGAAATCGCATGAGGCGGTGGCCGATTGCGCGAGTGTGGGCGAAATCGTTGACAAAGACAAATTGATCGTCGTGGCTTACGTGATTCTGCAGCCAGGCAGAGCGGTGAGCGCGCAAACGCTGCACCAATGGGGTCAAACACAGCTCGCCGCCTATAAAGCCCCCAAGCGTATCTACCTAGCGAGAGACTTTCCACGGACTAAGAATGGTAAAATTTTGCGGCGTGAGATTACCGCGGCACTAGCATACGAGCAATCGCATTAACTCCTGCAACTAAAATCCGCCAATACACTGGCGTCCACAAACATTTATCCTGGGCAAATCAGCATTTATCGGGGTGATTCTATTTATATGACCCTGAAAAATCCTGTAGTCCCCCGAACCAACCGTGAAAAATTCCTCAGCCCGTTATCCAGTTTTATATTCTGGTCATGTTGGCTGCAAATGCCGCTCTATCTTGGCCTATTGTCGCCTAAGCCATGTATGCATTTCAATTCTGGGTTGAGCTAGTGCATTTGGTCGAAACGGTATTTGGTAGTCAAGAAGCACTTAGACTATCGGTGGATTCGGCTGGTTATAAATTGCCGGTCTTAAAAGATGTGGCGAGCCAACCGCTTACAGATGCGGCTGGTGCCGTCATGTATGCGCCGATGCGAAACAATGAAACGATCATCATGCTCGTGGTGCTGACCCTAATTGGTATGGTGATGATTTCTAATTTGTTGATTATGGTGATAATCGGCGGGTATGAGACATTTGTGGCAAAGCTTGGCCTGCAAGGCCACCCCGATCAGCCGGAGTGGCTTTCACATGTAAACGCGTCGGTACTGAAAGTGAAGTTGGCTACCGCGATTATTGGTATCTCATCAATTCACTTATTAAAAACATTCATCAGCGCCGCTAATTACGATGAAAAAGTATTGCTCTGGCAAACCTCAATTCACATGGCGTTTTTATTTTCTGCAATGGCGATAGCCGCATGTGATCGGGTATTGCCGAAGCAAACAAGCGTTCACTAAAAAGTACGTTCTAAAGCACAAACTAGCCAATCCACACTATTTTTTCGTTGGGATACGCAATGACCACCATCATTAAACAAGAAGATTTTATTCAATCCGTCGCTGACGCATTTCAGTTCATCAGCTATTACCATCCGGTGGACTACATCAAAGCGGTGCACGCGGCCTATTTGCGCGAGGCATCTCCTGCGGCAAAAGATGCGATGGCGCAAATATTGATTAACTCGCGCATGGCCGCTGAGGGGCATCGGCCAATTTGCCAAGATACTGGCATTTGCATTGCGTTTATTCGTGTCGGCATGGAGGTGCAATTTCAAGGCGATATGACGCCTGAGCAAATGGTCAATGAAGGCATTCGCCGTGCCTATACCGACGTGAATAATCCGCTGCGTGGCTCAATGCTGATTGACCCTGACGGTATCCGCAAAAATACCTTAGATAACACGCCTGGAGTGACCCACATCGAAATAGTGCTGGGCAATAAAGTAGAAGTTACTGTCGCCGCCAAAGGTGGCGGCTCGGAAAATAAATCTAAATTTGCGATGCTGCTACCGAACGACAACATCGTCGATTGGGTCTTGTCGGTGGTGCCTACCATGGGTGCCGATTGGTGCCCGCCGGGTATGTTGTCATTAGGCATCGGTGGTTCGCCTGAAAAAGCGATGTTAATCGCGAAGTGGGGCATGATGGCGCCCTATGATTTTCATTTGCTCGAAGCGCGCAACAGTGCGGGTGAAAAGCTAACGCGTGCCGAAACGCTGCGGCTCGAAATTCATGAAAAAGTAAACGCACTCGGTATCGGCGCGCAAGGCTTAGGTGGGCTATCTACCGTGCTGGATGTGAAGGTGAATGACTACCCCACACACGCCGCCTCAAAGCCGGTGGCCCTGTTGCCAAACTGTGTTGCCACACGCCATGCGCACTTCACACTTGACGGTTCAGGTCCGGCTATCTTGCCGCCGCCATCGCTTAATGATTGGCCTGAATTAACCATGGATTACTCGAGCGCTAAGCGCGTAAATATTGATGGGATTACAAAAGCGGAACTTGGCACGCTAAAGGCGGGCGATAGAGTATTGATGACCGGCAAAATTTTGACCGGACGTGATGCCGCGCATCGTCGCATCACCGACATGATTCACAACGGCGAAGTATTGCCCACCGACTTTACCAACCGCATTATTTATTACGTCGGTCCGGTTGCTGCGGTGCGTGATGAGGTGATCGGTCCCGCCGGGCCAACTACCGCCTCGCGCATGGATAAATTTAGCGCTGACATGCTGGAAAAAACGGGGCTAATCGGCATGATCGGTAAATCAGAACGTGGCACTGCCACCATTGATTTGATCAAAAAAAATGGCGCGACTTATTTCATTGCGGTGGGCGGTGCGGCGTATTTGATTTCCAACGCCATTAAGGCGCAACGCTTAATTGCGTTCGCCGATTTAGGCATGGAGGCAATTTATGAATTTGATGTCGTCGATATGCCGGTGACGGTGGCGGTCGATTCCACCGGTAATGCGATACACCGCACCGGGCCTGCCGAGTGGAAAAGCAAAATCGGCAGCATTCCGGTTTTGGTTAAGTGAGGACAAGGCGATTTAGCTAATTTATGTCTGGGCCGCTACAAACTGGCAATTCGATGAACGCACCGCACATCAGCATCGTTGATGGCTCGGCAGGGTTACGTTTGCTGCTAACTGCATTTATCAAAACGCGCATAAAAGATGCTGTGATTGAGTCTATTGACCCGTTCTCGCAGACCACGCGGGATGCTGGTATTTCGGTGAGCGGGCAGGGAAGTGTGGTCATTTTAGGTGGCATGGGTACCGAGGCGGAAGTCTATGATTCGCTTGAGCGAATGCGCTGCCGTGCGCTATGCCCGCCACTAATTCTATTGGTGTCACCGCATTTAATGGCAGATGAAGCGGCGTTTATTGTGGCAGGTGCATTTGCGGTATTGCGAAAAGATAGTCTGTCATTTACGCGTTTGCAACACGTGCTAGAAGAGGCACTCGGCAGTACGCATCATCATGCGGTGGAAAATCAGCCGTTGCCAAAAACCTATTACGGCAAATTTTCGTTTGTTTATGACGGCCAGCGGCAGGTGTTAGAAATCGATGGCTATCGTTATTTATCGCATTTAGCCAGCGGGCAGTTGGCGCAGGTGTTCTTTGCGGAAGATACCAACACGGGCAACCGCGCAGTGATTAAAGTACAGACCAATTCGCCGCTTCAGAATTTGTCTGCGCTTACGGCAATCTGCAATCGTGGATTAGCCATTGACGCGCACCACAATCCGCACTTTGTTGACGTTTTTGATAGTGGACTTACCGGCGCATTTCCGTACGTGGTGCTGGAGTTTTTAGCCGAGGGTGACTTGCGTACCCGGACGAAAATGCCGATGACTATCGTTGAAAAGATCCGGTACGTGATTGCTTTACTGGAGGCGCTCTCGTCGCTGCATCGCACCGGCTACGCGCACGCTGACCTCAAACCGGAAAGTATTTTTTTTCGCGCGGATCATTCAATGGTGTTGATTGATTTTAATATTTCAACGGTATTTGGGTCAGCCGTTAATGCCAGCGCAACAGGTGATGTGCTGGGCACGCCTGCCTACATGAGCCCTGAGCAAGGCGCAGGGTTAGCGGTGACTGCTACCACCGATATTTATGCGGCAGGCATTGTATTCGTCGAGCTACTGACGGGTAAATGTCCGTTTACAGGTGATACCCCCGCGCAAACAATTTATCGTCATTTGCATGATGAAATTCCGCTGCTACCACTTCCGCTTCGTTACTTGCAGCCTGTTATTGATGAAATGCTGGCTAAAAACCCTGAGGAGCGTTTCGCCGATGCGGCGACGGCAAAAGCCGCGCTCACACCGTATTTACATATTCCGGTGATGGTAACGACTGCAATGACAGCAAAATCCACACTATAGAGTCACCGTATGACAGCTTTAAATTTAGCAAAACCTTTCGTTGGTTCGTCTGACGCGCTGCTAGTCGCGCGTGCATCAATTCGGCTCAACGCACCCATGTTAATTTTGGCAGCGGATGCCGCGGACGCCGAGCGGCTCGCTACGGAGATCATGTGGTTTGAACCACAACGTCGCGTCTGCCGGCTGCCCGATTGGGAGACATTGCCATACGACCATTTTTCGCCGCATCCTGATTTAGTGTCGGAACGCATCTCGACGCTGTATCGATTTGTTAAGGCAGATTTTGATATTGGCATTGTCCCTGTCACCACCGCCATGACGCGATTGGCACCGCGTGAATATCTAGCCGGACGCGCTTTTTTTATGCGCGTAAAAACCGCGCTGGATTTAGAAAAATTTCGTAACGACTTAGCCTTTGCCGGTTACAACGGCGTCAAGCAAGTGATGGCGCCAGGCGAATTTGCGATTCGCGGTGGCCTGATTGATCTCTTCCCAATGGGATCCACAATTCCTTACCGGATTGATTTGCTGGGGGACGAAATCGAGGCCATTCGCACCTTCGATGTCGATACTCAGCGAAGCATTTATCCGGTGAATGAAATACGCTTGTTGCCTGCGCGCGAATTTCCGCTGGATAAGGGCGGACAACATTTGTTTCGCGAGCAATTTCGTGATCACTTTGAGGGAGATCCTGCCAAAAGCCGCATGTATAAAGACGTTTCGGGTGGGTTAGCGCCGAACGGGATTGAGTATTTTTTGCCGCTTTTTTTTGAAGCCACCGCCACCGTATTTGATTATTTGCCGGACAACACCCATTTTTATTTACACGGCGACGTAGAAAAAATCGCCGACGCGTTTTGGCGCGATGTTAAATCGCGTTACGATTTATTGCGCGGCGATCGCGATCATCCGCTGCTGCCGCCGCAAGATATATTTTTGCCGGTTGATCAATTGTTTGCTGGGGTAGGGCGCTTTAGGCGATTAACTGATGCCGATATTGCCCGCCCAACGGCAGTAATAGCGAGCGTGGATGTTGATCGCAAGGCAGCAGACCCACTTGCGAGACTAAAACAAATGGTGACGCTGTTTGATGGTCGCGTGATGGTGGCGGCAGAAAGCTTGGGGCGCCGCGAGACGATGCTCACTTTCTTTAATGATAATAATTTGAAGGGCAGCGCTGGCGAGGACTTCCAGTCAATATTGTCTGAAAGTGCCCGTAACTCAACGAGTTTGCAAACAGGTTTGACAATTGTAGTCGCGCCTGTCCAGCGTGGCTTTGTGTTGCTTGATGACAAATTGGCCATCATTACTGAGAATGAGTTGTACGCGAGTGAGGTAAAACAATCGCGCCGACGCGATAAATCCAGAAGCAACGCCGAAGGCATGTTGCGCGACTTAGCCGAAGTGAAAATCGGCGACCCTGTAGTGCATGAGCAGCACGGCATTGGCCGCTACATGGGCTTGGTGTCGATGGATTTGGGCGAAGGGGTGATGGAATTTTTAGAGCTGCATTACGCGGAGGCCGCAAAATTATTCGTGCCAGTGTCGCAACTTTCAGCCATTTCACGCTATACCGGTGCCAACCCGGATGACGCGCCGCTACACCGGTTAGGCTCAGGCCAATGGGAAAAAGCGAAGAAAAAAGCCGCCGCGCAAATTCGCGACACCGCCGCCGAATTGCTCAATCTTTACGCCCGCCGCGCTGCACGCCAGGGCTTCGCCTTCCCATTTCAACAACATGAGTTTGATGGCTTCTCCTCCGGCTTTCCGTTTGAAGAAACGCCCGATCAAGCCGCCGCAATATTGGCCGTTAAAGCCGACATGACAAGCGGTCAGCCAATGGATCGCTTGGTTTGCGGCGATGTTGGTTTCGGTAAAACAGAGGTCGCCATGCGAGCCGCGTTCATCGCGGTGAACGCGGGTAAGCAGGTGGCAATACTCGTGCCGACGACATTATTAGCCGAGCAACATTTCCAAAATTTCTCAGATCGTTTTGCCGAGTGGCCGGTAAAACTCACCGAATTTTCGCGTTTTCGCAGCGCGAAAGAAACCGCTGAGGGCATCGTCGGAATCGCGAATGGCACAGTGGACATCGCGATTGGCACGCATAAATTAATTCAAAAAGATGTGGTGTTCAAAAATTTAGGCCTGGTTATCATCGATGAAGAACACCGCTTTGGCGTCCGGCAAAAAGAAGTATTGAAAGCGTTGCGCTCTGAAGTGGATGTATTGACCTTAACCGCCACCCCCATTCCACGAACACTCGCGATGTCCCTCGAAGGCTTGCGTGATTTTTCCGTAATTGCCACTGCGCCACAACGCCGACTGTCGATAAAGACATTTGTACAGACCGTCTCGGATGGCACGATTCGCGAAGGCATCATGCGCGAGCTCAAACGCGGCGGACAAGCGTATTACCTTTACAACGAGGTGGATACAATTCAAAACCAGCGTGAAAAATTGGAGCGCTTGTTGCCTGAAGCGCGTATTGCGGTTGCACACGGCCAATTGCCGGAGCGCGAGCTAGAACGCGTGATGCGCGATTTTTATCATCAAAAATCAAACGTGTTGTTGTGTTCAACCATAATTGAAACCGGCATTGACGTGCCAACCGCAAATACGATATTGATCCACCGCGCCGATAAATTCGGGTTAGCCCAACTACATCAATTGCGGGGCCGTGTCGGCAGGTCACACCATCAAGCCTATGCGTATTTGCTCACTCCACCGGAGGAGGCGCTCAATATCAACGCCAAGCGACGCTTGGAAGCCATCCAGTCGATGGAAGATTTAGGCGCAGGATTTTATTTGGCGATGCATGATTTGGAAATTCGCGGCGCGGGAGAAGTGCTCGGCGATTCGCAATCGGGCGGCATCCAAGATATTGGCTTTACGCTCTATACCGATATGCTGAACCACGCGGTGAAGTCACTCAAAGCGGGCAAAGAGCCTGATTTATCCAAGCCGTTATCCGTCGCAACTGAGATCAATTTACACTCGCCGGCGCTGATGCCTGACACCTATTGCGGCGATGTGCATGAACGCTTAGTGATTTACAAACGACTCGCCAACTGCGATTCATTAGAGTCACTCATCGATTTGCAGGAAGAGCTGGTGGATCGTTTTGGTACCATGCCGGAGGCCGCCGCGACCTTGCTGGCAAGCCATGAATTGCGCTTAATTGGCAAGCCGCTCGACCTAGTGAAAATTGACGCGAGTGCGTCGGCGATCACAATTCAATTTGGCGCCGATACACCAATCCACCCGCATCGCGTGATACAACTCGTACAGCAGCGCCGTCATTTTAAATTAGCCGGGCCCGACAAATTGAAAATCGAAAAACCCATCACCAGCCTGCATGATCGCGTAATGGAAATCAAAGCCACCCTTCGTGACTTAACGCCGCTGTCGCCTGCGGACGTGGCGGCAAATGTGGTGGCTAAATCAAAAACCACGAAAGCCGCTGCATAAATCATGGCTAATGAACTGAGTACATTCGCCCAATTTCGCTTGCTTGCGCTTGATATGGATTCAACCCTCATCACCATCGAATGCATTGACGAGATAGCGGACTTCGTTGGGTTAAAGCATGAAGTCGCCGCCATCACCGAAGCCGCCATGCGCGGTGAAATCGATTGGCCAAGTTCACTCAACGCGCGCGTTGCATTGCTCGAAGGCTTAGACGAATCGGTATTGCAGCAGGTCTACGATGAGCGTTTGCAATTGTCACCGGGCGCAGAAAAATTAATCGACGCCGCCAACGTTAACGAAATCTACACGCTACTCGTCTCAGGCGGCTTCACATTTTTTACCGAGCGATTAAAAGCGCGATTGGGGTTAAATGCCGCATTTTCAAACGAGCTTGAAATCATCAGCGGCAAACTCACGGGCCGTGTGCTGGGGGCGCTCTGCGATGCCGCCGCCAAAGCCCGCCATGTTCGTGAGACAGCGCAACGAATCGGCGCTACTCAAGCCCAAATTATTGTTGTAGGCGACGGCGCAAATGATTTATTGATGATGAAAGAGGCAGGCGTATCAATTGCGTATCACGCCAAGCCAATAGTACAAAAAGCCGCGACGCACTCGATTAACGAGGGTGGGTTGGATACTCTGTTGACGTGGTATTCAGCGTAGGGCGCACTCTGCTCGACAATGTCATGATTGTTAAATCAATGGTGCGTACAGCAATCTCCACGTCTAGCGGGGTTTTCCAGTTAATTTAATCTCAAAACGCCCGCCAATAGGCGAGTTTGTAAATTAAGCTAAGGTTAGCTGTTCGGCGTTACTTTTTTAATTCAACCTCTGTTGCGGGCAACGGAAAATACGCATACGGTGCTTTTGGCGCCTCTGAAACGTCGTTGCGTTTGAGTTGTTCGGCGTCGAGTGTTTTATCCCACCAAGTGGCGCGATTATTTTTCTGTAGTGTTTTCAGCTCGGGCGATTTATCGAGCATCTCGCGAACAAATTTGGTGATGTCAGATTCGTACATGGCCATGTGTGGTTCTCAACGTAGTTTGTTTAACCGAGATTTTCCATTCGACTTTGAGGTTATAACGAGGCTATTTTTTAGTGTATTTTCTGTTGACTGACGACTGAATTGCTAGCTATTCAAGAGAGAGAAACGGGAAAGACGCCAAAAATAGTCCGATAGCACTCAAACAGTCCCGACGGGACGCCTAATGGAAAATCTCGGTTTAAGGCCATTAGTTTATCACCGCGACCTTACGGCAAGTCGTGAGTTGGCACAACAGTTGCTGATAGGTTTAGCATATAGCGTAAATCCATTCTTTCTGTAGCTTCGCTGACTTAAGGCTGCCCCAATTGCGCCAACTTCGTTATCCGACGTCATTCCTAGGCCTCCTGCTGGTGGGCTTTGCCATTGTCACGCTGCCACTAATTGCGGGGCTGATGGCGAATGCGTTTGCGATTGAGCGACTCTCTGAGCTGAGTCAAAAAGCGGTTTACAACGCCACGCTTGCGACCAAAAGTGCGCGGCAGCTAGGTGCAGCAGCATTAGCGCTCGAACGCTCCGCGAGGTTTTATGCCGTGTCGGGGGATGCCGACATGATTGAAAGCTACAAGCGCACCAGAGCACAGTTTTTGTCAGAGTTAACGCAATTGGAGGCCTTGCCTCTGGCAAGTGAGATGTTGCGAGCGACTGCCATCATTAAGACAATGGAGGCGAATGCCTATGCCACACTCGCGCGCGCCATGCCGTCGGCTGATTTGCAACAAAAAATGGAGCGCGCATTCGGCGATATTTCCAACCGCGCTCAAAAATTAAATATGCTCGCCGACATTAGCGTAGACGCTGAAGTCGAAAGCCTGCGTGCCTCCGCCGCTAGGTCGCGCAATCATGTGTTTTGGCAAATGCTCGCGATGGTGCCTTCTGCCTTATTAATGATTGCAGGCTTTACTTATTTGCTGACGCGGCCAATTCGCGATTTGGGTCAGGCGATTCACCGCTTAGGCCAAGGCAAGTTAGCGCGACGTATTCGTGTAACCGGCCCACGCGACATTGAAAAATTAGGCGATCAACTGGATTGGTTGCGCCAGCGTCTCATCACGTTAGAAGATCAAAAGACGCGATTTTTTCAGCACATCTCACATGAATTAAAAACGCCACTGACCGCTTTGCGCGAGGGCTCCGATCTACTAGCCGAAGAGGTGGTGGGGCAACTCAATAGTGAGCAGAAAGAAATCGCGCGCATCTTGCGACACAATTCGCAATCGCTTGAGCGCCTCATTCAAGATTTGCTCACTTATAGCCAATCACAATCAGCGTTGCGCCTTAGAGAAACGCTGTCTATTGAGTTAGCGTCATTGCAAATGCTCGATTTAATTGATGAGGTTCTAGAAACACAAAAAATTGCGCTGGTCTCGAAATCGCTCAGCGTGCGCCGTGAATATGAAAAAACTACGCTAGTGGGCGATATTAAAAAGCTCCGCGTGGTGATGGATAACTTAATCTCGAACGCGATTAAATATTCGCCGCAGGGCGGCGTCATTACAGTTAGGCTAGTTAAGCAAGCCGATAACGCCGTTATTGAAGTGCTCGACGAGGGGCGCGGCATTCTTGAGGCGGATCGCGAGCGTATTTTTGACGCGTTTTACCGCACTAATGAGGCCATACAATCAGGCACTAAAGGCACGGGTCTGGGCTTGGCGATTGTGCGTGATTATGTGGAGCTACATCGCGGCAGTGTTGAAGCAGTCGCAGCAGCGTTGAACAGTGCCAGTGAAATAAAAAATGGTAAATCAGGTGCGCGCATTAGGTTGATACTGCCGCGATTTTTGAGTGCTGAAGAGCTTTAAACGAGATATTCCATTAGGCGTCCCGTCGGGACTGTTTGAGTGCTAACGGACTATTTTGGCGGCTTTCCTGTTTTTTCCTCTTGAATAGCGCGCTATTCATTCGTCAGTCAACAGAAAATACACGCAAAAATAGCTTCGCTATCATCTCAAACCCTAATAGCAAATCTCAGTTTAATTTATGATCAATGCGAATGAAAAAATGAATAAATAAAATTTGCTTCCTTCAATATTTTTAGTCGGGTTTGTCGCGTTGCTTGGCGGCTGCGCCGTTGACAATACCGCACCGCGGGTAGCCTCAGTCACGCCTTCACCTGTTGCGGCAAAGCCTTCGGCTACAGATCCACTGTTGCGATCAATTCGTGAATTGCGAAATATGACGCCCACGGCGCTGGCCGCAGGAAAAGACGTGGCGCGTGAAGCCTTTGAGCGCGACCCGGTAAAGTTTCGACGGCTACGATATTTGTTAGCGCTCAACGTTGCACCAGCAACAGCCGTAGATGATGACCGACTAATTAGCGTGGTCGAACCACTCCTGAACACATTCACCGACGACAACGATTTATTGATAAAAACAATCGCTGAGCAAATACGTGAAGCCGCGCTTTCCCGCAAAAAATTGCGCGATGAGATGGCAAGTATAAGAAGCCGAAATGCAAATACAGCGGCCAATAGCAAGCGCGATGATCGTGAGCCTGAAATGCGCACATTGCGTCTGCGTATTCAAGAATTAGAAAAACAAATTGCCGCGATGAAGTCAATTGACCGGAGCGTTACGCGGCGGTAGTACGTTGGTGGATTCAAAAATATCGTGGAACCGCGGATGCATGCTGATACAACCAAGCTTATTTTTTTGTGGTTGTGCAAACACCATCCCAACATCCTGTCATTGCGAACGTTTTTTGTGAGAAATCTTAACTGCGTTGCGCTTCGTACATCGACGATAAGATTCCTCGTCGCATGAACCGCCATCCTCTGTTTATATGGCAGGCTGGGCGTGCGTTTTAACGGCGTGCACTGACGTTAATTAGCGGTTTCAAAAAAATCCGGCACGAAAAATGCATATCTCCATCACATTCTTTTTTGGGGCACACTATGCATGATTTACTGGATAGAGCGAAAGTCAATATGACATTGAGTATCAAAGGCCATTTGTTGCTAGTCGACGACGATCCTGACCTATTACGCTTACTTGCAATTCGCTTAAAAGCCAACGGCTACCATGTCGCCACCGCTTCAAGCGCGCTTGAAGCACTGTCAATGATTGCTGCTGAGCGACCCGATCTGGTCGTGACAGATTTACGCATGGACGGCATGGACGGTATGCGCTTATTCGCTGAAATTGACCAACGCTATGCGGGCTTACCGGTCATTATTTTGACCGCGCATGGCACTATTCCCGATGCCGTATCGGCCACCCAAGAAGGCGTATTCGGTTATCTCACCAAACCCTATGAGGCGACGCATTTGCTTGCCCAAATTAATCGTGCGTTACTACTTCATGGTACGCATGGTGCGATAAAGCGCGCCTCTGCCCCGGCCAGCGTCGCCGCATGGCGGCAATCCATCATCACCCGTTCGCCGTTGATGGAAGAGCTATTGGTACGCACTGAGCGTGTGGCGCAAGGCGAGGCCAGCGTATTGATACAGGGAGAAAGCGGCACCGGCAAAGAAATATTCGCCCGTGCGCTGCACGACGCCAGCCCACGTGAATCAAAACCATTTGTGGCGCTCAACTGCGGCGCGATACCTGAGGCACTGTTGGAGAGTGAGTTATTCGGTCATAAGAAGGGCGCATTTACCGGCGCCGTGGCCGATCATTTTGGACTTTTTTGTGAGGCCGATGGTGGCACGTTATTTTTAGACGAAATTGGCGATATGCCATTAGCGTTGCAGGTGAAATTATTGCGCGCACTAGAGACGCACGAAGTGCGTCCGGTGGGCTCGGTGAAAAGTATTCCGGTTGATGTGCGTATCGTTTCGGCTAGCCATCGAGATTTATTGAAGGCACGCGATGAGGGCGAATTTCGCGAGGATTTGTTTTATCGACTCAATGTCGTGACGCTCAAAATACCGGCGCTACGCGAGCGCCGCGAAGATATCCCGTTATTGCTATCAAGCTTCGTGAAACGCTTGTCCGCGCATTATGGCAAGCGAGTGACAGGTTTCTCGCCCGATGCGTTGTCGATCATGTTGGCAGCACCGTGGCCGGGCAATATTCGCCAGCTACTAAATGTGGCCGAACAAGCCGTGGCGCTCACCACCTCCGATATTGTCCCAGTCAGTGTGGTCGAGCAGGCGATGCAGCTTGGTAAAGATAGCCTGGATGGCTTTGAAGAAGCGCGTCGTCAGTTTGAGTATGAGTATTTGACGAGTCTATTAAAGCTTACCAACGGTAGCGTCACCCAAGCCGCAAAAATCGCCAAGCGTAACCGCACCGAATTTTATAAATTGCTGCAACGCCATGGCTTGGAGGCGGCGCACTTCAAGGTGTAGCGTGTCGTGGTTTAGCTGACGAAACAAGCAACGATGCAAGTTGTTGAGCGCAATCCCTCCTAGCCTGCCTTTTTGATAGGGACGATCTAAAGCGGTAACCTCCACTCATTGTTATCGAGTCAACTTTTTCATTCAATGACAGATTGAAAGCGGCCTAAACTTTCTACTGCTCGCCGTTCTCAATTCCAAATACCAAATTCCAAATGCTTAATCGATCAGAATTGATATCGTGCAACCCGCACGGCCCCCCCTTTGCAAAGGGAGGTTTGGAGGGATTTTCGTTGAAGCGAAGAAATAATTGTCGTCGCAAGAAGCTCTAAGCCATGTCTGCTGGCCTGTCTTTTTCCTGGGTGAGTAACTGATTGCTTTGCAGCAAACAAATAGTCGTCGTCACCCACGTCAATCACGGATGCGCAAATGGTCACTGGGCACATCTAACTTGTCGTTTGATGGCGACGATAAATAAAGTGTAAAAACAACCACTTAGCAAATACAGCAAAATAGCGTCGCAATCGAGCGACAGCATGTCGTCAAAAAATGACTGTAGCGAATACATTAGCCCCTCAGATTTTATTTGACAGCGGTAAAAAAACTGGCACAGCAATTGCAATATAACCTTTGAATACTCGCGGAACGCCCTCCCTCCCTGGGCGCTTCGGTTCGCGGATAGGTCCCCGCTTACCATGGTTGTTGCTGCGGGTATTCAAGAGTGCGCCTTCTGGGGTGGTCAAATGACCACCCCACTTTTTTGCCTCGTTCACTCGTACCGACACTTTCTTCAGACGTAAAAAAACCGCGCTAGCCGTTATAAGGAGCGCGGTTTTTTTACCTGCGTTGAACTACTCCGGTACAGACACCATGCTGTTTGCAAACGTAATCGCATTTGCCGCCGCAGGGGTGACAACGATGGGCGGCGTGTTGGCTAGCGTGATGGCCGGTGCCGCGCCAGCGCTGCCGCCACGCGGTACAGTACGAACTACTTGTGATGCGGGCAAGGCTACATTATTACGTGCGTTTGCAAAGACGGCATCGAGTGCCTGATTAAAGTAGCGCTGCATCGGCACATAGCGCGTATCAAAGCCCGCTACGCTGGTGATGAGCGAATCAAAGTGTTGCGCGTTCGTCACTTCGATATAGCTTAATTTGCTCGCGCTATCGGCGATTTTATTAAGGCCAAAATAGGCGCGTGAGGTGTGGTTTACCGGGGCTAATGCATCGGCGCGACCATGCACGATGATGCTTGGCTTGCCGCGCAAATTACCGGAGCGGCGTAGTTCACCTAATACCGCATCGGTTAATACGGGCGCGGTGGCTTGACCAAAATTAATGATCCTCGAGGCGATACATTTTGCGCCCTCAATATTCAACGTTTGACGACCATCTGCATCCACGCTGATCGCGTCTTGTACCGCGCCGCCCGTCGAATTATTGTTGACAATGTTTACGCCAAGAGTTGGCGGCGCGCCGTTGCCTGCGGCGAATAATTGGCGCAATGTGTTGGCAGGGGTAGCAATCGGTGTGAAGGTTGTCGCGCTGGTGGTGGCATACGAAAAACCGCACTCATTGTCTTTCACGCTCTTGCGCCCGTAAGCGTTCACAGACGTTAGCGCGACGGAAGGTGTCGCAAGTGCATAGTACGCGCCGTGCAATTGATCCGCTTCGGCTTCCCAACCGGACGCACGTAATCTTGCATTTGCCGCGATCGCTAGCGCTTCATTAGTTGCACCGGTCACACCAATATTGAATGTCGCTGATGTCACTAGCGCTTGGCAACGTGCCACCGCCCGCGCGTTCGGTGTGAGATTTGCCCCAGGTGCCGTCGCTAATGCGGCGGCAGTCGCTGCACATGGCTGAAATAAATTCGCGAGGGCAATATATTCCATTTGCGTTTTACCTAGGCTGGCAACAGCGACCCCGCCGCGCTGAATTTTCAAGCTAGCATTTGCCGCCGTTTGTACTTGCGGCATGGCGACAGCAATCGCATCAATGAAATTAGTCGAATCTAACTCCGCCGCGGCTAACACTGCACCGCCGCCGTTGCCTGATGAAGCGGCAATGACCAAGGTATTTTCCGGTGTGTAGCGAACGGCTTTGCGACCATTCGGCGCATCCGCACCAAATTTTTGATTCAATGCGTAAAGCGCAAAGTTAATCGACTGCAACACATATGCGCCCCAATCGCGCTCAAAATTACGCTGCGAATGCGCGTGCTTAAAGGCCAATCGATTTGGCGTTGCGGTATTAAAAGCTGGCATTTCGGTCTGCAACAGGCCGGCTAAGTTGGCATTAAATTGTGCCGCCACGCCTGCGCTTACACCCGCTAGCCTTGCCCCAGCAATGCCAACAACTGTATCCGTCTGTAAATCATGGAAACCATTGCCGCCCCCCTTGTCGGTATAGACCACCGCACAGTTGCGTTTCAATCCCCATTCGCCCGCGCCACTAATGGCGCCATAAACATCGCGTGAGCCAGGCGATGGTGCGGCGATGATGCATGCATTGTTTACGTCAAATGCCGACGGTATCTGTAGCAACATCACAACATTTTCAGCACCCACGCCTGAACTATCTGAAAACGCCACCCACTCCTCACCCGCGATGCGGCCTTCGCTCGTGCCGGCGACACCGTTGCTATCCACATTAGGGCCATACAAGCTGCCAAAGCCGCCGCTTGCCGAGGTGTCCACACCGGCGCGGTAATTTGTATAAATCGATAAGCGGCGCAGCTCGGCTACGGTTGGGTTGGCGGAATCGGCAAATCCGGGTGCGGTGGCGGCGGCTAAACCGGTGCGGCCAAGGCCTGCAGTTAGTAAATCGTTCGATGTGCCGTCGTATGTTGTGGTGGTAATTGCCCCGCGAATAAAGGCAGGCTGCACATTAACAATGGCCGGTTCAGGATTTTTGCCGCAGCCTGTGATGATCACGGCGAGTGATAGTGCCAGCGTGGTTGAGGTGAAATAACGTTGTGTGGGTTTAACGGTGTGTTTCATTGATTCTCCAATATTGCGTCAGCCACGCAGGCCGTCGGCGTTAGCAATTTTCAAAAACGATTTTAGTAAACCGCAAGTATAAAGCGACGCGCAGTGAAACTGAGCCGCAGATGCGTTGTTGCAGATGGTGAGAGGGAGTTACAAATCGCCGTAAAGGTGGCAAGGTCTAACGGATCACCGTTCTCTCTCTGTATGGAATGAACATGAATCCCTTTTTTGCATGGTGAGTGCGCTGGTTAATTATTCATTTAATTGGGCGCGTGCCTAGTTTGTCCGGCTGTGTTAAGTCGTTCACAGGCCAATTGCAAGCGGCCTTTCATATGGATGCAACGCTAAAATACGAAAGTCGAATATCAGAGCGCAGTTTGGATGAATTTTGCCTGAAACGGCAGGCTGGACGTGCACTTTGTAATTATGTAATTGCCTACTCCAGCTCTTCAATCCACGCTGCCTGTATCGCTTCCAATATTTTTTCACCTGATCGGCTGGCTTCATCACTGAATTCTGGCAATGCCATCACCCACGAATGGAGATCGGTAAAGCGGATGGTGCTGGGGTTTATGTCCGGATGGACTTCAGACAATTGTATGGCGATCTCTAGCGTGTCAGTCCATTTTAGGGTCATGAATTATTCTCCCGCGCATGATTGATGGTGTATTTGGGGATTTCAATTGTCAACGGTGTGTTGCCAATATGCAGCTGACACGATAGTCGTGACAATGGCGTGAGTCCCCATGCCATATCAAGCATGTCTTCTTCTTTTTCGAGCGCCTCTGGTAGCGAATCGATACCTTCGCGCACGATGATATGGCAGGTAGTGCAGGCGCAAGATAATTCGCAGGCGTGCTCAATGGCAATTTTATTATCGAGCATGGCCGTGCAAAGTGAAACGCCCGGCGCAACGTCTAGTGTCGCGCCTTGCGGGCAGAGTTTTTCGTGAGGCAGTATGGTGATGACAGTCATAAATTTTTAATTACCAAGTTCGGCAAGAGATTTGCCAGTGAGTGCGCTGGCAACACTTTTGTCCATGCGTTTGGCAGCAAATGATTCGGTGGCGGTTGAGAGTGTTTCGCTAGTTGATTTAATCAGGGCAACATCGGTGTTGGCGGTGGCAGATTGCAATGATTGTATTGCGGTTTCAATTTCAATAACCTCATCCGCGCTCAACATAGCGCCATCAACTTTTATTGCCGCACGGATGGCCTCGATAAGCCTGGCGGCATCGGTGCGTGCCTCGGCTAGGCTGCGCGCTTGGGCATCTGCCTTGGCATGGGTAAAGCTTGCTTGCAGCATGTTGGCAATCTCCGCATCCGTTAAGCCATAAGACGGCTTGACATCAATTTGCGCGGCCACACCACTGACTAACTCTTGTGCGCTCACCGACACTAATCCGTCGGCATCGACTTGGAATGCCACGCGTATGCGGGCAGCACCCGCGACCATTGGCGGAATACCGCGTAAGGTAAAGCGGGCGAGTGAGCGACAATCTTTCGTGAGTTCACGCTCGCCTTGCACAATATGCAGTGACATGGCGGTTTGACCGTCTTTGTAGGTGGTGAATTCTTGGGCTCTGGCGACAGGGATGGTGGAGTTACGCGGTATGATTTTCTCCGCCAGACCGCCCATGGTCTCGATGCCGAGCGAGAGCGGTATCACGTCTAGGAGCAGCATATCCTCGCCGGTTTTATTGCCCGCCAGGACATTGGCTTGAATTGCCGCACCTAAGGCCACGACTTTGTCGGCGTCGACATTGTTGAGAAGTGGCTTGCCAAAGTAGTCTTTGATGGCACGCTGCACATGCAGCATACGGGTAGCACCACCAACCATTACTACGCCGTCAATTTCGTCGATGCCTAACTTGGCATCACGCATCGCCTTTTTAACCGGCAGCAAGGTGCGATCAACCAAGTGGATGGTGAGTTGATGAAATTCGTCGCGCGTTAATTTCACCTTTAATGTTTGACCGTAACTTAGCTGTATTTCGGCATTCGCTTCGACGTGTAACGTTAGTTGCTCTTTTACTCCGCGTGCAGCCATGAGTATGCGGCGCAAATCTTTTTGGTTCGCACTCACCAACTGATACTGTTTACGCCAATGCGCACCAATTGCTTGGTCAAAATCGTCCCCACCTAATGCAGCGTCCCCATTGGTGGCGAGCACTTCAAATACCCCGCGCGATAATTTCAAAATCGAAATATCAAACGTGCCACCGCCCAAATCAAATACCGCAAAGGTGCCTTCGCTTGCGTTATCTAATCCATAAGCAATGGCGGCGGCGGTCGGCTCATTTAGTAGCCGTAATACATTGATACCCGCAAGCCGTGCGGCGTCTTTTGTTGCTTGGCGCTGTGCGTCGTCAAAGTAGGCGGGCACGGTGATCACGGCACCGACTAATTCCCCTGCCAACGATTCTTCGGCTTGCGTGCGCAACACTTTCAAAATTTCGGCAGAAATATCGACGGGTGACTTCACACCGGCAACCGTCTCAATTTTCACCATGCCGGGTGCATCAATAAATTGATACGGCAGCGCGCCGTATTTGGCAACATCCGCCATGCCCCGCCCCATAAAGCGCTTTACCGACACGATAGTGTTAGCAGGGTCATCGGCCTGCTCGGCTTTTGGCTTCACGCCGACTTCAATACGGCCATCGGCAAAATAGCGCACCACGGAAGGCACTAGTTTTTCACCCTCGTGCGTGACTAACACCGTCGCGATTCCACTTTTAACGCTCGCCACTAATGAGTTGGTAGTGCCCAAATCAATGCCCACCGCCAAGCGATGTTGATGTGGTGAGGTCGACTCACCTGGTTCTGCAATTTGTAGGAGTGCCATAGACGATGCGTCAGCTTTCTATTGCTTCTGCGGCGAGTTGAATTTCCTCACCCAATTTTTCTAAGAAGCGTAATTTACGCACGGTTTCGCGTGCATACACCAACGTATCTAAATCGGCTAACTGTGTGGCGAGCAATGCAAAGAGTTTTATTTCGTCACGGCGTTTTTGCGTGGCGAGTACGTCAAGGGCGGCGTCGTCGCGCCCCGCTTTGGCCTCCACCACTGCCTCCCGCCATTCTATTTGTTCTGTTAAAAACGCGATGGGCATTGCGGTATTGCGCTCTTCCTCAGTATCAATGCCGTTCAACTTCAACAAATAGCGGCCACGATTGAGTGGAGATTTTAATGTGCGATAGGCTTCGTTGGCCTGTGCCGCCCACTGCGCCGCGAGACGTTTTTCATTGTCAACAGCATTTACATAGCGATCAGGGTGCACTTCTTTTTGCACCTCTAAGTAGGCCTTATCAAGCGCCTTGGCATCAAGGGCGAATGTGGGGTCTAAGCCAAATAAAGCAAAGTGAGTTTTGGTGAAATCTGGATTCATACGCTATTGAATAAACAACTTTTGTGTAAATGATTCATATTGATTCAAATACCTGTAATAAAAGATAAACACAGATTGCAGTTGTAGCAATACTTGTGTCCGTCGATATTCATTAACAATGCTCGTCGGTTGTTGCATTTTCTTGACGCCGTCAGATAGCATCCGGTCTTTCACGCAAGCATTAAAAAGGGCGCACTAAAGCGCCCTTTTTATTTCCGGCCAGAATACCAAATTAAACGTTGAACGATTCGCCACAACCGCACTTGTCTTTCTCCTGCGGGTTGTTAAATTTGAAGCCCTCGTTTAAACCTTCTTTAACAAAATCTAGCTCGGTACCGTTAATGTAGACAAGACTTTTTGGGTCAACGAATACTTTCACACCGTGCGACTCAAAGGTTTGGTCTTCGTCACCAACGGCATCCACAAATTCAAGCTTGTACGCCATGCCAGAGCAGCCGGTTGTGCGTACACCGAAGCGTAGCCCAATGCCTTTGCCGCGCTTGGTCAAATAATTTTGCACGTGCTTAGCGGCACTATCGGTTAGGGTGATCGACATAATTACGCCGCCTTGTCCAACGCGACTACTTGCGTTTCAGCATGCCGAGATTGGTAGTCGGCAATGGCGGCTTTAATCGCATCCTCTGCCAATATCGAGCAGTGAATTTTTACTGGCGGCAAAGCGAGCTCTTCCGCGATTTGGGTGTTTTTAATTTGCCCCGCTTCAGCAATCGTTTTACCTTTTACCCACTCGGTGACGAGTGATGACGATGCAATCGCTGAGCCGCAGCCGTAGGTTTTGAATTTCGCATCGGTGATGATGCCATCCGCACCAACTTTTATTTGCAGCTTCATCACGTCGCCGCACGCGGGTGCGCCCACCATGCCGGTAGCAATGCCGTCTTCATCTTTGCCGAATGAACCGACGTTACGGGGATTTTCATAGTGATCAATTACTTTTGTGCTGTATGCCATGATATTTCTCCTAATGATTCTAAATAGCTGGTTTACGATTTCGGTTTCACTGTTTAACGGTTTTCGTTTCACAAATTGTCTGGTTATGCCTGCAATTTGTGCTGACTAGTACGGAAAAAAGTAGGTTTACGCTTTTTTCCGCTCCGTTGTAGGTTTTCACTTTTTCACGAATGCCCTAATGCGCCGCCCATTGGACTTTGCTTATATCCACGCCATCTTTAAACATTTCCCAAAGCGGCGACATATCGCGTAATTTGCCGATGCGCTCCTTCATAAGTTTAATCGCGAAATCGATATCGGCTTCAGTTGTAAAGCGACCAATCGAAAATCTTATTGAGGAATGGGCCAACTCATCATTACGCCCTAGCGCGCGCAATACGTACGATGGCTCAAGGGATGCTGAAGTGCAAGCCGAGCCCGATGACACGGCTAATTCCTTCACACCCATGATGAGCGACTCGCCTTCAACAAAGTTGAAGCTGATGTTGAGGTTATGCGGTATGCGTGCATCCATATCGCCGTTGACGTAGACCTCTTCCATTTCCTTTAAGCCGTTGTAGAGTCGGTCGCGCAGCATGCGAATACGCTCATTCTCGGTTGCCATCTCAACACGTGCAATGCGAAATGCCTCACCCATGCCAACAATTTGATGCGTCGCTAAGGTGCCCGAACGAAAGCCACGCTCATGGCCGCCACCATGCATTTGTGATTCCAAGCGGATACGCGGTTTACGACGTACAAACAGCGCTCCCATGCCTTTTGGCCCGTAGGTTTTGTGCGCAGAGAAGCTCATCAAGTCAACCTTCAATGCCTGCAGGTCAATGACAATTTTGCCGGTGGCTTGGGCGGAATCGACATGCAGCACGACACCTTTTGCGCGACAAATTTCGCCAATCTCGGCAATCGGCTGGATTACGCCAATTTCATTATTGACCGACATGATTGAGACCAAAATCGTATCCGGCTGAATGGCGGCTTTAAATACTTCCATATCAATTAAGCCGTCATCTTTAACATCCAAATAAGTTGCCGTGAAGCCTTGGCGCTCCAGCTCGCGTACGGAGTCAAGCGTGGCTTTATGTTCGGTCTTAACGGTAATAATGTGCTTTCCCTTGGATTGATAAAAAAACGCCGCACCTTTAAGCGCTAAGTTGATCGACTCCGTGGCGCCTGATGTCCAAACGATTTCCTTCGCGTCACAATTGACTAATTTCGCAACCTCTTCACGGGCGACTTCGACCGCTTCCTCCGCTGTCCAGCCATATTGATGGCTGCGCGAAGCGGGGTTACCAAAATCTTCGGTTAAAAACGGAATCATCTTTGCGGCGACGCGCGGATCAACTGGCGTAGTAGCCGAGTAATCAAGATAGATAGGTTGTGCAGGTTGTTTCATGGATGCGACTTCTCTCAAAAAATGGTTAAGCAGTGGCAGTGATGCCAACGACGCCAAGGCTACGGTTGCCAATGTTGCTTGGGCTGACTTTGCTGATGGTTGCGGAGGGCGCATTTTGCTGCGCTACCAGCTCGGCTAAATTCACGCCAGATAAAAATTGAATCACATTAACGTTCAAGCTTTCCCACAAGTCATGGGTCATGCAGCGACGATGTGCCTTGGCGTTAGACTCGCCACCAAGGCAATTTTCTTTGCCCCCACATTGGCGCGAATCTATTGGTTCTTCAACTGCAAGAATAATATCGGCAACCGAAAGCTCATTGAGCGGGCGAGCTAAGTTATACCCGCCGCCTGGCCCGCGTACCGACTCAACCAAGGCGCCTCGACGCAGCTTGGAAAATAGTTGCTCCAAGTATGAGAGCGAAATTTTTTGCCGCTCTGCGATATTGGCTAGTGTGACTGGCCCGTTGTTAGCGTGTAGCGCCAAATCAAGCATGGCGGTCACGGCAAATCTACCTTTTGTGGTCAAACGCATAGGTCACCTGAATGTGTTTTGTATGGAATGCATAGTGGACAAGCAAATAACCAACTAATTCAGTCAAGTATAGAAAACCCCAGTGTTTTTATCAACTATTTTTTCTCGGCCTTTTCGTGGCGCGTGGCGGGGGCGAGGGTTTCAGCGAGGTTTTGACGCCAATGGTCGGCTCAAAAAATACAAAACTAGCCTATTCACCGCTATTTTTTGGCGGCAGGCTTCCGTCGCGTGCAGTTTGCTGAAGACCTGCGCCAGATGTACCAATTTCGCGTCGAGGCATCAACGACGCGAAATTCATTGCAGTCGCACATCGATGCCGGTTGCAACATTCATCTGCGTATTCACATTGGCGTAATAGGCATTTTTGAGAGAATCTTAGATCTCTAGGTCTGTCAAACGTTTCAGACGCAAAATGCTTGGAAACGACCGTCATTAAATGAGTTTGTGTATTGGGAACTTCTATAAACCCACTACGCGGACGAATTTCGCCTCTCCCGCGTTTGCCAAACCCATCGCCGTACATGGATACCGGACGCTCCTGAAGACGAATTTCGCCCGCTTGCTGTGGTTTCTAGAAGCTCCCTGTTGGCGGAATTCGCTAACTGCCAGTGCGTGGGAGCCGGCTAGCGGACGGCGGCGAGAACCCAGTTAGAGTGTGCCTGTGCGCGGTTATGCCTTGTGCTTCATAATACGCGTTAGAAGGCGCTCCGCATGGGGCGTACAGTCTGCCGGGCTTTAAAAAACCAAATCAAACTAATCCTTGGCTCTTCATGATTTGATCCTCACAAGTCGTTGGTGAAACACACATCTAATTAGGACGGACGCTTAATGCAATATCAAAATGTTTCAATTCTGAGTCTCGCGCACGTCGACGCTCCGCATCGTGTCACCTCGGCCGAAATGATGGCGCAACTTAGCGAAACCGCAGCGCGCTTTGAGATGCGCCCTGATCTACTAGAAAGCGCATCTGGCATTATCGCGCGCCGCTATTGGGATGAGGGTTTCCAGCCCAGCCAAGCCGCCGCACTCGCGGGGGAGAAGGCGCTTCTGCAAGCCGGCATTGATCGATCACGTATCGGCATCATCATCAATACCTCGGTCTGCCGCGATTACATTGAGCCTTCCACGGCCTGTATCGTGCATGATCGGCTTGGGCTTTCTAAGGATTGCCTGAATTTTGACCTAGGCAATGCGTGTCTCGCGTTTCTGAGCGGCATGCAGATGGTGGGTAATATGATTGATCGCGGTCAGATCGATTACGGACTTATTGTCAATGGCGAGAGCGCCCGCTTTGTGCAAGATGCCACCATTGCGCGCCTCAAGCGCGGTGAGACCACGTTGCAAGAATTCCGCGATCAATTCGCCACCCTCACGCTTGGTTCGGGCGCGGTCGCCATGGTGATGTCGCGCTCGGCGTTGGCACCAGACGGCCACGCGTTCAGAGGCGTGGTTAATCAAGCCGCCACGCAGCATAGCGGCTTGTGCCGTGGTCAGGTTGACATCATGTACACCGACGCCAAGCCGTTGCTCACAGCAGGGCTTGCGCTCGCAACTGAAACCTTCAAACGCGCCCAGCAGGAGTTTGGTTGGACCACCGGCCCGGACGCCAATATTGACGAATACATTCTCCATCAGGTCAGCGGTGCGCATACGTCGGGCTTGTGCCAAACGTTAGATCTTGATCTGAAAAAAGTGATGGCGCTATTCCCCGAATTTGGCAATATCGGACCGGCGGCAGTGCCGATTACGTTGTCAAAAGCGGCGGAAAGTGGCCGTCTCAACAAAGGCAGCCGCGTGGCGCTCATGGGCATTGGTTCGGGCTTGAATTGCAGCATGGCTGAGGTCATCTGGTGACGCCTGCCGATCCGGCGCCACGCTACCCAAACTATCCGTTTCAGCCGCATTACTTTGACCGTGGTGCTAGTCTCAACATGCATTACGTCGACGAAGGCGAGGGCGCACCGGTAGTCATGGTGCATGGCAATCCTTCGTGGTCGTTCTATTATCGCAATCTCATCAAGGCGCTGTCGGCTACTCACCATTGCATCGCGCCAGATCACATCGGCATGGGGCTGTCCGATAAGCCTGACGATGCCGCCTACGCCTACACGCTAGCGCAGCGCATCGACGATCTTGACGCCTTCATTGCCTCGCTGAAGCTCACGCAGCCACTCACGCTGGTCATGCACGATTGGGGCGGCATGATCGGCATGGGCTGGGCGGTGCGTCATCCTGAACAGGTCGCGCGGCTGGTGATTTTAAATACCGGCGCCTTCCCGCTACCGCCGGAGAAACCATTCCCATGGCCGCTCAAACTTACCCGCACATGGTTGGGCACATTGCTGGTGCGCGGCTTTAACGCTTTCGCTTATGGCACTACCGTCATTGGCTGTCGCCGCAATCGGATGCCAGCCAACATCGCCCGAGCCTATTGCGCGCCATACAATTCGTGGGCAAATCGCATCGCCACACTTCGCTTTGTGCAGGATATTCCGCTGAGCGCGGCTGACGCTGGGTATGCGATTGTTAAGCATGCGGAAGCGAACTTGCACATCTTTAGGGACACGCCCGCCATAATCGGTTGGGGCGGCAAGGATTTTGTTTTCGACGCGGCATTCTTGCGGCAATGGCAAAAAAATTTGCCGAACGCGAGGGTGCATCTCATGCCAGACGCCGGCCACTACGTGCTCGAAGATGCGGCGGACGAGCTGATTCCGATCATCACGCAGTTCGTGCGGTCCAGCGCCCGTTAAGCGTGATCATGAGCAACGCTGGCGACGCTGAAATTTGCAACATCGCGGCGCATCTGCCGAGGATGGCGCGGCTGCAGCCCGACACCCTCGCGGTGGTGCTTCCCACCGGACTCGACGCGCAAGGTAAACGCACTTACGCGCGGCAAACCTATGCCGAGCTTGATCGGCAGAGTGACGTGATCGCCGCTGGGCTCTACAAAACTGGACTTAAGCGCGGTATGCGCACTGTGTTGATGGTCAAACCCGGCCCGGACTTCTTTGCGCTGACCTTCGCGTTATTCAAGGCCGGCATTGTGCCGGTGTTAATCGATCCGGGCCTCGGTATTGCGCAGCTAAAGACCTGCCTAGCCCAAGCCGAGCCCGAAGCGTTCATTGGTATCCCCGCCGCCCACGCGGCGCGCGTGTTGCTGGGTCTGGGACGCAAGACCGTAAAAATCCGCATCACGGTCGGCTCTCGTTGGTATGGCTGGTTTTGGGGCGGCACCACGCTGATGAATGTAATTTCCCTCGGCGACGGCACAGGCGCAGTTCTTGAAAACACCGCAGCCGATGAAACCGCGGCGATTCTCTTTACCAGCGGCAGCACTGGTATCGCCAAAGGCGTGCGCTACAGCCACGGCAATTTTGCGGCGCAGGTTGAGTTGATACGTAATACCTACAATATTGAACCGGGTGAGATCGATTTGCCGACGTTTCCGTTGTTCGCGTTGTTTGATCCGGCGCTTGGCATGACCACTGTCGTGCCCGATATGGACTTCACACGACCGGCCAAGGTTGACCCGATGAAGATCAAACACGCGATTGACGACTGGGGCGTTACTAACGTGTTTGCGTCGCCAGCACTGCTGGCAACCGTCAGCCGACACGCAGTTGCGGTTGATGGCTTAAAGGGTGTCGCCAATATTGTGCAATGGCCAACCGTGCGACGCATCCTAACGGCAGGCGCACCGGTGCCGGCAGCAACACTCGAACGTATGCATCAAATGCTGTCGCCTGATGCCCAGATATTTACGCCCTATGGCGCCACCGAAGTGCTGCCGGTTGCAAGTATCGGCAGCCGCGAAATCCTTGCCGACACGCGAACTCTCACCGATGCCGGTGCGGGTGTGTGCGTTGGCCGTGTGGTAGCGTCGAACGATGTCCGTATCATTGCCATTACCGATAAGCCAATCGCTGATTGGGCACAAGTTCGCGAATTACCGGCGGGCGAGATCGGTGAAATCACCGTGGCCGGACCGACCGTGACGTCAATGTATATCGGCCGGCCCGAGGCGACAATCTTGGCGAAGATCAACCGCGATGGCGTGATCGTGCACCGAATGGGGGATGTTGGTTACGTTGATGCGGCGGGTCGGCTGTGGTTTTGCGGGCGCAAATCGCATCGCGTGCAAATTGGCGATGTGACATTGTATTCCGCGCCAGTTGAGGAAGTTTTCAACACGCATGCGGCGGTGTTTCGCACGGCGTTGGTTGGTGCAAAGGTTGGCGGCATGAGGATGCCGGTGCTATGCGTTGAACTTGATCCTGAAACGCGTGGAAAGAACGAGCTGTCGGCACGCGAGCTATTCGATCAACTGAAGTCAATCGGTGCAAAGCACAACCACACCAAAGGCATCACGCAGTTTTTGATCCACCCGGGCTTTCCGGTGGACATACGTCATAACGCCAAGATTGGCCGCGAGAAGTTGGCGGTGTGGGCGCAATCGAGGCTCGCATGATTCTAGTAACCGGTGGTAGCGGCTTCTTGGGCGGTGCGGTGGTGCGACAACTCGTTGCTCGCGGTGACAAGTTGCGCAGCCTGCAACGCAGTGATGCGCCGCAGTTGCGTGACCTCGGAGTAGATGTTGTTCGCGCCAATCTTTCGGATCAACGTGCCGTCATTGATGCCGCTAGCGGCTGCGAGGCGGTGATGCACATTGGCGCTAAAGCGGGTGTCTGGGGGCCGTACGACGACTACTACCAAGCCAACGTTGTCGGCACGCGAAATGTCATCGAGGCCTGTCGTGCGCATGGCATTCAACGGCTGGTCTATACCAGCACGCCATCCGTGATTCACGCCGGTGGCGACGTCGAGGGGGTGGATGAAAGCGCACCATTGGCGACGCACTTTGATACCGCGTACCCGGCGACCAAGGCCGAAGCAGAATCGATGGTGCTCTTAGCCAATGGTCCAACGCTCGCGACCATCGCGCTGCGACCCCATCTGATCTGGGGGCCGAACGATCCGCAACTGACGGCGCGCATCCTCGCGCGTGGTCGTGCTGGACGATTGCGTCTGGTCGGCGGCGGCGTCAAGAAAATCGATTCGGTGTATATCGACAACGCGGTCAGCGCGCATCTCTTGGCACTTGACCGCTTGGCGCCCGGCGTGAAATGTGCTGGACGGGTATATTTCATCTCGCAAGACGAGCCGATGCGCCAATGTGATTTGGTGAATGGCATCCTCGCGGCGGGCGGCCTGCCGCCCTGCAATAAGTTCATTTCGCCCAGCGCCGCGTATGTCGTCGGCGCGGTGTTGGAGTTTGTCTGGCGTGTGATGGGGCGTGCCGATGAGCCAATGATGACGCGCTTTCTCGCTAAGCAACTTGGCACTGCCCATTGGTATGACATAACCGCTGCCAAGCGCGACCTTGGGTATGTGCCTTCAGTCTCAATTGCCGAAGGGCTGGCGCAGCTTAAAGTATCGCTTCACGGCAAAGGACACTCAGAACGTAGCGAAACGCATGTATAACGACGTGTACAAATTCTGGTTTGAAGAAATTGACCAAAAGCAGTGGTGGATTGCCGAGCCCGCGTTTGACGAATTGATCCGGCAGCGCTTCGGTGATGTGCTGCGTCGCGCGCCACTCGGTGAGTTGTTTAGCTGGCGCGCTGAGTTTCGCGGTCGTTTGGCCGAGATTGTTGTGCTCGATCAATTCTCACGTAACGTCTATCGCGGTACGAAGCAGGCATTTGCACATGATCCGATGGCGTTGGTGCTTTCGCAAGAAGCGGTGGCGCGCGGCGTGCATCTTCTGTTGGCGCCGGTCGAACGCGGCTTTCTGTTTTTGCCGCACATGCACAGCGAATCAAAGACCGTACATGCAGCCGCCGAGACGTTGTATCGTGAATATGCCTTGCCAAATAATTACAACTTCGAGTTGGAACACAAAGCGATCATTGATCGCTTTGGTCGCTATCCGCACCGCAACGCTATTCTCGGGCGCGAATCGACTGCCGAAGAGCTTGAGTTCCTGAAGCAGCCGGGGTCGAGTTTCTAGCATAGCGGCGAGTGGGTGAGAGTGTCTGGACCTAGCGGACGTTTCAGATTAAGAAGCCAGTTAAGGTTATTTAGCTGACTGCGCCGATTCTGCGAATGGGCGCACGCGACACCAATTTAACCATCACGGTAAATACAATTGCCGACAAAATAACGCCGACGCTTTACGTTACGAGTTGCTCACCATTTCCTAAACATTTAAAATTTTATAATTTATGATTAGTTCACTCGTCCAGTTGCCATAGGTTGGCGCTAATCGACTCCGCATTTCACCTTCAAGATTTAGCAATGCGTTTGGCATCTATACGTTTTTGATATCGATTCATCAAACCTGTGACAGACACCCCATGCAAAACAATAGAGGCAGCGACAACCGATAGTGTAGTGGTCACGAGCACTTCAGCCACATCTGACGGCACGTTGTGGTTTAGCGCGTACATCAAATAAAAAATTGAGCCCACGCCGCGTATGCCGAACCAGCCGATCAAATTTTTTTGAGTGTGGGACATGCGGATGCCGATCAAGCCTACCGTCACCGCAAATGGCCTTAAGAGCAAAAATAATAGCCCGATGAATAACCACGAGACATCGCGCCAGTTAACGCTCCATAATAGGATGCCGATCACAATGACGATAATCACTTCGCCCAGCCGCTCAAGCTGCTCATTAAAACTCAACACCGCATGTGCCATATACGCAGGCGCGAGTATCGCGTCGGTCGCTAATGCATCGTTGCCCGCATTGCTTGGGATAGCTGCTTGATTCATGCCCTCTATTGTCAGATTATCGTTGGCGATGCTAGCTATCGCGCTTTTATCCGCCAAGGGTGTGGTTGAAGCTGTGTCTGATGCCGCGTTTAAGGCAGTGTTTGGGGAAGTTTTCGAGGAAGTGTCTAAAGCCGTGGTCAAGGCCGTTTCAATATGCTCCACACGGCGCAGTGCTACCCCGGCAGCAAACACAGCAAGAAAACCATAAGCGTCTGCCATGAGCGCGATGCCATAAGCCGCTGCAATAATGCCGAGCGCTAAAAAATTATCAAAACCAAACGCGTGTTTATGTGTTTGCCGAAGATGCAAAACCAGCTGGCCAATTCCCGTCCCCATCGCGATACCAATCGCAATTCCCACTGCCCCTGCCCAGGCAACGTCAATGACGACCCAGCGCCAGCCGTATGAGCCGATTTCGTGAAGCCCCATCAGTCCCAACCCTAGCATGACCACAGGAAAGGCTGTACCGTCGTTAAGACCGCCTTCACCCGTTAACGCAAATCGGAGTTGATCGCGATCATTCGGCTCAATCACTTGCACCTCAGAAGCTAGAACCGGGTCTGTCGGCGCCAAAATACCGCCAAGCAGAATTGCAGCACCGACAGACAGCCCGAGTAGTAACACCCCGGCCACACTTACCAGTGCCACGGTGAAAAGCATAGACACCACCGCAAGTCGAACGGTAGGATGCCAGCGGCGTCTATTTAAAGCGGCGTTTGATCCCATATTGAGCTTTAAGCCCGACGTAAAGAGCGAGATCAGCACCACCAGTTCGGCTACGTGTTCAAGCCATTGTGCGTCTGCGACGGCATTTAACGTGATCACCCCAAGCCACAATGGACTGAATGCCATGCCAATTAACAGGTAGAGCATTGCGCTACTAAACGGGAGGCGGGCGAACCATGAGTTGGCTAGGCTCATGATTAATAAAAGCACTCCTCCAAGCGCTAGCCAATGTTCAGCTTCCATTAGCCGCAGCCGTAATTCATACGTGCTTCACATTGTCTAACGCTGGTCTAGCGCACATTGAGCCGTATTTTTGTGCATAAACCCAGGTGAACTCCGCACCAATGAAGAAAATTTGTGCGGAGTAATAAACCCAAACCAAAATAACCGCGATTGAGCCGGCCGCGCCAAAGCTTGATGCAATACCGCTGCGGCCAATATATAAGCTAATTAAAAATTTACCGGCCGTAAAAAGTAGCGATGTAACCAACGCGCCAATCCAAACATCGCGCCAATGAATGGGCGCGCGCGGCATCAGCTTAAATATCATGGCGAATACAATTGTCGACAGCATAAAGCCGACGCTAAGATTGACCAATTGCATCACAATTTCCCACGCGCCAAAAATAGGCGCCCACCACTTGCCTAGGGCGCTTAGAAATGCGCCAATGACAAGCGACACCATTAACAAAAACGCGAGCCCTAAAATCAGCCCAAACGACAGAAATCTTTCACGGAGTAGTTTCCACAAGCCAGATTTTTGATTAGTCACTGGCACGCGCCAGATACGGTCTAGTGAATTTTGCAATTCACCGAACACGCTAGTCGCACCAATGATCAGTAAGCCAACGCCGACAACGCTAGCAGTGATGTTTTCGCTTGGCTTATTGAGTACGGCGAGCAGTGACTCCACTGTCGCGGCGGCATCGTCGCCTAATAAACCACGAAGCTGCAAAAATAATTCGCCACGGGCGGCTTCTTCACCAAACGCAACGCCCGCAATTGACATCACAATGAGCAGTAACGGGGCGAGCGAAAAAATGGTGTAGTACGAAAGTGCAGCACCCATGCTTTGTGCCGAGTCATCCAACCAAGCGTTAATCGCTTCCTTAAAGAGCAGCAGAAAATTGCGAAAAAACTGAAGCAGGCTCATGTAGCCAAGTGGCGCAAGCTGGTTAGGCGCGCCAGAAGAATTGAGCGCATTAGGCGGGATATTAATAGGCATATGCGGCGGGCATCAGTTTTCTAAGATGGAACGGGCATCCCGCCGCGCTGGACCACCTGGTGTTGGCTGTGCGTCGGCGCAGATAGGGTTAGCAATGCCTCGAACACATTTCTTGCCTTATCAGCGGTGACGTTACAAACATAAAGATCAATAGCAACCCTTCCAAATTCCGACCAGGTATGAATCGCTAAGTGCGATTCCGCCAACGCAAAAAGTCGAGTCACGCCCTGTGGCGAAAATTGATGAAATGACCTGCCCGAAATCTGCAAGTAAGCGACGGTGACTATACCTGCGCAGACCCGTTCGAGGATAGTCGCAAATTGCAGTAACGAGGCATCGCATTTACACGTTGCAAAATCCTCTAGCCACCGCGTGCCTACTGCCGTTGTTGTCATTTGATGCATGATGACTTAGCCCATTTGGCGATGTGTAGTAAATGAGAGACGCGCTGAAAAATTAATCTGAAGACTCACAAGCGCGAGACCCATTTTTCGGTGAGGTGACATTCGCTCGGCTTCGCCAGTAAAGTGCCTGACCTATAAAGGCAGTGATCAGCATAAATACATTTGTGACAACGAAAACCCAGTTGTCCAACATGAGGCTGTAAGTAATAAAACCAACAGATGAGGCCATTTGACCCAAAAATAGCCATTTGGATACACCTGCGGATTCGCCTGATTTCCATTGTGTGTAAACCTGCCGTCCGATAGTTGACAACAAAATAAAACCTGCCGTCCAGCCGATTAAGTCTGCTAGCTCCATTTTTAACGAAACCTTCATTCATGCGTAATAAGCACGATCAGAGAAATTAAAGCCTGATGTAATACGATTTTGCGAACACTTGCATCACCCTTGGTATTATTTCTTCATGAAAATTTGAGAACCTATGTTTTCTATCGGTATGCAAAATTCAACTGCGTTAGCAACCTCTCAACTTGATCCTAAATGTTGATCTCGCAGAAAACATATTTCATCATGGTCATTGGACGAAGTGAAGGACGCGTCTAAGGTTTCAAACGGGTTGAACAAGCTTGACGCCCGATAGCTGACACCCGGATTAGTTCTAATCCCTATTGGCATTGGAGGTGGTTAATTGGTAAGCTTATGGATACGTAAAAACAAAATCGCACCTAGCATCAGCGTGTTTTACTTTAAATGTCACATCATCATCGTCGTTTGTTGTCGCGCTCGTTGACTGAAGCTTCTAAATTATGTGAGATTTTGGCAACAAATTGAATACTGGTTTGTCAGCGTTAAATGCGGATTGCTGTAGGACGAATACGCATTAAGGAATGCTATTTTTTTTGATGTTTTTGTACGCTCAATAAACAATAGCGTTTATTGAGCGTCCACCGTCCTTAGCTTGTCCTACAATAATGACTCGTTACGACTGCCGCTGTTATTGCTTGCGCCGTAATAAGCATGCACATTCGTTTGCCATGTTTGATCCGCCATGTCCGGCCAGTCATCTTTGTCAAAGCCAGGGGCATTGTCCAAACGCTCTTTGCCAATATCGAGCACAAAGCGTTTGTTGATCGTGTCGAGCCTCATTGCGCTCCATGGCACCGCGAATAACTTTTCACCAAGTCCGAGTACGCCGCCGAACGACAGCACAGCGTAGCTGATTTTTCCGTTATGGACATCAAGCATAATTTCTTTTATATCACCCAAGTCTTCTTCCTGCGAGTTGTAAACGTCATTGCCAATTAACGTTTCAGCGCCCATCAGTCGTGGTCCTGGACCGTCATGTGTACCGTTCAAATTACTACCAGCATACATTCCATATTGGTCGTTTTCAAGATAGCTCATCAAATTTCCTTTCAAAGTTTATCGATCTAACAATTAAGCCCTGTCATGGCGAAGTCGTGCCCACACGATATAGCCACAAGTGTTAGCTTATTTATTCGCTTAGTCATTTTGCGTGGCTTTGTGACAAGCGAATAATCAACATCTTAATGCCGGGCGGGTAGCTCAAACGTACGACAAAGGCGCGGAAGCTTGTAAGAAAAATGGACGAAAAATTGCGATTCCGTTGTCTTTGACGGGTGGATTAATAATAAAATGGCTATCACAACGATGCATAAATATCATCTCAATTTCCGTGCTTCTGCTTAGTAGGCTGAGTCCTACCTAATTTCGAGTTGATATCGCGCTGACAACGTCGTTGGTTATCAATAAATTACGCCTAGTTTAGAAGCAATCGAAGCTCAACTAGGAGTGATAAAAATGTCCGCGATTCCAATTAATGCTGCAAATTCAGCTGGAGTAATGTTGCGCAATCAGCACTATCCAGATGCTGGTGAGGCACGAGCTGACATTGTTGAAATTAATGCGTCGGGTGTGTCTTGGTCTGCTGTGCTCGCAGGTGCCACTGTTTCTGCAGCGCTGTCGTTAGCATTAGTTGCGTTAGGCGTAGGGTTAGGATTTTCGGCCATATCACCATGGTCAGGAGCGGGCGTATCTGCGTCAACCATCACTGCAGCTGGCATTGGATGGCTCATCGGTATGCAAGTCATTGCGGCGGCGATGGGTGGTTATCTTGCCGGGAGGCTACGGACGAAATGGGCAGGTATCCACACCGATGAAGTTTTCTTCCGCGATACCGCGCACGGTTTTTTGGTTTGGGCAGTGGGATTGATTGTTACCGCCTCGCTGTTGGCATCGGCAGCATCAACATTGGTCGGTGGTGTTGCCAAAGCCAGTGCAGCTGCGACAAGTGGCGCTGTAGCAAGCTTTGGTGCTGGGGTTGGCTCGCTAGCGGCGAGTAATGCTGATGCCAACAGCAGAACAGGTGAAATTAGTCAATATTTGGTGGACACAATATTGCGTACCGACAGGCGCGATGATATTGCCCCTAACGGCATGACAGTCTCCAGCACATCGCCAACAAGCAGTAACGATAACGCAGTGCGCGCTGAGGTAATGCGCATCATGGTTAACGGGTTAGGTGATACCGATATGCCGCAAGCAGATAAGGCGTATTTGTCGCAGCTCATCGCGACCAAGACTGGCATCACGCAAGCCGCTGCAGACCAGCGTATTGCCGAAATGACAAGACAGATAAAGGCAAAAGAAATTGAAATCAGAGCCGCTGCTGATACCGCTCGCAAAGCGGCTGCAAAACTATTGCTATGGATGTTTATTGGGCTGTTGCTTGGTGCTTTTTGTGCATCGTACGCAGCCACAATCGGTGGCCGTCAGCGTGATAACGAAAATGTCTACGCTTAGGTTGGTTTTTTTAACCCCTTTTTACTAACGGAGATAAACATGCGTTCCATTTTGCTTTTGCTATTAGGTGTGCCGCTTCCCATCATTATTTTGATTGCCATTTTTACTTAACGGTATGCAATTGATCGTGAGGTTATGGCGTTAATTAATTTTTTCTGGGGAACAAATCATGGCAACTGCCCAACCAAAATTCGCTGCACCAAAAGAAAGTACAACAAGTAACACCGCTAGCCGAAAACCAGCGCAGGACGCGTTTGCGCTGTTGAAATCAGACCATGCTGAAGTGAAGAAGTGTTTTGAGGCGTATGAAAAATTAGTGAAAACCGATGCTAGTGCGGAGGAGCGTCAAACATTAGCCAACGAGATTTGCAATATGCTCAACGTACACGCGCAAATCGAAGAGGAAATCTTTTATCCGGCATCGCGTGAATTGCTGGGCGATGATGTTGATCTGCTTGATGAGGCTGGTATTGAGCACGCTAGCGCTAAAGCATTGATCGCCCAAATTCAAAGCGGTAATCCAGATGACAAGCACTTTAGTGCGCTTGTAAAAGTGCTTAGCGAATACATCGAACACCATGTGAGACAGGAAGAGGATGAACTTTTCTCCACCGTGAAAGAAGCGGGCTTGGATACCAAAGCAATTGGTCAAGAGTTGCTCGCCCGTAAAGAAGAGTTAATGGGCGAAATCACCGCTTAAGCACGCATTTAGCTGCGGGTCATTGAGGCGTTGAAATGCCAACCACAGCTAAAGGCCAGCTTGCGCAGTAATGGCATCGCTGAAACTGCACGTCAATAATTTATTCGAATGATCCGGAGCACTCATGGCTAAGCCAAAAATTTCATCCGCCGCGCACCCGCTGACTAGCGCAACTCAGTTACTAGAAACACTACTCAACGTAGCAGCGAGAAGCAACGCGAGTGCCACCAAGAGTGAAAACAACGTGGCAAGTCAATCGTCGATGCAGGCAAAGCTTGATGCCAAAAAAGCAGGCGCGGAAGCGCTAGCACACGCCCTGCCGAATAATCCGCTGAAGGCTTCGGAGTTTGGATCAGCCGCTGCCACTGGGCCGATGCAAGGTAAGCCCATCAAGCCTGCTTCAATAGTTGTCACAGCAAGCTCGGTAACTGAAGATATCGCTTCCGGAAAGCTGGGTGCGGGTAAGCCAAAGGATGGGCTTAACCCAGCCAATGCCTCACTTGATGGGGTGCGAGTAGACTCAGGTGGTCAAGCGCTCACGACCAACATGGGTTTGAAAATTAGTGACAATCAAAATTCGCTTAGGGCTGGAGTGCGTGGTCCCACGCTCTTGGAAGACTTTGTCTTACGCGAAAAGATTACTCATTTTGATCACGAGCGCATTCCGGAGCGTATCGTTCACGCTAGAGGCTCCGGCGCGCACGGTTATTTCGAATCCTATGCGCCACTGGGCAAGCTGACTAAAGCCGCGCCATTCACCGAGGCGGGTAAACGTACACCGGTATTCGTTAGATTTTCAACCGTTGCCGGTGAGCGCGGCTCGGCTGATTTGGCGCGCGACGTACGCGGCTTTGCGGTTAAGTTTTATACCGAAGCTGGCAACTGGGATATCGTTGGCAACAATATGCCGGTGTTTTTTATTCAAGACGCAATGAAATTTCCAGATTTAATTCATGCAGTCAAGCCTGAGCCGAATAATCAAATACCGCAGGCGGCATCGGCACATGACACCTTTTGGGATTTCGTCTCGTTAATGCCAGAGTCAACGCATATGCTGTTATGGACCATGTCTGATCGGGCGATCCCGCGCAGCCTGCGTATGATGCAAGGTTTTGGCGTACATACATTTAGGCTGATAAATGAATCGAATGAAACCGTCTTTTGCAAATTTCACTGGGATCCAATCGCGGGCACACATGCGGTGACGTGGGATGAGGCCGTTAAGATAAATGGCGCTGATCCAGATTTTCATCGTCGTGATTTGTGGGAAGCGATTGAGGCGGGTGCGTTCCCCGCATGGGAGCTAGGCCTGCAAGTATTTACCGAAACAGAAGCCGAGCAATTTAGTTTTGACGTGTTGGATGCTACTAAATTAATACCTGAGGAATTAGTGCCTGTGCTGCCGGTGGGTCGCATGGTACTTAACCGTAACCCTGATAATTTTTTCGCTGAGACTGAGCAAGTTGCGTTCGGTACGGCAAATGTAATCCCTGGCATTGATTTTAGTAATGACCCATTGCTCAACGGTCGTCATCACTCCTACCTCGATACACAGTTGAGCCGTCTGGGCGGCCCTAATTTTCATGAGCTACCGATTAACGCGTCACTCGCTCAGGTACACAACAATCAGCGCGACGGCATTCATCGTCAATCGATTGCGAGGGGACGTGTCGCCTACGAGCCAAATTCACTAGGCGGCGGATGTCCATTTCAAGCAGGGGCGCTTGGCTTTGCGACGTTTCCGCAACTTATCGCTGACCACAAAGTCCGTGGCAAACCTGAAAAATTTGCCGATCACTTCTCGCAAGCCACTTTGTTTTGGAATAGCCAAACACCGATTGAAAAAAAACATATTATCAATGCCTTTCGATTTGAGTTAACAAAAGTTCAAGTAACGGCGATTAGAATCAGAACGGTTTCAATGTTGGCCAACGTATCGCCTGAGCTCGCCAACGCGGTAGCGCATGGTTTGGGCTTTGAAACGCCAGCGCCACAGACCCGCGTATTGGAAAATCCAGCCACACCCGAAGTCACCAGTTCCCCTGCACTTTCATTATTCGCTCGACCAGGTGATGGCAGCGCGCAAGCGCGGCAGGTGGCCATTATTTTGTGTAACGGCATGGAGGGCGCATCTGCACTAGCCATTTATGCGGCGTTGACTGAAGCTGGCGTCACACCAAAGTATCTTGCCAATTCGCTCGGCGAAGTGAGCACCAGCGATGGTAAGAAAATCAATGTAGAGGTGCCATTTGAAGCAACCGCATCCGTATTGTGGGATGCGGTGGTGTTGCCCCGTGGCGATAAGGCGATGGCAACGCTTACCGAATGTGACAACACCTTGACGTTCGTTAAAGAACAGTATCGACATTGCAAATTGATTGGCGTACTTGGCGAGCTCGATGTGCTGAGTGCTTCCGTTGGAGCACGGATTTCGGAAGAATCGTTACGACGCGACACTAGCATTATCTTTTTTGATGATGCCGTAGAAAAGACTGCTCTGAAATCGCAAGGCGGAAAAAGGGCAGACAAAAAAGTAGCGCCAAAGGTTAATGATGAACTGAGCAAAAGCGGCGCTGCAGGGGGCGCATTAAGGCTAATTACGGCGTTGGGTAAACATAGGAATTTTGAGCGCGAATTACGCTAGTGCCTAACGCTATTACGTTGTTGGACTAAAGCTTATCACTTAGGCAAAAAACCCTTCGCCGAAAAGCTCACCCGTGCGTATTGCCCGTTATCGTCAACGGAGGTCAAGTGATGGCGATTATTTTGGCCGATTGTGAGTTGGATATTTTTAGCCCCCGGCTGATTTTAAGCGTTACGCCGTCCAGTAGCCAGTACACATTGCCGTTGGCGTCAACCGCCGAGAGGGTGAGCTTTACCGGATCAGTGCCTAATTTCGCGTTCGCGGTAGTAGCGCGAACTAGGCTCTCGCGCTCGACGCCGCAAATCGCCGACGACATGGCGGAAGAATGACGCGCAGAGCAGTCATCGTGCCAGTCTACTGCACGACTTTTTTCAGCCAAATCAGCCGGTAGCCATGCGGCTAAATGCGCCCGCAAGCGGGCAATCTCAATTATTGCCGTGCTGCTGCCAATGCTGGCGCAGGCATCATTGACTCGCAACTTGGTTTTAGTATCAATATGAATTGTCTCTCGTAAGCTCGCCAATTGGCTGCGGTCTGGCAGAGTTGGCGGAACGGCATCATTTAGCCTAGAAACAGCAGTTGGACGGATGTGTTCCACAGGGATACCGTCCACGTTGGGGACATAAGTGTGCGTTTTTCGGGCTCTCTGGCAAAGCCTTATTTGGCAAACACGGACGACTGAGGCCTTATCCTGTTAGGAGAAGCAACGCCGCCAGAGAGTTTGAAAAACGCGCAATCGCACCGGTAACGGGCGTCACCTCATTGGTGAACGAGGTAAACCACAAGCATCCTTGCTTGACGCGCACTTTCAAGCATCGCAAGCGCTCGACTGTCGTTTCTTGGTTTAAGACCCATGCGCGCCTCATTTGGTGGCATAACGTTGGCGATCGTTCATCCCGCGCCACACCTAGCGGCCAGCAAATATCGGCCGCCGATACCGACGCCGTTTTTTGCGTACGCATTCCTTTTATGATCGGTGATATCGCGGCAACATCACGCATTAGTGGAGCCGCGCTATTGGTACTAAAAAACCCCGGATTCGGCGTGCCATCGGGGCGTCCCGTCTATATTCCAATGGTAAAACGATCCGTCACGCCGATGGCTTACGCGTCACGAAACCTGAAGCTAGTCAACGTCTTCCAAGCATAACCACCTCGCGAGCCACCATCTGCCAAGGGTTTGTCGGGTCGTCCGCCTGTTTCTAGAATATCGCGCACAATCCACGCTACACGCGCGCTCATCAAGCGTGTTTGAACAATGGGTACTGTTCGTGTTAGTCTTGCCCGCTCGGCGATGCCGCCGTTGGTAAGCCCACGACAAGCTCCTCTAACGTGGTGCCTGCCCCACCTAAAATCATGCTCAGATTGGGCATAATACCCTGGTCCATTCTGAGTCTCACACTGGTAGCGCGTAAGGTGTCCGCAAATCGCTCGACACCAACGCGTGAGAAAATATCGATGGCAGGTAAGTTAAGCGAACGTTGCAGCGCCTCCGAAACACTCACCGCGCCGCTAAACGACGCCTGAAAATTCCCCGGTGCATAGCCAACAAATGATTGTGGTGCGTCCACCAATAAACTCTCTAAGTGAATCGATCCCTCATCTAGCGCCATTGCGTAGAGAAATGGCTCTAAGGCGGAGCCAGGCGAGCGCACATTAAGCGCCATATCCACATGCGCGGCGCGCTCGGTGTTGGCAAAATCTGCCGAGCCTACATAGGCGCGTATCGTTTTCCATCACCGTTGCGGCAATGGAAACCTGTGGCGGTAAGGTGTTCGCTTTGTCTTTTACAAGCGTTTCGATTTGAGGCTGCAATTCGCTATCTAGCGTACTCGCAATCACGCCAGAAACACCGGCGATGCCAGTTGCCGTGGGTATATTTTGTTTCAAACTTTCGGCGGCAAGTGACGCTAACCATTCGGCTCGAATCGGCTGCGCCATCACCCGCTCAATCTTGGCGTCAATCACCGCCTCAGCGGATAAATAGCCGAGCGTGGCTAGCCTGTCCAGCACTTTATTACGCGCCGCTTCAGCACGTTTTGGCTGCGTGTCAGGCCGGTTACGGGTAGGTGCTTGCGGCAGCACCGCCAGCATCGCACCTTCGGCCACCGAGAGTGATTTGGCACTTTTATTTAAATACATTCGGCTGGCCATCTCGACACCTTCAACAATGCCGCCCATCGGCGCGTGATTCAAATAGATCGTCAATATTTCGTCTTTCGACAAATGCATTTCTAATTGCATTGTGCGCGCCACCTGTTTTGTTTGAGCCAGCAGTGAACGATCTGTCGGCCGATCCAAAATACGTGCAACTTGCGTCCTCAAGGCCGAGCCACCAGAAATGATGCGGCCACTTTCTGCCCACTGCCACGCTGCACGCGCAAACGATAACGGGTTGACGCCAGAGTGCTTATAGAAATATTGATCCTCTTAGGCGAGCAGCGCCTGCAAATAGTTGGGTGACACATCCTCAAGATGTATTCGGTAGCGCCACACGTCATCAGTGGTTGGGTATGCGCGCAGTGGCGTGCCGTCATGCGCGACCACCATCACGCTGTCATTGGCGGGGGGATAGGGATGGGGAAAAGGCAATCAAGCGTAAAAACGACCATGAGCAAAAATAACACGCACCCCACAATTACGTTAAATGCGCCGCGTGAACAGTTCAAGCCACGCACGTGAAAATTTACTTTTTTCCAATGGAGCACGGCGTTACTTCCGATCAATTACCGTCAGTGTGCCGCCGGACGCGGTCAGCCTGCGCACCTCTGGCCGATACATATCTTCAGCCATCGACGGCGGCATCACAAGTTGCCCTAGGGTGACTACCCGCACCAGATAGTAAAAATCAATTGCACACTCAATGCGAACCGCCGCCGCTTAACGATCATCGCGAAATTCACGACGCTTAATACGTTCGTCCACAAGCGACTCTGCAATATCTTTTGGTTGCCGATTGCGTAAGCCAGATAGATCCGAAACGCCAGATACGCCAGATACGCCAGATGCACCCAATGCTTTGAGGGTTTCGAATTCCGCTAAATGATTGCCTTGCGCCAAATTAAGATTTTCAATTTCCAACCCGGCAGGAATGCGATCCACTAATAAGCCGTCTTCTATTCGGCGTGTTGAGATTACTTCCAGATTGACCAACAATTGCTCGCCGACTTTCAGCACCCTGTCTCCTACCAGTGTTGCATCAGGATTGTAGAACGTGCGTTTTAGGCGAATTACACCTTCCTTTGCCTCGCGCGGTTTTAACGGGTAGCCACTTGCCCCCATCGCTAAATAGAGTGCCGCTTTGCCCTTGGCTGAAAGTAGCCGTTAATAAACGAGTTTTTAAATTGGATTGGTTGACCTAGAAACGGCAGTTGGACCGAGGTGTCCCAAATGGATACCGTGCCCGTTGGGGAAATAAGTGTGCGTTTTTTGGACTCTCTGGCAAGGCCTCATTTGGCAAACACCGATGACGCAGGCTTAATCCGGCTAGGAGAAGCAACGCCCCCAGAGAGTTTGAAAACTGGGCAATCGTTGCCGTAGCGGAGTTAGCAAAATAAGTCACCATATCGGTGAACGATGTAAACCACTAAGCTCCTTATTCGGCGCGCACTTTCGAACATCGCAAACGGTTCATTTCCGTTTCAAGGTTAAGGCTTCAATTGTCTGCTTTACGCGCCTCTAATGCGGCCACTTTCGCCAACAACGCTTCAATGATCGCTTCAGTTTTATCCGAGCGATCCGCAAGCGTTTTTAGTATCGTATTCAGCGGATCATTTTCATTCGTGGTCACCGCATAGGCGGAAAATGCTTGCCCTGCTTCGCCATTCAGGCCCTCAACGATACGTGCAGGAATGCCGACCACCGTAGCGCCCGCAGGAACTTCTTTCACTACCACCGAGTTAGAGCCAATACGCGCACCTGCGCCCACCGTGAAAGGGCCTAATATTTTCGCACCCGCGCCCACCGTAACCCCGTTGGCTAGTGTGGGATGGCGTTTACCTTTATCCCACGAAACGCCGCCTAGCGTCACGCCATGATATAGCGTGCAGTCGTCGCCAATGGTAGCCGTCTCACCGACGACAATACCCATGCCGTGGTCAATAAATATGCGGCGACCAATGGTCGCACCCGGATGAATTTCCACGCCGGTAAAAAAACGGGCAATGTTTGATACCAAACGACCTAGCCATTTCAGGTCAGCACGCCAAAGAGGACCGGCTATCCAGCGGTGGCACCAAACGGCATGCATGCCCGGATAGCAAGTGATCACTTCCCACCAATTGCGGGCGGCAGGGTCGCGGGTGTAAATGGCGGCGATGTCTTCTTTGAGTTGAGTCAGCATGTTAATTAGTTTTTGTTTTGAGAAGAGCCGTGCTGAAACGAGGCAATGAGCCCACGCAACATTCCTACCTCTTCAGGCTCAAGTTGCGCGCGGGTAAATAGCCGGCGTAGGCGGGTTGAAAATCGTTTCGGTAGGTCAGGGTTAAGGTAGCCCGATTGAACCGCGGCTTCTTCGATGTGCACCATTAGCGCTTCGACGTCGCCATTGGTCGCTATTGCGCGCGGCGCGTCAGCGGCCACATGAAATTTACCCGCCGCCATCATCATTTCATAAGCAGCCACTTGCACCGTTTGGGCTAAATTTAAGGACGAATATTTCGGATTTGCGGGCACGCTCGCGAGCAACTGACAACGATCAATATCTTCATTTGATAGGCACATCGCTTCATTGCCAAATACCAGTGCCACTTTTTGTGCAGCGTTATCGTTAATCGTCTGAATGACAATCGTTGACGCTTCACGTAAATCCACATGACGATGCGCCAGCTCGCGTTTACGCGCGGTAAAGCCGACCGCGAAAATGGTGTCGGCTAACGCCTCCTCTAATGTAGCAACAATACGTGAATTGTTAAGCACATCCAATGCGCCAGAGGCCAGCGCAATGGCCTCCTGTTTACGCTGCGGTGCCGCGAGCTTAGGTGCTACCAAAACTAAATCACTCAAGCCCATAGTTTTCATCGCACGCGCCGCGCTGCCGACGTTGCCGGGGTGTGACGTTTCCATCAGCACCACGCGAAGTTGCGATAAATCTATTTCGGCTTCATTAACTTCCACATGCTCGCTCATAGTAAAATCACGTTCCTTTTAGTTCTTGGCTGTACTCATCCACAGCAGACAATTTGCCATGCATCCCATACTCAATATCGCTATGAAAGCGGCACGCCGCGCTGGTGCAGTTATTAACCGCGCCTCGTTTGACTTAGACAAACTCAATGTGGAGCAAAAAGCGCCGAGTGATTATGTGTCAGAGGTGGATCGCGCTGCCGAGCAAGCGATTATTCAAATACTGTCAGATGCCTATCCACAGCATAGCATTTTGGCAGAAGAGTCCGGCCTCATCGACAACAAATCAGACTATCAATGGATCATTGATCCGCTCGATGGCACCACCAATTTTTTGCATGGCTTCCCACAATATTGCGTCTCCATTGCGCTCACATTCAAGGGTCAAGTGCAGCATGGCGTTATTTTCGACCCTACGCGTAACGAGCTTTTTACCGCATCAAAAGGTGCGGGCGCGTTCATGAATGATCGGCGTATGCGCGTCTCTAAAACGCTGCACATAAAAGATGCGTTGTTGGGTACCGGCTTTCCGTATAAAGAATTTAGCAATGCCGATCGCTACCTTGCCACTTTCAAAGAGATGATGCAAAAATCCGCTGGCATACGCCGCCCGGGCGCTGCCGCGCTCGACCTAGCCTATGTCGCCGCAGGCCGCTATGATGGTTTTTGGGAAGCAGGCTTAAACCCGTGGGATGTTGCGGCGGGGGGATTATTTATTCTGGAATCTGGTGGCTTGATTGCGGATTTCAAAGGCGAAGGTGACTGGTTACATTCCGGCACGGTAGTGTGCGGCACACCACGCATATTCGCGCCAATGCTGGCGATTATTCAGGCACACGCCAAATAAAATTAGCGCGTCGCTTTTTACCCCAGCCAAGGATTAAGGCATTCAACACCGGTGCTATCGAAATCCTTCGTGTTACGCGTGACCACAATGAATTTGTGTTCAAGCGCTGAAGCCGCAATCAAGGCGTTGCACTCGGCGTGCGGATCGGGCGCGTGTAAGGCAGCACACACAACCGCAGTGACTTCGGTAAACGACAAAATACGGCCATTAAAAGCGGCTCGAACGCCGTCCAACCATGCCCGCAGTGCTTTGCCTTGCAGCGGGTTGCGTCGCTCTAAACTGAACACAGCTTTTTCAAGCTCCAGTATGGTGATTGCCGTAATAAAGAGGCGGTTTGCAGGTTGTTTAGCGGCCCACTTGCGCACTTGAGGAGACTGGTTCTACCCCGCCGCAACTCAGAAATAACGTTGGTATCGAGGACGTACATCTAACGATTGCCTTTATTCCGCACTAGGGTCGCGCAGGCGGATGTTAAGGCGCGGCGCGTCAAACTCAATATTGTCTCCACTCGGTAGGGCATCCATGCTGTCGAGCAATGTGCTCTGCTTGTTGCCCGCCATTCGATAGTAATCATCAATTTTGAGTAAGGCGAATGCAGGTTTGCCGCGATCGGTAATAAATACTGTTCCCCCATTAGCGGCTTGCTTTGCCGCAGATACATCGCGGGTAAATTCTCGGCTAGAAAATGTATGGATAATCACGTTTTTCCTTTAATTAAATCATGCTTGTATGTTGTGACAATATTGATGTATCGTCAAAATTTTATTCTGGCTTAAACAATTGATTAGTGGCTAATTAAGCTCAAGTTGAAACTCACGCACGGCACTGGCAATTTGAATTTGGTTTTGTGCAAGCCCACTCAGATATCAACGCATTTGTCTCACCGAGAGAGTCATGCTCTCAGCCAAGCCTAAGGTAAAATCAGCCACTATTTCAATGCGTTGGATAACAGATTTTCATTAAAATGCCGTCATTGATCCCACACTAAACAATTGCGTGCTGAAGCTAGTCGCAAAATAGGCATTTACGCCAGCAGAAAATAAAAAATTGAGCACCGATAAGACCGCCGCCTTCGCCAGCCATACCCCAATGATGCAGCAGTATCTTCGCATCAAGGCTGACCACCCTGCCACTTTGGTGTTGTATCGCATGGGTGATTTTTATGAGCTATTTTTTGATGATGCGGTGAAGGCCGCGAAGCTACTCGATATCACCCTCACCACACGCGGCAACTCGGCGGGTAGCCCGATCAAAATGGCGGGCGTGCCGTTTCACGCGGTGGAGCAATATTTAGCCAAGCTCATCAAGTGTGGCGAATCGGCGGTCATCGTTGAGCAAGTTGGGGAAGTTACCGGCAAAGGGCCGGTTGAACGCGCGGTTAGCCGCATCATCACGCCAGGCACCTTGACCGATAGTGCGCTCATGCCTTCCACACGTGAAGTATTGGTGGCGGCAATTTTTCAATTAAATAATGTGATTGGCGTGGCTTCACTGTCATTGGCGAGCGGCCAATTCCGCGTGTGCGAGGTTAGCCAAACGCAGCTGCCCGCTGAGCTTGATCGCCTGCAAGCCGCCGAACTTATTGTTGCAGATGATTCAGCAATCACGCCACCAAGTCACGCCGCCACTGTTATCCGGCGCATGGCAACATGGCAATTCGATTTAGGCACCGCGACAAAATTACTCACCCGCCAATTCGGCACGCGCGACCTCGCGGGCTTTGGTGTGACCGACATGGATGCGGCTATTTGTGCGGCAGGCGCGATCTTGCAATATGTGCAGCTTACCCAGCGTGTTGATGGCGTG